>LNFM01002958.1_pt1 | contig 34556 bp, 13 predicted proteins | sample 596031 | NCBI WGS metagenome assembly LNFM01 (sample SAMN04254537, study PRJNA301005) | activated carbon metagenome | isolation source: dual media filters at the Ann Arbor, Michigan drinking water treatment plant | place: USA: Ann Arbor
CCACCGCCTGCCGCCCGGCGCGAGACCCTGGCCCTGTGGATGGCGGTGCAGGCGCTCTGCCATGCCGATCCCGACCTGCGGCCGGACAGCGCGGCGGCGGCGCTGGAAATGTTCGCGCAGATGGACACCGAAGGCGCCGCCGAGCGCCTCGCCGAGCGCGTCGACGCGATCTCGCGGCAGGGCGCGCGCTCGCCCAGCGAGGCGCGTACGCGGATGCGCGATCTCGCCACCACGCAACCGGTGCCTGCCTTGCAGGCTATTCCGGTGGATGTCTCGGGCAGTGAGCCCACGCGCAAGCAGGCCTGGGCCGAGGAAACCCGGCCACAGCCGTGGGCGGAGCCGACGCGCAAGCAGCCGTGGGCCGAAGAGACCCGTCCGCAGCCGTGGGCGGAGACCACGCGTCCACTCCCTGCGGCCGAGTCCGCGCGCTCGCCTGCCGAGGCGGGTGACGCGCCTGCGACGGGTGCCGCGGGCGCGCCTGACCCCGAGCGGCGCACCACTGCCGGCGCAAGCGGCGCTGACGAAGACACCACCCAGGCCGCGCGCCATCGGCCGCGAATCGATGAGGAGGGCAGCACGGCGCCGCTGGCGCGCGGCGACCAGAGTGCACTTGATGCCACCACGCGACCCGTGCGCCAGCGTCCACCGCTGCCTGCGCAGCAGGCGAAATCGCCGCAGCCGGGAAAGCGGCCATGACGCTGTCCGCTGCATTTCTCGGTTTGCTGTTGGCGGCGTCCACGCTCGACGAGCTTGTGCAGGTCGACAGCGGCGGCAGTCTCGATGCGCTGGTGCCGTCCGATGTCCGTTCGACTTCGCGCTTCGGTTTGAATGGCGGGCCGCCAGGCGCCCTGGGCGCGCTGCCGGTGGCGCCGGATCAGGCGGGCGACTACTGGCTGGTCGGCCATGACGCCGGGGGGCGCGTGCGGGCCTGGTACCGGTTCCGCGTGGGTTCGCCCGGTGAGGGCGAGCGCGTGAACAGGGGTACGCACCCATCGATGTCGATCGATCTGGTGCTGGACGCGGACGGCCCGCGGGCGCAGCTGCAGGTCGAGGGTCCGCAGATCGAGCGTGACGGCCGGCGCATCGTGGCGGCCGATGCGCGCCTGCGCCTTGCACCGAGTGATCCCAGCGGCGTGGTGCAGGCGATGCTGCTGCTCGATGGCCAGGCGCTGACCCCGCTGGAGGCATGGGCCCAGCCGCGCCCGGAGGGTCCGGTGCGGATCAGCGCTGAGCTTCAGGACGCTTTGGGCAATCGTGCAAGGCGCGAGCTCGGTGCGCTGTGGCTGGATCGCAGCGGGCCGCTGCTTGAGTGGGAGCGTCTGGACCCGAAGCCAGGGGTGTCGGAGGACGTGTTCGATGGCGGTCGCGCGCGTCTGCGGCTGCGCGTGTCCGATGCGCTTGCGGGTGTTGCGCGGGTGGAAGTCGGTGGCCGCACCCTGGATGCGGGCCTCGCGGGCTCAGCGGGCGTCGAGCTGCGCGTCGAAGGTGATGCGCTCGACTACGTGCTGGAAGACGCGGTCGGCAACCGCAGCGAAGGCCGGCTGCCGCTGCGCGCTGATCGGGAAGGGCCAGAGCTGCAGCTGTTCGTCGATGGTCAGCGCGTTGATGTCGCATCTGTGCGCATTACCCGCGCCCAGACGCTTGGTCTGCAGGCAGTGGATGCGCTCGCCGGCGTCGCCCAGGCCTGTGTCGAGGCTTCGGTGTGGTATCGCGAGTGCCGTGCGCTGCCGCTGGACCTGGTCGGTCTCTCGCCCGGGCGCTATGCGCTCGAATTCCGCGCCATCGATCGCCTGGGCACTCGTTCGTCGCGGCGCTTCCCTGTGGAGGTGGTCCGATGAGCGCGCGGCTGTGGGCCTGCGTCGCGGCCCTGGCGCTGCTGCTGGCTGTCTGCACGCAGGCTGCTGGCGCCCGGCCGCAGTTCGAGGACACGGTCGAGGACTACACCGTGGTCGCGGGCGACACTATCGCCGGCATCACCCGGCGCCTGCTCGGCGACGAGACCTGGTGGGAAGACAACTGGCGCCTCAACCCGCAGGTGCGCGACCCCGACCTGCTGCGGATCGGCCAGCGCCTGCGGATCATCACCCAGCGGCGGGTCATCGCCGAGCGGGCCGAAGTGGTGCAGGCGGTGAACCGCACCGAGAAGATGCTGCAGCGGCCGCGCTGGCAGCCGGCGTCCAGCGGCGACACGCTCGACGCTGGCCACGGCCTGCGCACGCTGGAAAGTTCCACCGCCGAGCTGCGCTTCAACGCCGAGTCCAGCCTGCGCCTCGACGAGTTCTCGCAGGTGTTCCTGGCGGCGAAGGACACCAGCCTGCGCGGCATCGATCGCGGCAGCATCCAGGTGGAGCGCGGCAGCGTCGACCTGGTGTTCGCTCCGCTGGCCCGCTCGCGCACCGAGATTGAACTGATCGCCGGGCCCTCGACTACGCGGCCCGCGCCCGGAGGCGGGCAGCCGACCGCCGTGCGCACCGGCGCCACCGAAGACGGCGGTGCGCGCGTCATGGTCTACAGCGGGCGCTCGCAGGTCAGCGCGGCGGGGGCCGAGGTGGCGGTGGAGCAGGGCATGGGGACACGCGTGCCCGAACAGGGGCCGCCGCTGCCGCCGGAGCGCCTGCTGGCGGCGCCGCTGCCCGAGTCGATGGAGCAGCGCTGGGGCTACAGCAATGGGCGGCTGCGCTGGGCCGAAGTCGCCGGCGCTGCCGCCTACCGGGTGCAGGTCTGTGCCGACCCGGACTGCAGAAGCCTGCTGCAGATCGCCGAGGTGGCCGGGTCCGAGCTGCATCTGCAGGTGCGGCCGCTGCCGCAGGGCCTGCATTTCTGGCGGGTGCGCGCCCTGAGCGGCAACGGGCTGGAGGGGTATGCGAGCGCGGCGGCGCGCGTGCAGGTCGACGATGCCCGTCCCGATCTGCTGCCGCCGATGCTCGCGCTGCAGCCGCTGGCCGGCGCGTTCGTCGGCGAGGACGGCGTGTTGCGCCACGCGACGGAGGCGCGCTGGCTGCCGGTAGCGCAGGACGAGGGCAGCGGGGTGGCACGCATCGAGCTGCGTGCAGACGGCAGTTCATGGACGAGGTGGTCGGGTGAGCCGATCGAAATGTGGCAGGTGCGCGAGGGCGACCTGCGCCTGCGCGCGATCGACCGCCTGGAGCAGGTGTCCCCCGAGTTGAGGCTGGTGCTTCGCGACGACGGCTGAGGTCAATGACGCGAGGCGTCTTTTTCGCGGGGGTCGCAGCCCCCCGTCCGCCAGGCTCACATCGGATTGATGGCGCTGGGTTCAGGGTGGTGAAGGCGTCGTGCAGTTGTGGAACGATTGATGTTGCACCCGCACTTCGCGGGTGTCGCTTGCAGGCTTGCGGTGGCGCCTTGATCAGCTCCCCGTTTCGCGCGAGTGCAGCATAGCCAGCGTGGCGCATCGATACCCGTGACCTATGCGCATCATCGCTACAAACGATTTTATCTATGCATCGAGGCGGTTCATCCTCGACTGCGTTTCTTGGTCCACATCCAAAGGGAGGATCCATCATGTCCAACGAATCCAAGTGTCCCGTGCACGGCGCGACCGACCACATCGGCATGGGCAAGGGCCCGCGCAACCTAGACTGGTGGCCGAACGCCCTGAAGCTCGACGTGCTGCACCAGCATTCGGCGAAGTCCAATCCGCTGGGCGAGGACTTCGACTACCGCAAGGAGTTCGAGAAGCTCGATCTCGACGCCGTGGTCGCCGACCTCAAGGCGCTGATGACCGACTCGCAGGAGTGGTGGCCGGCGGACTACGGCCACTACGGCGGCCTGTTCGTGCGCATGACCTGGCACGCGGCCGGCACCTACCGCATCTATGACGGCCGCGGCGGCGGCGGCACCGGCGACCAGCGCTTCGCGCCGCTGAACAGCTGGCCCGACAACGGCAATCTCGACAAGGCACGGCGCCTGCTGTGGCCGATCAAGCAGAAGTACGGCAAGCAGCTGAGCTGGGCCGACCTGCTGGTGCTGGCCGGCAACATCGCCATGGAGTCGATGGGCTTCAAGACCTTCGGCTTCGCCGGCGGCCGCGCCGACATCTGGGAGCCGCCGGTCATCGACTGGGGCTCGGAAAAGGAGTGGTTGGCAACCAGCGACAAGCCCGACAGCCGGTACTCGGGTGAGCGCGAGCTGGCTGACCCGCTGGCCGCCGTGCAGATGGGCCTGATCTACGTGAACCCCGAAGGTCCGGACGGCAAGCCCGACCCGCTCGCTTCGGCGCGCGACATCCGCGAAACCTTCGCGCGGATGGCGATGAATGACGAGGAGACCGTTGCGCTGACTGCCGGCGGCCACACCTTCGGCAAGGCCCACGGCGCCGGTGATGCAGCCAAGGTCGGGCCGGAGCCCGAGCGCGCCGACATCGCCGAGCAGGGTTTCGGCTGGATCAGCACGCACGGCAGCGGCAAGGGCAACGACACCATCACCAGCGGCATCGAAGGCTCGTGGACGCCGAACCCGATCCAGTGGGACAACGGCTACTTCGACGTGCTGTTCGGCTACGAGTGGGAGCTCGCCAAGAGCCCGGCCGGCGCCTGGCAGTGGCACCCGAAGGACCTGAAGCCCGAGCACCACGCACCGTCCGCACATGACCCGTCGAAGAAGGTCACGGTGATGATGACGACGGCCGACATGGCGATGCGCATGGACCCGGCCTACGAAAAGATCTCGCGCCGCTTCCACGCCAACCCGGCCGAGTTCGCCGACGCTTTCGCCCGCGCCTGGTTCAAGCTGACCCATCGCGACATGGGCCCGCGCTCCCGCTACCTGGGCAAGCTGGTGCCGAGTGAGGTGTTGATCTGGCAGGACCCGGTGCCCGCGGTCGATCACCCCCTGGTCGATGCGAATGACGTCGCCGCGCTCAAGGCCAAGGTGCTGGGCTCGGGCCTGTCGACGCAGGAGCTGGTGTCCACGGCGTGGGCGTCCGCTTCGACCTTCCGCGGCAGCGACAAGCGTGGTGGCGCCAACGGTGCGCGCATCCGGCTTGCGCCGCAGAAGGACTGGGCGGCCAACCAGCCGGCGCAGCTGGGCAAGGTGCTGGGCGTGCTTGAAGGCATCCAGAAGGATTTCAACGCCTCGGCTGCCGGCGGCAAGAAGGTGTCGCTGGCCGATCTGATCGTGATCGCCGGCAATGCCGCGGTCGAGGATGCCGCCGGCAAGGCGGGCGTCAAGGTCAGCGTCCCCTTCCACCCGGGCCGCACCGATGCCAGTCAGGAGCAGACCGACGTCGACAGCTTCGCGGTGCTGGAACCCAAGGCGGATGGCTTCCGCAACTACGTGGCCAAGGGCTTCGAGGGCTCACAGGCCGAGCGCCTGATCGACAGGGCCCAGCTGCTGACGCTGACGGCGCCGGAGATGACCGTGCTGATCGGCGGCCTGCGTGCGCTCGATGCCAATGTTGGCGGCGCCAAGCATGGCGTGTTCACCTCGCGGCCCGGCGTGCTGAGCAACGACTTCTTCGTCAACCTGCTCGACATGGGCACGCAGTGGTCGCGGACCGCGGCCGACGCCAACGTGCTCGAGGGCCGCTGCCGCAAGACCGGTGCGGTCAAGTGGACGGGCACGGTGGTCGACCTGGTCTTCGGCTCGAACTCGCAGCTGCGTGCGCTCTCCGAGGTCTACGCCGAGAGCGATGCCCAGCAGAAGTTCGTGCACGACTTCGTCGCCGCCTGGACGAAGGTGATGGAAGCCGACCGCTTCGACATCAAGTAAGTCATCGTTGAACCGGGCCCCGGGTCGACCCTGTCCATGGGTCGGCTCGGGGCTTTTTCTTTTGCGCGTCCGCGAGCTGCCTTCGAGGCTGCGCCGATGCCCGCGGCTGCGGCTAAGCTGTGCGGCGAATTCCTCTCGGCCAAACCTCCCCATGCCCTTCACTGCATCGCGTCGCAGCCTGCGTCGCCGCTTCGCTCCTGCGCTTCTCGTGTCGCTGCCGGTGCTGTTTGCGACGCTGCCGGCCCTGGCCCAGGAGAACCCGGGCGTGGATCCGGCCAGCGTCGCCGCCTGCATGGGCATCGTGTCCGATCCGGTCCGACTGCAGTGCTATGACCGGGCCGCTGGACGCGATCGCCGCGAGGTCGCCGAGCAGGAGCGCGCGGAGGCGGCGGAAGCCGCCGCCTATGACGCACTCGACGCTCGGCTGCGGCCGGGCGGCGTACGCAATCAGGCCGAAGAGGAGGTGGCCGAGCGGCTCGCTTCGCGCGAGCTGTCGGCGCTGGACCGGCGCTGGGAGCTCAGCCCCGAGTCCAAGCTGGGCAGCTTCAACCTCCGTGTCTACAAGCCGGTCTACCTGCTGCCCTTCGCGTGGAGCAATCGCCCCAACCGCAGCCCGCAGAGCCCGAACCCGGACAACCGCCTGGACGAGCCCTTCGATCTGCAGCCGACCGAAGCGCGTTTCCAGCTCAGCCTGAAGACCAAGGTGGCGCAGGGCCTGCTGTTCGGCGAGGGCGATCTGTGGTTCGGCTACACCCAGAGCTCGCGCTGGCAGATCTTCAACAGCGAGACTTCGCGACCGTTCCGCGAGACCGTCTACGAGCCCGAGGCCCTGCTGGTGTTCGGGCCCAAGGCCGAGCTGCTGGGCTGGGACCTGCGCATGGCCAGCATCGGCATCAATCATCAGTCGAACGGACGCAGCCTGCCGCTGTCGCGCAGCTGGAATCGCGTTGTCGCCGCCTTCGGCCTGGAGCGCGACAACTGGCTGCTGACCCTGCGCCCGTGGTGGCGGATCAGCGAGGACGCTGAAACCGACGACAACCCCGACATCAGCGACTACCTTGGGCGCGGCGACATCAACCTGGTGCATCGCCGCGGTGACCATGAGTTCGCCCTGCTGATGCGGCACACCTTCCGCTCCGGCGACCGCTCGCGCGGGGCCCTGCAGTTCGACTGGAGCTTCCCGCTCTCGCGCAGCCTGCGCGGACACGTGCAGCTGTTCGACGGCTATGGTGAAAGCCTGATCGACTACAACGTGCGCAGCACCCAGGTGGGCGTGGGGATCTCGCTGTTCGAGTGGTTCTGAGGTCGGGACCTGGGGCGGACCGCGGATATCGAGTCGTAGGTACATGCGCTGCGCTTTGAGTGCCCTATGCGCACAGCGGTCTTCGGCTTTGTTGGGTGCAAGGCGTCACTCGAGTCGTAGGGCGGATAAGCGCAGCGCATCCGCCAGCAAATGCGAGCGACGCGGTGACGCGAAGCACGCCGCAACGTGGAGCGATGTGCTTGCAGCCATGCCGGACGGCAGGTCAGCGTGAGCAGGGCGATTGCTAGACTGTCGCGCTCCCATCGTAACGAGTCGAGATCCATGAGCATGGACCGCTACTACCCCATCGGAACCCCCGGCAAGGCCTGGGGCGCGCACGAACGCGCGCAGTGGCTGGCGCTGCAGCGCCGCCTGCGCAGCTACGTCGACGAGGTGGTGCAGGTGATCGACGGCTTGCGCGACCGATTCGACGTGGTCGACTACGGCAGGATCGATTACGCCGGCGAAGTCTTCGTGCTGCACGCCCTGCGCAGCCGTGGCTGGGACGAAAGCCTGCCCACGGTGCTGGTCACCGGCGGCGTGCATGGCTATGAGACCAGCGGCGTGCATGGCGCCCTGCGCTTCCTGCAGCAGGATGCGCAGCGCTACAGCGGGCGCGTGAACCTGCTGGTCGCCCCGTGCGTCAGCCCCTGGGCCTACGAGCGCATCCATCGCTGGAATGCCGATGCGATCGATCCGAACCGCAGCTTCCGCGACGACGGCGCGGCCGAGGAGTCTGCTGCACTGATGCGGCTGGTCGCGCCGCTGGACGGCCGCATCCTCGTCCACATCGATCTGCACGAGACCACCGATAGCGACGAAAGCGAGTTCCGTCCGGCGCTGGCCGCGCGCGACGGCAAGCCGTTCGAACCCGGCGAGATCCCCGACGGCTTCTACGTGGTGGGCGACAGCGAGAACCCGCAGCTGGCGTTCCAGAGTGCCGTGATCGATGCGGTGGCGCGGGTGACCCACATCGCCCCGGCCGATGCCGCCGGCCAGATCATCGGCTCGGAGGTGGTCGCGCCGGGCGTGATCCTGTACCCGTTCCGCGCGCTGGGCCTGTGCGCCGGCATGACCCGGGCGCGCTATACCACCACCACCGAGGTCTACCCCGACAGCCCGCGCGCCACGCCCGAGCAGTGCCATGCGGCGCAGGCAGCCGCAGTCTGCGCGGCGATCGATTTCGCCCTGGCGCAGGTCTGATTCCACCTGCGCGGCTGCATTGAAGCCGCGATCGGCGTCGAGGCAGCGATCATCCGGCTCAGCGGAACGCCTCGCCGATTGGCGCGAGGTTGGGGTTGTCCTGCAGCTGCCTGAGCATCTCTGCCGTGCTCTCCGGGCTCAGCGTCCAGCCGAGCGGCAGCGTGCGTTCACTGGGGCAGAGGCGGAAATGCCAGAGCTGGCCGCGCAGCGCGGCCACCTGGTCCATCAAGGCTTGGCGCGCGTACTCGCCGCGTGCGTCGCGGGTCGCGAGGATGGCGACCAGCGGTGCGCGCAGCTCGCCGTTCAGCGGCGCGTTCCGTCCGGCCGGCTCGATCTTCGCGGGGCAGACATCGAGCCCGTTGCGCGCGAAGGCGGGCACCCCGGTGTCGTTGCTGATGTGGATGACCCGGATCCGCGCCGCCGCCGCGGTGGCGCCCGCGGCATCGGGCGCTGCGTCTGCCGGCAGTCGCGCGCCGGCATGGGTGCCGCGCAGGCGGTCGATGACCGCCTGCAGGGTGGTCGTGCCACTGTTTTCGAAGTAGCCGCCATCGACCACCTGGCCGAGCCGCTGGACCTCGCCGTCGGCGTCATCGCCGGCGCGGCGCAGTACGGTGCCCGCCGGGCTGACCAGGGTGAAGCGCGCGCTGTTGTGCACGGCGCTGAAGGTGGGCAGTTCACGCGGCAGCCAGTCGGCAGCGTCGATGACGCCCGGAAAGATGTTCGCGAGCTCGCCCCGGTACAGCGTGCTGAAAGGGTGCTGCACGATGCGCAGTCCGCTGTTCACGCTGGTGGTGTTGAGCAGCAGGGCGGGTAGCGGACTGCGCGCCTCGTCGCGCGCGAACAGGGTGTCTGCCAAGGGGCCGGCCAATGAGTGCGCGGGCTGCTGCGCGGCCGCGGCCGGCAGATGCTGCGCGTACGCGGCCAGCCAGGCGTTCTCCAGCGCCTCGCCGCGATCGCTGAAGACGCGCAGCGGCAGGAAGCGCTGCACGGCATCCACGCCGAACATCGAGCCGAGCACGGGCGCGAGGAAGTCGGCTTCCAGCAGCTGCCGGAGTGCCCGCAGTGCGTTGGCGTCGAGCTCCCCGCGCAGGTCACGGTAGGCGCCTGCGAACACGGCCAGTCCGAGGCTGCCGCCGGACACGCCGCTGACCGCGAAGGTGCAGGGCCAGAGTTGCCCCCCGGTCCTGCGGTGCAGCTCGGACAGCACCAGCACCGTCCACATCGCCGCGCGGATGCCGCCGCCCTCGCTGGAGACCAGCCACACTTCCTTGCGGCAGCTGCTGCTGCGTTCCTGCCACCAGCGCTGGCTGAAGGCGCCAAGCGCAGGGCGATCGTCGGTGACGTAGTGCAGGCCGGGAGGTGGATCCTGGTCCGACTGCTGGGCCAGGGTGAGCCGCACGGCGTGGTTGTCGTTCAACCCGATCGCGGTCATCAGCACGGCCCATCCGGCCATCGCGCTCAGCAGTGGAAAGCGCAGGCGTGCTGCGAGGTAGATCGGCCAGGTGCTGGCCCAGATGCTGAAGCTCGCCGCGCCGAGAATCAGCGCCAGCGGGCCGAAACGGTCGATGGCGCCGGGGAAGTACAGCCCCACCAGCCAGGACCCTGCCAGCGCGGCGAGGCCGGCGTAGTGGAAGCGTCGCGCGATACGTGGCAGCTCGCGCCAGTGAGCGAGCAGGCCCACCTGCGGCTGTGTGTCGACGTGCGCGGCCGCTGAGCGGGGCGCGAGTCGGTGGATCAGGGCGCGGCGATAGGTGGTGAACAGCCACAGGCCCAGCGCCTGCAGCACAAACGCCGCCACCATCACCCGATTGGCTGGCGAGTCTGGCGGCGGCGTGGCCTGCAGATAGGCCAGGGCCAGGGTGAGCGGCGCCACCGTCGACAGCAGCCGCGGCAGCCGGCGGCCCAGCCAGAGCTGCAGTTCGGTCGATGCCTGCCAGTGCGGCCAGCGAAAGCTGTACAGGGTGCGCGCCGAGTACCAGACCAGAAGGCTGAGGCCGAGACAGAACACCCAGGTCGCGAGCGCCCAGACCGGCTTTTCCAGGCTGATGTCGAACAGTTCGCGGATCTGGGCGACGTACAGCGAGAGCAGCACGCCGGCGAGCACCATCAGCAGCGGCACGCGGATCAGCACCAGCAGGTCGGCGAACTGCAGGATCCACAGCCACAGCCCGCGCAGCCGTGACTCGGGTGATGTCGGGTGCATGGACAGTCCTCGCGTGTAGGTGAATCCGCCGCCGGGCTCGTCGGCGTACATCGTGTACGGAACCACCAGCCGTTGGCGCTGGGGGTGCCGCTGCAGCATGGCGTGTCGTGTCCGTCAATGCAGCCTGTCAGGGCTTGCAGGTGCGGATCAGGGTGGCGCGTTGCGCTCCTCACCTGGCGCTTCGGTGGTTTGTGCGGCGCCTCGCGGCAGCAGCGGCAGCTGCTGCAGGTGGACCCAGGCGGACCAGTGGAAGGGATGTCGGAACGCGCGCGAGCGCTGCAGCGCGCGGCGCGCCTCGCGCAGCGCATCGGCCGGGTCGAGGTCGAGGCCGCTGTCCTGCTGCGCCTGCAGGGCACGGTAGTAGGCCGGGACCCACAGATGGCTGGCGGTGTCGCTGACCGGCCAGCGTGCGGCGACGACATGCTGGACGCCCGCCTGCACGAGGCTCTGGGCGAAGCTGGTCTGGCTGCCCGGCCGACCGGGTGATGGCGCCTGCTGGGCCGCGAGCTGACACGCATTGAGCACGACGTGGACGGCCTGCGCGCCGTGCTGGCGGATATCGAGCGCGCTCATGAACTGTGGCGCAGCCTGACCTTCGGCAGGGTCGAGCCAGAGCCCGCTGCCGGCGACCAGGCCCGGCTGCAGGTCGCCATGGGCCGAGACATGCAGCCAGGCGCCGGACTCGCCGAGGGCCCTTAGCAGCATCTCGCGCTGCGCCAGGGCTCGCACCTGCACCTCACGCCCGGGCAGCGCCGCACGAATCAACCCGGCTTCGGCATCGGCAGCCTGCAGTGCGGGCAGCCGGGTTGTGTCCTCGCTCCCAGCCCCGCTGCGCGCGTTCTGCCACTGCGCCGCCTGCAGCAGCTGCAGCGCCGCTTCCGAGGTCTTCGCTGCACCCCCGTGGCTGAGCGTGCGCAGCCGGATGCGGCGGCTGCTGCCCAGTGGCTCACCCTCGCTGTCGGGCAGCAGGGCCCACTCGACCTGCAGGGCGAGATCCTCGGCAAGGATGCCGATGCCGTCCTCGGCCGGGTCGAGCGTGGATAGCGCGGGCTGCAGCCGCTTCGCCACGTCGGCGGCGACCCCGTGCAGGCGCTGCAGCGAGGAGCCCTGGGTGCTGGCCAGCGCGCTCAGCTGGCCCAGCTGCGGCTGCAGCGTCTGCAGCTCAGGCGGGCGGTGCAGCCTCAGGCCCTGCCGGGTCCAGGTCGCCAGCAGCGCATGGCGCTCGCCGGCCAACAGCAGTTGCAGCGGTGCCTCGGCATCAAGGCTGGCGCGAAGATCGATGTCACGTGCCGGCACCGAGGATTCGTGGGCCGAGGCGAGCGCCTTCAGCAGGGCGCGGCTCTGCGCCGCAGGCGCGTGGCCGAGCAGGTGGCGACCGATCTGCGCGTCCAGCGCCGACCAGTCGGCGCTGGAGCCCGCTTCGGCCAGCGGCAGGCCCAGCGCCAGCCACTGCAGGAGGAGACGCTCGGCATCCGCGTCCCTGCCGGGTTCGAAGCCGTGGGAGCGCGACCCCGCAAGCAGCTCGAAGGCGGTGGCGCGCAGGCGTCGCACCAGGCCTTCCAGCGCCTGCGCCAGCAGGGCATTGCCGCTGCGCTGGCGCTGTACGTCGAGACTGCGGGCGGAGGCCAGCAGACCGTCCTGGGCCTCGTCGCCGCGGCCGGACGCCGCCAGCGCGCGCGCCAGTTCGCGCTGCAGATCGATCCGTTCGGACAGGCTGAGCGCGGACCAGTCGATGCCGTCCGCTGCACGTGACGATAGCGGCGAGCGCTGCAGTAGACCCTCCAGCCTTGCGCTCTGCGTGCCACCCTTGTCCGCCAACGCGCGCAGCATCTCCAGCCGCGCGCGCTCGCGCGGGCTGGGGTCCTGCAGGCCGGTGAGCGCGGCGCGTGCGCCGGCGGGGTCGGCGAGCTCAAGCCGCGTGCTGGCGAGCTCCAGCAGCGCGAGATTCTGCAGCTCCCGCTGCGCACTCGATCGCGCCGTGGCGAGACTCGCGGTGAGCAACGGCAGGCTTTCCGACGGCACGCCGCGGGCGCGCAGCAGGCGCGCCTGCAGCAGCTGGCCGGACGCGTACGGCACCGGCGCATGGACAGGATCGAACAGCGCCTGCGAGGCCTCCAGGGCCAGCTGCGCGTCGACCAGATTGCCGAGCTCCAGCAGGGTCGCCGCCAGACGTCGCAGTACATGCCCCTGCCAGCGCACTTCGCCCGCGGCATCGAAGGCGGCCTGCGCGGCGTTGAGGTGTCTCAGCACGCCGGGCAGATCGCCAAGCTGGGCCGCGGTTTCCGCCAGAGAGTGTTCGGCGCGTCCGCGTACCGCATCCGACTGCGGGCCCTGCAGGCTCGCCAGCGCCTGCAGCGCCACCTCGCGCGCTTCGACATGGCGGCCGAGCCGGCGCTGCAGATCGGCGCCATTGATGGCCGCGTTGGCGGCTTCCAGCGCCTCGCCGAGGCCCTTGTAGGCTGCGAGCACCCAGGCATGGCATTCCGCAGCGGCAGCAAGCTCGCCGCGATCGAACAGCGCCCCGCAGCGGGCGGCTTCCAGTCGAACGCCGAAGTAGTGGCCCGCCGCCGGTGCGGTCGGTGCCGATCGACTGAGCGAAAGCACGGTCGCGCTGTCGCCGGCCAGACGCAGGTTCTCGGCCGCGGCCACGCGGGCCGCAGCGGCCTTGGGCGCGGCGCCGACGGCTTCCCAGGCAAGGGCCGCCTCGACGAAGGCGGGTGCCGACTCGGCGCTGAGCCCGGAAAGCAGCAGCCATTGCGCCTGCAGGTGCAGGGCAAAGGCACGCCAGCGCGGGCTGGGGGCGGTCCTGATGAGGTCGGCCAGCGGCACCGGCGGATCCAGCCCGCGAAGGCTGCCCAAGCCGCCGCCGAAGTGCCGGGCCACCGCGTCGGCCTGGCCAAGCCAGGCTTCCAGATCGACCGGCAGCGGCGCGCATTCAAGCCCCAGGCTGACGCGGGCCTCGGCGGCGTTGTCGAGGAGGCGGGCGATGCCTACGCTGCGCGGTGCGTCCAGCCGCAGCAGGCTGAGCCCGAAGCGAGGCGGCGTCTGCAGGTGCAGGGCGTCGGGCGCAGCGGGCTGCAGGCTCAGATCGTGGCCCAGCTCTTCGATCCAGAGCGTGGCTCTCCCCGTGGGTCGCAGCTCGATGTCGAGTACGCCGGGGGCTGCCGGCACGGCCAGCTGGACGGGTCCGGGCGAGGCGCAGTCGAGGATCACGGCGCCGGCTTCCGTGGCGATCAGCAGCGGGAGCCAGGCGAACAGGTGCGCTCCTGAGCGGCGCAGGCAGGGCGCCTGCGCCGAGCGCCACGGACGGATATCAGAGGCCGGGGGGCTCATTGCCGGTACCGGTGTCCGTCTGCCTGCTGCCGAATCCGGATTCGGCGCGCGTTGGCAGCCTGTCGTCGCAAGGCTCGCGTGTGGGGAAGTCTGGCGAGCGGCAGGTCGAAAGGTGCGGAAGGTGGGCATCGCAGTTCTTTTCGCCCCGCGCGAAAACCTCAACGACATAGCGCTTGTGTGCAGTGCCATCCGCCGAGGCGCGGGTGTCGGCCATGTGGACATAGAGGTCGGCGGCCATGTGCCTGTCCGCCGGGCCGACCAGCCAGGTGACGTGCTTGCGATCGTCCGCCGGGGCGGACACCGGCGACAGCGTGCGTTCGAGGGTGCTGCCCGAATGCCCTGGCATCGGCTCGATCCTGAGGCTGTAGCGGTCGCTGTTGGCGATGTGCCGGATGCTCATCCGCGAGGGCCGCGGCAGCAGGTTCTCAACGTGGCATCCCGGCACCTCGGCGTAGGGCCTAAAGGCGAGCGGCACCGGGCACTTGGTCTCCCAGGCGCGCGAGTCGGCCTTGAGCGAGAGGATCGACAGGAGGTCGGGCTCACCGCTGCGACGCAGCCGGTTGCCCTCGCCAATCGCTGTAGCGGGCAGGGGCACCGTGCCGCTGGTGGCGCAGCCGAGGCGTTGGGTGTCGGCGAGTACGGCGGTGGCGGTGGGCTCGGCTGCACCCGTGGCCTGTTCGGCAGCAGGCGCGGGTGGCTCAGCGCGGCCGCAGGCGGCCAGATGCAGGACCAGGGCGAGGCTCAACAGGCGGGCGAACGGACAGGCGGGCGTGGTACTGGACATGGTTTCCCCCCGGAATGGACAGGCGCCCCAACGGCACTGTGCCATCGGGACGCCCGTCGAGGGGAGCCCAGTGCGCGGCTTGTCTCACGGCAAGGGCTGCGGACAGCGCATCACGTTCGTCATCGGCCGCCGGCGCAGCCGCGCAGGCACCGGGCCTGCGCACGCGCCTCAATGGCTGCAGCGCATTGAGCTCAGCGCTGTGCGCTGTCCGCCCCGGTCAGGCTGCGCGCCAGCCCCACCAGCTGCAGGAACTCGCCGCGCAGGCCATCGCGGTCGTCGCCGCGCGCGGCCACCGCCAGCTGCTCGACGCGATCCCAGTTCATCGCGCCGGCATGTTCGCCGCCGCGCAGCAGTTCGCCGTAGCCGGCCACCGCGGCGGCGAAGCCGAGGTTCTGGCTGGGCTGCTCGCGCAGGCTGCTCCGGGCGATCGGCTGTTCGATGAGCTGGCTTGAGTCCTCACCCGGACGCTTGTAGCGAAGGCGCAGCAGGGCGATCTCGTCGCTGCGCGGATCCGCCGCCGCCTGGTCGGGCGCGTAGCGCAGCGGCGCGCTGGCCTCGCCGCCGGAGCCGGCCAGGGCGATCTCGTACAGGGCGGTGACGCTGTGGCCGGCGCCGATCTCGCCGGCATCGACGCGATCGTTGTCGAAGTCCTCGCGCGCCAGCAAGCGGTTTTCGTAGCCCAGCAGGCGGTACTCGGCGACCACGGCCGGGTTGAACTCGACCTGGATCTTCACGTCGCTGGCCAGGGTGTGCAGGGTGCCGCCCATCTGCGCGACCAGCACCTTGCGCGCCTCCAGCAGGCTGTCGATGTAGGCGTAGTTGCCGTTGCCGACGTCGGCCAGGCGCTCGGCGGTCTGCTCGTTGTAGTTGCCGCTGCCGAAACCGAGCACGCTCAGCGCCACGCCGGAGGCGCGCTGGTCGGCGACCAGGGTTTCCAGCGCGTTGTGGTCGACAGTGCCGACGTTGAAGTCGCCGTCGCTGGCGAGGATCACCCGGTTGATGCCGCCCTCGATCCGCGCCTGCCGCGCCACCGCATAGGCCAGCGCGATGCCCGCGCCGCCGTTGGTCGAGCCGCCCGCCTCCAGCCGCTCCAGCGCGGCCAGGATCTCGCCGCGCTGCGAGCCCTTGGTCGGCGGTAGCACCAGGCCGGCGCTGCCCGCGTAGGTGACGATGGCCACCGAGTCCTGCGCGCGCAGCTGGTTCACTAGCAGGGCAAAGCCGCGCTTGAGCAGCGGCAGTTTGGCGGCGTCATGCATCGAGCCCGAGGTATCGATCAGGAACACCAGGTTCGCCGGCGGCAGCGCGCTCGCATCGACGGCCTGGGCCTGCAGGGCGACCTGCAGCAGCAGGCGCCTGTCGTTGAAAGGCGAGGGTGCGAGCTCGGTGGCGAAGGCGAAGGGGTTCTCGCCCGTGCGCGGCGCGCGGTAGTCGTAGCTGAAGTAGTTGACCAGCTCCTCGATGCGCACGGCATCCGTGGGTGGCCGCTGGCCGGCGTGGAGCATGCGCCGGAGGTTGCTGTAGGCACCGGTGTCGACATCGATCGAGAAGGTCGAGACCGGTTGCTCGGCAACGCGCTGGATGCCGTTGCGCCTGATCTCGGCGTAGTTCTCGCGGTTGACCTCGGGTGCGACAAACATGACCGGCGCGGCCGGGGCGATCGCAGCCATGGCCGGCGCAGCGCGCTGGTGACGCGCGAGTTCAGCTTCTCCCACCCGCGAGCCGGTCACCACGACCTGGTCAAGGCCAGCCTCCTCGCGCGGCCTTGGCCTGGAAGGCGGCGCGGGCGGCGGAGGCGGAGCGATCGGCTGCTCGCTGGCTCGCGGTTCGGCATTCGTCTGCGCCTGCTTCTGCGCGGGGCTCTGGCAGGCGGCCAGCAGGGTCAGGCCCAGCGCCAGCGCGAACGCCGGCAGAACAGCGGCGCGGCGCGGGTGGGACGGGGATGCGGTGGTGCGGTCTTGCATGGCGGTTCTCCGCAGTGGGTGCGCGGTCGGATACGCAGCCGGCGAGTGAACGGGGTTGTCGGACGTGCAACACGCCCTCCGCTGTCATCGGTGGTTCATCCGCGGACCCTGGCGGGGCTTCCGTCGCGCGCCGCGCATGTCCAGAATCGGCGGATGCCCAGCGCGACCCCGAACCCGACGTCCCGATCCCTGCCGACCTGTCGCCTCTGGCGTCCCACGTGCGCGGGTCCCGTGGTCGAGCCCCTGCGTATCGATGTGGATGCACTGGGTCGCGTGGGTGGCCTTGCGCCCGGCGATACGAACCAGGTGCTGCCCTGGGCCGTGCCTGGTGTGGCCAACCTGCACTCGCACGCCTTCCAGCGCGCGATGGCTGGCCTCGCCGAGCGGCGCATGAACCCGCAGGACAGCTTCTGGACCTGGCGCGAGACCATGTACCAGCTGGCCGCGCGCTTCGATCCCGACCTTCTTCGCGATGTCGCCGCCCAGCTCTATGTCGAGATGCTCGAAGCCGGCTATACGCGGGTCTGCGAGTTCCACTACCTGCACCATGCGCCGGATGGCCGGCCGTATGCCGACCCGGCGGCGATGTCGCGCGCGCTGATAGAGGCCGCGCGCGAGACCGGTATTGGCCTGACCCTGCTGCCGGTGCTGTACATGCGCGGCGGATTCGATGGTCGCCCCCTGAACGATCGACAGCGCCGCTTCGGCCATTCGATCGAGGCCTATCTGCGCGTGCTGGACAGCCTGCGCGCGGAACAGGACGAGCGCCTGCGCATCGGCTGCGCCCTGCACAGCCTGCGCGCGGTGCCTCCCGCGGCGATGCGCGAGGTCCTCGCGGCACTGCCTGCCGACAGCCGCATCCATATCCACATCGCCGAGCAGACCGGTGAGGTCGACGAGTGTGTGGCGCTGCGCGGCGCGCGGCCGGTCGAATGGCTGTACGCGAACGCCGAGGTCGACGCGCGCTGGACACTGGTGCACGCCACGCACCTGACTCGCGAAGAGACCAAGCGCATCGCGAAAAGCGGCGCCACCGTGGCGATCTGCACCACGACCGAGGCCAATCTTGGCGACGGCTTCTTTCCGCTGCCCGACTACATGGCCCAGGGCGGACGCTTCGGCGTCGGCAGCGATTCGCATGCGACGGTGAGCCTGGTCGACGAATTGCGCTGGTTGGAGTACGGCCAGCGCCTGCTGCATCGGCATCGCACGCTGGCGGTGGACGCCTCCACGCGCTCGGTCGGTGAAAGTCTGCTGGCGGCGGTCGTCCGTGCCGGCACGGATTCAGCGGGGCAGGGCAGTGCCGCGGCTGCCGGCGTGCTGCAGCCTGGCGCCGATGCCGATCTCGTGAGCCTGCAGGTTGCGCATCCCGCCCTGTATGCGGCCACCGACGTGGATGTCGTGGATCGCTGGCTGTTCGCCAGCAATCGATCGGCGATCGATGGTGTCTGGGTCAGCGGGGTGCAGCGTGTGTCCGACGGCCGCCACCTGCAGCGCGAAGCCATCGAGGCGCGCTTTGCGGCCAGCATGAAGCCGCTGCTCGCGGACTGATGCCGATGTTCTGGACGCTGGCTGCCGACGTGGTGCTGTTCCTGCACCTCTGCGTGGTGGTCTTCGTCGTGCTGGGCCTGGTGCTGATCGTGCTGGGCAATCTGCGCGGCTGGCGCTTCGCCAACGCCTGGTGGTTCCGCCTGGCCCACCTCGCGACCATCGGCGTGGTGGTGGCGCAGAGCTGGCTGGGCATGGTCTGTCCCCTGACCACGCTGGAGCTGTGGCTGCGCGCGCAGGCGGGTGAAGCGACCTATGCGGGCGGTTTCATCGAGCACTGGCTGAGCCGACTGCTCTACTTCCAGGCTCCGCCCTGGGTCTTCGTGCTGGCCTACACCGCCTTTGGCCTGTGCGTAGTGGCTGCCTGGTGGCGCTGGCCGCCCGCAGCACGGTCAGCGGGCCCGGCAAAGCGCTGAAGCCGCCGAGTCCGCGGCATAGGCCATCGCCACTCTCGATTGCCGCTGCGGCAGCGCCCCGGAGTCGACGCACCGCGCCTTCTGCGGCTGTTTGAATCGCATCGCGAGCCTGCGCGCAGCAGTCCGCGCGATTGGCGCATTCAGCGCGGGCATCCGCTGTTCACTGTGCGCGGGATTGCGCTTTTTGTGTGATAGGACGCACACTTCTTGGCGGCGGGTCCGCCTGGCCGGCTTCGATGCAGACGCATGGAGGATCGGGCGTCTTCGCCACGGGGCTGTCACAGCTGAGCTTCATCGTTGCCGGGGGCGACAGCGCCAGTGAGGATTCACCCTCCTCGAAACCGGGGTGATTCACAGACCGCGAAAATTCTCTGAGGGGGCTCGGCAGGTTTTCGCGCTTAGGTAGCACGAGGGGAGCATCGCGAGGCGATGACTCCAGGGGGATGGGCGAGGGGCGCTCATCGGATGCATTCCGCGCGCCGTGCGTTCCGCCGGTGCACAACGCAGGATTTCGCCCGTGGCCCAGCCAGCGCGTTCCGTCATTTCCGTCGCACGTCGTTGGGCGGCGCTCGCCTTGCTGGCTGGCGCCTCGCCGGCGTGGGCCCAGGCCAACCTCAGCGATTCGAGCTTCAGCGGCCCGCCGACCTACATCCCCGGCAACCCGGTCCCGTCGACCTACACGCTGGTGGTGAACAACCGCGGCGATGCGGCCAACACGCCGACGACGACGACCAGCTTTCCACCGGAAATCACCGTCACCTGGGCCTGCAGCGCCATTGGCGCGGGCAGCAGCTGTGCCAATGCCAGCGGCAGCGGCAATCTCAACCGCGGTGCGGATGTGGTGGGTGCCCGCGCCAGCGGAACGGATGGCGAGCTGAGGTACACCATTACCGCCAGCTTCGCCTCTTCGATGACCGCCAGCCCCCTGGTCGTCCCTGCGGTGGTCACGCCTGGCGGCGGCAATGCGCTGGATCTGTCGGTGAGCAGCACGCGCAACCTGCGCAGCGACCTGTCGGTGGTGAAAACGGCTTCGGCCACCACCTACAGCGCGCCCGGCAGCCTGAGCTACACGGTGGTTGTTTCCAACGCCGGCCCCAGCGATGTGACCGCTGCCACCTTGACCGATACCGCGCCCGCAGGCGTCAGCTTCGGCACACGCAGCTGCACCGCTTCTGGCGGGGCGACCTGCCCTGCAGCCGGCAGCGGCAATGTGAATCTGAGTCTCGACATCCCGGCTCAGGGCAGCCTCAGCTTCAGCATTCCCGCCAGCATCGCCGCCGGCACGCAGTCGGATCCGCTGGTCAATACCGCGAGCATCGCGGCCCCCGCTGGGACCACGGATCCGACGCCCGGCAACAACAGCGACAGCGCCGACCTCGATCTCGTCAAGGCCGATCTGGCGGTGGTGTTCGTGCCGGCGTCGCCCGTCGGCACTCCCAGCGCGACTTACACGCCGGGCACCACCGGCAACACCCTGGATGTTCGCGTCACCAACAACGGCGATTTCGCCAGTACGGGTTCGCAGCTGAGTGTGAGCCTGCCGCCCCAGGTCAGCGCGGCGACCTTGACCTGCGTCGCGCCGGCGAGCTGCACGGCGGATTCGGGCACGGGCAGCCTGACCGTGACCCTGGGCAGCATCGCGGTCAACGGCACGATCACCGCCCGACTGACCCTGGCCTATCCCAGCGATGCCAGCGCCAGCAGCATCGACATCGGCGCATCCATCGCCGGCAACCAGCCGGACCTGGCCGCCGGCAACAACAGCAGCACTTGGCGCGCGAACCTGCGTCGACAGGTGCGGATCGGACTCAGCAAGACCAGTTCGTCCGCGGTGCTGAACCCCGGCGGCGCGCTGACCTATGACATCACCGTGACCAACCTGGGGCCCAGCGATGTCGGCAATGTCGCCGGCGACACCGGGATCCTGCTGAGCGACACCCTGTCGGCCCAGCTGGGCCGCAACCTTGCCTCGGGCAACTGCAGCAACAATGGCCAGACCACGCCCTGCTGGCGCTACTGTCCTGACGACAACGGCAGCGTCGCCGCACTGACGCCGGAAGCCTGCACTGTCGAACTGGTCGAGGGCGACGGCTCCTTCGCCAACCAGGGCTTCCTGCTGCGCGCCGGCAGCAGCAGCACGCTCCGCGTGTTCGCCACCGTCGGCGCCAATGCCAGCGGCAGTCTGCTCAACGATGCGCTGGCACGGGTCCAGTCCGGCCTCGGCGTCAGCGACCAGGGCGCCGGCAACTGTCCGCTGAGCGGGTCCAACACCATCTGCGCCCGCAGCACGGTCAGCGTGCAGGCCAGCACCGACATCGAGGTGACGGTCAACGACGGTCTCACGTCCGCCGTGCCGGGGCTGGATCATGCCTACACCGTGGTGGTGCGCAACAACGGCACCCTGACCGCCAACAACGTCAACCTGCAGACCGCGCTGCCGATCCTTGCCAGCGATGGCGACGCGGGCTTCGTTGCGGGCAGCGCGCGCTGGCAGTGCCGCGCCTTCGACGGTGCGTGCTGCACCTCCAACAGCAGCGTCTGCGGCACAACCGGGCTGACCCCGCCGATCAGCGCAGCCGTCATCAACCAGGGCGTCGATCTGCCGCCGCAGTCGCGGGTCGAGTTCACCTTGAGCGGTCGCCTGGATCCGAGCGCACTGGGCACGCTGGCGGTCAATGCCGAGGCGACTCCGCCGGCCGGCCTGATCGACAGCGTCCCGGCCAACAATACTGCGAGCGATACCAACACCCTGCTCGTGCCCACCGCCAACTTGAGCCTGAGCAAGGTGCTGGATTCGGTGGCGCCGAGCAATGGCTCAGCCAGCGGCGCGCCCTTCGATCTCGACTACCGGATCCAGATCAGCAACGCCGGCCCCAGCGTGGCGCGCAATGCGGTGCTCACCGACGACCTGGCCAGCCCCCTGCTGGAGGCCAGCACCGGCGCCTGGCAGTGCGCTGTGCTGCAGGCCGCCGGCTTGAGCAGCTGCGCCGCGCCAGGCGTGGGCAGCGGGCCGGTCAGCCAGACGCTGCGATTGGATCCGGGCGGCGTGGTGGAGGTCGCGCTGGCAGTCCGCACGACGGCGATCGCCAGCGGCGAGGTGGTCAACACTGCGACCGTTTCGTCGACGGCCGGCAGCGCTTCGGCCACCGCAGTCTCGGGCCTGACCGGCGTCTCGGCGCTGTCGATATCGCTCACCGACGGTCGCAGCGAGGCCGTTCCGGGCACCCCGACCAGCTACTCGATCCGGGTTCGCAATGACGGGCCCGACGACGCGTTCGGCGCCGGCGTATCCGCGTTGTTCCCATCCTCGCTGGAAAGCGTGTCCTGGAGCTGCTCGGCGATCACGCCGATCCCAGGCGACTTGAACTTCGCCAACGTCGGCGGGCTGCAGAACCAGAAGGCGGGCGCGCTGCTGATGAGCGAAGGCGGCGAGCAGGCCTACCTCGTGCTGCCGGAAGCGAACGCGATCCAGGTGCTCGCCCGCAATGCCGTGCCCGGACAGGGCTTCGGTGAGCTGAGCGTGCTGGAGACTGAAACCAACGGCGCCAACGACCCCAGCGACAGCGGTGCGACGGTGGCCGGCCTGCTCAATCCGGTCGATCTGAGCCTCAGTCCGGACGGCACGCTGCTGTTCGTGCTGACCCGTCCGGCCAACGGACCGGGTGCTCCGTCCCTGGTCAGCTTCAACCGGGTCAGCAATCCCGCCGACCCCGCCTTCGGTCGCCTGTCCTACGCCGGCACCGTGTCCACGGGCGTGCCCGTGCAGGCGCAGCGCATCGTGTCCAGCGCCACCCACGTCTACGTCAGCGGCAGCAGCCCGGCTGCGGTGAGCGTGTTCCGCCGGGATCCGGCCAGCGGCCTGCCGATTCACGACAGCGTACACACCGACGCCGTGCCGACAGGGGCATCGGCACTGGCCCTGGATCGCGCTCGCGCGCGCCTGTTCGTGGCCGGCAGCGGCGGTCAGATCGTGCAGTACGCGCTCAACACAGAGGCCGCCAGCGGCCCGCTCGGGCGCCTGGCCGCGCAGGGTCCGGCCTTCAGCACCGGTCTGGCTGGCATTGTCGATCTCGCGCTGGTGCCGGCCAATCGAAGCCTGTACGCCGCTTCGGCGACGTCAGCGCGTCTCGATCTGCTGAGTTACACCGACGCCGGCCTGAGCGCGGTGGCGAGCTATGGCCGCAGCGCCACCGATGCGCCGGGCTCGGCGGCAGACCCGCTGGCCGGTGAAGGCCGCATCGCGATCGCGCCGGACGGCGAGCATCTCTATCGGGTGTCGGCCAGCGCCGGCAGCCTGCTGGGCTTCCGTCGCGACACCCTGAGCGGCACCTTGAGCGAGGGTCGCGTCCTCTACGACGCGGTCTCCACGCCGGGTCTCGCTGCAGCGCGTGCGGTGGCCGTCAGCGGCGATGGGCGCCATGTCCTGGTCGCCAATGATTCCGGCAGCGGCCGCCCCTTGCATGCCTATGCGCGACGCGCGCCGGATCCCCTGTTCGCCTTCCTGGAGCAGGAGCGTGACGGTGTCGCCGGTACGGCTGGCCTGCTGTCGCCGGCTGACCTCGCGGTCAGCCCTGATGGCCGCCATCTGTACGCGGTCAGCCTGCAGGACGGCGCGCTCAGCGTGTTCGAGCGCTTCAGCCGTCGCGGCGTCGACGGTGCCACCCAGGGCGACCACCTGGAGTTCCGCACGCGCTACGTCAACGGACAGGATGGCGTGGTGGCTGGACTCGATCGTGCCAGCCGCGTCCTGGTCAGTCCCGACGGCCGCAGCGTCTACGTCACCAGCGAGGATCGCAACACGCTGACCGTATTCGAGCGCAACGTGAGCGAGACGCCGGCCAGCGGCTTCGGCCGGCTCACCTATGTCACCCGCTTCACTGACGGCGTTGGCGGCGTCGACGGTCTGCTCGGTGCCCAGGGCATGGCGATGGATCCCGACGGCCGACACCTGTACGTCTCCGGCAGCTTCGAGGCGGCGATCGCGATCTTCGCGCGCGACCCGACCACGCGTGCGCTGAGCTACCAGGGGCAGGTACGCAACGGCAGCGCCGGCGTCAGCGGGCTGTCGGGCATCCGCGATCTGCTGGTCAGCCGCGACGGACGCCAGCTGCTCGGCGTGGGTTCGATCTCCAATGCCGTGGTGGTGTTCAACCGCGACCGCTCGCTGGTGCCCGGTGAAGGTGGACGTCTGAGCTTTGTCCAGGCGCTGAACCTGCAGAGCGGCGCGCGCCTGATGTCGCTGTCGATGCCGCAGGGCGCGTTGCCGACCGACGGCGAGCACGTCTACGTGGTGGGACAGACCACCTCGAGCCTGTTCGTGCTGCGCCGGAATACCGATGTCACCAGTCCCGGTTTCGGACGCCTGGCGCCGGCCTTCCAGTACAGCCGCAACCAGCCGGGCCTGTCGCGGATGAATGGCCCGCGCGATGTGCAGGTCAGCGCCGACGGCCGCCGCGTCTACGTCGCCGCCCAGTTCGGCCACAGCGTGCTGGTCTTCGATCGCGATCTGAACCGCAGCGGCGCCGGCTACGGCGGCCTCAGCCTGCTGGAGACGCGCACCGACGGACTTGAGGGCGTCGACGGGCTCAACGACGTCTACGCAGTCGGTCTCAGCCCCGACTCGCGCAATGTCTACGCAGCGGGCTTCGGCGATCGTGCAATCGCCTCGTTCGCGGTGGGGTCGGGCTCCAGCTGCAGCGCAGGCGGCAGCGGCGACATCGATGACCGCGTCAACCTCGGCGTGGGCGGTACGCTGGAGTACAGCGTGCAGGCGATGATCCGCGCCGGCGCGACCGGCACCCTTGAGACCCTGGCCGAGGTGGAACGGCCGGCGCGCTTCGAGGATCCGGACCTGCTCGACAACCTGGCGCAGGACTCGACCGCGCTCACGCCGCGCGGCGACCTCGCGGTCAGCAAGACCAACAACCGGGTTTCGGTAGTCGGCGGCGAGACCGTCCGCTACGAAGTGGTGGTGCGCAACGCCGGGCCCAGCCATTTGCGGCACACCCCGTCTTCGGTGGTCCAGATCAACGACCGCCTGAGTGCGCTGCCCGGTTTCGAACCCGGCTCGGTCAGCTGGACCTGCACCGCTGCTGGCTCTGGCGCGCTGGATTTCACCGAGGCCTATGCGAACAGCGCGGCCGGCGAGCCCGGCCTCGGCGGCGTCACCGGCCTCGCTCTGGTGCCGGACAGCGACGGTGCCGGACCCTTGCCGGCCTATCTGGCGGCCGTGAGCGTGCTCGACAACCGTCTGCTGCTGTTCCGCCGTGATGCGGTTGATGGTCGCCTGCAGCTGGCGACCAGCGTGGCCCAGGGCCAGACCCTGGGCGGCAGCCCGGTCAGCCAGCTGCTGGGCGCGCGCTCGGTGGCGGTCAGCGCCAACAGCCGCTTCCTCTACGTCGCGAGCCGCGAATCCGACAGCCTGAACGTGTTCGAGCTGAGCCACAGCGGCAGCACACCGGTGCTGGCCCTGCGGCAGACCCTGCAGGGCGTGGTGGGTCTGGATCAGGCGCTGCATGTAGTGCTCAGCGCCGACGGTGCGCACCTCTATGTCGCTGGCGCCAACGATGCCGCCGTCGCGGTGTTCAGCCGCAATGCCGGGACCGGTCAGCTCAGCTATGTCGAAAGCGAGCGTGAGGGCGTTGACGATGCGTCCGACGCCGGTGGCGTGGTCTCAGGCTTGGTCGATGTCGAATTCCTTGTCCTGAGCCCGGACGGTGAGCACCTGTACGCCCTGTCCGGCGCGTCGGGCAGCGTGGCCCTGTTCGACCGCGACAGCGCCAGCGGACGCCTGAGCTTCCGCGCCACGCGCGGTGCCGCCCAGTTCGGGGTCAGCACCGATGGCGCTTCCGGCGCCGCCTTCGATCCCGAGGGACGGCAGCTCTATCTGGCCGCCACGGGCGCCAATCGCCTGCTGGTGCTGAACCGCGAGACCGACCCGGCCAGCGGAAACTTCGGCCAGCTCAGCCTGGGCTCCAGCCTGCAGCAGGGCGTGGCCGAGGTGCAGGGCCTGCAGGGCCCGCGCCGCGTCGCACTCAGCAGCGACGGCGTGCATGTGTACGTCACCGCCCAGGCGGGCGGCAGCGTCGCCTGGTTCGTGCGCGACGACGTCACCGGCACGCTGCGCTTCCTCGGCCTGCGGGCCTCCGGCTCCGGCGGCGTGCAAGGTCTGGAGGGTGCAACCGGCCTCGTGGTCGACAGCGTGCGCAATCACGTCTACGTCGCCGGCAGCCTTGCGCCCGGCGCCGAGGGCGCCATCGCGGGTGGGCTCGCGGCCTTCCGCCGCGAAGCCGACAGCGAGTGCCCGGCCAGCGGCACCGGTGATCTGGTGGAGGTGCCGATCAGCGTAGCTTCCGGCGGCAGCGTGACCTTCCAGATCGAAGCGCGGGTCAGCAGCGGCGTCGCCGTGGGCAGCAGCCTGACCAATACGGTCACGCTGACGGCTCCGCAGGACACCACGCCGGAGAACAACTCCGCCTCGGACACCGACGTGGTGGCCCTGGTGGCGGATCTGGCGATCCGCAAGGATGACGGCCTCGCGGAATTCGACGGCCTCGCCGGCGCGGTCGCAGTGAGCGGCGATGCGAGCCGACTGTTCGTCGCCGGCCCCACCGACAACGCGATCGGCGTGTTCCGCCGCATCGAGGCGCCTGGTCAGCCGCAGAACGGTGAGCTGCGCTTCGCCCGAGTCCTGCGCAGCGGTGTGGGCGCGGTGACCGGCCTGGGCGGCGTGGCCGGCGTGCTGGCGAGTCCGGACGGCGCACACGTGTACGCGGTCAGCCCGATCGAGAACACCGTCGTCGTGTTTCGGCGGCGCCCGGCACCGGTCGAGCTGGAGTTCGTCGAAGTCGAGCAGAACGGCGTATTCGGTGTCAGTGGCCTTGCCGGCGCCAGCGCGCTGGCGCTCAGCGCCGATGGCCGACACCTCTATGTCGCCGGCAGCTTCGCCAACGCCATCGCGGTCTTCGCGCGCTCGGCGGACAGCAGCTCCGCCGACTACGGGCGCCTGAGCTATCAGGGTCTGGTGCAGAACGGTGTCGGCGGCGTGGACGGCATCGCCGGCATCAATGCGCTGGCCGTATCGCCTGACGGCCGGCATGTGTATGCGCTGGGTGCCGCCAGCAGCACGCTGGCGGTATTCGCCCGCAATCCCAATTCCGGCAGCGCCGGCTTCGGCCAGCTCAGCTACCTGCGCCGCTATGTCAACGGCCAGGACGGCATCGGTGGTCTGGGCGGCATGGTTGGCCTCGCGATCACTGCCGACGGCGCGCGACTGTTCGCTGCCGGCGGCTTGAGCGGTGGCCTGGTGAGCTTCAACCGCAGCAGTGCCGATGGCGCGCTCAGCGTCGCTGGCATTGCCCGCGAGGGCGTCGAGGGCGCGCAGGGTCTGCTCGGCGCTCGCGGCATCCGGCTCAGCGGCGACGGCCAGCACCTCTACGTCGCCAGCGGCAGTGGCCGCAGCCTGGCGCACTACCGGATCAGCGGAACTGCGGCGCCGGTGTTCGCCGGTATCGTCCGCTCGGGTGATGCCGCTCCGCTGAGCGGTGGCCAGGTGCTGGGCCTCGACGGTGCCGCCGACCTGCATGTCTCTGCCGACGGCACCCGCGTCTACGCGGTGGGCTCGCTGGACAATGCCATCAGCACCTTCAACCGCAGTGTCGACGCCGATCCCGCGCTGTCGAGCGGTGCCCTCGACTACCGCGCGAGCCTGTTCGATGGCCTCGGTGGCGTGGCCCCCGGCGAGTCCGTGAGCTACGTGATCCAGGTCGACAACCTCGGGCCGAGTGCGGTCAGCCAGGCGCGGGTCGTCGACACCTTCCCGCCCGAGTTCAGCGCTGTCACCTGGAGCTGCAGCTCCAGCGGTGGCGCCACCTGTCCACTGGGCGGCAACGGCAACATCGACGTGATCACCCAGCTGCCGGTCGGTGGCCAGGTGGTGTTCACCGCCACCGGCGTCGTCGGCCAGAGCGCCACCGGGCGCCTGGTCAACACGGCCACGGTGTCGGCCGCGGGCGCGGTCGACCCGAACGAGCTCAACAACAGCTCGACCGACGACAACACGGTGCTGTCGCCGGCCTCCGATCTGGTGGTCACCGTGGATGACGGCAGCCCCACCGCCGTGCCGGGTGGGCGTGTCGACTATCTGGCGGAAGTCCGCAACCTCGGCCCGTCCTATGCGGTCGGCGTTCGCGTGACCGATACCGCACCCGCTGCGCTGTACGAGCGTGCGTGGACCTGCGAAGCCTTCCCGAAGGCCGGCGCGCTGGACCTGCGGCAAAGCTTCGCCGGCAGCCTGGACAGCTATACCGCTATCGCGCCCGCCGGCTTCGGCCGCCAGGCCTATGTGAGCGGCAGCCTCGGGGGTGTCGGCGCGGTCGCTCTGCTGAGTCGCGACCCGCTCACCGGCACGCTGTCGCTGCCGGTGCTGCCGACCGGCGTCGAAGCGGTGCTGGTCAACGAGCAGGACGGCGTGCGCGGAATCGGCGGCGCTGCCGACCTGCTGCTGTCCAATGACGAGCGCTTTGTCTACGTGGCGGGCCGCAGCTCCGACTCGGTGGCGGTGTTCAGCCGCGATGCGGGCAACGGCAGCCTGAGCTTCAGGGCGCAGTACCAGGACGGCGAACTCGGCATCGACGGCATCGGCGGCGCCCATCGCCTGCGGATGAGCCCGGACGGTCGCCATCTGTACGTGGCGGGCAGCGTCGAGAGCGCGATCGCGGTGTTCAACGTCGATGCCAGTACCGGCCTGCTCAGTCCGGCCAGCATCCTGCGCCAGGGTGTGGGCGGCGTGGATGGTCTGAACGACATCCGCGACCTGCAGTTCAGCGCCAGCGCCGGCCACCTGCTGGTGGCGGCGGGCAGCAACCAGTCGCTGGCGGCGTTCGCGCGCAATGCGACCACTGGCGCGCTGAGCCCGTTCGCGCTGGTGCAGGACTTCGAGCTGCCGCAGCGCCTGCTGATCGACCCGCGTGCGCTCCGCTTCGCCGGCAGCACCGTCTGGGTGGCGGGCGGCGAGAGCAATACCGTCGCCGGCTTCGTCTTCGATCCGCTGCAGACGCCCGCCCTCAGCCTGTCGAAGGTGATCCGCGAGGGCGAGAACGGCGTCAGCGGCCTGGTTACGCCCGATGCTCTGCAGTTCGAGGCCGACCAATCGCGCCTGTATGTCGGTGCCGACGGACGCCTGTTCCTGTTCAGCCTGCAGCCCGAGCAGCCGCAGCTGCTCGACAGCTACAGCGCGCAGCCGCCGCTGGGCGGCGGGCTCAGTCTGGTCAGTGCCTCGGATCGCCAGCAGCTGTACAGCGCGAGCGCGGATGCCGGTGGCCTGGGTGTGTGGGCGCGTGCGCGCGGCTCGCGGTGCCCGCTTGCCGGCAGTGGCCCGATCGGAGAGGTCAGCGTCGACATCGAGGCCCAGGGACGCGTCGAGTTCAGCGTGGGCGGCCGCATCTACCCGAATGCGCTGGGCACGCTCGACTACAGCGTGCGCGCCGACACCCGGATCGCGGCCCAAGAGCTCAACCCGCTCGACAACGTTGATACCGATTCGGATCTGCTGCAGCCCGAGCCCGACCTGTCGGCGACAAAGACCGATGGGCTCAGCGAGGTGGTGGCCGGCCTGCCGCTGACCTACACCATCGATCTGGCCAATGCCGGCGTGTCCGATGCGCTGGAGGCCCGACTGTTCGACCCGCTGCCGATCTTCCCGGCGGTCAATGCCGGGCTGGTGGCGGGCGAGGGCAGCTGGAGCTGCAGCGCCAACCTGCCGGTGCAGGATCTGCTGCGCCTGACGCCGGCGGACGTGACTGCGATCGCCGGCATCGGCGCCAGCCGGCGCTCGGCTGACGGTCAGCGCCTGTATGCGGTCAATGCCAGCCTCGGCGCACTGCTGGTGTTCCCCTTGGACGCGCAGGGCCTGCCCGGTACCCCCGAGGTGATTGCCGATGGCGCCGTCCTGGGCAGCACCACCGTGGCCGGCCTTGCCGGTGCCTCGATGGTGACCCTGTCGCCGGACGATCGACATGTCTACGTGACCGGCGGCAGCGCCAACAGCCTGGTGCTGCTGCGCTACGACGCCGACACCGGGACCCACAGCTTCGGCCAGCGCCTGCAGTCCGGCGTCAACGGCGTCGCTGGTCTGCAGGGTGCGGCCGACGTGCATCTTGGCGTCGACGGCCGCTTCGTCTTCGTGGCCTCGGCCAGCTCGCATGCCATCGCGGTGTTCAGCCGCAGCGCGGAGAGCGGCGAGCTCGCCTTCGTCGAACGCGTCGCCGATGGGCTTGGCACGATCGTGCCCGACAGCAACGTCATCCGCGGCGTGCGCCGGCTGGCGCTGTCGGCGGACGGCAGTCGCCTGTACGCCGCGGCGAGTCTGTCGCAGGCGGTCAGCAGCTTCGACATCGGCAGCGACGGTCGCCTGCAGTTCCGCGGCCGCCTGCGTCAGGACCAGCCGGGCATGGCGGCTCTGGCCGGCGCTCGCGCGCTGGCGCTGACGCCGGGTGATGGCCAGCTCTACGTGCTGGGCAGCCAGGCGATCAGCCGCCTGAGTCCGCAGGCTGACGGCAGTCTGGTCGCACAGGCGGTGGTGTCCGCTGTTCCTGATCTGGCCGCGGCGCGTGATCTCAGGCTCGACGCCACGGGCTCGCGCCTGTATCTGGCCGACAGCGCCGGCGCGCTGTTCGTGTTTGCCCGCGACTGGGCCGATGGCACGCTCGATCTGCGCTATCGCCTGCCGCCCGCGGCGGCCCTCACCGGCACGCCGGAGGTCAGCCTGGGGGCGATCGACACGGTCGGCCGGATGTATCTGAGCGAGGCCGCGGGACGACTCGGCGTGCTGCGCCAGCAGGCGCTGTCGCGCTGCCTCGACGCGCAGACCGATCCGGACCGCATCGACGCTACGCTCGACCTCGGCGTCGATGGCAGCGCCCGCTACGAGTACGCGGTGCGCGTGCATCCCAGCGCCCGCGGCGTGCTGACCAATGTAGCCACCGTCAGCCCGGGCGAGGGCATCGACCCCGCGCCTGAAAACAACGAGGGCACCGACCTCACCCAGATCCGCGCGGTGTCCGACCTGTCGGTCACCAAGACCGGACCGGTGCAGGCCGTTGCCGGGCTGCGCCTCAACTATGTGATCGAGGTCGGCAATGCCGGGCCCAGCGATGCGCTCGGCATGCAGGTGGTCGATATGCTGCCGGCGGCGCTCGCCGGCGCGACCTGGACCTGCGTGGCCAGCGCCGGATCGACCTGTCCGGCTGCCGGAAGCGGCAGCCTGGCGATGACCGGCACGGTGCTGGTCGGCGGCACGCTGCGCATCGAGATCGATGCGCCGATCGCCTCCAGCTACCTGGGGGAGCTGGTCAATACGGTCAGCCTCGTGCTGGAGCCCGATGCCACCGACCCTGATCTCTCCAACAACACGGCCAGCGCCAGCACCGACGTCATCGCGATCGCCGATGTCTCGGTCAGCAAGAGCAACAGCGTCTCCACCGTCACTGCAGGTGCGCGCACGCTCTATGCGATCGCGGTGAACAATCTCGGCCCCAGCGATGCACCGCAGGTGCGCGTGCGTGACCTGCTGCCTGCACAGCTGCGCGACGCCCAGTGGACCTGCAGCCTGCAGGGGGGCGGCAGCTGTCCGGCCAGCGGCACCGGGAGCATCGACCAGGTGATTGCGGTGACGGCCGGCGCGACCGCGCTGTTCGAACTCGACGTGCAGGTGGCGCCTGAAGCGCGCGGCAGCGTCAGCAATACGGTCACGGTGCAGGTGCAGGGCGCACCGACCGATCCGCAGTCGGCCAACGACAGCGCCACCGACACCGACACGATCAGCGTCGCCCATGACCTCGCGGTTGGCCTGGTCGATCCGCTCGATCCCTTCGATTCCAGCGGTTCGATCGCGCTTCCGTACCTGGTGCAGGTCGACAATTTCGGCCCCTCGGATGCGGTGGGCGTCAATCTGCGGCTGGGCTTCTCGGCCGCAGTGCAGGCGCAACTCGGCCTGTCCTGTGTGCCCGCGGGCAGCAACGAGATCGACTGCGACCTGGGCACGCTGCGTGCCGGCAGCAGCCGCGTGCTCGATGCGAGGCTGCTGCAGCTGCCGGCGCCGCCGGCAACGCTGACAGTCGTCGCCTCGATCGGAGGCGGCGATGGCCAGGATCCACAGCAGGCCAACAACAGCGCGGTCGAGCAGACCACGCTGGTGGCCGGCATCGACCTGCAGGTCGGAATCAGCAACGGCGTCAGCCTGATCCAGCCCGGTGACTCCACGACCTACGCCGTGCTGGTCACCAATATCGGCTCGGTCACGGCGACCTCGGTGCAGGTCGAGGTGCCGCTGGCGGCCGGCCTGATCGACGCCAGCTGGACCTGTGCAGGGCAGGGTGGCGCGAGCTGCGCGCCGTCGGGCAGCGGCGGCATCAGCCAGACCGTCAGCCTGGCGCGCGGCCAGTCGGTGCGCTACCTGCTCAGTGCCCGGCTGGACCCGCAGACCAATCCTGCCGTCGCCGCGCTGCTGATCCAGACCGCCAGCGCGCTGCCCACCGTACCGGCGACCGACATCAACACCGGCAACAACACGGCCGCGGATGAGGACGTGATCCAGTTCATCGTGTTCCGCGACGGCTTCGAGAGTCTCACGTCCGCGAGTCCCGCCGCGGGGCCGATGTTTGCGCTCGCTTCCGCGTGCACTGGGCTGCGCATCGACGCCGCCTCGCCGCTGCTGGCGGGCGTCACCACCGAGGCGCGCCAGCGCGTGCTGCTGAGTTCACGCGACCGTCGCGGGCAGATGCTTGCCCAGGTCGAAACCCTGCAGGCGTCCAGCGGCCGCTGGCTGCGCCTGCGCAGCGATCAGCAGGTCGGTGAGTGGCTGCCCTGGAAACCGCGCTTCGCGAGCCTGCGAAACGCCGAGGCGGGCCTGCTGCTCGATGCCGGTCCAGAGGCGGCCCAGCGAATTCCGGCGATCCCGGGCGCGCGCGAATGGTGGCCGAGCGCAGGCGTGGATGTGGTGGCCTTCAATGCCTGCGACGGCGAAGTTGCCGATGGAGATTCCCGATGAGCACGTCATCCTCGCGCCCTGGCGCATTTGCCGTCGCGCTGCCCTTCGCCACGCTCGCCGCCGGCCTTGCCGCGGGCTGGTACCTGCGTGGGCCAGTGCCTGAGCCGGCCGCGCCTGCGCCGCCGCCGGCCCAATGGGTGGCCCAGGTCGAGGGCGACTACATCAGCGCCGAGATGTTCATTGACGAGATGCGTCGCCGCGGCGGCAGTCGTCCCGGCCAGTACCAGGACCTTCAGCAGAAGCGCGCCCTGCTCGATGACATGGTGCTGAAGCAGGCGATGGTGCAGGCCGCGCGCGAGGAGGGCATCGACCAGGACCCGGAGATCCGCCGTGCGGTCGACCAGCTGCTCGCCAACCAGTACCTGCAGCGCAGCCTGCGCCAGCGTCAGGCGGCGATCGCCGTCAGCGAGGACGAGGTGCAGGCGCGCTACGCCGCGGCCGCCGCGGACTACGCGGTGCCGGCGCGCCGGCGGCTGGCGCTGATCCGCTTCGAGCTGCCGGCAGACGCCAGCGCGGAGGATTGGCAGGCGGCGGAGCGCCGTGCCGGCGAGGCCCTGGCCGAGGCTCGGCAGCTGCCGGCGTCGGTGCCGCATTTCGGCGCGGTGGCGAACACCTACTCGGAAGACCCCGAGACCCGCTGGCGCGGTGGGCTGGTTGGCTGGATCGCCGACGCCGCCCCCGCGGAGGAATCGAGCAGCCTGGATCCCGCCGTGCTTGCCGCAGCGCGCGCTCTGCCTGCGCCCGGCGCTTTCAGCGCGCCCCTCCGCGGCGCCGATGCGGTCTACCTGCTGCGCCTCGTGGATGTCGACGCCGGCCGCAGCCGCAGCTACGAAGAGTTGGCCGACGGCATCCGCCAGGGCCTGCGACAGCAGCGTCTGGCCGAGATGGAGCACGAGTTCCGCGAGGAGTTGCTCGGGCGCATGCGCACGGTCGTGCGCGACGAGGCGCTCGCCGCCATTGATCCCCTTTCTCCGCCGGCCCCTGCAGAGCCACTGCAGCCGCCGGCCCTGCCCGGTGACCGCGGATGAGCGCCCAGACCATGACCCTTGCATTCATCCGCCTGTGCCTGCTGGTCCTGCTGGCCTTCGCCGCTTCGGCCAGTCGCGCCGCCGAGCTTGAGCAGACCATCGAGCTGCGCCCGGGCTGGAACGCCATCCACATCGAGCTGGAGCCGGTCGACAAGTCGATCGCCAGCGTCTTCGCCGGTCTGCCTGTCGCCAGCGTCTGGCGCTATCGGCCCGACCCTGACGGCGCGCAGTTCATCCGCGATCCGGCGGAAGGGCTGGAGAACGTCGACGGCTGGTTCGCCTGGTTCCCCGAGCCGCGTCCCGAATCCTTCCTGACCAACCTGTTCTCGATCCACGGCAATGCCGCCTACCTGGTCAGGCTGGATGGCAGCAGCAGCCGGAACCTCGTCATCCGCGGCACCCCGCGCTTCCGCCCGACGCGCTGGACGGCGGATGCCTTCACCCTGACCGGGCTTCCGGTCGCCGCCAGCAACCGGCCGAGCTTTGCCGACTTCTTCGCGTCCTCGGAGGCGCATCGCGGTCAACCGGTCTATGCCCTGAGCGCGGCGGGTCAATGGCAGCGCGTCACCAGCCCGGCTTCGACGCTGGTCGAGCCCGGTCGGGCCTACTGGGTCTATACCGACGGCAGTTCGCGCTATCAGGGCCGCCTGCACGTCGTGCTGGATCAGGGTGAGTCGCTGGAATACTCGGCCGCGCTCGACGAGATCCGGCTGGTGCTGCGCAACTTCAGTGGCCTGCCGGGCAGCTTCCAGCTGCGCCGGATCGGCGGCGGCGCGATGCCGCTCACCTTCCTCAACGAGGATGAAGAGACCGGCGAGACCGGCTGGCCGGACCTGCAGCAGACCCTGGTGGTGGACGCTCCAGCGGGCAGGGACGTGTTCGTGACGCTCGGCGTTCGGCGCACCCAGTTCAGCGCCGATCGCATGGACGAAGTGCTGGAGATCACCGACGAGCTCGGACAGCGCGTGCTGCTGGCTGCCGGCGGCAACACGGTGCAGCC
>LNFM01002959.1_pt1 | contig 34550 bp, 37 predicted proteins | sample 596031 | NCBI WGS metagenome assembly LNFM01 (sample SAMN04254537, study PRJNA301005) | activated carbon metagenome | isolation source: dual media filters at the Ann Arbor, Michigan drinking water treatment plant | place: USA: Ann Arbor
TCATCTCATAGCTGGAGGAGGCGGGCCCGAGGGTGGCCACAATCTTCACGTTCCGAAGGCGTCTCATGCCTTTTTCCTTTCGTCGTGTGCATCTGTCATGTGGGCCGCTGGCCTTATCGCTGAAACCGGACCATTCGGCAACCGGGCACTTCTGCCCCTTTCGCGCTTTGCCACGGTGGACGTCGCCGCGCCGATCCTCTAGCCCTGTCACCGGGCTTGAAGGGGGCAATCTTGGCAGTCCAGATCGAAGGCAAGACACGACCGGGCCGCTGGCTCATCACCTGCGACCACGCCTCGAACGGCGTGCCGAACGACATCGGTGGCGGCTCGCTTGGCATCGGCCCAAAGGATATGGCACGCCACATCGCCTACGATGTCGGTGCCGCCGGCCTCGCCCGCGCCTTGGGCGAACGCCTCGACAGCCCGGTGATCCTGTCAGACTTTTCCCGCCTCGTGATCGACCCGAACCGGGGCGAGGATGACCCGACCCTCGTGATGCAGCTTTATGACGGCACCATCATCCCCGCCAATCGCCACATCACCGCCGCCGCGGTGGAAGACCGGCTCGACCGGCTCTACCGCCCCTATCACGATGCCTACGCCAGCCTTGCCGCGCGCCGCGACGACACGGTGATCGTGGCGATTCACTCGTTCACCCCGCGCCTGAATGGCCGCCCGCCCCGGCCTTGGCACGTCGGCATCCTTTACAGCCACCTCGACGAACGCCTGTCGAAACCGCTGATTGCCCGCCTGATGGCCGAACCCGATCTCTGCATCGGAGACAACGAGCCCTACTCCGGCCACCTGCCCGGCGATGCCATCGACCGCCACGCCCTCGCAAAGGGTCGCCTGAACACCTTGATCGAACTCAGGAACGACCTCATTTCCACGTCTGACGGCCAGTCCTACTGGGCCGACCGCCTCGCCCCCATTCTCACCGACGTGCTGGAGACCCTCTGATGGACGACACCACCCGCACCGAACTTGAAGCCGCCGCCTTCCGTGCCCTCATGCATCACCTGATGGAAAAGCGCCCCGATGTGCAGAACATCGACCTGATGAACCTCGGCGGCTTCTGCCGCAACTGCCTCAGCCGCTGGTATCAGGAAGCAGCCGAAGCCAAGGGCATCCCGATGACCAAGGACGAGGCGCGCGAAATCGTCTACGGCATGCCCTACGCCGATTGGGTGGCCAAGAACCAGACCGAGGCGGACAGCGCGAAGAAAGCGGCCTTCGACGTGGCCTTCCGCGAGAACGTCGGGCCAAAGGGCTAGGCACCGGACCCGGGTCCACCTGCCCTGACGTCATGACGCAAGGTTTACCCTTGGCGGGCACCGTCTGTGCTACAATATTCCTATGATGCTCCTTCCCCGCCGCCAGACCTACACCCGCGCCGAATGGCTTTCTGACGCCACCGTCCATGTCTCGGGCGTCGTGGCCGCGCTCTTGGCCGTGCCGGTCCTCGTGACGCTCGCCGTGATCCTGCGGGGCGACGCCGCCGCCATCGCCGGCACCACGCTTTACGGCGTGGCACTGATCGCGATGCTGCTTTGCTCCGCGCTTTACAACATGACAATCGAGGCCCGCCGCCGCGCCTTCTTCCGCCATCTCGATCACACCGCCATCTTCATCAAGATCGCCGCCACCTACACGCCCTTCCTGATGCTGTCGGGCGGTTCCGGGGGCTGGCTCCTGCCCGGTCTCTGGGGCGCGGCAGTGGCTGGTTCGGGGATGCGAATGCTGGCGCCCGACCGGCTGAAACTGGTGGCCGTCGGCCTCGCGCTGGCGATGGGCTGGGCCGGCCTCTTTGCCGGTGGCGATTTCTTCGCCGCACTCTCGTGGCCGGTGATCATCCTGATCGTGACCGGCGGCTCGCTCTACACCATCGGCGTCGGCTTCTTTCTCTTCGACCGACTGCCGTTCCACTACACGATCTGGCACATCTTCGTTCTTGCCGCGAGCATGGTGTTCTACGCCGCCGTCACCGTTCATCTGGTGCAGACCGCCGCCTGAGGCAGGCAGGCGGCAACCGTCCGGCCCCGCGCCAACCACCGGCTCAAGACATTAAGATTTCCTTACTGTCCGCAAAAACATCACTGAAAACAAACGATAAAATAATTGTCCCACCGTGGACAGGCTTCAGATCGCCGCCTTCCGCATCTCGTCCAGATAGATTTCCCGCAGCCGCACCGCGACCGGCCCCGGCTTGCCGGACCCGATAGCCTTGCCGTCGATCTCCACCACCGGCATCACAAAGATCGACGCCGCGGTCGAAAAAGCCTCGTCCGCTGCCTGCGCCTCTTCGATGGTGAAGGGCCGCTCCTCGACCTCGAACTGAGCCTCCGCCGCGAACCGCAGCACCGCCGCCCGGGTGATCCCGTGCAGAATATCGGTCGACAGCTGTCGCGTAATGATCCGGTTGCCCTTCACGATATAGGCATTGTTCGACGTGCCTTCCGTGACCGCTCCATCCGCCACGAACCAGCTGTCATCCACCCCCGCCTTCTTCGCCGCCATCTTCCCCATCGAAGGGTAAAGAAGCTGCACCGTCTTGATATCGACCCGGCTCCAGCGCAGGTCCGGAATCGAGATCACCTTGAACCCCACCTTCGCCGCCGGCGCGTCCGCAAGGTTCGGCACATCCTGCGTGAACGCAACCACCGTCCCCGGCAGAGACGGATCGGGGAACACAAAGCTCCGGTCGCCGGGATTGCCCCGCGTGACCTGAAGGTAGACCATCCCCTGGTCGATCCCGTTCCGCGCCACTAGTTCGCGGTGCATCGCCAGAAGCTCCGCCTCGCTGATCGGGCAAGTCATCGCCAGCTCCGCCAGACTGCGCGCCAGCCGTTTCACATGGCCGTCAAAGTCGATCAGCTTGCCGTCCAAAACCGAGGTCACCTCATAGACCCCGTCCGCCATCAGGAAGCCGCGGTCGAAGATCGAAACCTTAGCATCCGCTTCAGGCAGGTAGTCTCCGTTTACATAGACGGTGCGGCTCATGCTTATCCCCAAAGGTTGGCGTCCGGTGGATGCACCCCTTCGGCGTCATACCGCAAAGGGTTTTCGCGGTCTTCGGCCAGAAGCAGCGGCCCGTCAAGGTCCGTCCAATCCGCCCCCTGCGCCAGGAGGACCGCCGGGGCCATGGCGAGCGACGATCCGACCATGCAACCCACCATAATCTGAAACCCCATTGCCCGCGCGGCATCCCGGGTGGCCAGCGCCTCGGTCAGCCCGCCGGTCTTGTCCAGCTTCAGGTTGACCATGTCATACTTGCCCTGCAATCTTGCGAGCGACCCGCGGTCATGGCAGGCCTCGTCGGCGCAGACCGGCACCGGCCGCGGCATTTCTCCCAGCGCGTCATCCGCACCGACCGGCAACGGCTGTTCCACCAGCGCAACCCCAAGCCGCACCAGATGCGGCGCGAGGTCGGCGTAGATATCGGGCGTCCACCCCTCGTTCGCGTCAACGATTATTCGCGCGGCCGGGGCACCCGCACGCACCGCTTCCAGCCGTGGCATGTCGTCCGGTGTTCCAAGCTTGATCTTCAGGATCGGGCGACCCGCATGTTCTTCAGCCTGCGCCCGCATCACCTCGGGAGTGTCGAGCGACAAGGTGAAGGCAGTCAGGACCGGACCGGGGGTCGCCAACCCGGCGAGGTTCCAAACCCGGCTCCCGGCGGTCTTTGCCTCCAGATCCCACAAGGCACAGTCCACCGCATTCCGCGCCGCACCGGCAGGCAGCAGACCGGGCAGCGACGCTCGGGTCACGCCGCCCGGCAGTCCTTCTATCTGCTGCGCCACGCTCGCCAATGTTTCGCCATAGCGAGCATAGGGCACACACTCGCCCCGACCCGTCAGTCCACCACGGCTGATACGAACGGTCAGCACCTGCGCCTCGGTCTTTGCCCCGCGCGAAATGGTGAAGGTTCGCTGCAAGCGGAACCGGTCATGGCGAATGCTGATCATGCCATAGCGATATCTGTCCTTTTGTGCCGGAAGAAGCCCCTTTTTGGCTGGCAATGCTGCAACTGCGAACAGGGTCTTGCCGTCTGCCGCGCAATATTCTAACGAAGCGAGGCCAATTCAGGTAATTTCATTATCCGGAGACAGTGATGAGCTTTCGCATCCAGCCCGCGGCGCCCGCGCGCCCCAACCGTTGCCAACTGTTCGGACCCGGTTCGCGACCGGAACTGTTCGCCAAGATGGCGGCCTCGGCGGCGGATGTGATCAACCTCGACCTCGAGGACAGCGTTGCGCCGGGTGACAAGGCATTGGCCCGCGGAAACATCATCAAGGCGATCTCGGAGATCGACTGGGGACGTAAAACCCTGAGCGTGCGCATCAATGGTCTTGATACGCCGTACTGGTACCGGGACGTCGTGGATTTGCTGGAACAGGCCGGCGACAGGCTTGACCAGATCATGATCCCCAAGGTCGGCTGCGCTGCCGATGTGTATGCAGTCGATGCATTGGTCACAGCGTGCGAGGCTGCCGCAGGCCGCAAGCGCCGCATCAGCCTCGAAGTCATCATCGAAACCGCAGCTGGGATTGCCCATGTCGAAGAGATCGCGGCCAGCAGCCCCCGCTTGCAGGCGATGAGCCTTGGCGCGGCGGATTTTGCGGCCTCGATGGGGATGCAGACCACGGGGATCGGTGGGACACAGGAGAACTACTACATGCACCGGGAAGGCCAGAAGTACTGGTCCGACCCCTGGCATTGGGCACAAGCCGCCATTGTTGCCGCTTGTCGGACGCACGGCGTATTGCCTGTTGACGGACCATTCGGCGATTTCAGTGACGAAGAAGGTTTCCGCGCCCAGGCACGGCGGTCGGCGACCCTGGGAATGGTGGGGAAGTGGGCGATCCATCCTAAACAGGTGGCACTGGCAAACGAGGTCTTCACCCCATCTGACGCGGCGGTAACCGAGGCGCGAGAAATTCTGGCGGCGATGGAGACCGCGAAAGCCGCAGGTCAGGGCGCTGCGGTCTACAAGGGTCGGTTGGTTGATATCGCCTCGATGCGCCAAGCCGAAGTCATTGTCCGGCAGGCTGAGCTGATCGCGGGAAATACATGAATCGTTGACAGACAGCCCATCAAACAGGCAGGTTTCGCTTGCTTTGGGTTGTCTATGTGGCGATCTGCGAAGAATACCCGTGCCGCGCATCTGGGGAGGGGAGGCCCCGCGCGGCGATCAGGGGGGATGCACGCCCCGTAGCGAAGGCTGCGGGGCGCTGCTGTTTGCAGGCCTCGGCACTGGGGACAGCATCAGACAAAGACATCCGGCATCGGCCTTCTTGCGCAGTGTCGAGCGGCCCGCACTCTTGGCGAGTTGCATCAAGGCAGGTCCAGAGGCATATAGAGGCACCCGCCGGAAGGACGTGCCATGAACTACCTGGAATTCGAAAAACCCCTCGCTGAAATCGAAGGCAAGGCCGAGGAGTTGCGGGCGATGGCCAAGAGCAGCCCGGGCATGGACGTCGCCAAGGAAGCCGAGGCGCTGGATCGCAAAGCGGAAACCGCGCTTCGCGATCTCTACAAGAACCTCACTGCCTGGCAGAAATGCCTTGTCGCCCGGCATCCGGACCGGCCCCACTGCAAGGACTATGTCGAGGCGCTTTTCACCGAGTTCACCAGTTTGGCCGGTGACCGCGCCTTTGCCGACGACCATGCCGTGATGGGCGGGATTGCCCGGTTCAACGACCAGCCTCTCGTGGTGATCGGCCACGAGAAGGGCAACGACACCAAGACCCGGATCGAACGCAACTTTGGCATGGCCCGGCCCGAGGGCTATCGCAAGGCGATTAGGCTGATGGATTTGGCCGACCGCTTCCGGCTGCCGGTGATCACCCTTGTCGATACACCCGGCGCCTACCCCGGCAAAGGGGCGGAAGAGCGCGGACAGGCCGAGGCGATTGCCCGCAGCACCGAGAAATGCCTGGCGATCGGGGTGCCACTGATTTCCGTGGTGATTGGAGAAGGCGGGTCGGGCGGGGCGGTGGCATTCGCGACGGCAAACCGCGTCGCGATGCTGGAACATTCGGTCTATTCGGTGATCTCGCCCGAAGGCTGCGCATCGATCCTGTGGAAAGATGCCGAGAAGATGCGGGAGGCCGCCGAGGCCCTGCGTCTGACCGCGCAAGATTTGCAGAAGCTTGGCGTCATCGACCGGATCATCAAGGAACCGATGGGCGGCGCACAACGCGCACCAAAGGAAGCGATTGATGCGGTCGGCAAGGCAATCGAGACCATGTTGAAGGAACTGTCGGGCAAGAAACCCGAAGCCCTGATCCGCGACCGGCGGCAGAAATTTCTGGACATGGGAACCAAGGGTCTGGCGGCGTGACAAGCCCCTGGCTTCTGATTGTCGTTGCCGGGTTGCTGGAAACCGGCTGGGCATTAGGCCTTAAGTACTCTGAGGGGTTCTCAAAGCCCATCCCTTCGGCCCTGACCGTGATCGGTGCACTGGCAAGTTTTTACCTCCTGAGCCTCGCGATGCGCGAGATTCCGGTTGGCACGGCCTATGCCGTCTGGGTCGGCATCGGGGCGGTCGGCACGGCGATTGCGGCTGTGATCCTGTTCGGTGAGCCGGTCAATGCGATGCGTCTGGCAGGAATTCTGCTGATTGTCGCCGGGATCGCCGCACTGAAGTTCGCCTGATCGGGCGGGCTAGCAGATGCCACGTCGGCCCCGGTAGCATTGCTTTGCCATCAACGCGGGGTGAAGCCGGCCTCGGCCATCAAGCGGTCCGAATGGATTTCAACCGCAGCCTCGAGTTCAGACATGAAAGCAGGGATTGGCTTTCCCGCTGGAATCGGCGGCAGAAATTCCACCACAGCTAGGCCGGGGTGGCGCAGAATGCCGCGTTTAGGCCAGAACACACCAACATTCGCGGCCACCGGATAGCAGGGCTGGCCAAGCTGTTCGTAAAGCAGCCCGGTGCCGACCTTGTAGGGTTTTGAAACGCCGGGCGCAACGCGGGTCCCTTGCGGATAGATGATCAACTGGCCGGGGTCGGCGGCACCCTTGGCAACATCGGCTTTCATTTTGGTGATGGCAGCACCGCGCTTGCCGCGGTTCACCGGAACGCAACCGAGCTTCAGTGCATACTGGCCAAGAAACGGCGTATAGATCAGTTCCCGCTTCATGATGAACTTGCCCGCCGGAACCGCATTGAAGATCAAGATGATGTCGAGAAAGCTTTGATGCTTTGCCGCGATCACGGCTTCGGCCGCAGGCGGCGTACCCCGCACTTCGCAACGCAGCCCGCACAGGATACGCAGGGTGAAGATCACCCAGCGGCAATAGGTCTTGCAGGCCGTCCGCGCACCTTGGCGGGAGAAGAGGGCCCACGGCGCAAACACCACGGCGATAACGGCCATCGCCAGATACATCTGCACGATGAAAATCAGCGAGAGCAGCCAACGGATCGCTGTCATGTCAGTTCTTTCAGTTTGGCAAATGCGGCGCGCCGCGTTGCGAGGAAGGCGACCAGCGCAGCAAGCGGAGGCAAGACGAAAGGCAACAGCCAGCCCAGGCCGACAAAACCCAAGCCGGTGAGAAAGCCGCCTGCGGCGTCCGCGGCAGGCAGAAAGGCAACGCCGACGAGGCCGGCCGCCGCCCCGATTGCAGCACCCGTGAATGTGCGCAGGGTAAAGCGGCGTACAAAAGCGCGGGCAATATAGGCATCTTTCGCACCGACCAGACGCAGAACGCGAATGACCTCGGCATTTGCGGCCAGGGCGGCGTTGGCAGCAAGAGTGATCATTGCGGCCATGGCGGCACCGATCAGAACGATGGAAAGAATGCCGAGCAGCCGAATCCGCCCTGCAGCCTCCACCAGCGGGCGGCGCCAGCGCGTGTGGTCGTCCAGCACCGCGCCCGGCGCTTCGGCAGCAAGGCGCTGGCGTAAGCCTTCGCTGTCATAGCCGGGATCGGCTTCGATCACTTCGATCAGTCGCGGGATCGGCAGGGCGTCCAGCGGCAGATCGGGGCCGAACCATGGCTCAAGCAGCGCGCGCTGCTCCGCATCACTCAACGCGCGGGCCGAGGCTACTCCTGGGGTCGCCGACAACAGGTTCAGGATTGCATCGGTCTGAACTTGCATCTGGTCGGGTGGCGTCGACAGTCGAATTGTCGCTGTCCGGGCAAGGGTATCGGACCAACGGTCCGCCAAACGACCCGACGCGATCGAGAGCGCCAGGGCGAAAACACAGAGGAACACCATGGCCCCGGCGGTGAATGACGTCAAAACAGCCGTCGGACCAGAGGATGGCACGATACTGAGCGCGGGGTTCACCGAAGCGGCGCGGTCGAACCGAAGAAATGTCAGATCGGGGAGGGAAAGTCGGGACAACTTCACAGATCCGCCCCCGCCAGCTGCACTTTTTGCTTCGAAATCCGCAAGACCCGCACGGCTACCTGCGATTTCGCCTGCCGGATCAGGTTGAGATCATGGGTGGCGACAAGAACCGTCTTTCCCATCCGGTTCAACTCTACCAGCAGGGTCAGGATGCGGAGTGACATGTCCCAATCGACGTTGCCGGTGGGTTCGTCAGCTAGAATGACATCCGGGCCGACGATGACCGCTCGGGCAAGCGCCGCACGTTGGCGTTCGCCACCCGAAAGCGATGGCGGCAGCGCATCGGCAAGATGCTTCAACCCGACCCAGGCCAAAAGATCATCAAGATCCTGCGGATCGCAGTCGCGGCCAGCGACGGTAAACGGCAGCGCCATGTTGGCCGCAAGGCTGAGATGATCCAGAAACTTGCAGTCTTGATGCACGATGCCGATACGGCGGCGGGTGATCGCCACGTCATCCCGTGTAAGGGTCTGGGCGTCGCGATCGAATATCGTGACTTCGCCAGCAGTCGGACGAAGCTCCGCATAAGCGAGCTTAAGGAAGGTCGATTTTCCCGAGCCAGAGGGTCCGGTCAGAAAATGGAACGACCCCGGCGCAAGGCGAACGGACACGTCGGACAGGAGGTCCCCTCCACCATAGCTGTAGGCCACGTTTTGAAAGGCAATCAAGCTGGTCTCCCAGCCCCGGAGGGGGCACGCATTGGCGACAAGGACGGCACGACGTGCCGCAGGAACTGCGCTTTCCATCGCACAGGGGCGAAGGATTGCACAAGAGTCAGACACAAACCCTTGGAGTGGAAGGAAATAGGCGTTACAACCACCGCCGGGGGAGCCGGTTCTGTAGGCTTTGAGGGAATGAAATGCGTTTGGTTTGCCCGAATTGCGACGCGAAGTACGAAGTGCCCGACGATGCGATCCCGCAGAGCGGGCGCGATGTGCAATGCGCAAATTGCGACCATGCCTGGTTCCAGATGAAGCCCGGAACAGAGCCGGCAGCAGCGAAAAAGCTGGTCGCCGAGCCTGTCGTCGAGGCCCCTGCACCCACGCCAGAGGTGAGTGCCGAGCCCACGCCGGCCGAACCGGAGGCGGTCCCGACCCCGGAGCCGGCAGCAGCCACGGCAGCAAAGGGTTATGCGGTGGACGAGTCCGTCCTTGCCATTCTGCGCGAGGAAGCCGAGCGGGAATCCAAGGCTCGCAGTACTGAAGCCCGCCCAATCGAAACGCAGACAGATCTTGGAATTGAAGCCGCTATTCCGGCGGCCGCTGCAATTGCCGCGACATCGACGCGGTCGCCCGACCCGGTTCAAGAGACGCCAGCGGACGATGCCACACGTCCATCGGCGCGACGCGATCTTCTGCCTGATGTGGAAGAGATTAACTCGACCCTGCGCCCTTCCGAGCGCCCGGTTGACCCGGACGCAGAAATTGACGCGCTGCCGGACCTGACAGGTGGCCGTAACAGCTTCCGCAGTGGTTTTCTGATTGTCATGGCCCTGGCGATTGTCGGGCTGGTGACCTATCTCGCTGCGCCGCAACTGGTGCAGCAGGTTCCGTCACTCGAAGGACCGCTGTCGTCATATGTCAGCTTGATCGATTCGATGCGGCTGCAGTTGGACGGCCTGATGCAGACCGCCACCTCGGCACTCAACGGCGGCGGCTGATCCTTTCTCTTCGGCTTTGCTGGCTATTCGGCCTTGCTCCATCCGGGCGGCCACCTTATCCAATGCCTGCAAGTTCCGGGGGAGACATCGCTGATGAGCACGAACACACGTTTCGACAAATCCAAACTTCCCAGCCGCCATGTGACCGAAGGTCCGGCGCGCGCCCCTCACCGCAGCTATTTCTACGCGATGGGGATCACGGATGAGGAAATTCACCAGCCTTGGGTTGGCGTCGCGACCTGCTGGAACGAGGCCGCCCCCTGCAACATCGCGCTGAACCGTCAGGCGCAGATCGTGAAGCATGGCGTCAAGAAAGGCGGCGGCACTCCACGCGAATTCACCACAATCACAGTGACCGATGGCATTGCCATGGGGCATGAGGGGATGCGGTCGTCGCTTGCCTCGCGCGATGCAATTGCCGACACAGTGGAACTGACGATGCGCGGGCACTGCTATGACGCGCTGGTCGGCCTTGCCGGGTGCGACAAGTCGCTGCCGGGGATGATGATGGCGATGATCCGCCTGAACGTGCCGTCGGTTTTCATCTATGGCGGGTCAATCCTGCCGGGCCGGTATCAGGGCCGCGACATCACGGTTCAGGACATGTTCGAAGCCGTGGGGCAGCACCAGGCCGGGAACCTTTCGGACGCGGAACTGGAGATCATGGAGCGGGTGGCTTGCCCCTCCAGCGGTGCCTGCGGCGCGCAGTATACGGCCAACACGATGGCTTGTGTGAGCGAGGCCATTGGTCTTGCGCTACTGAATTCTTCTTCCGCCCCGGCACCGTATGAAAGCCGCGACCAGTATGGCGAGGCTTCGGGCGTGGCGGTGATGAACCTGATCGAAAGGAACATTCGCGCGCGGGATATCGTGACGCGGAAATCCCTGGAGAACGCAGCGCGGGTGGTGGGGTGCACGGGCGGTTCCACGAACGCGGCGCTGCACCTGCCAGCGATGGCGCACGAGGCGGGGATCGAGTTCGACCTCTTCGACGTGGCGGCCTGCATGAAGGACACGCCTTACTTCGTCGACCTGCGGCCGGGCGGAAAATACGTCGCCAAGGACCTGCATGAGGTTGGCGGCGTGGCTGTCGTGATGAAGGAGCTGGCGAAAGAGGGTCTCTTGCACCTTGATTGCATCACCGCATCGGGCAAGACGCTGGGCGAAAGTCTTGAAGAGATCCGCGGTGAGGCGGATGGGACAGTTATCTATCACATCGGCTCGCCCATTACCAAGACCGGGGGCGTCGTCTCCCTGCGCGGCAATGTGGCGCCGGACGGGGCGATCGTGAAGGTGGCCGGCATGAGCGAGGCCGAGCAGGTCTTCAGTGGCCCGGCGCGGGTGTTCGAGTGCGAGGAAGACGCCTTCGCGGCCGTGAAGGCGCGCGAATACAAGGAAGGCGAGGTCATCGTCATCCGCAACGAGGGCCCCGCAGGTGGCCCGGGCATGCGCGAGATGCTGTCGACCACCGCCGCACTGAGCGGTCAGGGCATGGGCAAGAAGGTGGCGCTGATCACCGACGGGCGCTTCTCCGGCGCGACGCGGGGCTTCTGCGTCGGCCATGTGGGGCCGGAAGCGGCGCATGGCGGCCCAATCGCCCTGTTGAAGAACGGCGACATCATCACGCTGAACGCCCTGACCGGCGAATTGTCGGTGAATGTGTCGGACGAAGAGATGTCGGCACGGCGTGCTGAATGGAAGGGGCCTCGCAAGACTGCCTATACAAGCGGCGCTGTCCACAAGTTCGCCAAACTGGTCGGCGGCGCGCGCTGGGGGGCGGTGACGCATCCGGGCGCCAAGGCGGAGAGCCATGTCTACATGGATCAATAAGGCCTCGGCAGCACTGCTGGGTATTGGCATTCTGCTTTCCGCCTGCGTCCCGATTGCAGGCGGAATGTCAGGCACGCGATCTGCCGGCATACTGAATGGCGGGATGACGGTCGCTGCACCGAACGGCTACTGTATCGACCGGGCCGCAAGCCAGACGATGGCAGATGCGGCGGTGATCCTGATCGGGCGCTGTTCGAATTCAGCGGACGTGCCGCCCGCCGCGATTGCCGTGACGGTCGGCGCCGCCGGATCTGCCGGGGTACTTGCGGCCGGGCCAGCAGAAATGGCTAGCTATTTCCGTTCGGCAGAAGGCCGGGCGGCCTTGAGCCGGCAAGGTCGGGCCGATGCGGTAACCGTCCTTGATGTCAGTTCGGCCGGTGGCGCCATCGTGCTGCACCTTACAGACACGGCCGTCGGGGATTACTGGCGCGCAGTGCTGGGAGTGCGGGGCCGCCTGGTGACGCTGGCCGTCTCTGCGCCGGAGGGGCAACCCCTCGGCGCGGCGGAGGGTCGCTCGCTGCTGCTTCGGGCAATTTCGTCGATGCGGGCGGCCAACCCGGATAATGCTTGATACGACTGCTTCAGGGAGCAGGGACGAACAGGGGAAGGCATGGCGGGGCGGATCGGCAGTTTTGTTGAACGGTGGCGTCTGGGCAAAGCCCAGGCACGCTGGGCGAAGCTTGCCGAGACCGCTCCGGAGATGGACCGGTTCGCGCTGAAGGCATGGCGGGCAAGGGCACGGGCGCTGCGCCGCGAGATTGATCGGCTGATCCTCACGGCAAACGCACGGCTGGACAATGCTGTGGGTCAAAGAGCCCTCCCCGCATTGCCACTTGGGACCGAGTGGTCATGGCGGCCCGACATCTGGGCCGGGCCGGTTCCGCTGCGTTGGACGGTAGGAAGTGGGGCGCGATCCGAACTCAGCGCCGATGTAGAGCTGCATCACGATTGCAGCCTTCGCGAAGTCATCGCCAAGCAGACGCGCAGGGACAGAACAGGCGCAGCCACTTGCGGGTTGGCTTTGGATGTTTACGGGTTTGACGGCAGTTTCGTTTCGGTGACCCTTGTGCTGCCCGATGCAGGTTCGGAAGGGCTCAAGCCGCGCCATCTGGTTCGGCTGGACTTGCAGCTCGACTGCGAGCGTCCCGTACGGGCTTTTGCGCGCTTGAACATCAAGCATGGCCCGAATACCGAGCAATTGGTAAGCGAGCTCAAGACCGGCGGGTCTGATCAGGTCGTGGAGTTCGACCTTGCCTATGCAAAGTTCGATGACAAGCGCGTGGAGCGAGCGTGGCTGGATTTGATCTTTGATCGACCCACCATGAATGCTTTATGCTTGCGTGATGCAACAGTAAGCCGGCGGCCGCGTGCCGAGGTGTAGAGGGTGATTTGATGCAGAATGGTTTGACACTTACGGGCGGACGAATCGTTGCCGGGGTATGGCAAGGCGCGTTGAGTGGCAGCACCGTTGTGCCGACACTGGAAGTCATCCATCTGGGCAGTCCCTTGGCCGAAGTGGAGCAGTCGGTCGGGCCAGATGGAACCATCACGGTGCGGGTACCGATCCCGCTCGAGGCGTTGAACGAGGGTGTACAGACTTTTCTGATCCGAGCCGAGGAAATGACCCTTGCCCAGTTCACCATCATCGCAGGCGAAGTGCTGGAAGATGACCTGCGGGCCGAGATCGATCTTATGCGAGCGGAAATGGAAATCTTGAAGCGCGCATTTCGACGCCATTTCGCAGACTGAAATCAGCCCCAGGTCGGATGGAACTTTCCAGCCGGTGAAGCGGTGAATATCTCGCAGCCCGTCGCGGTGACGCCAACCGAGTGTTCAAACTGCGCTGACAGCGATTTGTCGCGGGTGACGGCAGTCCAGTCATCAGCAAGAACCTTGGTTTCCGGGCGACCAAGGTTCACCATCGGCTCGATGGTGAAGAACATGCCTTCCTCAAGCACCGGGCCAAAGCCGGGACGACCATAATGCAGCACGTTCGGCGGGGCGTGAAATACCCGACCCAGACCGTGGCCACAGAAATCGCGAACCACCGACATGCGCTGTGCTTCGACATAGGACTGGATCGCGTGACCGATGTCGCCAAAGGTGTTGCCGGGCTTGACGGCGGCAATGCCCCGCATCAGGCCTTCATGCGTCACTTCGATCAGACGCTCTGCCTTCCGGGGAAGCGCGCCCGCCACATACATCCGGCTGGTGTCACCGAACCAGCCATCGACAATAACCGTGACGTCAATATTCAGGATATCGCCGTCAGCCAGGACCTTGGAGCCAGGGATGCCGTGGCAGACCACATGGTTTACCGAAATGCACGAGGCGTGCTTGTATCCCTTGTAGCCGATTGTCGCAGACGTCACGCCATGCCGCGCGATTTCGGCCGTGATGAAATCATCAAGCGCTAATGTCGCAACGCCGGGCACGACCAGAGATGCCACCGCATCCAGAATTTCGGCTGCGATGCGGCCGGCTGCCCGCATGCCGTCAAAGTCCGCATCTTCATAGATGCGGATTCCATCCTTGGTAATGCGGGCGCGCATTTCGTCCACGACACAGCCTTTCATTTGCCGACTACATAGGCCCGGACATGGGAAATGGCCAGAGGCGCGGGCTTTGAAAGCCGCAGCGCTCCGGCTATATCCGGAATACCGTTTCAGCGAGGCAGGACTATGGCGAATCCGACAGCAGCAATGCTGGTAATTGGCGATGAGATACTGTCCGGGCGAACCCGGGATTCCAATATGCACCTTCTCGCCGGAGAACTGACCCGGACCGGCATCACGCTTTCCGAGGTAAGGGTGGTCGCGGACGATCACCCGGCAATCGTCGCGGCAGTCAGGGCCCTGTCGGCAGCGCATGACAATGTGTTCACCAGCGGGGGAATAGGCCCGACACACGACGACATCACCGCCGATGCCGTGGCCGACGCCATGGGCGTTTCGATCGGGCATCGGTCCGATGCGATGACGATACTCGGTGCTCATTACGAACGATCTGGCCTGCCGTTCAACGAAGCGCGCCAGCGCATGGCCCGCATCCCGGATGGCGCGACCCTGATCGACAACCCGGTGTCGTCAGCGCCGGGGTTCAGCATCGGCAATGTGCATGTGATGGCTGGCGTGCCGAACATCTTTCAGTCCATGCTGGCAGGCCTGTTACCTCGGTTGACAGGCGGGGCACCGCTCTTGAGCCAATCCTTGCGCGTGGAGCGCGGTGAGGGAGAGATAGCCGGCCCGTTCGGCGCCCTGGCGGCAGAGTTTCCTGACCTTTCGATGGGGTCGTATCCCTTCATCCAGAACGGCGCGCACGGCACGAACCTTGTAATCCGTGGCACCGATCCGGCCCGGCTGGATGCAGCGATGGTCCGTCTGGCACGGCTTTTCGCATGACCCCTGCCGTTCTGGCCGAGGTTATGGAGGCAACATGGCCGCCCGCCAGCAAGCGCCTGTTGGGCCCGTTCTGCTTGCGCGACGGTGCGGGCGGCGGCAAGCGGGTATCTGCGGCGTCGGCCGACGGCCCGTGGACGGACGCCGACCTCACAGCCGCCGAGACGGCGATGGAGCGGCCACTGTTCGTCATCCGCGAGGGTGATGACACACTGGACGCAGCCCTGGCGGATAGAGGATATGCCTTGGCCGATCCGGTCGTTGCCTATGCCGCCCCGATCAGCGCGCTGGTGGGCGAGGTGCCGACACTATCAGCTTTTCCGCATTGGCCACCTCTTCAGATTGTTCGAAGCCTTTGGGCTGAAGGCGGAATCGGGCCGGCACGTGTAGCTGTCATGGAACGGGTCCCGGGTCCCAAGGCGTCGCTGCTGGCGCGCACCGCTGACAAACCTGTCGGTGCCGCCTTCGTTGCGATGCACAAAACCGAGGCCATGGTGCACGCCCTCGAGGTTGGCGAACACCATCGGCGGAAGGGCGCAGGCGCAACCTTGCTACGGGCGGCAGCAAACTGGGCCGCCACCAAAGGCGCTTTGCGCCTGTCGCTTGTGGTCACGGAGCGCAACCTCGCGGCCCGGGGGTTGTACGCTCGCGCAGGGATGGAAGTTGTGGGATACTACCACTACCGGACCAGATAACCAAAGCGGGCAGAAGATTGATTAGACTGGGCGTTTTTGGCGCACTCATGATCGTTATCGGCACCGGTCAGGCGGCTGGGCTGACGCTTGACATGCCTGCCAAGGTACTGTCCGAAGAGCGACGTAGCGAAGCACCCGGAAGCTATGCCCTGCCGATCGGACCGTTCGATGGTACATCCGTTCCGACGAGACTGGTCGAAGGGGCGGTGGACCAGCGCGCCTACCGGTTGGCAGCCGAGGGTATGACGACCCTCAGCCTGTTGAAACCGTTGCGCGATCAGCTTCAGCGCGACGGCTTCAAGACGGTTTTCGAATGCGAGGCTCGGACCTGTGGCGGCTTTGACTTTCGCTTTGGGACCGAAGTGATGCCCGAGCCCGACATGCATGTAAACCTTGGCGATTTCCGCTTTCTGGCGGCAGAGAAGCCGGGCGAAACGGTCAGCGTGCTTGTGAGCCGGTCAGTGCAATCAGGTTTCGTGCAGATCACACGGGTCGGCGCACTGCCACTTTCCGACGCGGCAGTCACCGAACCGACGGCACCGGCCGTCGAACTCGGCACGGCCGAGGATCTGGATGAACTCCCCGCACCCGGCGACATCGGCACTGCCTTGGAAACGAGGGGCGCGGTTGCGCTGGACGATCTTGTGTTTGCCAGCGGCGTGGCCGCGCTGGAGCCACGTGAGTATCCATCGCTCGCCGCGCTGGCCGCCTGGATGGCCGCCAATCCTGACAAGATCGTAGCGCTTGTCGGCCATACGGATGCGTCCGGCTCGCTCGTTGCGAATATCGCGCTTTCAGAACGGCGAGCGGAGCTCGTGCGTCAGGCGCTGATTGACCGATACAGCGTTGAAGAGGCGCGGCTGACCTCAGAAGGCGTCGGCTACCTTGCCCCCCGCGCGCCCAACCAGACCGAGGAAGGTCGTCAGAAAAACAGAAGGGTCGAGGCCATTGTGACCTCGACCCGGTAACGGCCCTGGGGGAAGGACGGGCCGAGACGTGCTGTTATCTCACCAGTTGTCAGGACCCTTGTCGGTGTACCTGCGGGCGAGAAAATCGATGAAGGCGCGAACCTTGGGTTGCGTGAAACGGCCCGGCGGGTAGACCGCATAGATGCCGAGCGATTCCACCGGCAGACCGGGAATTGCCTCTTCCACCAAGCCCTGACGCATCGCGTCTGCATAAAGGAACGATGGCAGGTAAGCGATGCCAAGGCCTGAAACGGCTGCGTTCAGCAAAGACTGGCCATCATTCACCGTCAGCCATCCAACCGAGCGGACCTGACGCTTTTCGCCTGAGGGTGCGGTGATTTTCCAGACGTTGCCATTGGCTTGGTTGGAATAGTGCAGAAGCTTGTGATCGTTCAAATCGTCGATCTTCATCGGGCGACCGAACTTCTGGAAGTAGCTGGGTGCGCCGATCATGCGCTTTGTGGTTTCGGTCAGCTTGCGGGCGCGTAGGGAACTGTCCTCCAGTTCACCGACCCGGATCGCCATGTCGAACCCTTCCGAAATCAATTCGACGTAGCGGTTGTTCAAGACCATGTTGACAGTGATGTCCGGGTATTCCAGCAGGAACTCCCCAAGGATCGGAGACAGCAGGTTCACACCGAAGTCAGTAGCAACCGAGACCCGCAGCAGGCCGGAGGGTGCCGATTGCATCGACGTGACAAGCGCATCCGCTTCGCCCGCATCATTCAGTACGCGGCGAGCGCGGTCGTAGTAGGCGAGACCGATTTCAGTAGGGCTGACACGGCGTGTGGTGCGGTTCAGAAGCCGCGCCCCCAAGCGCGCTTCCAGAGCCGACACGTGCTTTGACACGGCCGATTTTGAAATGCCCATCTTCTTGGCCGCATCCGTGAAGCCACCTTGGTCCACTACTGTGGCGAAGGCCTCCATCTCGGTTAGTCGGTCCATCTTTGTCCTCTTGGCAGCAGACGCTCTGAAGCTTGAGGATGTTTCGCCCTAAAATCGGGCAGGATAGGGGCGATGCCGCGACCTATCCGGGGTATTGTGTAGGATCGTTCATGGCAGAGAAACGAAGCGAACGGCAAGATTTGGGCAATACTCTGCCATTGCGTGTGGCCGCAGGTGGCGGAACAACGGCTATATCACGGCGAAGGCGGGAAAACGTCCCTGCATGAGCGAGCAATTGGCGGCTTGGCGTCACGGTAATTTCGGCTTTCCGTAAAACTCTGGAATTCTGGTCCCTGACCGGTCAGGTACTGGATCGTGGCGACAAACCGTCATGACACAACCAGAGACTGAAAAGGAGACGCTCCATGAAACGCACCGCACTTCTGCTGGCCCCGCTTGCCTTCGCCAGCGCTGCCATGGCGCAGGACTTGCCCATGGTCGAAGACGCCGACGCAAGCGGAAACTGGTCGCTGGTCGAACTTCAAGCGGTCTGGCCCGAAATGACCGAGGACAGCTTTGCCGCTGTAGACGCCAACGGCGACGGAGCGGTGGACGAGACCGAACTCAAGGCCGCGCTCGATAATGCCGTGCTGACGGCGCCAGCAACCGATGGCTGACGCCTTCGCGATCAAAGACGAGCGGCAAGTCGCGCGCCCTGGTCGATGGCGCGCTTGGCGTCAAGCTCTGCCGCCACGTCTGCCCCCCCGATGACGTGGTGGCCTATGCCGAGGGCGGCAAGCTGATCCGACAGCTTGCGGTCAGGTTCCTGACCCGTACAGAGAACCACGGCATCAACCGCGAGCGTTTCACGACGTTCGCGGTTGGCACCAAAACTGATGACGACGCCGTCGCGGGTGATGCGCTCATAGTTGACCCCACCCATCATCTTCACGCCTTTCATTGCAAGGCTGGCGCGGTGAATCCAACCCGTGGTCTTGCCAAGGTGCCTGCCAGGCTTTTCCGCCTTGCGCTGCAAAAGGTAAACCTGCCGCGCCGGCGGTGTAGGTGCAGGGCCATCTGGAGCGAGGCCTCCGCGGTCGTGCCAAGGTGCCGAGACGCCCCACTCCGCGCGCCAGAGAGCAGCATTTTCGGTCGGGCTCTGCCCGGCATGGACAAGGACTTCCGCCACGTCAAAGCCGATACCACCCGCGCCGATGACAGCGACACGCGAACCAACCTGCGCGCCACGAAGGACATCCGCATAGCTTAGGATCGTGGCGCCAGGATCGGCAGGGATGCTAGGATCACGCGGGCTTACTCCCGTGGCGATAACGATCTCTGCGAATGATTCGAGATCTTGTGGCGTCGCCGTTGCGCCAAGGCGGAGCGTCACGCCCGTGCTGTCGAGCATTTCTGCGAACCAGCGGACAAGACCGTGAAACTCCTCTTTGCCGGGCACCTGCTTGGCGAGGTTCAGTTGGCCGCCGACCTCGGCTGCCTTGTCGAACAGGGTGACATGATGGCCACGCCCGGCGGCGGTGATCGCCGTCATCATTCCGGCGGGGCCAGCCCCCACAACGGCGATCCGCTTGGGCACGTTGGTTGGGGCATACGTCAGTTCGGTTTCTGCACAGGCGCGCGGGTTGACGAGGCAAGAGGTCAACCTGCCGGAAAATGTGTGATCAAGACACGCCTGGTTGCAGGCAATGCAGGGAGCAATTTCGGCGGCGCGCCCAGCCGCGGCCTTGGCGACAAAATCCGGGTCGGCAAGGAACGGCCGTGCCATGGACACCATGTCCGCCTGCCCTGCCGCAAGAATTGCCTCGGCCACGTCGGGGGTATTGATCCGGTTCGATGTGATAACAGGGATCGTCACATCGGGCCGCAGCTTCGCGGTCAGATGAGCGAAGGCGGCGCGGGGAACAGAGGTGGCGATGGTGGGCACTCGCGCTTCGTGCCAGCCAATGCCGGTATTGATCAGGGACGCACCGGCCTGCTCGATGGCCTTGGCAAGGACGACGACTTCGTCCCAGGAGGAACCGTCCGGAACGAGGTCGATCAATGAAAGGCGATAGATAAGAATGAAATCGGGCCCAGTGGCGGCACGCACGCGCCGCACCACCTCGACCGGCAGGCGCATGCGGTTGGCATAGTCGCCACCCCAGCGGTCGGTGCGACGGTTGGTATGGGTGACCAGAAACTGGTTCAGAAAGTACCCCTCCGAACCCATGATCTCGACGCCGTCATAGCCCGCGTCGCGAGCACGGGTGGCTGAGGTGACGATGTCCGCGACCTGCTTTTCGATGCCCTCCTCGTCAAGTTCCTTTGGCGGAAAAGGCGAAATCGGCGATTTGATTGCCGAGGGGGCAACGCAGTCCGGGGAATACGCATAACGACCCGCATGCAGAATCTGCATGGCGATCTTGCCGCCGTCGTCGTGTACGGCACCCGTGACGCGGCTGTGGTTGGCGATGTCTTTCTCAGTGAAAAGCCCGGCCGCGCCGGGAAAAACACCACCTTCATGGTTTGGCGCCATGCCGCCCGTGACTATCAAGCCAACACCACCACGCGCGCGGGTGGCATAAAACTCTGCAACGCGCGCCCAATCGCCCGTTTCCTCAAGCCCTGTATGCATCGACCCCATCAGCACACGGTTCTTCAGTGTGGTGTGACCCAGATTGAGCGGGGCGAGGAGGTTTGGGTAGGGCATTTGCAAGCTCCGGCATTTGGCGGGAGAGTGCAGCGTTTGGGTCCGGAAGTCACCTTCGACGCCGCGTCATGCATTCATGACGACCGGGCGCCACCCCCCTTTGGCGAAGGGGGTCTTTATAAGCCGAGGAGGGCGGGAAGGTCGCTCATGCTTTGGAAAAGCGCAGCGCCTTCAGCGGTGAGGCCAGGGTGCGCGCCGAATGGCGCGTAACCAAGGCAGCGAATGCCGGCGGCGCGAGCGGCGCGCGCACCCGTAGGGCTGTCTTCGACCACGACGGCAGTTTCCGGGGCGACGTTCAGCGCGCGGGCGGCATGGAGATAGACGTCGGGCGCGGGCTTCGGACGGCCAAGCGCTTGGCCCGAATAGCTGTGACCGTTGAGCCGGGGAATCAGGCCGTGCTGACCAAGCGTGATCTGCATTTTCGGCAAGGTGCCATTCGAGCAGACCGCATATGGGATGCCAGCAAGGTCAAGCGCATCAAGCACGGGCACGATGCCCGGGATAAGAGGAATGCCGTCTGCCAGGCGTATATTTAGCCGCACATAGAAATCGGCAACCCAATCGTCCGGAAGAGTGGCGCCTTCTGATCGGGCACGAAGATGAAGGTCCTCGGCGGTTGCGCCAATCCAGTCTGTTTCAAGTTCGTGCAAGGTAAGGGGCAGGCCATGCGCGGCAAAATCGGCTTGCAGCATCAGAAAAGTTGGGCCTTCACTGTCGACGATCACCCCGTCGCAATCAAAGAGGACAGCGGATGGTCTCATGGCGCGGTCCTCACGATTGTGACGAAGGTGTCTCCATATCTGCGCTGGTCGAGCTGGTCAAATCCCGACGGTACGGCTGGTGAGACCCCCTCCTCCCAGACGATCAGGGCATCGGGTGCCAGCCAACCGCTGGCGGCCACGGCCGTGAGCGCTGCCTCGCCGAGCGATTTGCCATAAGGCGGGTCAAGGAACACAAGGCTATACGGGGCTCCGGCGACAGCGCCGGGGCTGGAGGCATCACGTTTCAGAATGGTCGTGCGGTCCACGGCGCGCATCAGAGCGATGTTTCGCTTGATGAGGGCAAGCGCTGCGGCGCCGGTTTCGAGGAAGGCGGCATGGGCGGCCCCGCGACTGAGCGCCTCGAGCCCCAACGCGCCGGTGCCTGCGAAAACATCCAAGACGCGGGCGCCGGTAACCGGGTTGCCATAGCCTCCGTTGATGAGGAGGTTGAAGATCGCCTCGCGAACGCGGTCCGAGGTGGGGCGCAGATGGGCGGCGACGTCGCCCGTGCCGACCGGGGCGAGGTGCAGACCTCGCGACGTGCCGCCGATGATCCTCATCGTTTCAGAAGTGCCTTCAGGTCGGTGGTCGGGTTGGAAATTTCCGCCTTGTCGGGGCTTTTTCCGCTTTCGATCAACCGCTTGCCGACCATGTAGGCACGGGCATCGTTCATCGCATCAACAGCCAGCAACTTGTCTCCGGCGTAATACCAGAACGACACCGCGTCGCCATCACCCTTGCGGGTTACAATTTGGTCGTAGCCGCTGTTGAGGCCGGCTATCTGCAGCTTGCAATCGTACTGGTCGGACCAGAACCACGGCTTTGCATCATAGGCTTCGTTTGCGCCGAGAATATTTGCAGCGACAGCTTCTGCCATATCGATGGCATTGCCGACCGACTCCAGCCGCAACCGCCCGCCACGCCACCAGAAGGAAGCACAGTCGCCAGCGGCCCAGATCGCGGGGTCAGAGGTTTGCCCCAGCGCGTTTGTGGCGATGCCGTTGTCGATGGCCAACCCGGCGGCTTCGGCAAGCGCGGTACCCGGCAGAATGCCCACACCCGCGATGACGAAATCGGCAGCCAGTTCTCGTCCATCAGTCAGGCGCGCACCGGTAACACGAGTCTCACCTAGAAGGCGGTCCAGGCCGGTAGCCTCGACGATCTTAACCCCGTGGGCGGAATGAAGCGCACGGAAATAGTCGGATGTTTGCTGCGAGGCGACGCGTTGCAAGATACGTGGCGCCATTTCCAACACCGTGACGTCAAGCCCCAGCTTCGCGGCCACCGCAGCAGCCTCCAGCCCGATGTAGCCTCCACCGACGATGATCAGACGGCGACCGGGCTGGAACTCGGGTTTCATCGCGTCGACATCAGCCAGCGTTCGGACAGTGTAGACACCCGCAAGGTTACCGCCGATGGCCGCAGGCAGCTTTCGCGCGGAAGAACCCGTGGTGAGAACGAGCGCGTCGTAGGGCAACGCCTCACCTGCGAGGTGAACGGTTTTGGAGTCCCGGTCGATGGCGGTTACAGGCTGGCCGAGATGAAGGGTTATTTCCTGCTCGGTGTAGAACTCTGGCGCCCGAAGCCAAAGCCGCTCCTCGTCCATCTCGCCCATAAGGTAGGCTTTCGACAGCGGAGGGCGCTGGTAAGGCGGGGCAGCCTCGTCACCGATCAGCGCGATCTGGCCGGTGTGGCCCAGTGCACGAAGTTTCGCGGCCAACGCTGCCCCCGCCTGCCCCGCCCCGATTACAACCACGCGCATGTCGTATTCCTCTGGCCACCCAACGCGCGGACCCTATATCCCGTAGCGAACGAAACGCAACGCACGAGGACGCATTCATGACAATTTCTGTGGGGGGCAAGCTGCCCGAAGCTACGCTGGTGGAAATGGGCGCGAACGGTCCCGAAACCTTCTCGTTGTCGTCAAGGTTGGCAGGACGGAAAGTCGTACTCTTCGCGCTGCCAGGCGCCTTCACCGGGCCTTGCACGACCGCGCATATCCCCAGTTTCATCCGCACGGCGGATGCGTTCCGCGCCAAGGGCGTGGATGAGATCATCTGCCTGTCGGTCAACGATCCCTTTGTCCTGAAGGCATGGGGAGAGTCCACCGGCGCGACGGCGGCCGGCATCAGCCTTGTCGGTGACGCCGACGGCTCGTTTACCAAGGGTTTGGGGATGGATTTTACGGCCCCACATTTGGGCTTGGTCGGTCGGTCGAACCGCTATGCGCTGGTCATCGAGGATGGTGTGATTGGCAAAGCCAACATCGACGAGCCGGGGGTTTGCAACATCTCCACCGGCGAGGCTTTGTTGGCAGAGATTTAAGGTATGGCCGAGGTGTTTCGGGCGGGGATGGCCCTGCCCAATGCCACCTTCCTGCAAATGCGGGAAGGTGGCATGGTTCAGGTGCAACTGCGCGAGATGCTTGCGGGGCGGCGGGTGGTAATCTTCGCCGTGCCGGGTGCGTTCACGCCGACCTGTGACAGCGCGCACATGCCTAGCTTTGTCCGCAACGCCGATGCTCTGCGAGCCAAGGGCGTGGATGAAATCATCTGCCTGTCGGTCAACGATCCGCATGTGATGCGGCGCTGGGGAGAGGCAACGGGTGCCACGGCAGCGGGCATAGTGGTGCTAGCCGATCCGGCAGCCAGCTTCACCAAAGCGATCGGCATGGATTACTCGGTGCCGGAACGGGGTATGCTGGATCGGTCACGCCGCTATTCGCTGCTGGCGATCGACGGTGTTGTCGAGACACTGAACCTCGAAGAAACGCCCGGCGCTTGTGCAGTTTCGGCGGGTGAGGCGATGCTAGACCAGCTTTGACCTAAGATTGCGACTGGCGGTGTCGCCTGACTCAACCTTTCTCAGCGCGCAATTCGCACAAGGATTGCACCGACTGGCCGTGGTCGCGCTGCACCTCAGCAGGCCCGGCCAGACGGTCCATCGCCTTTGCAGCCTCAATGTCCAGTAAGCTTAGCCCACGGCAATCGTGCGTCGACAGCGTCACGTCGACAACATTGTAGCTATTCCGCCAATCCGGGTGATGATTGATCTTTTCCGCCACTAGTGCCGCACGGGACATGAACCCCCAAGCTTCCGAGAAACTTCGGAACTTCCAGATTTTCCGGATGGCGTCCTGCCCCGGAACCGCGGCCCAGCCTGTCTCTCCCAAGGCGGGAAGCAGGGTATTGCGTTCAGTTTCGTCAAGAAGCGTGGGCATGTTTGTCCCTCCAGCAACAGCGCGTTGTCCAACCCATTGCAGCAGGCCATGACCGACCGGGCGTATTAGTCTTCGGAGGCGACCTTGCGAAAGGGGCCGTAAGCGGTGAGCACCTCGATTTCCTCGTCCACTGCGCGCCGCTCTTCCGAAAGATAGCGCGCGACTGCCTTTCGAAACCCCTCGTCCGCAATCCAGTGCAAGGAATGGACGGGCGTTGGCAAATAACCGCGCGCCAGCTTGTGTTCGCCCTGTGCCCCAGCCTCAACCCGCTTCAGTCCGTTCTGGATGGCCCAATCGATGGCCTGATAATAGCAAAGTTCAAAGTGCAGGCAGGGATAATCGTCGACCGCACCCCAATATCGCCCAAACAGAGTTTCGCGCCCGATGAAGTTCAGCGCGCCTGCGACCGGTCGATCGCCGTCAAACGCCAGGACAAGCAGCATATCGTTTCGCATGGTTTCATGGAACTTCTCAAAGGCGCGACGGGTCAGATAGGGCGTGCCCCATTTGCGCGCACCGGTGTCCTGATAGAACTGCCAGAACGCGTCCCAATGGGCAGGCTGAATCTCATCACCAGTCAGCGCGCGAATATCGAGGCCATGGCTTTGAGCCGTCTCGCGTTCCTTGCGGATCATCTTTCGCTTTCGACTGGAAAGCTGGCCAAGGAACGCGTCAAAGCTTTCATACCCACTGTTCACCCAGTGGTATTGTTGGGTGACACGGTGAAGCGTGCCCTCAACACCAGAAAGGGCCAGCGCCTCCGCCTCGGTGCAGAACGTCACATGAAGCGAGGAAAGCTGGTTCTGCGCCGTGATCGCAATGGCGCCTTTAAGCAAGTATTCGATCTTGTCGTCAGGGCCGAGAAAGCGGCGCCCGGTCGCCGGGGTAAACGGAACAGCTATCTGTAGCTTGGGGTAGTATCGGCCACCTGCACGCTCATAGGCCTGCGCCCAACCGTGGTCGAAGATGTATTCGCCCTGACTATGCGATTTCACGTAGAGCGGCGTCACGGCAAGAAGTTTGCCGTTCTGGCGCAACGCAAGCGGCCTGCTTTGCCAACCGGTGCCGGTGCCGGTCGACCCGGACAAATCAAGCGCTGAGAGGAAGCGGTGCGTGGTGAAAGGGTCGTAGGGCCGGCCGGCAGCCTGTTCCGGCGCTGCGACAGAATCCCATTCCGCGGCAGGAATTTCCATCAGGCTGTCGTGGAGGATAAGGTCGGTCATGGCGGCCTATCTGTAATTCAATTATGCAGCAACGGACCCGGACCGCGAGCAATTGTCGATTACCTGTGGCGAGATACGCTCCGGTCAAGCGCGCGCGGCAAGCGGTGGCAGATAGCCTTCGAAGGTAACGTTCTGTGCGACGCTGCGTGCCAGGACTTCCGCAGCGGCGGAGCGGATTGTCCAGCAAAGTACAGCCGCTCCCTGCTCCTTGAGTTCTGTAACGCGAGGGCGCGAAAGGTCGGCGGCTTCGTGGCTGATGAAGCTTGCTTGCGTGCGGTCGTAGTCGGGAATGTCTCGCAGCCGGGCGCAGATTTGCGGATCGAGCGGGGCCCAGTCCTCGGGATCGTAGGCAGAGGTCGTCAGTCCGCGCGCAATTCCGGGAACAAAGCGCGCCATGTGAGCGACCGAGTGCGGATTGAAAGACATCACAGCAACCGGACCTTGGTAAAGCGCAAGCAAAGCTGCGGCTGCCGCCTCCAGCCGCCCATCTGTCTCGGCCATGGTCGACGTCTGATCCTTGATCTCGACAAGCAGGGGCACGCGCCCTGATACAAGCGAGAGCACTGTAGCCAGCGTCGGGATGGTCTCGTCGCAGTCAGCAAGGCGGATACGGGACAGTTCGTCTGCCGAACGACCGTTCAGTGGTCCAGCTTCCGCCGTCAGCCGATCAAGGTCTTCATCGTGAAAGACCATGGGAACCCCGTCTGCGGAAAACTGCAGGTCGATCTCGATTGCATAGCCGGCAGACACTGCGGCCCGTACCGCCGCCGGCGAGTTTTCCGGGCGGCGCTGACTGCGATCGTGCAGCGCGCGGTGAGCAATCGGCACTCGGAGAAAGCCCGACGGAAGCGCGATACGCATCAGCGAAGTTCAAAAATGGCTTCGATCTCGACCGCGACCCCAAGCGGCAGAGACGCGGCCGACACAGCAGAGCGCGCATGGCGGCCCGCATCACCAAGCACCGCGACAAGGAAATCGGAGGCGCCGTTGATGACCTTTGGCTGATCGGTGAAATCGGGTGTCGAGTTCACAAAGCCCACCAGTTTCACCGCTTTCGAGACGCGCGAAAAATCACCTCCGCACGCCTTTTTCAACTGGGCGAGAATCGAGATGGCGCAGCGCTTTGCAGCCTCGGCACCCTGTTCAACGGCAAGATCCTCACCAAGACGGCCCTTGATCAAGCCGGCCTCGTTCTGGCTGATCTGGCCCGAGATATGCACAAGGTTGCCTGTGATGACAAAGGGCACATAGTTCGCTGCTGGTGCCGGCGCATCCGGAAGAGTGACGCCGAGGTCGACGAGGCGGGTTTCGATGGGATGCATTGCTGGTCTCCTTGCAATTTGACCGCAAGGTAGACCGACCGACTGCATGGGGGCAAGGTGGTCTGCCGCTGGTTGCCTCCGTCTTTGCAGATCATGTCTCGCGCAGTGCGCGGGCAAAGTAGGCCGTGAACGGCTGAACCAGATACGCAAGCGGGCTGCGCGCAGCGGTCTGGATAAAGACGCTCACTGGCATCCCGGGAAGCAACGCACCAGCACCAATACGATCGGCTTCTCCTGGATTGAGATGGATTTCCGCGCGGTAGGACGCCGCGCCGATCGAACCCTTCGGCAACGCATCGGCAGACAAATATGCAACCTTTCCGTAGAGGTGCGGCACACCACCGACCGTGACACCAGCGACCACCAGTTCAACCGGCTGGCCAACTTGGATGGCCGCCACCTGTTCCGGAGCGATGTCTACGCTGATCACCAGTGGCCGCTCCTGAGGAACGATATACAAGGCCGTTTCAGCAGGGCGCAGTATCTCGCGCGGCGTACTAACCTGCAAGCCAAGCACCACCCCCTCCACCGGGGCCCGCAACTCCAAGCCGTCAATGCGCGCGCGCAGGGTTTTCTGCCGCTCGCCGACCTCCAAAAGTGCCGCCTCGATCTGCCTGAGTTCGGTCGTTGCCTCTTCGATTCTGCGGGCGGAAATGCTGGTGATCTGCAGATCTACTTCGGAAATCTGACCCTGAAGCTGGGCATGCATCGCCGCCAGTTCACCAAGCTGCCCATCCAGCCGCGCTGCTTCGCGGCGAAGTGCCATAATCGACCCCGATGGTGCGAGTCCCCGATCATACAGACCTTGCTGCGTCGCAAGATCAGTCGCAACAAGATCAGCCTGCCGTCGGGATGCCAACATCTGCGCAACGATGCCATCGGTCTGCGCATCCAACTGATGGATGCGTTGCCTTAGTCGCAGACCAGCCTCAAGAAAGGCGGCGCGGCGCGCGGCGAACAATCTGGACTGGTTGTCGTGCTGGGCTGCAACGGCTTCATCATACTTCGCAAGCTCGGCATGGTCGGACTTGAACACAAGCACATCTAAGCCGTCGCGTTCCGCCAGAAAACGCGCGCGTTGGGCCTCCAAGTCTCTTATCCGTCCTTCGACAATGGAAAGCTCCGATCTTATTTCAGCGCCGTCAAGTCGCATCAGAACCGTTCCCGCACGGACGCGGTCACCTTCTCGCACCAGTATCTCTGCGACGACGCCTCCCTCGCGGTGCTGAAGTACCTGGCGGTTGCGCTCCACTTCGACCCGACCTGCAGCGATGATTCCACCTGAAATTGGGGCAGAAACACTCCACCCCGCAATTCCGATGACGAAAGCGGCAATTGCGGACAACCCCCAGATCATCGGGACGCGGATCGACAGGTCACTCATGCCGCCCCTCCCGACGCCATGCTGTGGGCAACCTGGCCCGCATTGCGAACCATGTTGCGCAAAACAGCGTCGCGCGATCCAAACGCGGCAACGGCCCCATCCCTGAGCACCAGCAGCAGGTCGCAGTGTTGTATCGCTGCGGGACGGTGCGCCATGATCAGCACGATCGCACCACGGGCCTTGGCCGCCTTAATAGCATCGTTGAGCGCAACTGAACCGTCGTTGTCGAGGCTGGAGTTCGGCTCGTCCAGCACCACCATCACGGGGTCGCCGTAGAGGGCACGCGCCAGTCCGATACGTTGCATCTGTCCGCCCGAAAGGCGGTTGGCAACCGCCGAGACACTGGTGTCAAACCCACGCGGCAGGTGCATGATCATTGCGTCGGCAGCCGCGGCGCGGGCAGCCGACAATGTTTCCTCTGGGTTCGGACACGGGTCGAGCCGCGCGATGTTCTCCGCGACTGTACCTTCGAACAACGTGACGCGCTGCGGAAGGTATCCAACCGCGCTGGCCAATATCTCCGGCTCATACTGGTCAAGCGTGGCTCCCCCCAGTCGGATCGATCCGCTCACCGGTTGCACAGTTCCGGTCAGCACCCGCGCTAAAGCGGTTTTGCCCGACCCCGATGGGCCAATGATGCCGATAGCCTGTCCAGCAGTCAGACCGAAACTGACACTTCGCAGGATAGGAGCACCACCACCCGGCGGCAAAACGGTCAGATTACTCACCTCAAGGCGCGCCGCAGGTCGGCCGAGCGGGGTACGCTTTTTCACCGGCTGCGCAAGCGCCAGCAATGCAGTCAACCGTCTGTTGGCATGCCGTGCACGCGTGATCGTCGACCATTGCGCGACAACTTGCTCCACCGGTTGCAGGGCTCGGCCCATCAGAATCGACGCCGCAACCATCGCCCCGCTGGAGACCTGGCCGCCCAGAGCGAGCCACGCGGCGACACCCAACATCGCTGATTGCAGAAATAGTCTAAAAGTGCGGGTGAAAACGGCCCAACGCCCCCCGACATCCGAAGCAACTAGGCCGTAATTTCTGGAACGAAGCCGGATTGCTTGCCATCGCGCAAGCGCTCCCGCCGTCATGCCAAGTGCAAGCACGAGGTCGGCCTCAGATTTGAAAGCGTCGGCAGTGCGGTCAGCGGCTTGGCTTGCGGCACTGGCCTGCTGCACCGGCATTTCGCTGCCACGCTGATTGAGCCATCCCGCGAGCACAAGAACTGCACCACCGGCGACGGCAAGCCAGCCGAGCACCGGATGGAAAACAAAGATCGCCGCAATAAACAGCGGGGTCCAGGGCGTATCGAACAGTGCCAGAAAGGCCGACGAGGCCCAGAACCGCGTTACCGCATCAAGATCATGTCCGGCTGACAGCGCGTTCGGATCGTCCGGAAAAGCACGCAAGCGCGATAGTGAAGCGGTCAGGATGCGGGCATCCAAGGCCGCTTGGATACGCGCTGCGACGCGGGCGGTGATGCGGGCGCGCACATGATCTACGATGCCCATCAGCAGGAAAAGAAAGGCGGCCAGCAGTGACAGCGCGACCAGTGTTTCGTGTGACCGCGCTATCAGCACTCGATCGTAAACCTGGAGCATGTAGAGCGGAGCAGTCAGCATGAGGATATTGACGAAAACGGAGAAACCGAAGACAGCGATCAATGCAGGTCGCAGCGGTTTGAACACGAGTGCGAGTTCTGCTTTTGCTGCAGCGCTGAGTTCAGGGGTGATGTTGACTGACATCACGGTGTTCCTACAGTTCCGGCATCATTCTGCCGCCCGTCGCGTTCCTGCCACGCACGGCGGTTGTGTTGCCCCGGTCACGGACTTATGCCTTGCCAATTCCAGCCAAGTCCTGTGCTAAGGGCTTTCATCGTTCGGACATTAGGTACATGGGTCTGAGGATTTCCTTAATTTTGGCTAAGCTGCCGCAAGGTTTTGCGGTTCTCGCGCTTGGCGCTCTGGTTGCTGGCTGCGCCGGGTCGCCAGGCCCCGACGGGATCAATGATCCCTACGAACCTGCGAATCGACGGATCCATGAATTCAACCGAGGGGTGGATCGGACCCTGCTCGGCCCGGCCTCGAAAGGCTATGGCACGGTCGTGCCGGAACCTGCCCAGAGGGTGGTCGGCAATGTTGCGCGCACGCTGGATCTGCCGGGCGATATTGCCAACAACCTGCTGCAAGCCAACATCGAAGACGCGGCTACCAATACGCTTCGGCTCGCGGTCAACCTGACGATGGGCGTCGCTGGCCTCTTTGACGCGGCTACGGCGCTTGGCTTGCCATCACAGCCAACCGACTTCGGTGAGACCCTTGCGGTCTGGGGCGTGGGCGAAGGAGTCTACGTCGAGGTTCCTTTGATGGGGCCGTCGACGGCGCGGGACGCTACCGGCACTGTGGTGGACGTCGTCTTGAACCCCACCCGGCTCGCCCTTCCCAAGCGCGAAGCGACGGCTGCAACGACGGCCAGGCTGTTCTCACGCCTTGGTGATCGCGATCGGTTCGCGCAAACGATTGAATCCATCCTATATGAAAGCGCGGACAGCTATGCGCAGTCCCGTCTTCTGTACCTGCAGAACCGCCGGTTCGAACTGGGACAGGAGGGCCCGGGTAGTGCGGGCGAAGACGACGCGTTCATTGATCCTTATGAGGACCCCTATGTCGAATAGCCCCCTCTCGTTGTCCCGTCGCGCGGTCACCGCCGGTCTGATAGCAAGTGTGTCGCTTGCAGTGGTACCCGGCGCTGCGGCGGCACTGACGGTTGATCAAGCCAAGTCGTTGATCGACAAGGCAGTCGCAGACGTGAACCGGATCATCAACTCCGGCAAGTCGCAGAACGCGATGTATCCGGAGTTCGAGAAGGTATTCATGCGTTATGCAGATGTGCCGACGATCGCACGTTCCGCCCTTGGACCGGCGGCGCGGTCGGCGTCGAAAGCACAGCTTTCATCCTTCACCAAGGCTTATCAAGGCTATGTCAGCCGCAAGTACGGTCGACGCTTCCGCGAGTTCATTGGCGGTAAGATCGAAGTGAAGGATGCGCGCGCGATCAAAAGCTATTTTGAAGTCATCTCGACCGCTTATCTGCAGGGCGAGGCTCCGTTTGATCTACGCTGGCACGTTTCTGACAAGTCGGGCAAGAACCTGTTTTTCAACATCATCATCGAGGGCGTCAACATGCTCGCCTCGGAACGGACCGAAATCGGTGCGCTGCTCGACAAGAATGGTGGCAATCTGGACGCCCTGATCGCCGAGCTTCAAACGCTCTGAAGGCGGCAGACTTCGGCTCGAACTAAAAGACGACAGCCTCGTGTCCGAAGGCTCAGTTGCCGGTGCCGAGTATGTCTTTCAGTATCCGCTCTACCAGATCGTCTTCTTCAACGGCTTGGCCGCCCCTGTCCGGCAGAGGGTCGACGTAGGCTTCGGGCAGCGCGTCGGTATAGGTTGGTTCCTGATAATTTGGGTCCGCAGCCACGTATTTTGACGGCGGGATCTCCATCTGCAGCGGCGTAGCAGGCAGGCCTTCATTGATGCGCACCATGACCTCGTGCCAGATCTCGGCGGGCAGGCCACCACCGGTGACGCCGCTAAGCGGCAGGTTGTCGTCGTTGCCCATCCAGACACCGACCACATAATCGGCCGTAAAGCCGACAAACCAAGCATCGCGCGCGCCTTGGGTGGTGCCGGTCTTGCCGGCCGCATCCCGATCGTCCAGCCGGGCGCGCTTGCCCGTGCCCGAAATCAGCACCTCGGACATCATGTAAGTAAGCGCGCGCGCAGCCGTTTCCGAAATGACGCGCTCGCCGATACCGCCACCCTTGCCGAACAGCACCTCATCATCACCTTGCAGCCTAAGCTGATTAAGGCCGTACGGCGTAACCGCCGAGCCACCGTTCAAGATGCCCGCATAAGCGCCTGTCATTTCGATCAGCGTTGATTCCGACGCGCCCAGCGCCAGTGCGGGACCATCGGCCATGTTGGACGCAATCCCGAATTCAGTGGCGACCTTGCGCACCAAATCTCTGCCCACGGCCTCGGTGACTCGGACTGCCGGGATATTGCGGCTTTCGGCCAAGGCTTGCGTCAGGGTAATGACGCCCTTGTAATCCTTGTCATAATTCTGCGGCGTCCACGGGCCGGACCCAGGAATATTGATGGTTAGGGGAATATCCTCGACATAGTCCATCGGTGACCAACCGAGGTCCATCGCCACCGCATAGGCGAACGGCTTGAAAGCCGATCCGGTCTGGCGAAGCGCCTGCGTTGCACGGTTGAAGTCGCCTGCGTTGGGCAGGTTGCGTCCCCCCACCATCGCGCGCACGGCACCATCTGCACTCATCACCACGATCGCGGCCTGGGCCTTGGAACCCGCCTTGACCTTTGTTTCAAAGACATAAGCCAGGGCCTCTTCGGCTTTCTTCTGCATCTGTTGATCAAGGGTGGTTTCGATGATCACGTCCTCGGTCGTGTCGCCTGCGAGGAAGTCCGGCGCGCTGTCCATCACCCAGTCGGCAAAGGAACCACCCGTCTTTTGTGCAGCCGCCTTCGACAGCGATGCAGGGTTGGTACGCGCCTCGTCCGCCTCCGTAGGGGTCAGATAGCCCTGCTCTTCCATCAGTCCGACCACGACATTCGCCCGGCCACGCGCCCGCTCAAGGCTGCCGGTTGGCGCAAAGGTGGACGGGGCCTTAAGAAGCCCGGCCAGCATCGCTGCTTCGGCGGCATTCACTTTGTTGGCCGACTTTCCGAAATACCGCTGGGCCGCAGCTTCGAAGCCCCGCGCGCCCGCACCCAGATAGGCTCGGTTGAAGTAGATGGTCAGAATTTCCTCTTTGGTATACTTGGCCTCCATCGCAATCGAATACGGAACTTCCTTGAGTTTCCGCCAGATGCCCCCGCGGCGGCAGTCCGTCTCGTATTCGGCTTCCGATTTCCAAACCGCAGGATCGTAGGGCACACCAAGGCACAAAAGCTTGGCAACCTGCTGGGTGATGGTGGAACCGCCATTGCCTTCCAGCGGGCCACGCCCTTCGGACAGGTTGATCCGTATGGCCGAGGCGATCCCGCGCGGGCTGATACCGAAATGCCAGTAGAACCGCTTGTCTTCGGTCGCGACTACCGCGTCATGCAGGTAGGGCGATACGTTCTCTGCGGTGATCACTCCTCCGAAGGTTTCGCCCCGCCAGGCGAAAACCTTTCCCTCCCGGTCAAGCATCGTCACGGACCCGCGCGCCCTCGCATCCGTCAGTTCCGACACCGGAGGCAGTTGGGCATAAAAGTAAAAAACGATACCAGCCAGGATCAAGGCGCTCACAGCAGTCAGCCGCCAGATCACCGCCCATATCATCCGCCACAGAGCAAGAAAGACGCCTACGATAAAGCCATGCTTGCGCGGCGGGCGGGACCGACGCGCACGATTGGGCTTGCGCGGCGGGTCCGCCGGTTTGCGCGGGCCGCCGCCTGTGGAGCTTGCGTAGCGCCTGTCCGCCACAAGAGGCTTTCGCCCCCCACTCTTTACCGCCATGCCCGTCTGCCCGCCGTTTTTTGCGCGATCTGATTGGTCCAAAGAATACCCGGGATTTTCGGGAAAGCACAGGTTGGCCGACGTCGATTCGAGTTCAGCACTCGCTCAAAATTTAGTCAAATTGCCGCATAAGTGCAAAATTTGTGCAAATACGCGTCACCACTGGCCAAATCTCGCCGGCGTTTTCTTGTGCTGCAGATGCATTGCCCTGCCTCATCGCGATCAGGAATCCCGGCGCCCTCGGGGGTCTGCAACGACAGAAGGGGAAAGATGTGAAGCTCATTATCGCAGCGATCAAGCCGTTCAAGCTTGAGGAAGTTCGCGAAGCGCTGACCGCCATCGGCGTTCGCGGAATGATGGTAACCGAGATCAAGGGTTTTGGCAGCCAGTCAGGCCACACCGAGATCTACCGGGGTGCCGAATATGCCGTGAACTTCGTCCCGAAGGTGCGGCTGGAAATTGTAGTGGCCGACGGATTGGCCGACCAGGTGGTCAGCACGATCCAGAAGACTGCCAAGACCGACAAGATCGGCGACGGAAAGATTTTCGTCCTCGACGTGCAACACGCCGTGCGGGTGCGCACCGGCGAAACCGATGACGATGCGC
>LNFM01002960.1_pt1 | contig 34535 bp, 29 predicted proteins | sample 596031 | NCBI WGS metagenome assembly LNFM01 (sample SAMN04254537, study PRJNA301005) | activated carbon metagenome | isolation source: dual media filters at the Ann Arbor, Michigan drinking water treatment plant | place: USA: Ann Arbor
CATGACCTCAAGCTCTCGAACCGCCCGGTGCGGACCCGCATGCCGGGTGGTGTGGCAGGGGTGCCTCCGAATATGGAGGCCCCCTATGCCGATCTCATGCGCGCACAGCCTCGAGGCCATCACTGGGCAACGCGTGCAGCCAGTCCACGACCTCGCCGTTGGGTTGGTAGCCCTGGACGCAGAGCTGCAGCAACGCGCGCATCGCAGTCACGTCGTTCTGAGCCATGGCGCCCTCCAGCGACTGCAGCATGGTGCGCAGCTCGTTCCAGCGCAGCAAGTCCTCCTCGGCCTTCATGATGCGCGCATGCTGCGTGGGCTGGGGGTTGTCGCCGATCAGCAGTTCCTCGTACAGCTTCTCACCGGGGCGCAGCCCGGTGATCTGGATCTCGACATCGCCAGTGGGGTTCTGTTCGGACTTCACCTGCAGACCTGAGAGCTCCACCATGCGCTGCGCAAGGTCGATGATCCGTACCGGCTCGCCCATGTCCAGTACGAACACATCGCCGCCTTGCGCCATGGCACCAGCCTGGATCACCAGTTGGGCGGCCTCGGGAATCGTCATGAAATAGCGCGTGATGTCTGGGTGCGTGAGCGTTATGGGCCCACCGTTCTGGATCTGTTGGCGAAACAGCGGTACCACCGAACCGCTGGAGCCCAGCACGTTGCCGAAGCGCACCATCGCGAAGGTTGTGGAGCAGTCGGCTTCGACTGCCATGGCCTGCAGCACCATTTCCGCCAGGCGCTTGCTTGCACCCATGATGTTGGTGGGGCGTACGGCCTTGTCGGTGCTGATCAGCACGAAGTGGCGCACGCCTGCTGCCAGCGCTGCACGTGCCGTTACCCAGGTCCCCCAAGCGTTGTTGCGCAGGCCCTGCACCGCGTTGTGCTCTACCAGCGGCACGTGCTTGTAGGCTGCGGCGTGGTAGAGGGTGTGCGGCTGCCAGGCGTCAAGGATCTGTGCCATGCGCGCTTCGTCCTGCACCGAGGCCAGCAGGGGCACGATCTCTACAGCGTTGTCGCCGCCGAGGCGGCGCAGCAGCTCCAGGTGGATGGCATAGAGCGCGTACTCGCTCTGGTCGATCAGCAGCAGCGTGCGCGGGCGCAGATCCATGATCTGGCGGCACAGCTCGCTACCGATGCTACCGCCCGCGCCGGTGACGGTCACCACGCGGTCCAGGATCAGCCGCTGCAGAAGGGCCGGCTCGGGCGCCACCGGCTCACGACCGAGCAGGTCTTCGATGTCGAGCTCGCGCAAGTCGCTCAGATCGGCCTTGCCCGAGGCCAGGGCGGCTACGCCAGGCAGGGTGCGTACGTGCACCGGAAAATGCCGCAGCGATTCGAGGATCTGGCGGCGGCGCACCTGGGGTACCGAGGGGATGGCGAGCAGGACGTCAGAAATGTCATGCTCGCTCACCAGATCGGGTAACTGCGATGGCGGATAGACCTCGCGCCCGTCCACGCTATTGCCTTGCAAGGCAGGGCTGTCGTCGAGAAAGCCAATGAGCCGGTGTTCAGGGCTGCGCGCGAGCGCCGCCGCGAGTTGCCGTCCGGCGATGCCGGCCCCGTAGATGAGTACGCCGGGCAGCGCACGGCGTGCGAGCACACCGCGGTACAAACCGCCCAGCCACAAGCGCACCAAGAGGCGGCTCAGGGCCACGAACATGAACAGCAGCAGGGGCTGGACGATGCCGACCGAGCGCGGGATGCCCGGCACGGCGATCACGGTGAACACGCAGGCATAGAGCAGGCTGTAGAGCACCATGGCTTGCGCCAAACTTATGGTGGCATTCCCGCCAGCGTAGCGGAAGATGGCGCGGTACAGGCCGTGGCGGATGAACAGCGGAATGGCGAACAACACCGAGCCGACCACCGCCCAGAGGTAGGGCGGCTCCAGGCGCAGCCATACCTCGAGGCGCAGGTACAGCGCTACCCACACCGCCAGCACGCACAGCGAGATGTCAACCATGATGGCCATGCCACGCTTGGCCAGGCGCGGCATGGCCAGCAGTGAGTTGGCGACCCCGGCGCCTTCTTGCCTCTCGATCATCGGTGGCTTGCCACGCCAGCCTGCGTCAGTACCTGTTGCAACGCTTGTGTCGTCATAGCGATGTGACGGGATTCGAGGGTCGGGTGTACAAGCAGCATTACGCTGGTTTCACCCAGTTCGAGCGCCACGGGCAGGCGTGTCGCGGGGCGCCAACCGGTGCCGTCGAAAGCCTTTTCCAGATAGACCTCGGAGCATGAGCCTTGGTAACAGGGAACGCCGCGTTGGTTGATCTCGGCCACCAGCCGGTCGCGGCTCCAACCGCTGGCCAGCCGCCGGGAGGCGACATGGAAGTAAAACTTGTAGAGGGCGTGCTGGCTGTGTGCTGGCACGGCAGGCAGACGAACGGGCCCATCGGCTCCGGTCCAGGGCGCCAGTGCTTCGGTCAGTGCCGAGGCGTGAGCTGCGCGGCGCGCACTCCAGTCGACCATGCGGCGCAACTGCAATCGCCCGATGGCAGCTTGCACCTCGAGCATTCGCCAGTTGGTGCCGAATGATTCGTGCACCCAGCGAAAACCCGGCGGGTGCGAGCGCTTGTAGACGGCTTCATGGCTCTTGCCGTGGTCCTTGAAGGCCCACATGGCTCGCCATAGGGACTCGTCGTTCGTGGTCACCATGCCGCCCTCGCCGCCGGTGGTCATGATCTTGTCCTGGCAGAAGCTCCAGGCGCCTACGTGCCCGATACTGCCCACGCTGCGGCCCTTGTAGCGTGCCCCGTGAGCCTGGGCGCAGTCTTCGATCACTTTGAGACCGCGCGCCCGCGCCAGATCCATGATGGGGTCCATGTCGCAGGGCCAGCCGGCAAGGTGAACGACGATGACGGCTTTCGAGCGTGAAGTCAGCACACGCGCAATCGTTTCGGCGGAAAGGTTGCCGCTGTCGGGGTCCACGTCGGCGAACACGGGAGTGGCACCTGCGTTCACCACGCAGGACACGCTTGCAATGAAGGTGCGCGGCGTGACGACCACCTCGTCGCCGGGGCCGATGCCCAGCCCCTTGAGCGCCAAGTCCAGCGCGAGGGTGCCGTTGGCGAGCGCCACCGCATGTTCCACGCCGCACCACGCGGCGAACTCCTCTTCGAAGGCGCGGCATTCGGTACCTGTCCAGTAGTTGACCTTGTTGGACAGGAGCACTGTCCGGACCGCGTCTGCCTCTTCCGTGGTGAAGCTGGGCCAAGGTGGGAAGGATGTGTTCATCATGATGCCCCCTGGTGTGAAGATTCGGTGCCAATCGGGCGCGCAGGGACGCCGATCACGGTCATGCCGTCGGCCACATCGCGCAAGACCACTGAGCCCGCGCCCACCGTGACGCTCTGGCCGATGCGTACGCCCTGGCGAACCACCGAGCCGATGCCCAGCCAGCTCAGCGCCCCTACCGCTACGTCGCCAGCCAGATGCACGCCCGGGCTGGCGTGCACGCTGTGGCCGAGCAGGCCATCATGATCGATGGTAGCGCCGGTGTTCACGATCGACGCTTCGCCGAGTTCGGCATCCACGTTGACCACGGCGCCCGCCATCAGAACGCTACCCGCACCGATGCGCGCGAATCGGCTCACCGTGGCCGTCGGGTGTACCAGCGTGACCAGGTTCGCGCCCGCTTTGCGCAGCCAGCGGTGCTTGTCCCAGCGCGTGGCGTTGTGGCCGATGGCGACGATCACGCCGTCGAAGGCAGGCATGTCGGCGAGCAGGCGCGACGACGGGCCTGCGATGTCCCAGTGCCCGTTGCGCCGGCGTTCGGGCCAGGCATCGTCGAAGAACACCACCTGCCGCCAGCCCGTGGCCAGCGCGACATCGGCGACCACCTTGCCGTGGCCGCTGGCACCCAGGATGGCGAGTGTGTTCATGGTGCGTTGTTGCCGGTGAAGCGGGGCATCGAGGCGTCGCCTGCGGCGGTGATGCCGTCGCGCTGCGCCACGCGGCGCAGTGTGAGGAACAGGATGCGCAAGTCCAGCCGCAGCGATTGGTGGTCGACGTACCAGACGTCGAGCCTGAATTTTTCGTCCCAGGTGAGCGCGTTGCGCCCGTTGACCTGGGCCCAACCGGTGATGCCGGGGCGTACTTCGTGGCGGCGTGACTGCTCGGGCGAGTAGAGCGGCAGGTATTCCATCAGCAGCGGGCGCGGGCCCACCAGGCTCATCTCGCCTCGCAGCACGTTCCACAGCTCGGGCAATTCGTCGAGGCTGCTGCTGCGCAGGAAGCGGCCGAAGGCTGTGAGCCGCTGCGCGTCGGGCAGCAGGGCGTCGTCGGGCGCGCGGGCGTTGGTCATGGTGCGCAGCTTCACCATGCCGAACGGGCGGCCGTGGAGGCCGGGACGCTGTTGACGGAACAGCACCGGGTGGCCCATCTTCCAGCGCACCAGGCCCATCAGCATGAGCAGCGGCAGACCCAGGGTCACGAGCATCAGCAGGGCGACAGTGAAGTCGAAAGCGCGTTTCATCATGACCGATGGTGCACCGGGTCTGTGGGATCGGGGAAGAGAATCTTGAGATAGTCGCTGGCCAGCACCTCGTAACGGCGGTGCTGCAGCAGCCAGGCACGGCCGCGCTCGCCGATGGCCGCGAGTTCGGCTGTGGGCAGGCCAGCGTAGCGCTGGATTTCAGCCTGCAGCCGGCCCACGTCGCCCGCGGGCACGTAGCTGCCGCAGCCGGCCTCGTTGATCATTGACGGGTAACCGGTGTACGAGGCCACGATCGGCTTGCCCGCGAGCATGTAGTCGATGACCTTGTTCAGCGACTGCCCGTAGCGCCACACCTTGGAGGCGTGCACCGAGAAATACAGCAGGTTGCAGCGCGCAAGCACGCTTTGCACCATGCGCTTGGGCACGCGCGGCGCGAAGCGCAGGTTGGGCACGTCGGCGTAGTCGCGCATGTACTTCTCGCGCAAGTCACCTTCGCCCACCACCAGAAAGTGCAGCTGGGGCGAGTCCTTGAAGTGGCGCGCGCAATCGAGGAAGGTGTCGAGCGCGTTGGTGATGCCGATGGTACCGGCGTGGGCGATGACAAACTTGCCAGGTGGAATGTATTGGTCGGCGTAGCCCGCCGGCAGCGGCTCGGCCTCGTCGAGCAGGCGCTCGTCCACGCCCATGGGCACGCAGCCCACTGGCCGTGGTTCACCCAGTACCTCGGCCACGTGCGCCTGCAGATTGGGCATGGTGCCCACGATGGCATCGGCGCGGCGGTAGGCGAGTTTCTCGATCAGTCCAAGGCCCAGCACCATCGGGTTGCGCGGGCTGAAACCACCTTCCTCCACGATGGTGAGTGGCCAGATGTCGCGGATCTCGACCACCAGGCGCGCGCCATGGTACCGGCGCAGCCGCAAGCCGTTGAGCACCGTCAACAGCGACAGGCTGGAGACCACGATCACGTCGGGCTTGGGCATGTCTTTGGTGGGCATGCGCCACAGGCGCCATTCGAAATCGATCCAACTCAGGATGCGGCGTACCGACTTAGCCACCTCGTATTTGAGCGTTCGCACCCAGTACATGCGCACACCTTCGGATTCGGTGAACACATAGGGTCGATCGAGCACCGGCGCGCGCGCGAGCTGGTTGGAGTCGGAGGTGACGATCACCGACTCGATGCCGCGGCGCGCCAACTCGCGCATCAGCAGGTAACCGCGCCCGCCGGCGCTGCTCGCGTCGGGTACGCCCGCGTATTTTGAGATGTACCAGACGCAGCGTGTCATGGGCGTTGAACAGTTTCAGTAAAGTTTTGGAATGGCATTGACGGCCTTGATGGCCTCCTTGAAGTCCATGCCCAGGGCGTCGAGGTACCACTTGATGTTGGGGTAGCGTGGCTGGTTCTCGTCGTTGACCATTTCCAGCGCGGCATCGCGGGTCATATCGCCTTCACGGATCTGGTTGCTGCGGAAGGTGTCGTGTTCGGTGAAGCCGGCCACGGTGTAGTAGATGTAGTTGTAGAACGCCGCCGTGCCGTCGCCGATACGCCAGGTGGTGTTGGTGTCGGGTGCGCGTTCCCAGTCGTACTCGGCCAGTGCGGTGTCGATCTCCACCTCGTCCCAGCGCCAGTAGTCGAAGATGTGGAAATAGTCGCTCTTCTCGGTGAAGCTGCGGTAGTACTCGCCCGAGAGCGTGTCCCACAGTGAGCTGTTGAAGTAGCCCGGACTCTGTACCATGGCCCTCAGGCGCAGGAACTGATAGCGCACCTGCTTCATGGCACCGTGCGCGTACACGCGTTTTTCCTCGAAATCGGGTGGCACGCCGAGGAAGCCGGCCTTGAAGTGCGTCACCTCCAGCGGGTTGATGCCCCACAGATTCATACTGATGCCAGTCTGTTGCTTGATGGTCTCCACGTGCTTGAAGAAGTGCTTGTCGCCTGCGGTGAGTATGCTGATCATCCCTAGGTGGGGCGACTTCAGCCACGCGCGCAGGTTCATGGCGATGTTGTGGCGCTTCTTGCCGATGTCGTCGGCCACGATGATGTTTTCAACACCCAGCGCAGCCGACATGCGGCTGATGTTGCGGCGACCCAGGTCGGTCACCATGCCCCAGTCGTAGGTGTACGTGAGGGGCTTCATCTTGAGCTCCTTGACGATCAGGTGCAGGCCGTAACAGCTGTCGCGGCCGCCCGAGAACGGCACGATACATTCGTCTCCCTGGCTGCGGCGGTAGGGTTTGACGAGTTCCAGCAGTTCTTCGAGAGGGCGAGGCTTGTTGCGCGGTTTGTAGTGTTTGCAGTAGTTGCAGACGCCCTGTGCATCGAAGCTGATGAAGGGCATGGTTTCAGGCAGGATGCAGCGTGTGCAGCGACGCAGTGTGTAAGGCCGGTACTCGAGCAGTTTCTCTTCTTCGGTTGTGCTGCCCAGCGAAGGGATCAGGTCTGGTCGCTCGGCAGCCTTCTCGGACACCGACACCGGATGTGCCGACATGGGGATGTCGATGAATTCGGCGTCGCGCACCTGGCGCACGCCCTCACAGCCAAGCTGCGTGAGCGGGAACGATTCGGATGCATATAGCCATGTACCGTTCTTGCGGCCCAGGTAGAGGCTGCCGTTGTTTGAAAACAGACACAGCTTGCCCAGGCGTGGCAACACCATCGCACAAGCCACCACACCCTGGCAGGCCGCGAGGATGCGCGCGGGCACCTGCTCCAGCGGCACATTGGCCTTGAGCAGATCGAGCGCAAGGCCCACGATCACTTCCGTGTCGATGCCCAACGTGCGCGGAGTTTGCAGCGTGCCCCACAGCGCGTCATTGTTCACCACGATACCGTTGTGGAACACGCAGATGTCTTCGCGAACCACGGGCTGGTTGTCGGCGAGGCCGTTGGTGATGAGGCGGCTGTGGCCGAATACCACCGCACTGCGACTGCAGTCGATCTCGGCCAGCAGTCGCGTGATTCGGTAGTCGGCGCGGTGCACCTGGTAGCGATCCCCGCCCACGATCATCAGACCGCTGGAATCCTTGCCGCGCTGCTGAGCGTGTTTGACGAGGGCGCCCAGATCGCTCGACGAGATCGCTTGGGTGCCGATGGCACCAAAGATTCCACACATTTGATTGATCCGAAATATGAAAGAGGCAGGCTGCGTTCATGAAAGAAGAAGTTGATCATAAAACTCGACCAACTTAGCTTCTTCTCGACCCCAGTTGTAGCGTGCAAGAACCGCTTGCCGACCGTTGCGCCCCATTTTCTCGGCCTCAGCCCGATGACTCAGCAAATGGTCGATGGCCGAGGCGATGGCAGCTGGCTCCAGGGGGGCGACGCACAGGCCGCATTGATTTTCCTCGACGATGGTTCTCCACAGATCGAAGTCAGACGCAATGACCGGAATGCCTGCCGACATGTACTCGAACATCTTGATCGGCAACGAGTCCAAGTAATTGGAGGTCGGGTGCAGCGTCACCACCCCGGCCACGGAACGCCCGAGCACGTCGCGCACGCCCTGGCGTCCCTGCACGCCTCTGGCGTTGACCCTGCTCCAGCCCGGATACGTCCGGACTTCGGCCTCGACCTGTGCCTCGGCAAAACCTCCGACCAGGTTCAGGCGAGCCGGCGTGCGCGTGAGATCCATGGCACGTACCAGCTCCTTGACACCGCGAATCTGCGCGATGCTGCCGACATAGCAGACCTCGTCCGCCTTGTCCTGCCAGGTCACGGCGCTCTCGAGCTCCCCGATCATCGGGAAGTTGTTGATGTCGACTGAGCACGGGTTGATCTTCAGGAACTTGTCCCGGATATGGGGCGTGGCCGTCACGACCCCGTCCAAGCGCGCGCAAACGTAATGCTCGAAATGGGCAAAGCCCCAGGACAGGATGCGACGCACCCAAGGATGGAGGTAGTGCTTGCCCAGGATCTGCTTGGGCACGTCTTCATGCGCGTCGAACACCACCCTCTTGCCCCGACGCTTGAGCTTCAGGCCGATCGGCAGGAGTTCGGGGTCATGCAGGTGATAGAGATCCGCATCCAGCGCGATGGCCTTGCGGTAGACACGCCGGGTGGCGTTGAACATGCGGTCCAGCCGTCCCGTGGAACGGCCGACGTCAGTGATCGTGACGCCATCGCTCAGCTCGTCACCGCGCCCATCTGCCACCACCAGCGTTACCACGTGACCATGCAGGGCCAGGCTGCGGCATTCCTTCAGGAAGACCCGGATGTCGTTACGCGGATGCGCGGATGTCAGGTGAACAACAAAACCCACATTTCCTCCCTCCCGGTTTCAGCGGGGTACAGCATGGCCGCCCCCCGTCTCGAAACCTAGTGCCTGGTACATCGCCAGCAGCTTCTTCTCTTCTTCCTGCCAACAGTAAAGCCGGGTGGAACCCCGGGTGTTGGCGCGCTTGGCCGCTAGCTCCACGGCCGTCAAACCCTGCACCAGCCGGCGCAGGGCCTGCGCATCGGGCGCCGCCCTCCAGCCGCAATCGTACTCATCGACGAAGCGCCCCATCTCGGGAAAGTCGCTCACCACCGCCGGCACCCCACAGGCCGCGTATTCGAACAGCTTGTTGGGCAGGCACAGGTAATAGCTCAGACACACGTTCTCGATCAGGGAGATACCGACGTCGGCATCCACCGTGTAGTCCTTGACCTGCCCGGGCGGCACGGCCGGCATGAAATGGATGTTGGCATGCCGGGCGGCGACCTCGCGGATTCGGCCCTCCAGCTCCCCGTAGCCCATGAAGACCAAATGCCGGTCCGGCATCCCGGAGAAGGCATCGATCAGCAGCCCGACACCGCGCCCGGGAGCCAGCAGCCCCTGGTAGAGAAAGAGTTGCGCATCGGGCTCCAACCCGACAGCCTGGCGCAGCAGACCGGTGCTCACCGGCTCCGACTCGCTGCGATACGGCACGTTGCGCACCACCCAGACCTGTTTTAGCCGGTACCGGGCGGCATACCAGTCGGCGATCGAACGATTCACCACGCAGACGGCGTTCGCGCGCCCGACCAGCAAGCTCTCCATCCGGCGCGCGAGCCATTGGCGGCCGCCGCGCAGGCCGGCCGTCTCCGTTTCCAGCTCATGTGGGTCGTAGATCAGGACACAGCGCTTCCAGCACTTGACGATCACCGAAAGCGGCAGGATCGGCAGGCTGTGGCAATTAAAGCAGCTCACCGTCATGCCGCGCAGAGACCACAGGACACCGAGATACCACCCAGCGGCCTTGAGCAGGCGCCCCGCCGTGCCTTTTATCGAGCTGCCGAACATCGGCGCCACCCGCAACACCTCGATGCCGTCACCCAGCACTTCGTGCCGGGGAAGCCCCTCCTTCCACAACGCCAGCACCAGCACCCGCTCAAACACGGCGAGTGCCCTCAGGCTCCGAACGGTTTTGAGGATCCTGGACTCGTTCGTGAAGGCGGAAGGGTAGATATGGATGTTCAAGGCAATCCTAGTTTCCCTGTCTCGTGTCTTGCGCCACCCGACAAGGCGCGGCGGTCAGCCTCCTCGGAGCTTGCGCCCGATTCTTGCCAGGATGCGCAGTGGAAGCACCAGCACGAGCCTGGCCAGGCGGTAGACCTGCATGGCCACGCGACGCTTGCGCTGGTGGTTCGGAAATTCGCTGAAATGGTGGACCGGCTGATCGACCAGCGCTTCAAACTCGGCCAGCGACAGGCCGAGTTTCTTCGCGATGAAGATCTTGTCTTCGGTCAGAAGCTTCGGATCGTAAAGCGGCGCCTTGAGGGCTTCCAGCGCCTCGGCGCGGGTCATCTGGCCGGAGACGACCAAGCTGGACAAATGCGCCTTGCGCTTGTCGTAGCCGAACTTGTAGGGCAGGTAGTAGGCCTGGAAGAAGCGGGTCCAACGCGACTCATAGTGCTTGCCGCCGTAATAGCGCCAGCCATAGTCCTTCTCCAGGATGCGGATCGCCTCTTCCTTGTTGTACGGCAGCAGGTTCAGCGGCCGCAGCACCTCCATCTTCAAGATGAAGGGGTACTTCGCATACAGATCGAAGAAGCTGACCACGGGAAAGTCGCCCCGGGGCCGGGAGCCGAAGCGGGCATGGATGGACTTCACATGCGTCGCATCCATGGCGTCATAACCCCAGGTGCCCGGCAGGATGCTCTCGGTCGCGAAGTTGCTGCCGTTGATCACGTACTTGATGCCCGCCTTCTTGGCGTAGCCGTAAAGGGCAGCGAAAAAGGCATGGTCCTGCGGCACGTCCTGGTTGGCGAGGTTGGAGCGCAGGAAGGCCAACTGCATGTCGCGCATCTCCTCCCAGTCGACCACGTGCGTGACCAGATCGAAGCCCAGGCGGCGGCAGACCTGCTCGATGTTCATCACCGCCAGTTCCGAATTCCAGCCGGCGTCGACGTGAACCACCAGCGGACGCAGCCCCCATTCGGCAACCTTGACCGCGATATAGGAACTGTCGATGCCGCCGGACAGGCCGATGATGCAGTCGTAGCGCCGACCCTTGCCATAGGCCTTGACGGTCCGGATCATCTCTTCGAGTTTGACCGGATCGCCGTCCACGGACGGCCAGATCGGCTTCACGTTGTTGTCGAAGTAATGGCAATGGCTGCACACCCCCTGTCCGTCGAATTCGATCTCGGGATCGGTCGTGTCCATGACGCAGCGCGTGCAGACCTGGTACGGGCGTCCCCTGGGCACAAACGCAGCCTGCTGGATCGGACGCCCGTCCACTGGGGCACGGATCGCGTCTACCGGAAGGCTGTAGTCTGGTTGTTGCATAAGCTAGAGATCAAAAAGGCGAACTCGGTGCGACCGCGGATCTGTCCACGTCTCGTAGGATTATCCGCGAACCGCAGTACCACCCTGCCGTCGGCCTCAGGGCAGGCGTTTGGCCAGTTCCGCGCGCGGGGGATAGTTGATGAGCACAGCCCGATGCGGCCCGACAAACACGAAAAGGCTGCCTGCCGCCACCGCGGAAGCCCCACCTTCATGCACCGCTGCGGCAAAGTCGTCGATGCCAGAAGCGCCGCCGCAGGCCACCACGGGAACGCTGACCGCCGACGAAACCTCCCGGATCAGCTTGAGGTCGTAGCCAGACTGGGTGCCGTCCCGGTCCACGGCATTGACGATGATCTCGCCCACGCCCAGCCGCTCCAGTTCCACCACATGCTCCTTCAACCCGATCGGCTGCTTGGTCTTGCCTGCATGCGAACTGAGTTCGTAGCGCCCCAGAAGGGTGCGACGGACATCGACGCAACCCACGATGCTCTGCGATCCGTAGATCGCAACGGCCTCGCGGATCAGCTGCGGCGCGGTGTAAACCGCCGTGTCGATGACGGCCTTTTCGAAACCCAAGGCGAAGATGCGCTGCACCTGCTCCAGCGTCGTGATCCCACCCCCATAGGCCATGGGCATGAAAGCCTCGCCCGCGATGTCGGCCAGCAATTCGAAATCCGGCCCCCGCCCCTCGGGCGTGGCCGTGATGTCGAGGAAGACTAGCTCGTCGACTTCCTTCTCGTTGAAGATGCGGACCGAATTGATGGGATCCCCGATGTACTTGGGGTCCTTGAATTTCACCGTCTTGACCAAGCCTTTGCCGCGCAGCAGCAGGACGGGAATGACACGTGTCTTGTTCATGATGCCTGAAGCCCCACAAACGATTGCATCAACGCCAGGCCGTGGCGCAATGACTTCTCGGGATGGAACTGCGTGCCCATGATGTTGCCTCGCTGCACCGCGCAGGTGAACTCCACGCCATGGACCGCCGTGGCCAGCACGTCCTCGGCATGGGCGCACTCCATGCGGTACGAATGCACGAAATAGAAACGGGCGTCTTCGCCCATTCCGTCGAGCAGGGGCGAGGATTTCTTGCGCGTGATCTGGTTCCAGCCCATGTGCGGCACCCGGATCCCTGGCATGGCCGGCAGCTTGCGGCAGGCCATGTCGATCCAGCCCAATCCGGGCGCATCGCCTTCTTCGCTGCCCTTGCCCAGAATCTGCGCGCCTAGGCAGATGCCCAGCACCGGGCGACGCAACTCCAGTGCGAATCGATCGACCGCGTCGCGCAAACCCGAGGCATTCAGCATCTTCATGCCATGAGCAAAGTGCCCAACACCGGGCAGCAGCAGCTTGTCTGCCGCCAGCACGTCGGCGGGGTCGCGTGAGACCAGCACATCGCCCCCAGCCTTGCGCAGCATGTTGCTGACCGACGAGAGGTTGCCCACGCCGTAGTCGACGATGACGATCATGCAAGGATTTCCTCGTACAAGGCCAGCATCTTCTGCTTTTCCTTTTCCCAGTTCAATTCGTGCGCGGCCTTCAATGAATTACGTTTCATGCGATCGATCGTGGCACGATCCAGTGCGTTGATGGCGCGCGCGATGCATTCCTCGTCGCACTCCGGAACCAGGACGCCCAATTCATGCTGACGCACCAGGCGCGCCATCTCCGGCAGATCAGAAACCACGAGAGCCAGACCGGCCATCACGTACTCGAAGAACTTGTTGGGCAGTGCAAACCGCCGTTGCGGACTACTGTCCAGATGCACGAAGTAACCGACATCCGCCTGATTGGCCGCAGGAACGATTTGGTCGAAAGGCACTGGCGGCTCGATCACTAAGCGCTCGGATACACCTGTCTCGCGCGCTATCTGCAGCAGTTGTTCCGCGTAGGACGAGTCAGCGTACCCCCTCAGAACCAACCTGAATTCAGGACGCCACAAGCGCAGAGACCGTACGGCCGCATGCAGCATGCGCGTCGGAAAAATCTCCCCGTGGTACAGCACGGTGATCACATCGCCAGCCGGACGGAAAGGCTGCGCAGTAAGGAATGGAACGGAGCGCACCACGCGCGCGGACCTGGACAGCGGATGTTCTACCGTGATGAGCTCCGCAATCCCTTCGCACACCGTTGTCACGCCATCGACGCGTGCATACAGATTGTCCTGCAAAGCTTGGACCACCGGGCGCTGCCAACGCACCCAGCGCTCATCGTGCATGTGTTGTCCCAGGGCATATTCATGGCAGTCCACCGAAACCTTGGCGCCTGCCTGCTGCCCAACGGCCAAAGCGACATCGGTCGTGAAGTAGTCATGGCACAGAACAAGATCCGGACGATGCTCCGGATAAGTGTCCAGAAACTTCATGATGGTCTTCCGCTTCATCGAGTATGGAAGCGTTGCCCATTGATTGAGTCGAGCGCCCACAGTGCGCACCACACCCAGCCCCCCGAATCGCGCAAGTGCGGCGCCACCGATGCGCAGCATCCGTGCCCCTTTCGCGATCAAAGCTGCCTGAATCGACCTTGGCCATTTCTTTTCCAGCAAACCCACGAAATGCCAGGAAGGCGGGCACGGTGCCAGACCAGGAAACCCAAAAACAAACACCCGCCACCCTTCATCTTCCAGCGCCTTCGCTTGCCGAAGCACGCGCGGCTCTTTGGAGACCGGCGTGTACGAAATGATCCAGGCAGTTTTTTTCTGCCCCCCCCCTGAGCCCCCCGGCATGTAATACCCCCCCTCATCAAACAATGTGCATTTATCTGCATTTACGACCTGTTCCACTTGTGGGAGAACGTCCATGATTAGGCGCGAAGCCCCTTCACGCCAGACCCCTGTTCTTTGCATATCCAGCATTTCTGCCGCACTGGCCCAGAGCCACAAGGTGCTGGAATAATCAGCCTCACCACTTTGATGCTGAATCCAGGCCTTGCGGATTTCCCCTGGCGAGTAGCCGGGCACATTCCCCAAACCTGAATCGAAGATTCTTTCTGCCAGCCAGCTCTTCGCCGCGGGCGAGGCCAGCCACCGGTCCTGCGGCGCGGCAAAACCCACCTTATCTGCGCGCCACGCAATATCGGAGGGCAAGACGCCCGTCATGGATTGACGCAGCAGAGCCTTGCCCCAGGCGTCTTCAAGATAGGCGCTGTCGGGCAGGCGTGTTGTGAAGTCCACCAGCTCGTAATCCAGGAAGGGGTAACGGCATTCGATACCGTGCGCCATTGAATTGCGGTCGCCACTGTAGAGATTGGAGGGCAACGAGGTCCTGAGCAAATTGAGCGCCAGATCGAAACGCAATGCCCCCACGTCCTCGGGCGAGGGCAACCCGTCTCCACCGTACTCGCGCACACGCGAGGGAAGCCATCGCTTCTGATAAACCAACAGTTGCTGCAGCGTGAGGCCATCCGAAACACCGAAACGCCGTGACGCATTGACATACAACGCAGCCGCCTGACGCAAACGCGCATCGCGCCGCTCCCCGAAACGCAGCGCCCGGATGATGCCAAGGGGATGGCTACCTGCCAGTTCAGCCTGATAGGCCTTCAGATACGAGGCATAGCCTGCCAGTAGCTCATCAGCGCCCTGCCCGTCCAGGATGACCTTGTAGCCCAGCGCGCGCGCCTGGCGCATCAGCGACCATTCCAGGTACATCGAGGGTCCGGGGATGATGGTCTCGTGATGCCAGTGCATCTGGCGCAGGTCGCGCATCATGTCCGCCGCCGTCGGCGACACGGTATGGCCCTCAAGGCCGGTATGACCGAGCACCTGGTCGATGAAACGACCTTCATCGATTGTGGGGTCCTCGGGGAAGCGCACCGACATCGCGCTGCGCAGACGCCCCTCGTCCGCCCCGTCCATGCCGGCCAGCAACGTCACCAGCGTGGAGGAATCTAGCCCGCCCGACAGGCAGGCCGTCACCGGTACATCGCTGCGCATGCGCATCATCAGCGAGCGCTCCAGATGCGCGCGCAGGCGCTCGCTGAGCTCCCGGGGGTCGACCTCGGCCAGCGAGCGGTCGTACATCGGCGTCCAGTAGCGCCGCTCGCGCAGCACCTCGCCGTTCATGCCCAGCGTCATGCAATGGCCGGCGCGGAACTGCCGCACTTGGCTAAAGAGCGTCTCCTCGGTTCCGAACAGCAGGTGCCCGCCCAGCACGCTACCGAACATGCTCAGGTCATAGGACGCATCGGCCTCGGGATGCGCGAGCAGGGCCTTGATCTCGGACGCCAGCGCAATACATCCGCCGGGCAGACGGCACACGAACAGAGGCTTCTCCCCGAAGCGGTCGCGAGCGACGAAGACCTGGCCGCGCGCTTCGTCCCAGATCACGAAGGCGAACATGCCGTTGAGGCGATCGACCACGGCCTCACCCCAGTGCTCATAGGCCTGCAGCAGCACCTCGGTGTCGCTGCGCGTGCGGAAGCTGCGCCCGGCAGCCTCGAGCTCGGCGCGCAACTCCACGAAGTTGTAGATCTCGCCGTTGAACACGATGGCCATACGCCCGTCGTGCGACGCCATGGGCTGGTCGGCCACATGGCGTGTGTCGATGATGGCCAGACGACGGAAGCCCAGCGCAATGCTGCCCTGCGCATGACGTCCTAACCAGGCCCCCGCGCCGTCCGGCCCGCGATGGGCCAAGCGATCGCGCATGCGCTCCAGCAGAGGCGGCGCCAGCGGCTCACCCGGTCCCAGAACTGCTACAAATCCGCACATACTTTAATCTATACCCAGGCATTGACTTTGCTGTCGATCGGTTTGCGCTCGGCGCCCGACAACCACTGCCCGTCCAGATGCACCAGTGGTGGATCGCTCCAGTTCGTCGCGGCCATCTGCAACTCCAACTGCAGAGCGCCGACTACCGGATAACCGTCTTGCCCGTCCTGCAACAGGGCCGGCACCAGCACGTAGTTCCCGACACCGACCTCCAGCCGCGGGCTGCGCACCGCCAGCTCATGCCGGCCGGCCGGCAGGATCGCGCCCGCCGTCATCTCGAACACGAAGCCACCGTTCTCGGTCAGCCCGAGGACGACCGGCCGCAGCGGCCGCTCCAGCGTGACGTCCAGGCGCAAGGCCAGCGGGTCCCCGGTCTCGAGCGCCAGCGCTGGCGCGCCGCCGGTATCGGCCTCGAAAGCGAAGGCATGGACACGTCCGCCGTCATCGCCTGGGCCGAACATCGTCCGCAGCTTCTCGCGCAGGATGGTTTTCCTTTCCATGCTCAGGCCCATTGCCTGTGCCGTACCCGAATCGCTGCCGCGCAGCAGCCGCGCCGAACGCTCGCTCATGTAGCGCCGGTAGTTGCCCAACACCTGCTCCATTGGGCCGTCCTCACGCAGGCACCCGCCGTCCATCCAGATCACGCGGTCGCAGTACTCCCGGATCTGGTCGAGCGAATGCGAGACCAGCAGCAGGGTCGTATCCGCAACCAGCTGCCGCATGCGACGCGCACTCTTGTGCACGAAATAACCGTCGCCCGCACCCAGGACTTCGTCGATCACCAGTACGTCCGGATGGATCGCCGTCGCGGCGGCGAATTCCAGACGGGCCCGCATGCCCAGTGAATAGGTCTTGACCGGGTGGTGCAAAAACTCGCCCAACTCGACGAAGTCCACGATGTCGGCCTCGGCTTCGGCCAGCATGGAAGCCGGCAGGCCGTTATAGACCAGCGCATTGCGGATGTTCTCCAGACCGCTCAGAGCGTCGTTGAAGCCGTAGCCGCGCTGCATCAGCGCCTGGATCGTCCCGTCCACCTCGACCTCGCCGCAGGTCGGCCGGGTGAAGCCCGTGATCAGGCGCAGCAAGGTGGTCTTACCCGAACCGTTGTGACCGACCACGCCGACTTTCTCTCCGTGCGCGATGGTCAGGTTCACGCCGTCGATGGCCTGCTTGTACGCGACACCGCGCGTGCCGACGCCCAGATAGCCGAGCATCTGCCGCAGCGGACTGCCGTAAAGCGCGAAGCGCTTGCCGACATTGCGCAACTGCACCGCAGGTTTCTGCCTGTTCATAAAACCTCTTCCAACCAATGCGCCACCCAGCTGTTGGCCTGAGACATTCCGGCCCCGGCACGCTCCGGATGCCACATCACGCCCAGCCAGGGGCGGCTCGCATGGACCGCAGCTTCGACAGTGCCATCCTCATGAAGATACAGGGCGCGCAGGCCGGCGGCCAGCCCGGACTGCCGGATAGCCCAGTCATGGTAGCTATTGACCGTCAGGAGCGGCAGGGCCTGCCCCGCAGAAGCCTGGATCGGGTGTTCACACCGGACATGCCCTGTGACCGGCGTCAGCGCGCCGCCCAGATAGTGCTGAACCATCTGCATGCCGCGACAGACGGCCAGCACCGGTACACCGCTCTGCTGCGCACCGTCCAGCAGCGCCGCCTCGGCCGCGTCGCGCTCGGGCGCGCTGCCGATATCGTTGCCGCCGCTGAGCACGATCAACGACGGCAGGCAGGCCGCCACCATCGCGCCCACGTCCTGCGGCCGATTGGGAACCGGCAGCATCAGGACGGACCGCCCCAGCAGCTCACGCAAGGTGGCGCCCCAGGCCTGGTCCAGGGCGTCGCGCCGTTCTCCACGTTGCGGCAGCAGGTCCACCCGCTGGCTGATCAGGATGTTCACAATCCGCCCTCCTGAAGCCAGCGCCGCTTTTGACAATCGAGGTCGATCATCGCGCCGTCGCGCAACTGGGCAAAGTCCTCGCTGCCGATGCCGATCACCGCCGCGATCGAGAACTCCGAGGCGCGGATCGCCATGTGGGAATTGGGCCCGCCGTAGGCCGTCATCAGCCCGCGGATGCCCAGCGCAAAGAGATAGTCGAAACCCGGGTCGGCATTGGTGATCGCCACCACGCACCCTTCCACCTGCTGCCGTTCCACCACCTGCCCGGCGTGCACGATCCGCAGGACGGCCTGCGCCTTGCGCGTGGTGATGAAGGTAGGCTCGCTGTGCGGCACCTCGAAGGCGTGGATCTCGTCCGCTCCGATCAGCACGGGCGGCAGGAAGATCAGGCTGGCCAGGCGGTGCTGGCGGTGACGCCGCATGGTCAGTTCGGCCAGCGCCTGACGCGCTTCGGTGCGCCCCCAAGCCTCGACCGATTGATCCAGCCAGACCGACAGGGGCATGCTGTCGTGCAGTTCGGCGGGGATGCCGAGCTTCTGGGCCTGCTGCGCCAGGCCGTCCAGCGCCGCCGACAGCAGGCGCGTGAAGACGAACTTGGCGTACTCGCGCCCGGCCACCGCCTGGTGCGCGAAGGCCAGCAGGCCATCCACGTCCAGGCCGATGTTCAGCTCGGCCAGCGGGCCGGCCAGCGCCTCGCGCTCCTGCCGCGTCCACGCGAAGACCGGCAGTTCCGGCACATGCGAGGTCGCGATGATCGGGTCCAGATACAGCGCCGGCTGGTCGCGGTAGGCCGGCATCGTGATGTCGTAGGTCCCGGGCCGCAGATGCCCGAAGCGCTCGATGAAGGCCTCCCGGCTCAGCTGTCCCGCGCGGACCTGGGCCGCTGCGTCGGTCAGCATGCGCCCGACGCCGGAAATGCTTTCCATCAGCACGGCACGGCGTTCATCCGTCAGCAAGCCGTGCGCCACGGCCGAGCGCAGCAAGGCGGCCACGACAAAACCGCCGCGCGCCAGATGCGCGAAGCACAGGGCCCCTTGCGCCGAGCAGGCGTGCAGCACGGAGCGCAGCCAGTCCGCGAACGGTTCGCGCACACGCGCGAGCGCCGGACACTCGGCTTCCAGGCCCTGCGCGTAGGCGATGTCGCGCGGCGCGCGCGCCACGATCTCGCGCGTGACCTGCCGTAGGCCGTCGCGCAGCACGGCCAGATCGTCCGGCAGGCAAGTGCCCGCCGCAAGGTAGCGCTGTTCCCAATCCTGGTAGCCGAAGTCCAGGCAAGTCGGGACAAGCTCGAACTCGAGCTTGTCGTGCAGCGAAAGATCCGCCTTCAGCCGCGCCAGGGCGCACTCGATCAGGCTTTGCGCCAGCGCATCCGTCAGCGAGGCGGGCAGAAAGGAGTTCAGGCTGGCGCGGACGTCGACAAACGCCTGGCCGCCGAAACTGCGGATCAGGGGCCACTCGCGCACGTCGCGATAACCGACCTCGTGGCGCTGCTGCGCCCACACACGGTCGGTGATGATCTTGCGGTACAGGTCCAGCGCTAGAGGCGCGGGCGTCAGGCCGATGATCTCCGCCGGATTCCAGTCCGCCATGACACTCCAGGCCGTATGACGGCCGACCTGGCCCGGCGGCGGGGGCGCCAACTGCCGCAACGTCTCGTGAATGCCGCTCAGGGAGTCGGCCACGTCTCCGTCGCGCCCACGGTCTTGGTGCGCGTCGCTCACCATCAGGGGACGCACCTGCAAGGTCACCAGTTGGTCATCCGCATCCAGCGCGAATTCAATGTCCAGGGCGTCGTGGCAGACGCAGGCCTCGATCTCGTCAGCCGACTGGATCAGCCGGCGGCCGAGCACCGGCAGCCGTTCCAGCGCGGCGGCCGGCGCCATGCGCGAGACGTATAGTTTCACGCCATCACGGCTGGCGCCTGCAGTGATGGCCGTGGTGTCGGAGCCTTCGGTGTAATTGATGACGCGATAGGGCGCGCCGGTCTCCAGCGTGCGCGTGAACATCACGCCACAGGCCCGCACGCCTTCGAGCTGCGGCTGGACCAGGACCTCGTCCAGAGGGTCGTTTCCGGCATAGGACTGGAAGACCATGTCCACGGCCCGGCCCAGGCCTTCCACGGTTGGCGGCACATTGAGTTCGGAGTGGTAGCGCCCGGCGTTCGCACGCGCAAAGCCGTCCTCGTCGGTCGCGCTCGAGCGCACGATCAGCAGGCCTTGCGTTCCGAAACGCTCCACCAGCGCGCGCAGGGTCGCCTCGCGCTCGGTCACATAGGCGGTGCGGGTGAAATAGGCTAGGGGCAGGATTTTCGAACGCTTCAGGCGGTTCTGCAACCGGTCCAGCGTGGCCGCCTTGCTGCCCATCACAAAACGCGCCACCGAGCGGCCGTGCTCGGCGTGCGCCCAGTTGCCGGTGGCGAAAACACCGGCAGGGCTCCAGCCCGGACGCGCGGCGAGTTCGGCCAGCAGGCGCGACAGATGCGCGCGACGCATGTCGCTCGACAGAGCCAGCGCCTGGCTGCGGAAGGCCGGCACGCGCGGCGCCGGCACCCGGATCAGACCCACGAATTCCCTTGTCGTGCCTTCCAGCACGATAGTCTCGGGCCGCCTGGCGCCGTGCTCATCCGCAGCTGCCAGGGTGTCGATCGCCACCGCCACCCGGTCTACCGGCACGCCAGATAGCCCCTGCACCAGTTCCGGTCGCAGCAGGATGTCGGAGTAGGCGATGTAGAGATCACGCTGGCCTTCGGCCAGATCCGCCAGTGAATCGAGCGCAAGGGCAAGCGAGGCCACGCTGCCCGTCTCCTGCCACTCGGCATTGAAGTGATAGGCCAGCTTGGGAAAGTGGCGCATCACCTGCTCGATGTCGTAGCCGCCGACAAAGCTCACCTCGGGCGCCAGCGCGGCGAAGGCGTCTAGCTGCCAGTCCAGCACGCGACGCTCTAGCGTGACTTTCTGCAGCCCCAGCGGCAGGCCTTGATCGGGCGAGGGCCCCGCACCCAGGATGACGAGATGTGGCTTCACAGAAACGATTCCTTCATGACTTGCCGTCGCAGCCGCGGGTGCATCCAGAGATAGGCCGGCCGCGATGCGCGCGTCTGCTCTCGCGCGGGCAGACAGCGCAGATCCGTGCCCGGGTGGGCGCGCAGCACGTCCACCAGCAGTTGCGCTCGCAGGTGCGGGTCCACAGCGTACAGCAGGGCACGGTAAGCCGTCGGCTCCTCCTCGCTCGCCAGCAAGGGGGCGAGGGCCGGTAGTCGGGGCAGGGCGAATTCGCGCTGGCCAATCAGGGCGCCCTCGTCGATGCCGGCGCTCATGTAGAAGCAGCTCACGCCGAGCCGGCGGCGCACGGCGGCCGACCAGAGCAGGCAGTCCGAGCCCCGCAGATCGGGCACGATGCCGGGATGGATGTGCAGCACCCGAATTTCTGGGCGGTCCAGCAGCACGGCGGGCACGCGCCCGCCATTCGTGTACAGGAAGGCCGTGTCGCCGGCCACCTGCGCCATGCGCGCTTGCAGTCGCGAATCGTCGAAATCGCACGCCCGGAACGAACGCACTTCCTCGGCGTAGTCGGCCGGCCGCCAGGCGGCCTCATGGTCGATCGGCGTGCAACCGGCCTGCACCTGCAGGCGCGTGCACAGCTCGGCATACGGCGCATGCTGCGCAGGGGCCTGCCGCCAGGCAGCCAGCACCTGCCGCAGACGGCTGCGCCAGGACCGGGCACCGAAGTCAACCAGCCAGAGCCGGCGAGGCCGGTAACCGGCCGCCTTCAGGTGCGCGAGGTAGGTGCGCGTCGTGCTGCACGTACGATCGCCGATCACCGTGAGGTTGACGACCGTCTCAGCCATGCTCGCCCAGCCTACGCGCACAGAGGTGGTCCAGTTCGTGATGACAGGCCGGCCTGGGCGAGCGCAGGGCACCGTCCAGCGCCTTGAGCACGGTGTTGAGGTGACGCCGGTCCCGCGTCCGGTCGTAGGCCAGCAGATAGGCGGCCAGCAGGGCCGCCGCCTCCGTGTAGCTGGCGGCCGGCACGTCGGGCAGGGCTTTCATATCGGCCGCGGCATAGCGCTGGTGCAGCACACCCGCGATCTCGATCTTGCGCGCCAGGCGATCCAGCACCTCCAGCGTCCCGACCGAGGGCTCGGACGGCGTCAGCAGCAGCGCGGCCACGGCACGGATGTCGCAGACGCCGGAAGGGGCGACGGCGGGCGACGGCAACAGCCGCGCCAGCAACTCGGCCGGCTCGGGCGCTTGCGCGAGACGGCAGATCGGGTCCAACCTGCCCGCGGCCGCCAGCGCCTCGTAGCGCTGGAGATCCTCCACCGTGTCGACCTCCAGCCAGCCGTTCTCGATCAGGGCCGGGCGCACGTTCCAGCCGCAGTCAATCAGTTGTTGGATGAAGCTGGTCATGTACATCTTCGGGAACGGCTGCCCGTCATAGCGGGCAGTGCGGTCCAGCCCGTCGTAGAAGGCCAGCAGGCTCGCATGACAGGCCGCGGGAAAACGGACCAGCCCGATGTATTGCGCCTCGACCTCGGCTAGGCTGACCGGGCGCTTGCCCAGCTCGGCCAGTCTGCCGTCCGCACGCAGGCGGAAGGACTCCACGTCGGACGCATAGTCCTCCATGCGGGCGGACCACAGACGCTGCCAGCCCAGATCCGCCGTCACGACGATTTCGCCCTGGGCCTGCAGCAGGGCCGCCAGCACGCGCGGCTCGTAAACGATGTCGCCGTAGGTCATGATCACATCGTCCTTGCCGTCGAACAACGCGCGCGCGCGCATCAGGGACTCCACCATATTGGTGCTGTCGTAGGCAGGGTTGGCAATGACGGGCAGGCCCAGCGCATCCAGGCACTCGGCACGGTAGCCGCCGACGATCGAAATATCCTCTACACCGCCCGCGCGCAGCACGGCAATCTGCCTCACCAGCATCGGCAAGCCCATCAGGGCGACCATGCCCTTGGGCCGGTCGCTGGTCAGGGGCATCAGGCGGCTGCCGAAACCGGCGGCAAGGATGACGGCTTTAGTCATGCTTTATCCAAAGTCAGCAATTCTTGAATCCGGGCCGTGGCGCGGGCCGCGCAATCCCCCGGACGGCCGTGCAAAAAATCCGCGGCTGCGGTCGGCGATAGACCGGCGCCATCGGCCACTGCACGCCGCACGGCCGCGACGATCTCGTCCACCATCGGCGCGACCACGGTCCCGATGCGAGAGCGGCAGGCGATCTCCACCGGCGCCAACTCCAGGGCCTGCCAGGCGGGATTGGCCACCTTGAGGCCCACGTCAACTGATACCACCGGTCGGCCCCGCAAGGCGGCGAATTCGAAGCCGATGCCAGAATAGTCGCCCACGAGGACGTCCGCATCGAAGATCGCGTCGTCGCCCGTTAACGGCGACTCCAGTCGCAGACCAGACTCGCGCTGCCCCAACGCGCGGATCGCCTCCAGCGCCGGCGCGCGGTCCAGGAAAAACAGCGGATGCGGACGCACGACCACATCCAGGCCAGCCGCTAGCAGCGCCTGCGCCAGGGCCACACCGCAACGGTCGAGCAGATTGTCCGGCCCCCAACTGGGCGCCAGCAGCACCCGTGGGCGCCCGGCCGCGCGCGGGCCGCGTTCGGCCAGCTGCTGCGCCAGCACATCAAGCTTGCCATAGCCCACGGCAAAGGCATCACGCAGCCCCAGCCCGCGCGCACGCGCGATGGCCGCGAACTCCGCCTCATGGTGCGGGCCGGCGGCGAACAGCACGTCGTACCCGTCGAACGCTTCGGCGGGATAGATCATGTGCAGGCTGACCAAGGAGTGCGGCATATGGATGAAGCGGCGCGCACGCGTCGGAAAGATCTTGCGGTCCAGGCCGCTGGAGGCCGTGACCGCCAGACGGCAGCGGATACGTGCCGCCGCAGACAGACTGAGCCCGACACGCACCCTGATCCCGGCCTTGCGATAAAGCGCCCGCACATGCTCCGGGCAGTGGCGGCGATCGCCACACAAGACCACCTCAACCTTCAGACCTTCGGCATGGCAGCGCAAGGCCGTGGACCGGATCCACACCTCGTCCACGGGGGATGAGCTGACGAACAGGACATCCCGGCTCCGATAATCAAAGAGGCCTGCAATCATGAAAGGGTTGAACGAATCGTCATGGCACTGGGCCGACCTTGTCTGGCCGCCTGTTCAGACGCGCCGAAACAGATACAAGTGACGTTCACCCTTATCCGTGTCGCGCTTGGACTCAACGGTAAAGATATCCGTGAACGTCTTGACCGCCTCGTAGAACACCTCGTTGCCCACATCTGCGGCATGCGTTTCGAAGACCAACAGACCACCGGCCTCCAAATACGCCGCGCAACGCACGAAGTGCTCGCGTAGAGGCACACGGTAGTTCTCGTCATCCGTCCAGTGCGTCGCGAAGGAGAAGAGCACGGAATACTGGGCGTTCGCCTCGTAGTCTTGGATGCGCGCCGCCGTGAGCTTAACCCGGTCGTCCACACGCAGGTACTCGGCGCACAGATTGCCGATTTCGATCATGTATGGATTGATGTCCACGCCATCGGCCCGGCACCCCGTGCGGAACGATGTGTACAAAGCGAGGAAACCGCAGTTGCACCCGATGTCCAGCACGCGATCTATCGGCTTGACCAGCTCGCGCAAGCCATAAGCTTCGAAGCGCTCCTCCGTGGAGCGCTCACCATAGACGCCTAGGATGCTCAGAGCCTGGTAAGGCAGACCGTAGAAGTAATAGTAATCACCATACTCTTTACGCTGCCGCTTCAGGATGACATCGATCTTCCGATGCAGGGTAGGCAGACCGTGCGTGAACCAATCCGACTCCTCGTGGGTCACGTGCTGATTCATGAATCGGACGCACGCCCGTGACAAGCCGGCCAAACGGAATGCGCCCCGATTCAAAACCGCACCGAGCCCGGCCCAGAACGCGCGACCACGCGGGCCGGAGGCGACTCTTTGTCGGATTTTTTCAATCATCGGGCATCTCCCCCTGAAACAAGACTCAATTGATACAAAGACTCGGGCTGAAGCGAGGGCGCATGTGCTTTCACCTCAATCTCAAACGATTTATAGAGAACATCTACACGGGTGGCGTGCTCACTGGTTGTATGCGCACTAGCCCAGGCGTCACTGACCGTCAGCGTCAGGTAGTAAAGCCCGCTCTTCAACCCGAAGCCGGCGCGTAAGAATGCGACCTCGTGCGCCCCATCCGCCGCAGAGGGCGCCACGGAGAAGCGATCCGTCTCGTTCTCAACAGCGGCCATCCGTTTCCCGTTGGCATCCCAGAAGGTCAGCAGATATCGCAGGTTGTACTCACCCGCTTCACGAGCGCGCAGCATCAGACGAACTTCCAGCGGATCGTTCTTGGCCAGCTCGAGTTTCTGCACCGCCCGGCCGTTCAGCCAAACCCCAGTCACCCGAACCCCGCCCTTGCCGGGCCAGCGGGTCACGGTCTGCCCGCTGTCGGACAGGACTTCATTGCCCATTTCCTCGGCGGCGCCGTCTAGCGCGACGCTCTTGTCGTCGATGTCTTCGGTCTGCCAGCTCAGGCGCTCAAGGAAGCCTTCATAGCGCTTGGTGACTTCCAGGGCGGGACCGTCCATGAGCACGCGGCCGTGCTCGATCCAGATCGCACGCTCGCAGTAGCGGTTGACTTGCGACAGCGAATGGGAGACCAGCAGCAGCGTGGTGCCGTCGGCGCACATCTTCTCCATGCGCCGGGCAATCTTTTCTGACCAGTAGATGTCGCCCGCCCCTAGGACTTCGTCGATGATGACCACGTCAGCGCTCTGCGCGGTAGCCACCGCGAACTCGGCTCGCACGCGCATGCCCAGCGACAGGTTCTTGGTCGGTTGATGGAAATACTCACCCAGCTCGGTGAAGTCGCGGATCTCGTCGATTCGCGCCTGCAGTTCTTGCGGCGTGAGCCCCAGATAGCTAAGGTACTGGCGCGCGTTCTCCTCGGCCGATTGCTCGAAGCTGAAACTGACCGCGCCCGGGAACAGGCAGTACACCCTGCCGTTGATGGCAAGCCGTCCGGTCGTGGGCGGGAAGTTGCCCGCCAGCAGCTTGAGCAGGGTGGACTTGCCGGCGCCGTTGCGCCCCACCAGCCCCACCCGCTCGCCCTTGGCGACCTGGAACCCGATGTCGGACAGGGCCTGCACGCCGTGGCCCGTCGACCGGCTGGCCGGCACCGAGCCCCGCCAGATGAGGGAAGCCAGATAGCGCACCGCATGCCATGGATGCGCGAACAAGGGGTACCGCTTGCTGAGCCCTTCAACCTGGATGGCGATATCGGCGTTCACAGAAGATCCATCATGGCCATGCGTGCGCGCTTGAACATCCACAGGCCCACCAGGAACATGACGATCGACATGGTGGTGCCCAGCACAATCTCGATCATAGGTGGCAACTGGTTCAGCAAGATCAGGTGCTGGTTGGCCGAAACGTAGTAATACAGCGGGTTGAGATACAGCAGGGGCTTGACCTTGGCCGGCACCATGTCCGGCGTGTAGGCGATCGGGGTCACGATCAGGATCGCGATCACGATGTACTGGATCAGAAAGCTGATGTCCCGCATGACCAGGCCCAGTAACGACAGCAGGCAACCGAGACCGATGGAAAACGCCAGCTGCAGAATCGCCACCACGGGCAACAACAGCAGGTGCCAGCTGGCCTGCGAGAACACCACGTCGCCCAGCACGACAAACACTGTGGACGGCAGCAGCACCAGGTAGGCCACGGCCACCGACTTGGTCGGGATGAACTCCGACGGAAAATTGCTGAAGATGAGCTTCTGCTCTTTGTTCAGCGCGGTCGTGGCTGTCGACATGGCCTGGGAGAAGGCGATGAACAGCACCAGGCCGGAAAACACGTTCAGGATGTACTCCGAACGGGAGAAGTTGGGCACGCGCACATCGAACACGACGGCATAGATCAGGGCGTACAGCGACAGCAGCAGCAGCGGCCCCAGAACGATCCACGCCATGCCGAGCACGGTGCCGGCGTGCTGTGCCCGGATCTCGACTCGGATCGAACGCAGCAGCAGGTCACGCTTGCCGAGAAAGTTGTCCAGCAATCTCACGAAAGGGCCTCCTTTAGGGCGGCGACCACCCTATTCTGATCGGCTTTGCTCAGGCTCGGGCTCATGGGCAGGCTCATCACCTGGCCGGCTACCTCGTCCCCCACGGGCAGGCGGACGCCGGCGTCGGCGACAGCGGGCTGCTTGTTGAGCGGGATCGGGTAGTGCACGGCAGTGGGAATGCCTGTCTCGCTCAATACCTTCTGGATCTGGTCACGCCCTGGCACACGTACCGTGTATTGCGCCCAGGCGCTGACGTTATGGGCCTCCACATGCGGCGTTGCCTGGACTCCGGCCTCGTTGAGCAGACGGGCGTACCGTGCGGCCACCTTCTGCCGCTGGTCCAACTCCTCGTCCAGGATGGCCAGCTTGGGCAGCAGGATGGCGGCCTGCAGCGTATCCAGGCGGCTGTTCACGCCGACCCGTACGTGGTGGTAGCGGCGGTCCTGGCCGTGGCGCGCGATCTGGCGGATGACCATGGCCAGTTCGTCGTCGCTCGTGAAGATAGCGCCGCCGTCGCCGTAGCAACCCAGGGGCTTGCTGGGGAAGAAGCTGGCGCAGGCGATGGTGCTCAGGTTGCAGCTCTTGCGGCCTTTGTAGGTTGCGCCGAAGCTCTGGGCCGCGTCCTCGATCACTGGGATGCCATGGCGCTCGGCGATGGCGTTGATGGCGTCGAAGTCGGCGCACTGGCCGTAGAGGCTGACGGGGATGATGGCCTTGGTCCGCGGCGTGATGGACGCCTCCAACAGGGCCGGGTCGAGGTTGTAGGTGCGCGCGTGGACGTCCACGTAAACCGGCTTGGCGCCCAGCAGGGCCACGGTCTCGGCGGTGGCGATGTAGGTGAAGCCCGGGGTGATGACTTCGTCACCCGGTCCGATGCCCAGCGCCATCATGGCGATCTGCAAGGCGTCGGTGCCGTTGGCGACAGTGATGCAATGCTTTGCGCCGGAGTAGGCGGCCAGCTTTTGCTCCAGCTCGTCCACCTCGGGGCCCAGGATGTACTGGCCGTGATCTAGCACGCGCTGAATGCCCGCATCGATCTCGGTCTTGAGTCGGCGGTACTGAGATTTGAGGTCGATGAATTCCATGATTGTTCAGTTCCTGATGATTTCCAGGGTGCGCCCCCGGAGCACGTAGCGTGCGCCGGTGCGCGCGCAGGTGACTTCGCCTTCGCCTTCTAAGGGGAGAGAGAGTCTCTCGCCGAACTCGCTCATCCACCCCACCTGCCGCGCCGGCACGCCCGCCATCAACGCGAACGCCGGCACGTCACGGCTCACTACCGCACCTGCCCCCACGAAAGCGTGTTCACCTATCGTGACGCCGCACACCACGGTGCAGTTGGCGCCCAGCGTGGCGCCGCATTTAACTAGCGTGTCGCGGTACTCGCTCTTACGTTCAATGAGTGCGCGTGGGTTGTAGACGTTGGTGAACACCATGCTGGGACCGCAGAACACGCCTTCTTCGAGGGTGACGTTGTCGTACACGCTCACGTTGTTCTGGATCTTGCACCGGTCGCCGATGGTGACCTTGTTGCCGACAAAGACGCCTTGCCCCAACGAAACTCCTGCGCCGATGCGGGCGCCGGCGCACACATGCACGAAGTGCCAGACCCGCGAACCAGGCCCGATCTGTGCGCCCTCATCGACGATGGCGCTGGGGTGGATAGTCACGTCGTTCATCAAGCGCGCCGGCTCAGCACGAAGGGGTGGACCTCGCCGGTCTCGCCACGCACCGGGGTCGCGCTGCGGATGACATCGACGGTCTCAATGCAATGGCGCGCGTCGACTAGGCCGTAGCCGCGCCCAGCCAGCACCTCGCGGTAGCTGGTGGTGTGCAGGTCGGTGAAGCCTTCGGAGAATTCGAGTTGCTCGCCGCTGACGTCAATGTTGCGGAAGGTGGACTTCTTGCCCTTCACGTCGTTGGGTAGGTCGTTCGCGTCGATGGACAGAAACCAGCGCACGCGCGCGCGTTCGTATTCCAGGAAGCCGGCTGCGCTGGCCTCGCCGCTGCGGTGCACCACGTTGCGCTGCAGGCGGCCGAAGATGAAGTGCAGCATGTCGTAAAAGTGCACGCCGATGTTGGTGGCCACCCCGAAGGCCCTGCGCGGGTCGCCCTTCCAGCTTTCGGCATACCACTTGCCGCGCGAGGTGATGTAAGTCAGCTCGACGTCGAACTTGGTGTCCTTGGGCGCAGCGGCCACTTTCTCGCGTAGTTTCAGGATTGCGTCGTGGTGGCGCAGTTGCAGGATGTTGAAGACGCGGCGCCCGGTCTCCTGCTCGACGCGCGTGAGTTCGTCAAGCAGCGCAGGTGTGGGCACCAGCGGCTTTTCGCAGATGACATCGCAGCCCAGGCGCAGGCCGGCCGCGATGTGGGCGTGGTGCAGGTAGTTCGGCGAGCACACTGCCACGTAGTCCAGTGCGGTGTCGGGTTGGCGCTTGAGCTGGTGCGCGTGCTCCAGGAAGCGCTCGAACTCGGTGAAGAACTCGCTTTGCGGCGAAATGCTGTCGATGATGCCCACCGAATCGTTGACGTCGTATGCCACGGCGAGGTGGTTGCCGGTGTCCTTTATGGCGCGCATGTGTCGCGGGGCGATGTAGCCGGCAGCGCCGATGAGGGCAAAGTTTTTCATGTTGATGCGATGGGTGTTCAGAGGCGGAAAACGGTGAAGCCGGCGCGTGCGGCGGCGTGGCGGTCGTACAGGCTTTTCAGATCGCCCAGCACAGGCTGGCCGCTGGCCTTGCACAGCCGGCGCAGCGCGACCGGGTCCATAGCGCGAAACTGTTCATGCCCCACGGCCACGATCAGACTGTCCACCGCCGTACTTTCGTCCAGTACCGACAGTTCGATGCCGTATTCATGGCGCACTTCTTCGGGGTCGGCCCAGGGATCGACCACGACCACGTTGACGTTCCAGCCCTGCAGTTCGCGCACCAGGTCGGCCACCTTGCTGTTGCGGATGTCGGGGCAGTTCTCCTTGAAGGTGATGCCGAGCACGCCCACCGTGCTGCGCGGCACGTCGATGCCGTTGTTGAGCATGCGCTTGATGACGTTGCGCGCCGCGTAGCGCGCCATGTTGTCGTTGATGCGCCGTCCGGCCAGGATGACCTGTGGGTGGTAGCCCACCTCTTCGGCCTTGTGAGTAAGGTAGTAAGGGTCCACGCCGATGCAGTGGCCGCCCACCATGCCGGGTCTGAAGGGCAGGAAGTTCCATTTGCTGCCGGCCGCCTCCAGCACCTCCAATGTGTCTATGCCGATGCGCTCGAATATGACGGAGAGTTCGTTGACGAAGGCGATGTTGAGATCGCGCTGGCTGTTTTCGATCACCTTGGCGGCCTCGGCCACCCTCAGGCTGCTCGCCTTCCAAGTGCCGGCTTTGATGATCTGCTGATACAGGGCATCCACCCCATCGGCTACGTCGGGCGTGCTGCCACTGACGATTTTCCGGATGGTTGTAAGCGTGTTGATCTTGTCGCCTGGGTTGATGCGTTCGGGGCTGTAGCCGCAGAAGAAGTCCTGGTTGAACGTCAGTCCGCTCACCCGCTCCAATACAGGCACACAGACGTCTTCTGTGGCACCGGGGTACACCGTGGATTCGTAGATCACCACGTCTCCTGCCTTGAGGGCCAGTCCCACCGTTTCGCTGGCTTTGACCAGCGGCGTCATGTCCGGCCGGTTAGCCTTGTCCACCGGCGTGGGTACTGTGACGATGAACACCTGTGCGCTGCGAAGATCGTTGCTCTCGCAGCTGAAGCTCAGTTGTTTGGCGAGTGCGAGGTCCTGCGGAGTGCATTCCAGTGTGTGGTCGCGGCCCTGCCGCAGCTCAGCCACACGTTGTGCATCGATGTCGAAGCCCAGCACAGGGCGGTGTTTGCCGAATTCGACCGCCAGCGGCAAGCCTACGTAGCCTAGTCCGATGACGGCAATCGTCTTTTGATCCAGATTCATGTATGGGTCACGGTGAGTTTGAGAGTAAAGAGATCGGCTTGGTCTAGCAGCCGTCCCTCTTGGTCCTTGGGCGACAGCATGGGCCTTGTGTCTGTCGGCCATTCAATGCCGATTGCAGGGTCATTCCACGCGATGCAGCGCTCGTGTTGCGGCGCGAAGTAATCGGTGGTCTTGTACAGGAAATCGGCCGATTCGCTCAAAACGAGAAAGCCGTGTGCAAAGCCTGCTGGCAGCCAGAATTGTCGGTGATTGTCTTCACTAAGCTCGGTCCCGGCCCACTTCCCAAAAGTGGCCGATCCCTGGCGTATATCCACCGCCACATCAAACACCGCCCCCCTCACCACCCGCACCAGTTTCCCTTGCGCATGCGGAGGCACCTGGTAGTGCAACCCCCGCAACACCCCCTTCGCACTGCGGCTGTGGTTGTCCTGCACGAAGTTCACGTTCAGACCGGTCGCTTCGTTGAAGACCTTCTGGTTGAAGCTCTCGTAGAAGAAGCCACGTTCGTCACCGAACACCTTGGGTTCGATGATGAGGACGTCGGGGATGGCGGTGGGGGTGACTTTCATCGGAGCACCGGGTCCTTGAGCAAGCGCACGAGGTACTGGCCGTAGCCGTTCTTGAGCATGGGTTGCGCGAGGGCTTCGAGCTGGGCGCTGTCGATCCAGCCGTGCCGCCATGAGATCTCTTCCGGGCACGCGATCTTCAAGCCCTGGCGGTGTTCCAGCGTGGCGATGAACTGGCTGGCTTCGAGCAGGCTGTCGTGGGTGCCGGTGTCCAGCCAGGCGTAGCCGCGCTGCATGATCTGCACGTTGAGCTGGCCGAGGTCGAGGTAGGCCTGGTTGACGGCGGTGATCTCGAGTTCACCGCGTGCGCTGGGCTTCACGGCCTTGGCAATGTCCACCACCTGCTGGTCGTAGAAGTACAGGCCGGTCACGGCGTAGTTGCTTTGCGGCTTGGCGGGTTTTTCTTCGATGCTGCGGGCTTTGCCTTGGGCGTCGAAGGCCACCACGCCGTAGCGCTCGGGGTCGTTCACGTGGTAGGCGAAGACGGTGGCGCCGCTGGTCTTTTGGTCGGCGTCGGCCAGCAGGGTGGTGAAGTCGTGGCCGTAGTAAATGTTGTCGCCGAGCACCAGGGCGCTGGGGCTGTTGCCCACGAAGTCGGCGCCGATGATGAAGGCCTGTGCGAGGCCATCGGGGCTGGGTTGCACGGCGTACTGAAGGTTCATGCCCCAGGCGCTGCCGTCGCCCAGCAGTTGCTGGAAGCGGGGTGTGTCCTGCGGTGTGCTGATGATGAGCACGTCGCGGATACCAGCCAGCATCAGTGTGGTCAGCGGGTAATAGATCATCGGCTTGTCGTACACCGGCAGCAGCTGTTTGCTGATGGCCAGTGTGGCGGGGTGCAGGCGGGTGCCCGAGCCGCCGGCGAGGATGATGCCTTTGCGTTGTGTCATGCGTTGTGTCTCACAGAATTTCGGCAAGCATACGCCGCACGCCGTGTTGCCAGTGGGGCAGGTTCAACCCGAACGTGTCGCGCAGGCGAGCCGTGTTCAGTCGCGAGTTCAACGGCCGGCGCGCGGGTGTGGGGAACGCGCTGGTGGGCACAGGTGCCACCTCTTGCGCCTTGAGCGCCAGCCCGGGCTGGAGGGCGCGAGCGGTCTCCAGCACGAATCGGGCGTAGCCGTTCCAGGTGGTCTCGCCTGCAGCCGCGAGGTGGTGGATGCCGCAGCACGCGTCATCGCGAAGCGCCTGCCGGACCGCATGGGCCGTGACGTCGGCAATCAACTCGGCCCCGGTGGGTGCGCCGAACTGGTCGTCGATCACGGTGAGCCGTTCGCGTTCTTGCGCCAGCCGCAGCATGGTCCTGGCGAAGTTGCCGCCGCGTGCGGCATACACCCAGCTGGTGCGAAAGATCAGGTGGCGCGCGCCGGACGCGATGATCAATTGCTCGCCTTCCAGCTTGGTCTGCCCGTACACGCTCAGAGGGCCGGTGACGGCGTCTTCGGTCCACGGCGCGGTGCCGCTGCCGTCGAACACGTAGTCGGTGGAGTAGTGAACCAGCAAGGCGCCCACGGCGCTGGCCGCTTCTGCCAGTGCGCCTGGCGCCTGGGCGTTCAAGGTGCGCGCCAGCTCGGGCTCGCTCTCGGCCTTGTCCACAGCGGTGTGTGCCGCCGCGTTCACGATCACATCAGGCCGCAGCCGCAGCACGGTTTCGCGCAGGCCGTCTGGGTCTTCGAGGTTGCCGCAGCCGCCATCAGCCAGGGTGCTGTGCCGGTCCAGCGCCACCAGTTCGCCCAGGGGCGCCAGGCTGCGTTGCAGCTCCCAGCCCACTTGCCCGTTCTTGCCCAGCAGCAAGACCTTCATGCAGACACCGGCGCCTCGTACTGCGCCTGCACCCACTGCCGGTACGAACCGTTTTGCACGTTCGCCACCCACTCGGGGTGGTCCAGGTACCACTGCACGGTCTTGCGGATGCCACTCTCAAACGTTTCAGCGGGTTTCCAGCCGAGCTCGCGTTCGATCTTGCGTGCGTCGATGGCGTAGCGTCGGTCGTGGCCGGGGCGGTCTTTGACGTAGCTGATCTGGCTGGCGTAGGGCTGGCCGTCGGTGCGTGGGCGCAACTCATCGAGCAGTGCGCAGACGGTGCGTACGATCTCCAGGTTGGGTTTTTCGTTCCAGCCGCCTACGTTGTAGGTCTCGCCCAGGCGCCCACCTTCCAGCACGCGGCGGATCGCGCTGCAGTGGTCTTTCACGTACAGCCAGTCGCGTACCTGCATGCCGTCGCCGTACACCGGCAGGGGCTTGCCCGCGAGTGCGTTGACGATCATCAGCGGGATGAGTTTTTCGGGGAAGTGCAGGGGCCCGTAGTTGTTGCTGCAGTTGGTGGTGAGCACCGGCAGGCCGTGCGTGTGGTGCCAGGCGCGCACCAGGTGGTCGCTGGCGGCCTTGCTGGCCGAGTAGGGGCTGTTGGGCTCGAAGCCGTGGTCTTCGGTGAAGGCGGGCGCATCGGGCGCCAGGCTGCCGTAGACCTCGTCGGTGCTCACATGCAGGAAGCGGAAGCCTGCCTTGTCGTCGGCGGGCAATGAAGACCAGTGCGCGCGCACCGCTTCGAGCAGGCGGAAGGTGCCGACGATGTTGGTCTGGATGAAGTCTTCGGCGCCATGGATGGAGCGGTCCACATGGCTCTCGGCCGCGAAATTGATCACCGCGCGCGGCCGGTGCTCGGCCAGCAGTCGGCCCACCAGTGCGCCGTCGCCAATGTCGCCCTGCACGAACACATGGCCCGCGTTGCCTTGCAGGCTGGCCAGGTTTTCCAGGTTGCCCGCGTAGGTGAGCTTGTCGAGGTTGACGACGGGCTCGGCCGACTGGGCCAGCCAGTCGAGCACGAAGTTGCCGCCAATGAAGCCTGCGCCGCCAGTGACCAGAATCATGAAACTTCCCTAAAGGTGGCAATCTTGGGGCAGCCCGGGGGCGGCCATGAACCACGCATTATCTTCACCAATCCGCTGTTGCCAGCGGAATCCCGGGGCTGATCAGTGACCGTGTGAAACGGTCTCGCCGGCTTTCAGGCGGTAGACCGTGCCGCAATACGGGCATTTGCCTTCACCGGTGTGGCCCACGTCCAGGTACACCTTGGGGTGGCTGTTCCAGAGTTTCATGTCGGCCAGCTTGTTCGGGCAGAACACGCCGCCCTG
>LNFM01002962.1_pt1 | contig 34528 bp, 20 predicted proteins | sample 596031 | NCBI WGS metagenome assembly LNFM01 (sample SAMN04254537, study PRJNA301005) | activated carbon metagenome | isolation source: dual media filters at the Ann Arbor, Michigan drinking water treatment plant | place: USA: Ann Arbor
GCCGGTATGGGAGACGCTCTGCGATTGCAGGGGCGAGTGCTCAGATTTGAGCAACTTCCGATGGACCTTCAAGCGGACGTACCTGAGGGTCTCGAGTCGTTTGACACGCGTGTAAACCATTGCCAAAATGGCAGATGTGCGAGTTCGTGAAGCGGACACAGAAGCGGACATCCATGAGGTCGTAGATCGCGGGGAGCCCCTGTCCGCGATGGAGCCGCTGCTGCTGGGTGCCGCGGCACCCAGGCGCGAGGAATTGAGCGACAAAGCTGTTGACCTGGCAGCGCTCGCGGCCGGCTTCCGCCGCAGCCTGCCGCCGGAAGTCGCGACGGCCCTCTCACACCTTGTCCGCTCGATGAACTGCTACTACTCGAACCTCATCGAGGGCCACAACACGCATCCGGTCGAGATCGAGCGGGCGATGCGTGAGGATTTCAGCGCGGACCCAACCAAGCGCAACCTGCAGGTCGAAGCGCGCGCGCACGTCTCGGTCCAGGAGTGGATCGATGGCGGCGCGCTGCGCGGTCGCGCGGTCACCGCCGCCGCGCAGCAGGAGATCCACCGGCGCTTCTGCGAACGCCTGCCTGAAGACCTGCTCGTCGTCACGAATCCCGAGACCGGGCGGGCCGTGCGCGTCGAACCCGGTGTCCTGCGCCGCGACGACGTGCGTGTCGGCGATCACTTCGCCGTCAGCCCTGGCGCGGTGCCGCGCTTCCTCGCACGCTTCGAGGAGATCTACGGCCGGCTCGGACGCGCCGAGACGATTCTCGCCGCCGCCGCCGCCCATCATCGCCTGCTGTGGATTCACCCATTCGTCGATGGCAACGGCCGCGTCGCACGCCTGATGTCGCACGCGGTCCTGCTCGATGCGCTCGACACAGGCGGTCTATGGTCGGTCGCGCGCGGTCTCGCACGCAGCGTCGCCGTCTACAAGGGCCACCTCATGGCGTGCGATCAGGCCCGCCGCGATGATCTGGACGGACGCGGCAACCTCAGCGAGCAGGCGCTCTCAGCCTTCACGGCGTTCTTCCTCGACACCTGCAGCGATCAGGTGCGTTTCATGGAAGAACTCGTCCAGCCCGATCGCCTGCGCACCCGCGTGCGGCTCTGGGCCGAGGAAGAGACACGCCTGGGACGGCTTCCTGCGAAAGCCGGCCACATCCTCGAGGCGGTTCTCTATCGTGGCGAGGTGCCTCGCGGCGACGCCGCTGACATCGTCGGCACCGGCCACCGTCAGGCCCGCCGCGTCGTCTCGGCGCTCATCGACCGCGGCGTGCTCATGTCCGAAAGCAGCCGCGCCCCGCTGCGCATCGCATTTCCGGCAACACTCGCTGCCCGCTGGATGCCCGGCCTGTTCCCGGAGCAGGGGTAAGCATTGGGTGAGCGTCGCGGAGGCCGCATGCGTGCACTCATCCACCATCGCTACGGTGACGAACACGATCTGACGATTGAAGACGTCGCCGTGCCCGAGCCCGGCCCTGGCGAAGTCCGGGTGCGCGTCGAGGCATGCGGCGCCAACGCCAGCGACTGGGAGACGGTGACCGGCCGGCCTGCGTACGCCCGCGCGGTCGCCGGCCTCCTGAGGCCCAGGGGCCAGACGCTCGGGTCCGACGTCGCCGGCATCGTCGACGCCGTCGGCGACGGCGTCACGGGCTTCGTGCCCGGAGACGCCGTGCTGGGCGATATCCTCGGCACCTTCGGCGGCTTCGCCGACCAGGTCGTCGCTCCGGCGACGATGTGGGTGAAGCGCGTGGGCGCAGTCGACGCGGTCGTCGCCGCGACGCTCCCGCAGTCCGGCACGATCGCGCTCACCGGCGTCGGTGACCGCGTGCGTGCGGGGATGCGCGTGTTGGTCAACGGAGCGGGGGGCGGCAGCGGGCCGCTCGCGCTCCAGATGGCGAAGGCGGCAGGCGCCGAGGTGTGGGCGGTGGACAACGCCGCGAAGCTCGATCTGCTGCGCCGCATCGGCGCTGACCGCGTGATCGACTACCGTGCCGTGGACTTCACGACGCTGCCCGAGCGCTTCGATCTGGTGCTCGACCTCTTCGGCACGCGGACGGCTCGCCGCGTGCGACGCGTGCTCGCGCCGGGAGGGCGCTACATGGTCGTCGGCGGACCGGTGCCCGTGCTGCTGAACCTTCTCGTCGTCGGCGCGATCCTCGCGCTGGGCTCGGACCGCAAGGCGGGGGTCCTGATGGTCGAGCAGGGGCCCCGTCGGCTGGTGGAGCTGATGACCATGGTGGCCGACGGGAGGCTCACGCCGGTCGTCGGCGAGGTCGCGTCGCTCGCCGACGCGGCCACGGCGCTCGGCCGGATGGGACGCGGCGACATCCCCGGCAAGCTCGTCGTCGTGCCCACCACTCATCGCGGCTGACGCGCAGGGCGGCGCTCAGTCGAGACGGACGATCACCGACCCCCGCTTGCGCCGCGTCTCGACGTGGGCGTGCGCGGCCCGAATCTCGTTCAGCCGGTAGACGCGGTCGATCGGCGCGGTGAGGAGGCCCCTGGCGGCGAGTTGCATCAGCAGCTCGAGCACCTCGCGCTTCTCGGGCGCGACGCCGGCGACGATGCGATGTCCAGCGTGGCGACGCGGCCGGAGGATCGCGCCGAGCGTGCCCATGAGATCGGTGGCCACCAGCAGCAGGCGCCCGCCGTCGGCCAGGGCGGGCCGGGCTCGGGCATAGGGACAGTTGCCGACCGTATCCAGGATGAGGTCGTAGCGCACACCCTCCGTCGCGAAGTCCGTCGTCTGGTAGTCGATCACCCGGCTGGCACCCAGGCGACTCGCGAGTTCCGCATTGGCCGCGCTGGTCACCGCGGTGACTTCGGCGCCGAAGTAGCGCGCGAGTTGCACCGCGGCCGTGCCCACCCCGCCCGAGGCCCCGTTGATCAGGACGCGATCGCCGGCCTTGATCCCGCCCTTCTCATTCAGGAAGTGGAACGCGGTGGGGCCGCCATCGGGTAGCGCCGCGGCGGTCTCGACGCTGATGCCGGCGGCGATCACAGCGATGGCGTCCGACGCCCTCACCACGGCGCGTTCGGCGTGCCCACCCATGCGCGCACTTGTCAGCGCGAACACCCGGTCGCCGAGGGCGAACCGCGTCACGCCCTCACCGAGGGCGATCACCTCGCCTGCCATCGTGATGCCGAGCACGCCCCGGCGCGGCCCACGCCAGCCAAGGACCAGGCGCATGAGCAGGCCGAAGCCCCGAGGCGCGTCGCCACTGCGCATGCGCCAGTCGGCGGCGGTCACGGCACTGGCATGGACACGGATCAGGACCTCGCCCGCGCGCGGCCGAGGGTCGGGGAGGTCGCGCAGCTCGACGACCTCGGGCGGTCCGTACCGAGTGACAACGGCCGCGTTCACGATGGGCTCCGCTGAGGCGTCATCTGTATCCCCGTGCCTTCCTAGAAGCGGACGCGCAGGCCGAGCGTCGGCAGTAGCGGCAGCGATTGTTCGCGGACCTCCGTCAGCAGGGGACGATCCGACGACGGGTCGTGGGCGAGGCGCGGTGCCAGCGCCCCCGCGTTCTGGCGGTTGGTGACATTGAGCACTTCGCCGTAGATCTCCCAGCGCCGCGACGACGATCGCCAGGTCAGCCGGGCATCGACGCGGAAGAAGGCCGGGAGACGCCCACGCTGCAGATTGGCGACCCCGCCGAAGTCGACCATGTAGACCAGACGTCCGTCAGCATCGCGCTCGGGACGCAGCTCGTCACGCTGGCCATCGCCGTCACTGTCGGTGGTGTCCGCGGTGCCGGCCACGCGCAGGCCAAGCGGCTCGGTGCGGGCAAACCCCGACGCCACCCGCGTCGTCGTCGCCAGCTCCCATCGCGGCGAGAGCTGATACGCCAGGACGGTCGAGACGGCATGGCGTCGGTCGTACTCGAACGGATAGCGGATGCCGTACGCCTCTCGTTCCGCCTTCCCCCACGTGTAGCTCGCCCAGCCCCGGAGTCGGGTGTCACTCGACACCGTGGTCCGCCGAACGAGCACGTCGACGCCATACGCCCGTCCCTGCCCGTCGTTGGACGGCGTGGAGGTGATGATGGCATCGGTCGGGATGTGCGACTGCAGCTCGCCGGGAAAATCGTAGCCAGCCACGCGCGCGAGGCGAACCGGCTCGGACTCCAGTTGTCCCACCAACAGATCGTCGAAGTGCTTGTAGTAGCCTTCGACCCGCACCGAGGCCGAGGTGCCGAGGTCCCGTTCGAGCGACGCTGACGCGACGAGCGCCTGTTGGCTGCGCAGGCCCACGCGTGACGGATCGGTGAGGTCGAGCAGGTAATCGGTCTGGCCGAACTTCTCGTAGCCTGGACTCTGCGTGTACCGCCCGAACGCCGACCGGACGCGCGTGGACGTCCCCAGACTCCACGCCGCCGAGAGCCGTGGCGACACGAGGGTCTCGCGTGTCGCACCGACGTGGTCGATGCGCAGACCGGACTGCAGCGACACCGTACGGCCGAGGGCCCAGGTGTCTTCCACCCACGCGCCCCCGCGTGTCGATCGAATCTCCGACCGCAATGCGTCCGGAAGGCCGGCGCCCCCCTGGAGGCTGGAGCCGTTGACATTGGGGTTGCGATCTCCGAGCAGCGAGAAGTCGAGGGTCGTCGAGAGTCCGTGCACTTCAGCCCCCGCATGCAGCGTGTGCGCCCGGGCGGCCCAGCTCAGTTCCTGCCGCGCCGACAGGTCACGAACGAGCGTCGCGTACCCGTAGCGCACCGTCGCCTGGCGCACCGGCACGTCACCGGGCGCATTCGAGCGGCGAGCCTGGTCGGCGAACAGTCCGTCGAAGCCTGCGTCGATGCGTGTGTCCGAATGACCGACGACCGTCATGGCGTGCCCGCGCGAGCCGATGGTCGTCTCGAAGCGCGCCCACCCCAGGGTGTTCTGCGTCTTGTCCTGAAATCGCACGTCCACATCGTCATCGTCGACGCGAAAATCACCGCCCTGTCGGCTGCGCAGTCCGAAGACCGTCAGCTTGCGCCCCGCGCGCGGCGCCCACGTCGCCTTGGCCTGAAGGTCGTTGAAGCCGGGAAAGGTCTGGTCGCTGACGAGATCGGCGACGACATCGTAGTAGGTGCGGCGTGCGCTCACCAGCCACGATCCCCCGTCGACCCTCGGAATGGCACCTTCGACGATGACGTTCGCATCCGTGATGCTCAGCGACGCCTGGCCGCCAAGCGATCGGCCTGCCGCGCCGTCACGGGACTCGACCGTGAGCAGTGACGACAGCCGGTCACCATACCTGGCGCTGAAGCCGCCCGTCGCCAGGTCGAAGCGCTGAATCGTGTCGGGATTGAACGCGCTCGCCAGGCCATAGAGACGATACGGATCGTGCACTTCCACGCCATCCAGCAGCGTCAGGTTCTGGTCTGGCGATCCGCCGCGCACGGACATGTAGCCGAGGGCCTCCTGCGTCGCGACGACCCCGGGAAGCGTCTGCAGTGCCCGGAAGATGTTGTCGAGCGCCCCCGGTGTGCGGAGGACCTCCGCGGGATCGACCCGGCGCGTGGCAGGCGCCGTTCCCGGCGCCGCGCTACGGACCTCCGCGTGCTCGGAGATCGCGCGTTCCCGGACGATCACGAGCTCGACGACGGAACCGTTGGGGGATGCGACGGACACGGTGGTGTCGAGATCGAAGTACCCCGCCGCCACCACGCGGAGCGTCACGTTCTCGGTCTGCGCCGGGACGGTGAACCGACCATCAGCGCCGGTGATCACCCGCGCATCGCCGGCAGTCACGGTCGCACCGGCGACCGGCGCGTTGGAGCCGGCGTCTCGCACGATGCCGGAGACGACGCGCGGCGTGGCCGATTCCGGCGCGCGTGGGTTCGATGAGGCGGCGGGTTGCGCCGCCGAGGTGTTGGCAAACAAGTCGTGGCGGTGTGCGGCTGTCGCGGGCGCAGCGGCGGTCATGATGACGGCACAGGCGCATAGCACCGCCGCGGGCGTACGCAGTAATCTGGGCATGAACGGGCTCCTGCTGGGGGCGTTCGGCCGGATTCGTGGGGGTCCGAGCCGTTCGGCCGCGCAGCTGTCGTGGTGGCGTGGCATTGCAGGCTTACGATGTAAGCCAATCTAGCATACGGTGTAAGCTTGGCAAAGGTTCCGGGACGACGTCGGGGCCCGTGGAGATGTCGGTGATGGCAAAGACCAGGCCTCGCGCACGAGCGCGCCGTCAGCCCCTGAACCGCGAGCGCGTGCTCCAGGCCGCGCTGCGCCTGGCAGACCGGGAGGGCGTGGCGTCACTCTCCATGCGAGGGCTCGCGCAGACGCTGGGCGTCGAGGCGATGTCGCTGTACAAGCACGTCGCGAACAAGGACGAGGTGCTCGACGGGTTGATCGATCTCGTCGTCGCGGAAATCGACGTGCCGCCCCTCGGGACGGAGTGGCGGCACGCGATGCGTGTGCGCGCGATGTCCGCACGCCAGGTGTGTCTTCGCCACCGATGGGCGGCGCTGCTCATGGAGTCACGACTGAGCCAGAGCCCCGCGCGGCTTCAGTACGCCGATGCCGTCCTCGGTCTGTTGCGATGCAGCGGGTTCACCGTGCCCCTGGCCTATCGCGCGTTCGTGATCATCGACAGCTATCTCTACGGCTACATCATGCAGGAGCTGCATTGGCCGCGAGAGGAGGCCGAGATGTCGCAGGTGGAACAGGACGTGACCGCCCAGCTGTCGACCGCCGACTACCCGTACCTCATGGAGGCCATGACTCACGTGATGGCGACACGGACCGAGCGCAGAGTGGCGGGGGTGTACGACGCCGACTTCGCCACGGGGTTGGAGCTGATCCTCGACGCGCTCGCGCGGCTTCGAGATGCTGACGCGCCGCCGTCGCCCATGCCGACCATCTCCGCGACGAGCGCGACGCACTAGCCTGCCCCCACTGCCCGAGTCTCGACGCCAGAACCTCTCCTTCGATGGCGCGACGTGCTGGAGTTCGGTCCCTTCCAGCTTGGCGTGGACGACGTGACGCCAGCATCGCCCGGTGCGACGGACGGTGCGCGATCGCCACGACGCCAGGTGATTCTGTGGAACCATTGTGGGCATGACCGTGTCCGCTCGCGCTCAGTTGTTCGTGATGGTGTCGGCCCTCACCCTTGGCACCAGCCTGGCCGCCGAGGGCCAGCGCGCCGTGGTGTCCGGTGCGCACGACGCGCCCCTCACGGACGCCGTACCCGTCGACCCACGGATCACGGTTGGCACGCTCCCGAACGGGATGCGCTACTACATCCGCGCCAACAGGCAGCCGCAGAACCGTGCCGAGATCCGTCTGGTGGTCAATGCCGGCTCGGTACTCGAAGACGACGACCAGCGCGGCCTGGCACATGTTGTCGAACACATGGCGTTCAACGGGACGCGCCACTTCCCGAAGCAGGAGGCGATCGCGTTCCTGCAATCCACCGGCATGCGCTTCGGCGCCCACATCAACGCCACCACCGGCTTCGACCACACCGTCTACGAGCTGCGGATTCCGACCGACAGCCTGGACGTGATGGACCGGTCCCTGCTGATCCTCGAGGACTGGGCGCACGCCGTGTCGTTCGAACCGGCCGAGATCGACAAGGAGCGCGGCGTCATCCTCGAGGAGTGGCGCACCGGTCTCGGCGCCGGCGCGCGGATCCTCGACGCGCAGTTGCCGGTGCTGCTGAAGGATTCCCGCTACGCCGAGCGCCTGCCCATCGGCACGCCGGAGACCATCCGCACGTTCCCCCACGATCGCCTGACGCGGTTCTACACCGACTGGTACCGCCCCGACCTGATGGCGGTGATCGTCGTCGGCGACTTCGACCCGGCCGCCATGGAGACGCGCATCAAGGCACGCTTCGGATCGCTGCCGGCTGCCGCGTCGCCCAGGCCGCGACCGCTGTATGACGTGCCCGGCCAGCCTGGCACGCGGTACACGATCGCGTCCGACCCAGAGGCGACACGGACGACCGTCTCCGTGTCCAGCACCATGTCGGCGCGCGACCAGACGACGCTTGGCGCCTATCGCCAGATGACCATCGAGCGGACGTTCGCCTCGCTCCTGTCGGCACGACTTTCCGAACTGGCGCAGAAGCCCGGCGCGCCGTTCCTGGCGGCGCAGACCAGTCGTGGACTCTTCGTGCAGTCCACCGAGAGCACGACGCTCGCCGCCCTCGTGGCTGATGGGGGCGCGGAGAAGGGGCTGGCGGCACTCCTGGCCGAAGCCGACCGTGTCGCCCGGTTCGGTTTCACGCAGACCGAGCTCGATCGCTATCGGCTGAGCATGCTGCGCGCGTTCGAGCAGCTCGCCTCGTCCACCGACGAGCACACCTCGGAATCGCTCGCCGACGAGTTCATCCGCAACTTCACGCAGGGGGAGCCCATCCCGGGCATCGCCTACGAGTACGCGCTGGCGCGCCGGTTCCTGCCGGAGATCACCCTGGCCGACGTCAACAGCCTGGCCCGGGACTGGATCGCCGATCGGAACAGAGTCGTGTCGGTGACCGCGCCCCGCAAGGAGGGCGTGCCGGTCCCGACCGAGGCGTCGCTGGCCGCCGTCATCAAGGACGCGGGCGCGGCGGCGCTGACCGCCTACGTGGACACGGTGAGTGCGACGCCACTCCTCGAGCCCTTGCCCAAGCCAGGTTCGGTGACGAAGACGGCAGCGAAACCGTCCGGCGTCACCGAGTGGACGCTGTCCAATGGCGTGCGCGTGGTGCTCCAGCCGACCACCATCAAGCAGGACGAGGTGCTGTTTCGCGCCTTCAGTCCCGGCGGCACCTCACTGGCATCCGATGGTGACTTCATCGCCGCCGAGACGGCGGATCGCATCGTCGCGCAGGGTGGGCTCGGCACGCTGAGCGCCATCGACCTGAGCAAGAAGCTCGCAGGCACGGGGGCGTTCGTGCGTCCCGACATCGACGAGATGTTCGAAGGGCTGAACGGCCGGGCGCTGAAGCGCGACCTGGAGACCATGTTCCAGTTGATCTACCTGACGTTCACCAGGCCACGAGCGGACACCGAGGCATTTCGCACGGCGATCGAACAGCTGAACGCGGCGCTGGCCAACCGCCAGGTGCTGCCCGAAGCCGCGTTCGAGGACGCGCTGACGGCCGCCGTCAGCCAGCATCACGTGCGCGCCCGGCCGCTGACCCGCGAGGCGATTGCGCAGATGAGTCTCGAGAAGTCGATGGCGTTCTATCGCGACCGCTTTGCCGACGCCAGCGACTTCACGTTCGTCTTCGTCGGCAGCTTCGACCTGGCGACCATCAAGCCGTTCGTCGAGCGCTACCTGGGCAGCTTGCCGGCGCTTCACCGGAAGGAAGCCGGCCGCGACGTCGGCATCCGGCCCCCGTCCGACATCGTCGAGGCACTGGTGACGAAGGGCACGACGCCAAGGAGCCAGGTCGGGGTCGTCTTTACCGGCCCGTTCGAGAACACGCCGAAGAACCGGCTGATCGTCAGGGCCATGGCCGACACGCTGGCGGGGAACCTGCAGCGCGTGCTGCGCGAGGATCTCGGCGGTACGTATGGGGTGAGCGTCGCGTCGGCGTTCGCGAAGCATCCGGTTCACTCGTACAGCGTCTCGATCACGTTCGCCTGCGACCCGGCACGCGCCTCCGATCTCGTCAGGGCGCTGCTCGCCGTCGTCGAGGAGTTCAAGGTGCGCGGGCCCAGCGACGGCCAGGTGGCGGATGCGCAAGCGGCACTGCGGCGTGACCTCGAGATCGACAGCCGGCAGAACGGCTCGATCCTCAACAGGCTGTCGTTTGCCTACCAGTACGACGAACCCGTCCCCGACGCCGCGTTGTCGCGTCAGTTGCACGACCAACTGAGCGCGCCGCTGCTGCGCGACGCGGCGAACACGTACCTGGACTCGAAGCGCTACGTGAAGGTCGTGCTGATGCCGGAAGGGCGGACGCCGTAAGCATCGGCGTGTCGTCCCATGAGCCGAAACGACTCACGGCGATGAGCCAGCACTCCTTCACCTTGGCTCCAGCTGTGCGCTGGATGACCTGTGCCCTGCTCTGGACCTTTTCCGGGGGCGCCTGGCTGCTGCCGCATCTCGGGCTGTCGTTCAGCGCGGTCGCCCCTGTCGGTCTCGCCGCGGCCATCTGCCATACGGTCGTGGCCCTCGTCCTCCACACGCGAGGGTCGACGCCGGCCCTGCTGCTGGGACTTCGCCTGGTCACCGACGTGGCACTCCTGACGGCGTTGCTCGACATCACCGGCGGCCCGTTCAACCCCTTCATCGTCATGTACGCCGTCTACGTGTGGCTGGCGGCGATGTCCGGCGCGCCAGGCCACGCGGTGGCCGTCGCGGCCGTCGCGGCGGCTGGCTTCGGATGGCTCGTCGTCGACCACGTCAACGCGGAGCTGGCGGGACACCATCGGTTGAACGATTTCCCGACGCATCTCTTCGCCATGTGGTTCTGTGGAGCCGGCGTCGTGGAACTCGTCGCCATCTACGTCGAGCGCGCGCGCGTGACGCTCGCGCAACGGCAGCAGGAGCTCGACGAGGCGCGCGAGCGCGCGGCACGGAGCGAACGCCTGTCGTCGCTGACGACCCTCGCGGCGGGCGCGGCGCACGAACTGTCGACACCGCTGGCCACGATCGCGGTGGCGGCCAGGGAGCTGGAGCACAATGCCGCCAGCGTGGTCGGACCGGAACCGCTGGCCGACGCGCTGCGCGACGACGCTCGCCTGATCCGCAACGAGCTCGATCGCTGCCGCGCCATCCTCGACGGCATGAGCGGACGTGCGACCGGGATGGTCACGAGCACGCTGGAGCCGATGGCCCCCGAGGCCATCGCGCACCTGGTCACGGCACGCCTGACGGAGCGGCAGCGCGCGCACTTCGTCCTCGACATCGCCGACGGCGCGCCGACGCCATCGCCCACCGGAGCCGAGGTGGTGCAGGCCATCTCCGCCCTGGTCAGGAACGCCTTCGATGCCACCGGGGCAGAGGGACAGGTCGTGCTGCGTTTCGGCGGGCACGGGGCGATCGCCCGCATCGAAGTGCGCGATGAGGGCGTCGGCATGTCGGCAGAAGCGCAGCGTCGCGCCGGCGAACCGTTCTACACCACCAAGGCGCCAGGGCACGGGCTCGGTCTTGGCCTGTTTCTCGCCCGCACCTTCGCGGAGCGTGCCGGGGGCTCGCTGGAGGTCACCTCGGGCCATGGCACCACAGCCGCCCTCGAGCTGCCGGCAGCGGGGCAGTCATGACCGAGGCCCGTTCGCTGCTGATCGTCGATGACGACGACGTGTTCCGAACGCGCCTGGTGCGCGCCATGCGGAGCCGCGGGTTCGACACGACCGGGGTCGGGGATCACGCGTCGGCGATCGCCGCGGCCCAGGCAGAGAGCCCCGAACTCGCGCTGGTCGACATGCGATTGCCCGGCGAGTCCGGCTTGACGGTCGTGCGCGATCTCAAGGCGCTCGATGCCGCAACCGTCATCGTCGTCCTGACCGGCTATGGCAGCATCGCGACCGCCGTCGAGAGCATGCGACTCGGTGCCATGAACTACCTGACCAAGCCGGCGGATGCCGATCAGATCGTCGCGGCATTCGATGGGATCACCCCACAGGCGGACTTGCCGGCCCCGTCGCTCGCCAGGGTCGAATGGGAGCACATCAACCGCGTGCTGGCCGACTGCGGCGGCAACGTGTCGCAGGCGGCGCGTCTGCTCGGCATCCACCGCCGGTCGCTGCAGCGGAAGCTCGGAAAGGATCCGGGGCCGCGCTGAGGGCGGGTCTAGAACGTCAGCTGCACGCCCGCCCGGATCGATCGCGGCAGGGCGGGATGGGTGTGGATGTCATCGACGCCGGCCGCCGGCTCGCCCGGTAACCGGGACGTGTAGAAGTAGTCGATGTCGGCCACCTTCGCGTCGAGCAGGTTGAAGAGTTCGAGGACGAGACGCGCCCTCGGCGTGGCGCGGAAACCGATTTCCGCGTTCCACAGCGACGTGCTCTTCGACTGCACGCTGGCGTCCTCCACCAGGGGCCGCGGGCCGAAGTGACGCAGCCGCACGCTGCCGTAGAGACGCCGGGCCGGCTCCACCGTGAGCCCCGCGGAGATCACCCGATCGAGCGCGCCAGGGATGAAGCGCCCGGCGGGGTCATCGTCGCGATAGCGTGCGCGGGAGAACGCCAGGTCACCGTCGACCACGAGCCACGGCGTGAGCCGCGCGTAGTTGGTCCACTCGAGGCCGACGCGCCGGCTCGGACGTCCCGCTTCACTCGTCCCGGCATCACCGACGAACAGCAGTTCCGAATCGAGTCCGAGATACCACAGCGCAACCGTCGACTGCAGACCCCGGATGCGCACGGTGCGCAGGCCGACCTCGGCCCCGCGGGCGCGCACCAGCGGGGTGACAGGGGAGACCGATTCGCCGGTCGACGGGTCGAGACGAATGGAGGCGCCGCGGGCATCGTTGCTGTGAAAGCCCATGCCGGCGTTGACGTAGAGCTCGGTGCCGTTCCACGGTCCGAAGGCCGCGCCGAACTTCGGGCTCGCCAGTCCCTTGGTGCCGCTGCCGGAGTTCACCGGGTTGTCTGCCGTCACGTCGAACTGGTAGACATCGGCCCGCAGCCCGAGCGTGGTGCGGAGGCGCCGGGCCCATTCGATCTCCGTCTGCGCGTAGACCCCGGTCATCGTCTGGCCGACCTGGTCCTCGCGCGTCGTGGACAGTCGCTGGCGTGCCTTCGTGCGGTACAGCCCGATGGGGTCCAGCCAGTCGCGGCGCACCTGCACGCCGAGGGCGCTCTCGGCGTGCCGCTCGAAGACGTGGCCGAGCCGGCGATACGTGGCACGACCGCCCACCGTGGTTCGTCGTTCGGCCTGTTCGAACTGATCGCCGTTGATCGGATCGTCGAGGAAGTACGTGAAGTTCGAGAACAGGTTGAGGCGGTTGCGCAGCACGTACGCGGTCGCTCTCAGGGCCCCCGCACCGAGCGGCTGCTGGAGTTCGAGCGTCACCGTCTGCCGGTTCGACTGGCCACCGTCGGTGCGGTCCAGGGATCCGAACCGGGAAATCACGCCCGTGTCGATCGCGCGCTGCGGGACCTGGTCGGTCGAGTTCCAGTCCGCCCAGTAGCCCATGCCTGTCAGCGACAGGCCCTTGCGGTTGTCGCCACGGCTGTAGCGGATCACCGTATTCAGCTTGCGATAGTCGTCCGGTCGTGCCCACGGGCCGTCGTTGTGATTCAGCTCGACGGCCGTCAGCAGATGTCCACCGAAGACCTTCGGTGAGGCGACGCCGAAGAACCGGCCCCACCCGAAGTTGCCGCCGGTCAGCGAGGCCTGGGGGCGATCGACCTGGTTCACGTAGTTGATGTTGGCGGCGCCCGCCGCGGAGAAGTCGCCTTCGTCGGCGTAGTACGGCCCCTTCTTGTACTGCACGCCGCTCACCAGCTCGGGAATGAGGAAGCTGATGTCGGCATAGCCGTGTGCGTGCGCCCCGGTTGGCGTGTTCACCGGCACGCCCGCGACCGTCGTGGAGAAGTCGGTGCCGTGATCGAGATTGAAGCCGCGCAGGTAGTACTGGTTCGCCTTCCCCTCACCACTGTGCTGGCTGATCACCATGCCGGGCACGGTCTCCAGCACCTCGCCGGCGCGCATCGTCGGCCGCACTTGCAGCTGCGCGGCCGTGACGGCGCCCTGGCTGGCGGCCCCGGCGATGCCGACGAGGTTCTCGGCCGGGTTGTCGATGTCGGCGATGTTCCTGAACGTGGTGGACGCCGTGACGACGATGTCGGCGCTGAGCGACAACGTCAACACCAGGTCCTGTGTGGTCGTCGCGCCACCAGATACCTGCACCGTGCGTCGGAGCACGTTGAAGTCGAGCAGGCGATACGTCAGCTCCACCTGGCCCACCGGGACCGCGGCGAACGTATAGCGCCCGTCGTCATCCGTCGTGTGCGTCTGGTCGACCGTCCCTGCTGGCAGCGACTCCAGGTCGATGCGGACGCCGGGCAGTGGGGCACCGTTCTGATCGACGACACGGCCACCGACCTGGCCGCTCGACTGCGCGCGAGCGATGGAGGCCGGAACGAGAGAGCAGAGCAGGATGAGAAGAACCGCGTAGTGGCGCATGGGATGAGGCGTCGACGCAGCCTACGTCACCCGGCGGCACTGGCATGTGCGGTAGTTTGTCGCAGTCGCTGGGCACCAGCGACGCACGGTCCCGGCGTCGCGTCATCCGTGCGTCATCAGCGGCAGATGTAGTAGCCGGGCACGATCGGCGGCGACGCGTCACAGGGGGTCGTCTCGATGCGGACGACGTCGCTCGCATGCCAGGCGAGCGCCCGCTCGTAGGCCAGGATGCGCGGCTGCGACGTGGCACCGACGATGAGGCGCTCCTGACTGATGAAGTCGACGTAGTAGGCCGTCCAGTAGTCGCTGCGCGCATAGCGGATGCCGCGCGCTTCGAGCGCCTGCGCCAGCTGTACGCGGTTGGGGAGCGTGGAGTGCCGGGCCTGCTCCTGCCAGAGGCGCGCGTGGGGCCACAGGTTCAGCAGCAGGAGCAGCGCGAACGTCGTCGCCAGCACTCCGCGCCACGCACGGCTGTCTTCGACGCTCCAGCACAGCACCGCCAGACCCGTCGGCAGGAACAGGCCGAGCAGGCCGTAGCGCAAGGTGAGCGTCGAGATCGGGCCGCATCGGCTCACCGCGTAGACCAGCACGGCCTGCGCACCCACCAGCACCAGGAAGGTGCCGAGACCGACGACCGGCGTGGCGCGCTGTTGCCACAGACGCGCGCCATGTCGTCCACCCGTCCGCACCAGCACCAGCACCAGCAGCAGGCCGACGACCAGCCACGCGCCCCGCACGCCCTGGGTCACTTGCGTGTGGACGGCAGCATCGCTGAGCGGCGCGGGAGCGGGCCCCAGCAGCACGCCGAGGAAGGACGTCGCGAGGTCGGCGACGTTGCGCACGGCCTGGGCCGGCGAGAAGCAGAACGCGGCGCTCAGTGTCGGGAGGTTCCCCTCCACGCTGCCCGCCCACGAGTCCGGGCCACGTACCGACCCGAAGCGCGCCAGGCCGGCGATCAGCGCGGCCGTCCCGACAGCCGCGAGCGCGACGGTCCCCCAGTGTCGACGTCCCGCCGGCGTCAGGAGCGTGCCGGTGAGCAGATCGATCGCCACCAGCGCGGCGACCCCGTAGGCCACGAACTCGCGCACGTGGAAGCCGAGGCACGCGACGACGCCGAACAGCAACGGTCGGGATCGGACCCACCACAGCGCCAGGATGAACAGCGCCGGTTCGACGGTCATGCCCAGGGCATCCATGAGTCCGGCGCCGCTGACAGGAGACGGCACCAGGACCGGGGCGGCCAGGAGCACGGCGACCGCTGGCGACAGTCCTGCCCGGACCATCGCCAGTATCGTCGCCAGGCCGACGCCGATGTTCATGAGCACCAGCGGCAGCTTGAGGGCGAAGACCGTCGCCCCGAACAGCCACATGAACGGCGCCGTCACGTAGGCCGACGCGATCACGAGGTACGGCGCGCCGTACTGATACACCGGCATCGCGCGGAACTCGGCGATGTGCTTGGCCATCAGCCCGACGACGGCCTGATCGGAATCGAAGGCGATGATGCCCCAGATGGCGTACGGCACGGAGCGGAAGGCGATCAGGGCGGCAGACAGCAGCAGCCAGGGCCAGATCGGCGCGCCGTTCACCGCAGCCGCCACACCCGAGCGGTGACCGTCGAGGGGTGTGTCTGTCGTCATGTGTGCGGGGGCGGCGACTATGATACTCACGATCACACTCGTGACGCCCAGCCCGCCGATCACGCCGGTGCGCCCTCCGTGGTGGCCCCTTCTCCTCCTGCTGGTGCTGGGCGTTGCGGGATCGTGGGCCCTCGATACCCGTCAGCCCGCGCCATGGCCTGAGGCGGCGACGCCGTGGTTCACCCATGTGCGTGCGCTCGCGCCATCGGCGTGGGTGGTCGACCGCCTCAACGCGCGGGTGCCGCTCACCCCCGACCTGCCGCCTGGTTCGCTGCTGGTGGTGCTGACGGTGGCGGCGTGCACGCTCGTCACGCTGATCGCTGCCGGGGTGCAACGCTCCCTGGCGGTCGCAGTTGCCCTCGGCCTCGTGGCGACGCGCTCGCTCTGGAGCACCGTGTCGCCGGGGCATGACGCCCTGCCCGTCGCGGTGGTCGCCTGTACCGTCGCTGCCGCCGCGTGGCCGGGGGCTCGTCGGGTCGTGACGGGCGCCGTCGCACTGGGGGGCCTGATGCTGGCGCCCACGGCCTCCTGGCTGGCGGTGCCCGTCGTCGTCGCCGTGCCCCTGTCGTCGCGCCGTCGCTGGTCGCTGGCGGCCGTGTGGATCGTCTCGAGTCTCGTGGTCCAGGCCGTCCTGCTGCGTCAGGTGTGGGGCGGCCTGTCGTGTCTCGCCCCCGGGGAGTGGGCGATGGTGCTCGGCGAGGTGCTGCGGCCCGGCAGTTCCGCCGAGGCGTCGCCCTGGCTGGCCTTGCGACAGGCCATCGCGGTGGGCGTCGGCGACGTGCATTGGTTCGGTGTGGGCGTGGCGGTGCTGGGCCTCGTCAGGTCGTCGGAGGCTACGCGCCCCCTGCGCCGCGCCACCGCCCTGGCGATGGTCGTGGCCGGCCTCGTGGTGGCCACCGGGGCGCTGCCCCCGAGCCACGCGGCCGCCCTGCTGCTGCCCTGGTGGGCCGTCTGGTTCGGACAGGGGGTGGCCGCGCTCGTCAACCACACCTCGGGCCGTGCCCGTGCGGTGGCCACGGGTTTCGGGGTCGTCCTGGCGCTCGTGACACCGGTGCTGCGCCACGCCACGGTGGTGCCCGACCCCTGGACGGCTGGCCTGCCGACGGTGACGCAGGCCGTCGACGGCACCTGGAAGGGCCGCGTGCTCGCCAGCGACGATGAGGCCCTGACGCGCCGCCTGCGCCTGGCCGGCGCGACCATCGTTCCCGCCAGTGTGGGCACGCTCGATCGCTGCGTGGCGTCGGGCCGATCGGTGGCTGCGTTCGGGTCCACGGGAGCGCGCCTCGAACACCTGGGCTATCGCATCGCCGAGCTTCCGGTGCGGGCGCCGCTGGCGGCGATCCTCGACGACCTGCGCCCGGACCAACTGGTCGCGCTGGCGCTCGCCCCGTCGGCGCTCGCGTGGGCTGGTCCAGCGGGCATGGCCGCGCTGGACCGTCTGTCGCCGATTCGGCCCTTCGTGCAGTCCAGCCCGGCCGTGGGGATCGTCGCCCGGACCGATCGCGGTGGCCTCGTGCGCACGGGCCGCGACGCCATCGACCTGTCCCTGCCCGAAGGGGAGACCGTCGGCGGACGCCGGCTGTTCGCCCCGGTCACGGTGCACGTCGGCCCGGGCGAGGCCTTCGTGGACAGCGCGTCCGAGCGTCTGGCGGTCGGCGAGCAGGCGGCGGTGGTCGTCCAGGACCGCGCACACACGGTCAGGGTGCTGGCGGTGGGCGCCCCGGCCCCCGGTCTGCCGATGACCGTGCGGCGAAAGCCCGACTGGCGCCTCGTCGAGGTCGCGGGAACGGCCGCCTGCGTCGCCGCCTCGCGGCCGTGGACGCCGATGCCCGCCTCTGCCCGCCGGTTGAGCGTGCCGACGGCTGGCGCCTCCCCGGCGCGCCCGGTCCTGCTGTACCTCGCCTCGGCGGCGATGCCGGCCGTCGGCCTCACCGGCCTCGCGCCGTCGCGGGCGCCGTCGTGGTCGGTGGACCTCTTCGATACGCACGACACCGCTGAGGCCCGCCGTCTGCAGGCCCTCGAGACGCAGGACGACGTGCCGCCGACGCTGCGCGTCCGGGCGCGGTGGGTGGCGCGGGTGGTGGTGACGCCGCGTGGCCCATGGGGGGCGGGCCGCGTGGCCGTCAGCGCCGGCACCGCGCCCGAGGCGTGGGTCGTGCGCCGCGCGGCCGACGGGCGACGCCCTGACACGTCTGCCCCCTGCGCGATGGCGGCGGCGGGTGATCGCCTGCTGAACGGCGAATACGGCCCGATGGACGACGACAGTGCACACGAGCTTCCCGTGACGGCCGTGGACGGCTGGCATGCCGCCGATGCGCTGCACGGGCAGGTGTCGCAGTGGACGGCTCGCCCCGTGGCCACCGCCGTCTTCCGGGTCGACGCCCCGCTGCCGCTGACCCTGGCGATGGATGCCGCGGCCACGGGCGCCCAGACCATCCTCGTGCGCCTGAACGACCGCGTGCTCGAGACCAGCTGGCAGGGCGCCGGCCGCATCCCGATCCCCGCCGATGCTGTACGTCCAGGCGACAACACGTTGTCGCTGGAGGTCCGCGAGGTGGTCCGCCCGGACGGCGACACGCGTGCCCTCGGGATCCAGATTCGTCAGCTGCGTGTCATACCTCGGCGCTGATCGTGCCAGTCGTCGTCGCGCGGCGCCGGTGGGCGCCGACCGTCGACGTACCATGAACGGCCGGCAGGGACGCCGGTGTGTGCCGTCACTCGTGCCAAGGGAGGCGTGTGGAGTTCGAATGGACCGCTGACCAGCTGCGCCTCCGCCGCGGCGCCGTGGAGTTTGCCCGCGCGCGGTTGGTCGAGGGGGTGGCTGGTCGCGATCGTGAGGGGACCTTCTCCCGTGAGGCCTGGCAGGCCTGCGCCGAGTTCGGGCTGCAGGGCCTGCTCGTGCCTGCCGAGTGGAATGGGGGCGGGCAGGATCTCCTGTCGGCCGTCGCGGTCTTCGAGGGCCTTGGCTACGGCGCGCGCGACAACGGCCTGGTGTTCTCGGTCGCCGCGCATGCGGCGTCGTGCGAAGGACCGCTGTGCGCCTTTGGCAGCGAGGCGCAGAAGCGCGAGTGGCTGCCCGGCCTGGCTGAGGGCAGCGTCATCGGCGCGACGGCGATCACGGAGCCGGACTCCGGATCGAGTGCGCTGTCGCTGGCGACGACGGCGGTGCCGCACGACGACGGCTGGCGACTGCAGGGCTCCAAGACGTTCGTCACCAACGGCCCGGTCGCCGACCTCTTCATCATCTATGCGCGCACGGGACCCGGTGTCGGTGGCGTCACCGCGTTCCTGGTGCCGCGTCACACCAGCGGACTGGTCGTCGGCGCACCGATCGAGAAGATGGGACTGCGCACCAGTCCGATGTCCCAGGTCTTTCTGGAAGACTGCTGGGTCCCGGCCTCTGCCGTCGTGGGTGGCGTCGGGTCGGGGGCCCTGATCTTCAGCCAGGTGATGGAGGCCGAGCGTCTGCTGGTGATGGCGCCGGCCATCGGCGTGATGCAGCGGCTGCTCGAACGCTGTGTCGCGCACGCCAGGCAGCGCAAGGTCGGATCGGTGCCAATCGGCAAGCACCAGGCGATTGCGCACCGCCTCGCGGACATGGACGTGCAACTGGAGGCGGCGCGGCTGCTGCTCTACCGGGCCGCCTGGCAGCGGGCGCGCCACGGCACGGCGACGCGGGAGTCGGCGATGGCCAAGCTCGCCGTGAGCGAGGCCTACGTGGAGACGTGCCGCAGCGCGGTCCAGATCTTCGGGACCTACGGCTATACCGTGGAGTACGAACTCGAGCGGGAGTTGCGCGACGCACTCGCCGCCACGCTCTATGTGGGCACATCCGAGATCCAGCGCAATCTGATCGCTGGACTCAGGGGGTTGGGATGATCGCGTCGTTGCGACTGGCGCTGCTCTTCGTGGTGCTCGTGCTGTCGGCGAGCGAGGTGCGCGCCCACAACGTGGGCCAGAGCTACCTGTACCTGCAGGTCTACCAGGACCGCGTCACCGGACGCTTCGAAGTCTCGCTGGCCGACTTCAACGCCGCGCGCCGGCTGACGGGCACGGATCAGGAGATCACGCCGGCGAATCTCGACGAGCGGATCGGCGTCCTGCGCGACTACTACCGCTCGCACGTCACGATTGCCGACGCCCGGGGGCCTCTGGAGATTCGCTTCACCACGCACGGCGTGCTCGACGTGCGCGGCGGCTACGCCCAGCTGTCGTTCGACCTCGGTGGGCTCGACGGCGTGCCCGATCGGCTGACGTTCGACTATTCGGTGCTGCTGGACGAGGAACCCGGTCACCGTGGTTTCCTGCTGGTCGAGCACAACTGGGCCACCGGCACCATCGCCAACGAAGGCCAGATCTCGCTGGTGTTCAGTCCCGACGCCCGTCACCAGACGTTCGAGATCACCACCGGCGGCCGCTGGCGCGGCTTCGTCGCCGTCGTCCGGCTCGGGGTCGATCACATCTGGATGGGGCTGGACCACGTGATGTTCCTCGTGGCCCTCCTGCTGCCGGCGGTGCTGGTGCGCCGGGACGGCCGATGGGGTGCGATTGAAGACTTCACGCCGGCGCTGGTCAACGTCGTGAAGATCGTGACGGCCTTCACCGTGGCGCACAGCGTGACGCTCTCGCTGGCCTCGCTCGGCATCCTGCACCTGCCTGTGCGCATGGTCGAGGTCATCATCGCCGGCTCGATCGCGGTGGCGGCTGCCGACATCCTGTTTCCGCTGTTCCGCGGGAGAATCTGGCTGGTCGTGTTCGGCTTCGGCCTGTTCCACGGCTTCGGCTTCGCTGCGGCCATGGAGGAGATCGGGGTGCTGCGCGAGCACATCGGCCTGACGCTGTTCGGATTCAACCTCGGGGTCGAGCTCGGCCAACTGGCCATCGTCCTCGTGGTGTTCCCGCTGTTGTTCCTGGCGCGCCGGCTGGCGATCTACCGGCGCGTCGCGTTGCCGCTGACCGCGGCCGCGATGATCCTGATCTCGATGGTGTGGGTGGTGGAGCGATCCTTCGACATCAAGCTGCCGAGGCCCGGGACCGTCGTGTCGGCCGTGCGCAGCTCACTGTCGTGACTGGGGGACCCGAGAACGGAGGCAAGTCCGCATGCCCGTGCTACTGAACCGGCTGGTCGACGAGGCGGCGTCGCGTGACCCCGGCGCTCCGGCGATCCGGTGCGACGGCGACACCCTCACGTACGAGCAGCTGGCGCGGCGCGCCAATGGACTCGCGCGAGTCCTGCTGGAGACCGGCCTCTCGCGAGGCGACCGCGTGGCCGTGTGGCTCGGCAAGGGACTCGACGTTCCGGTCAGCTTCTACGGCGCCCTCGCGGCGGGCGCCACTCTGGTGCCGATCGATCCGAAGTCGCCCGTGGATCAGGCCGTCCGCATCATGCGCGCGACCGGGGCGACCCACCTCATCTCGGAGCCGGACCGTCGTGCCGCGGTCTCCCGGGCGCTTGCCGACTGCCCCGATGTGGCCCAGGTGATCGGGCTCGCTGGCGACGAGGCGACGCCGGTGCCGTGCGTCACGTGGGAGACGGTCCTGGAGCAGGCGAGCGACCGGCCGCCTGACGTCCAGGTGCTCGACCTCGATCCGGCCTACATCCTCCACACGTCGGGCTCCACCGGCCTGCCGAAGCTGATCCTGCACACGCACTACGGCGCGATGAGCTTCGTCGACTGGGCCGCGTCGACGTACGCCCTGCGCAGCGACGACCGGCTCACCAACCACTCGTCGCATCACACCTGCTTTGCGACCTTCGACTACTACGCCGCGGCCCGCGCCGGCGCCACGACGGTCATCCTGACGCCGGCGGTGCTGATGATGCCGGGCAGCCTGTCTGCCGTCCTTGAGCGCGAGCAGGTCTCGGTGTGGTACTCCGTGCCGGCGGCGCTGGTCCAGCTGTCGCTGCGTGGCGACCTCGAGGCGCGGAACCTGCGCGCGCTGCGCTGGGTGCTCTTCGCGGGCGAGACCTTCCCCGGCAAGCACCTGCGTCGGATCCGGCAGCAACTGCCCGGCGCCCGTCTCAGTCACGTGTACGGATCGACCGAGGTCAACGTCTGCACGTACTTCCACCTCCCGGAGACCGGCGACCCGGTGGGCCCGCTGCCCATCGGCAAGGCGTGCGCCACCACGCGCACGCTCGTCGCGGATGCGGCGCTGCACCCGGTGCCGGATGGCGAGGTGGGTGAGCTGTTCGTGCGTGGCTCGACGGTGATGGCGGGCTATTGGGGCGACCCCGAGCGCAACCGCGAGGTGCTCGTCCGGCGGCCTGCCGGCGGCGGCCTCGACGAGGTGTACTTCAGGACGGGCGACCGGGCCCGCGTGCTGGCCGACGGCAACCTGGCGTTCGTCGCCCGCGCCGACCGCCAGGTCAAGGTGCGCGGCCACCGCGTCGAGCTCGAAGAGGTCGAGGCCGCCCTGCTCTCACTGGCCGCGGTGGAGGAGGCCGCGGTGTTCACCGTCCCCGATGGCGAGGGCAGCTCGGCGCTCCGGGCCGCGGTCGTGGTGGGAGGCGATGCGCCACCGGCGGTCCGGGACATGCTGGCCGACCTGCGGCGGAGTCTCCCGCCGTACGCGCTGCCGTCGGACATCGCCGCCGTGAACGCCCTGCCGCGCACGCCCACCGGCAAGGTCGACGTGCGGGCGCTCGCCGGGCAGTTGATCGAAGGAAAGACACGCGATGGCGACTGATGCGCACCCGACGCCCGAGACCTCCGAGATCGAAGGCCGCATCGTGGAGTTCCTGCACCGCGAACTGCTGGAGCCGGGCGTGACGATCGGCCGCGACGCCGACCTCCTGTCGGGCGAGGTCATCGACTCGATCGGCATTCTGCGCCTGGCGACCTTCGTCGGCGAGGAGTTCCGCATCGTGATCCAGCCGGCCGACTTCGTGGTGGAGAACTTCCGGAGCGTCGCGGTGATCGCCGGCTATGTCGTGCGCGCGCTGGCGGCACATGGGCCAGGAGACACGAGGCCATGAGCGATGCCGGGCCGTCGGACCGGTCGCGCGACGCCGCGGCCGCGCCGCAGCCGTTGACGCACAGCCAGCAGCAGATCTGGATCGGCCAGCGGCTCACCCCCGAGAGCCCGCTGTACAACATGGCGTTCGCCTTCGTCTTCCCAACGGCGCTGCGCGCCGATCTGTTCTGCGCGGCGTGGCAGCGGATCGTCGACGCCAGCGACGCCCTGCGGACGCGGATCGTGGACGACGAGCGCGGGAACCCGCGGTGGACGCTGGCCGCGCGCGGGCGGTCCACCGAGGTGATCGTCCTGGCTCCCGGACCCGATCCTGCTGGCACGTTCCGCGAGTGGTGCCGTGCACGCTGCGCCCGTCCCCTGCCGCCGGACGGCGATCTGGTCGACAGCGTGCTCGTGCCGTTCGGTGACGGTCGCACCGGCTGGTATCTCAACCAGCACCACGTGATCGCCGACGCCTGGTCGACGCAGTTGCTGTACCGCCAGGTCGGGGCCGAGTACGAGCGCCTGCTGCGCGGCGATGGCACCGCGCCGCCGGCGCTCGCCGCCTACTACCCGACGATCGCGGTTTTGCCAGCGGGCGTCGCCACGCGCGCGAGCGCCCGGGAGCACTGGCGACTCCGGCCGCAGCGGGCCGGTCGGTCGGTGCCACTCTACGGTCGTCCTGCCGTCCCTGTCGACACGGCCAGCAGTCGCCTGACGCTCGACCTCGGCGAGGCCCGGTCTCGCGCACTCGACCGCCTCTGCCGCGATCTGGGATGGGCCCATCTGCCGGAGGGCGTGGCCAGGTTCGCCGTGTTCGCGACGCTGCTCGTCAGCTGGCTCCACCGCATCAGCGGCGCCCGCGACCTCGGCTTCGATACCCCGGTCAACGGTCGGCCGACGGCGCAGGCCCGGCGCGCGCTCGGCCTGTTCATCGAGATGTTCCCCTTCTCGGTCACCGTCGAGGTCACCGACACGTTCCGGACGCTGGCGACCCGGTGCCTGCAGGAGTCCCTGCTCCTGCTGCGCCATGCGCTGCCGGGCCTCAGCGCCCCGACGGCTGCCACCACCGGCACGGTCGTCCTCAACTACGTGCCGGGCTCGTTCGGCACCTTCGCGGGGCTGCCGGCCGACGTCGACTGGGTGCACCCGGGACACGGCGACCGCGTGCATGCCCTGCGGCTCCAGGTCCACGACTTCGCCGGCACCGGGCGCGTCGTGCTGCACCTCGACGTCAATGACGACGCGCTCGAGGCGCGGCTGCGGGTGCGCAGTCTGCGCCACTTCGAGACGCTGCTCGATGCCGTGCTCGACAATCCCGATCGGCCGATCGCCGCGATCGACATCCTCGTGGACGAGGAGCGAAGAACACTCGCCGCGCTGAACGCCACCGCCGCGCTGCCGCTGCCGCAGCAGTCGGTGACCGCGATGTTCGAGGCACGAGCGGCCAGTGATCCGGACGTGGTCGCCGTCCGGCAGGGCACGACGTCGCTGACGTTCGCCGCGCTGCGGGATCAGGCCGACGCCCTCGCCGCGACGTTGCTGGCGCACGGCATCGCCCCGGGCGATCGCGTGGCGATCGCCGGCCGCCGGTCCGTGCTCTCGGTCGTCGCCATGCTCGGCACGCTGCGGGCGCGCGCCGCGTATGTGCCGATCGACGCCTCGACACCATCGGCGCGCCTCGACCACGTGCTGCAGGACTCCGGCGCACGCGTGCTCCTCGTGGGCGAGGGCGTGTCCGCGGTGCCGGCGCGTCACGGGGTCACGGTGCTTTCGGTTGCCGAGGCGATCCACGCCGGTGTCGGGACGAGACCGGTCCAGCCCGGGCCGAGCCTGGAGGACCTCGCGTACCTCATCTACACGTCCGGCTCGACGGGCCGGCCCAAGGGCGTGCCGATCGACCACGGCGGGCTGGCGGACTATCTGTGCTGGGCAGAGCGCCGCTACGTCCGCGGCGACCGTCTCACGTACCCGCTGTTCACGTCTCTCGCCTTCGACCTCACGGTCACCAGCGTGTTCCTGCCGCTGATCACCGGGGGCACGCTGGAGGTCTACCCCGAACCCGACGGTCCCGTCGATGCCGCGCTGATGGACGTGGTCGCGGCCAACACCGTCGACATCATCAAGCTCACGCCCTCGCATCTCTCGCTGCTGCGGCGCCTCGGCGTCGACGGCTCGCGGCTGCGCCGCCTCGTGGTCGGCGGCGAGGATCTCAAGACCTCGCTGGCCGCCGCCGTCGACGCGGCACTGCACGGGGCGGCGGAGATCCACAACGAGTACGGCCCGACCGAGGCGGTCGTCGGATGCGTCGCGCATCGCTTCGACCCATCGTCGGACACCGCGGCGAGTGTGCCGATCGGCGTGCCCGCCGATCACGTCCAGGTGGCGATCCTGAACGAGGCGCTGTCGCCCGTGCCCGAGGGCGTGGCGGGCGAGCTGTGGGTGTCACGCTTCGGGCTCGCTCGCGGGTATCACGAGGCGCCGGAGCTGACGCAGGAGCGATTCACGTCGCTCCCGTGGCGTCCCGGCGAGCGCTGGTATCGCACGGGGGATCTGGTGCGGATCACCAGCGGGGGCCTGCTCGACTACCTCGGCCGGATCGACCGACAGGTCAAGGTGTCGGGGCATCGCATCGAGCTGGGAGAGGTCGAGGCCGCCCTGCTCGCCGTGCCGTCGATTGCGCAGTGCGCCGTGATCGCGCGCCGACGCACGGCGCCAGCGCCGGCGGCGGAGGAGGCCGTCCGCCACTGCGTCCGCTGTGGCCTGCCGTCCAACTACCCGCGCGTGACGTTCGACACCGACGGCGTGTGCAACCTGTGCCGCGCCTACGACGCCATCGAGCCGCATGCCCGGGCCTACTTCCGCACGATGGCCGACCTGCGGGCGCTGTTCGAGGCGACGGCCCGCGCGCATCCCTCCCGCTACGACTGCCTGATGCTCTACAGCGGCGGCAAGGACAGCACCTACGCGCTGTGCCGGCTGGTGGAGGAGGGGCTCTCGGTCTACGCCTTCACGCTGGACAACGGCTTCATCTCGGACGGCGCCAAGGAGAACATCCGGAAGGTGACCGCGCAGCTCGGCGTGCCGATCGAGTTCGCCACGACGCCGGCGATGAACGCCATCTTCCGCGACAGCCTCGCGCGCTTCTCGAACGTCTGCAACGGCTGCTTCAAGACCATCTACACGCTGGGCATGCTGCGGGCGCGCGATCTGGGGATCCCGATCGTCGTCACCGGGCTGTCGCGCGGCCAGCTGTTCGAGACGCGGCTGTCGGAAGAGATGTTCCGCGACGGCCGGGTCCGTCCCGACGAGGTCGACGCGGCGGTGCTCGCGGCCCGCAAGGTGTACCACCGTGCGCCCGACGAGGTCTCGCGGACACTCGACGTGCGTGCGTTCCAGGACGACCGCATCTTCGAGCAGGTGCAGTTCGTCGACTTCTACCGGTACTGCGACGTCGGCATGGACGAGATGCTGGATCACCTCCGACGGACCGTGCCCTGGATCCGCCCATCCGACACTGGCCGCTCGACCAACTGCCGGATCAACGACCTCGGCATCTACGTGCACCAGAAGGAGCGCGGGTACCACAGCTACGCGCTGCCCTACAGCTGGGACGTGCGCCTCGGTCACAAGACGCGCGCCGCCGCGCTCGACGAACTCGACGACGACATCGATCCGGCCGCCGTGCGCGGGCTGCTGGCCGAGGTCGGCTACGACGAGCAGCGGATCGCCGGGGCTGGCGAGCAGACGTCGCTGGCGGGCTTCTATGTCGCCTCAGGGGACGTCGCCGAGCAGGACGTGAGGCGAGCGCTGGCCGAGCGCCTGCCCGCCGCGTCGATCCCCGCGTGGTTGCGGCGGGTCGACGCGATTCCGCTCACCACCAACGGCAAGGTCGACGAGCAGGCGTTGTCCGGCCTGCTCGCGGACCGGACCATCGAGGCATCGGACGATCCTCCGCAGGGACCGGTCGAGGAGTTCCTGGCTGGCGTCTGGCGTGAAGAACTCGGCGTGCCGCGCGTGGGCTCTGGCGACAGCTTCTTCGATCTCGGCGGCACCTCGCTGGTGGCCATGCAGGTGATGGTGCGCCTGTGCCGTGAGTTCGACATCACGCTGCCGCTGGCCACGATCTTCACGCGGCCGACGCTCGCTGCGCTGGCCCGCGCCGCGGAGGAGCAGATCCTCGCCGACGTCGCCGGCGACACGGAGGTAATGGACACCCAGACGGCTCGCCCGGCATCGCGTCACCCGGACTGACGGGGCTGGCGCTCGCGCTACCGGCTCCCCCGCACCAGGTGCAGCAGGACCCCGGCGCGTTCGGCGACCCCCAGTTCCCTGAACGACGCGATCTGCGCATTCGTCCGGGTGTACAGCGAGAGGCGGCGCACCCGGTCCCGTACGCGAAGGAACTCGAGGTGCGTGATCCGCATGTCGGGTCGGAACTCGACCCGCAGGTCCGGACGAGCCGCTGTCATCCGGTGCACGAGCTCGGTGTCGGCGGCGCGATCCCACAGCCTGAACGGTCCCACCTGCGCGAACAGCGACGCCCGCACGGCCATGTTGTTGCCGTAGGCGAAATGGTACGCAGGCGCGCACCGGGTGAGCACGTACTCGGCCTTGGCGTTCTCGTACGCGCCGAGCAGCGTCAGGGCCCACGACGCCTCGGCCGGATAGCGGCAGTGGCCGATCAGGATGGCGACACCGGGATCGCGCATGCCGTCGCACACCGACTGCAGCCAGCGTCGGTCGGTGACGCAGTCGGCGTCGGTGAAGGCCAGCAGCGGCGCGCGCGCCTGCCGGATGCCGGCGTTGCGCGAGGCGTACGCACCCGGTGACTCCTCGCGCAGCAGCGTCACCTGCGGGTAGCGGCGGACCACGGCCGCGGAGTCGTCCGTCGACCCGTTGTCGACCATGATGATCTCGACCGGCCCGCCGACGTCCTCCTGATTCAGCAGCGCCTCGATGCACGCCGTCAGGCTCGGCTGGCGATTGAAGAACGGCACGATCACGGACACGCGGGGCAACTCGGTCATGGGGTCGGCATCGCGGGGGCGTCCTCGGCCTCCAGGTGCTTGAGGACCACGGCCCGTGCCGCGTCCACCGACGCCGCGTCGTGCGGATCGGGCGTGGGGTGGACGGTGAACGGGCCGAGAAAGTAGGGCCGCCACGTCGCGGCGGCATCGCTCGGCGTGCCGACCGGGTTGAAGAAGACGGTCGGGGTGTGCACCGGTCGGGGCTGATGGTGCGCATGGAGCCGGAAGCGCTCGGCGCGCACGTCGGCCTCGATGATGCGCGGCGTGAGCGGCAACCCGGCCCGCCGTCTCATGCCGCCCACCAGGCTCAGTAGACGCCGCCAGGGCCGCTCCGTGAGCCATTGCCTGGTCCGCCGGTAGGGCCCTTGCGTGAGCGGATGGTGTCCCTTCATGTACAGGCGCAGGATCTGCGCAGTCGAGAGTTCGGCCAGCGGCCGGTCGAGGCCGTCGATGCGGGCGCGGAACGGACCCACGCCGTAGAAGTCCACGGGCATCGGTGCGATCACGTACAGACGCTGCACCGGCATCCCGCGCGCTTCCATCACGCGCACGGCCTCGATCGCCAGCCACGCGCCGAAGGAGTAGCCGGCCACGATGCAGGGGGTGGCCGGAAATCGTCGGTGAATCTCGCCCACTACGTCCTCGGCGAGGTCGGTCATCGTGGGCCAGCGCCCGCGATTGCCCTCGGTTCGCCGGCTGACCCCCCGCAGGCCGTACACGGGCCGTTCTCCCCGATACCTCGCCGCAAGCGCCTTGGCGAAGAGGTCGGGCACGGCCATGAGCAGCGGTGCCTTGCGGCCCGTGGGCTGGATGGGGAACAGGTGCTCGTACTGGTCGGACGCCTGAGCGCCGCCGCGCTGCTCGATGCGCCGGGCGAGTTCGCGCACGGTCGGGTGTTGGTACACGTCGGCTGCCGACAGGGTGACCTCGAAGTCCTGCTCGATGGCGGTGACCATCTGCACCACCTGCAGGGAGTGGCCGCCGAGTTCGAAGAAGTTGTCGGACACCGCCAGGCCGGTGCGCCCCAGCAGTCCTTCCCACAACGACAACAGGGCGTGCTCACGGGTGCTGGGGATCGCGTCGGCGGCGGGGCTCCGGCGTTCGGCGGGGAGCGGCAGTTCGGCAAGCCGCCGGCGGGCAACCTTGCCGTTGGGCAGCGTCGGGAGCGCGGGCACTTCGACGAGCCGACTCGGCACCATGTGCTCCGGCAGTCGCCCAGCCAGGGCCTGTCGCCACCCCTCGAGACTTCCTGGCTGCGTCGCGACGACGAACGCGACGAGTTGCGCCGGCTCGCCGTCGCCTGAGCCTGGCGACTCTTCGCCGGCGCCGCGCACCACGACGGCCGCCTGCTCGATGGCGAGGTGCTCGAGCAGGGCCGTCTCGATCTCGCCGGGCTCGATGCGGAACCCGCGCAGCTTGATCTGCTCGTCGTCGCGTCCGAGGAACAGCAGCCGGCCGTCGGCGGTCCAGGCCATGCGGTCACCGGTGCGGTACCGGCGTTGCGTCGCCTCCTGCCCAGGCAGGGCGTCGCCGAACCGTTCGTCGGTGAGGTCGCGGCGTCGCCAGTAGCCGTCGGCGACGGTCGGGCCGACGATCCACCCGTGACCGGGAATCCCGGCGGGCACGCGACGGCCGAGATCGTCCAGCACCTCGACGCGCACGCCGGGGATGGGGCGTCCGATGGCCACCGGGCGTGCCGCGTCGGCGGCCGTGACTTCGTGGACCGTGGCCCAGACGGTGGCCTCGGTCGGGCCGTATTCGTTGAAGAGCCGCACGTGGGGCAGGCTCGCGACGTGGTCCGCGGCGAGCCTCGACGAGCAGCTCTCCCCGGCGACGATCACCATCTCGAGCCCACGCAGCCGATCGCCGCCGACCTGCAGCAGCTGGGCGTACAGCGAGGGGACGCACAGCAGGCTGGTGACGCGGTGTTCGGCCACGAGGTGCGCCAGTCGCCGGGCGTCCCGCGCCTCGTCGTCGGTCGGCACGACGAGCGTGCCTCCGGTGGCGAGCGTCCAGAAGAGGCCCGCCACCGAGCTGTCGAAGGCGGGGCTCGGCAGGAGCAGGAATCGCCCCGGGGGCGTGTCGTAGTACTGCACGCGGGCCTGTGTCGAGCGCCGCAGGTGCTCGTGGGAGATCACGACGCCCTTGGGGCGGCCGGTGGAGCCGGACGTGTAGAGGATGTAGGCCACCGACTCCGGTGAGAGGTCGGCCACGGCCGCTGCGGGAGCGGCGTCGCGCTCCAGCGCGTCCACCGCGATCGTCTGCCACGGTCCCGCCGGCAGACGGCTGGCGAGCGCCGACGTCGTGAGGACGGCGGCGACATCGGCGTCGGCGAGCAGATCCCGGTTCCGGGCCTCCGGGTATGAGGGGTCCATCGGCACGTACGCCGCGCCGGCCAGGTGACTGCCGACGACGGCGGCGATCAACGACGTCGAGCGAGGGAGGAACACCGCGACGCGGTCGCCGGCGGTCACACCGCCAGCGCGCAGGGCGGCGGCGATCGTCCGTGCCGTCGTCTCGAGCTCGTCGTAGCGCAGGCCGGCCGCGCCGCACGTGACGGCGGGCGCCTGCGGCTGGCGCAGGGCCTGCGCGAGGACCTGCCGCGGGAGCAGATCGTTTTCCGGCCCGTCGAGTCGAGGCCCGCGCTCCCACGCCGACACCCGCTGCACCTCCGCGGCGTCGAGCATCGGCACCGCGTGCACGAATCGTTCGCGATCCTCCGGCACGTGCTCGAGCAGGGTCTCGTAGTGGTCGAGCAGCGCCTCCATCCAGACGTCGTCGAAGCGGTCGGCGCGATACTCGACCGCGAGCTGCAGCCCTCTGTCGCCTTCGGCCACGAGGAGCGTCAGGTCGAACTTCGACGCGCCCAGGTCGAGCGTGATCGGCTCGAGCGAGACGCCGCCGAGGACGGGGGCCGGGCCCGACTCCTGGTAGACGAACATCGCCTGGAAGATCGGATGCCGATCCGCCTCGCGCTGTGGTGAGACCGCCGTCGCCAGGACGTCGAAGGGCAGCGACGCGTGGGCAAGCAGGGTCCTCAGTTCCGCGCAGAAGTGTTCGACGCACCTGCCGACCGTCTGCTGCTCGTCCAGCGTGGTGGCGACCACGAGCGGATTCAGGAAGTAGCCCACCATCTCCGCCGTGGCGGGATGCGAGCGCGTGGAGATGGGCGTGGCGAAGGCGACTCGCTGGCCCTGCGTGTAGCGGTGGAGCAGCAACCGGAACACGAAGGCGTAGACCATGAACGGCGTGGCGCCGGTGGCGGAGGCGAGGCGCCTGATGCCTGCCTGCACCGAGGTGCGCACGGGCCGCTCGATGAGTCGCCCGCGGCTGTGGCCCGACGACGAGGGGTGCTCGAAGGGAAGCCGGAGGTCCTCTGGCAGGGGGGCGAGGCGCGCTCGCCAGAAGGCCAGGTCCTCGTCACGGCGACCCGGGTCGGCCTGACCCAGCCAATGCACGTAGTCGTCGTACTGCGCGGCGGGCGGCGAGTCCTCGAGCCGACCATCGTAGGCCTGTGCCACCTCCTGCCACAGACAGGCCAGCGATCGCTCGTCCGCCAGGATGTGGTGCAGCACGAGCAGCAGGAGGCGCGAGTGGCCCGACACCTCCTCGATGAGGTGGACCCGGACCAGCGGCCCGTGCGCCAGGTCGAAGGGCCGGCGGGCCTCTCGAGTGGCGACCGCGAGTGCGCCCTCGTCACCGGCCTCGACCCGTGCGATCGTCAGTGGCTGCGCCGCGTGGACGACCTGACGGGCGGAATCCCCATCCGCCTCGAACGTGGACCGCAGCAGCCGATGCCGCGCCACCACCCGGTCGAACGCCTGCTGCAGCCGCGGCAGGTCCAGCGCGCCGAGGACGCGGAACGCGCTGCAGAGGTTGTAGGCGGGCGACCCCGGGTCCAACTGGTGCACGACCCAGAGGCCGCGCTGCATCTCGCCCAGCGGCGCCGGTGCCTCCGCGGGCCGCGCCGCGAGGTCGAGCCCCCGGCCGGGTCCACGGGCGCCCGTCTTCTTCGCCTGGATGGCCCGTTGCAGCCGCGCGGCGCGGTCGTCGGTCGTCTCGGGGGCGGTCATCGGATACGCGCCCGACGCACGCGGCGGCACGGGGACGGTGTATGAAGGTCACGATGCGGATCCTCGAGGTCGAGACCTTCGGTCGCGGTGGGCTGATCCACTACGTGTACAACCTCTCCTGCGCGCTGGCCGACCGCGGACTCGACGTGACGCTCGTGACCGCTGCCGCGTACGAACTGGAGGGTCGGGTCCTGCCGCCGCGCGTCAGGCTCGTGAAGGCGATTGGGCGACTCACGCACCGGTTCCGTGCGTCGCTGCCACGCCGCGCCCTGGGATGGGCGGTCAAGGTCGAGGCGGTGGCAGATGCGGTCACCGTGGCGGTCCTGGCACGACGAGCCCGTCCGGACGTCGTGCATCTGCATTGCACCAACCAGATAGCGTTAGCGTACCTCATCCTGTTGCGGCTGACAGGCCTCCCCGTGGCCGTGACGGCGCACGTGGTCACGGCGCATGAACGGACCCGCGTGCAGGACGCCGTGCACCGGGGCATCCATCGTCTCAGTCAGCTGATCATCGCCCACTCCGAGTTCGACCGGAGGCGCCTGATCGACGAAGTCGGCATCGATCCGGGCCGTGTGACCGTGATCGCGCACGGAGAATACGGGTTCTTCGGCAAGGACACGGCGCCTGTGGAGCCAGAGGTGGCGCGGCGCCGACTGGGCCTCGAGCCCGGCGACCAGGTCGCGCTCTTTTTCGGCTACATCAGGGAATACAAGGGGCTGGACGTGCTGCTCGACGCGTGGCCCGCGGTGGCGAAGGCCAGGCCCGCGGCGCGACTCGTCGTGGCTGGTGACCCCGTGCGGCTCGACGCCGCGCGGCGCGATGCGCTGCTCGCCGCGGCGACGCGTGTCGGCGCGATCCACCGGTTCGGTTATGTGCCCTTCTCCGAGGTGACCGGGTATCTCGCCGCGGCGGACGTGCTCGTGCTGCCCTATCGGCACGTCAGCCAGTCCGGGGTCCTCTTTCTGGCCCTGGCGCATGGGCTCCCGGTGGTGGCCACGCGCGTGGGCGCACTCCCCGAGGTGCTGTCCGACGGCGACAGCGGCCTGCTCGTGCCGCCGGATGCCCCAGGTGCGCTGGCCGAGGCGGTGGCCCGCGTGCTGGGCGACCGCGACCTGCGGCAGCGCCTGGCGGCAGGCGGTCGCGCCGTGGCCGCTCGTCACGCCTGGCCGGCGATCGCCGAGCGCACCGCGTCGGCGCTCGAAGGGCTCGTCGGGCGGGACGTCCGACCGGGGGATCAGCGGGACCAGAGCTGAGCGACACGCCACTCGATGCCCGCAGGCCGGCCCTCGAGCCTCCACATCACGTACGACGTGCACCCGAACACCGCTCCGCCCACCACGACCTCGACCGCGGGCCACAGGGCACGCGGCAGCGCCGCGAGTGCATCGGCCGGCACGGTCGCGCCAAGGCCCGCCACCGTGCCGACCATCAGCGCCGTGGCCGCCAGGGGCCGCCGCACCTGGCGCGCGATCTCGACGGGCGAGATGCCGAGCACCCGGCGCAGCAGCCAGGCGTTGAGATAGGTGTAGAAGATGCCCGCCAGGACGATGCTCCAGACCGCACCCGGCAGGCCGAACAGGGCGGTGCCGGCCACGAACAGCGGGACGTGGACGAGCGCGTAGATCGCACTGACGCCGAACAGCAGCCGGGTGTGGCCCAGGGCGAGCACGCACGGCAGCGTCATGGACAGCGTCGAGCGCAGGCCGAGGTAGGGCGTCAGCACGACGAGCAGCGGGACGATGGGGGCCCACGGCTCACCGAGGGCCAGCGGGACGAAGTCGGCGGCCACCAGGGCGAAGCCGAAGCCGGCCGGCAGGCTCAGGCTGGCGAGCACGCTGATCGACTCGGCGGCGGCGCGTCGCAGGCGGACGGTGTCGCTCCCCAGGGCGCTGAAGGCCGGGAACAGGATCCGCTGCAGCGGGCTGAGCAGTTCCTGGGTGGGCAGCACGCCCACGCGCTGGGTCATGAAGTAGAGGCCGGCGTCGGTGACGCCGACCAGCCAGCCGACGATCAGCTTGTCGGTCTCCATCGACAGCACGGTGACGACGCTGGTCAGCGAGAGCCAGCCGCTGAACGAGGCGAGCGCCGAGACGCGCGACAGCGACACGGCGGGGCGAGAGGGCAGCAGCAGGTAACTGAGCACGACCCCGGCGAGGGCATACGCGAGCTGCCCGACGACGAGCGCCCAGTAGCTGCGGACCACGACGGCCAGGGCCAGCGTCACGCCCACGGACAGCACCTTGGCGGTCACCGTGAGGACGGCGAGCTTCGAGTAGACCAGGTTGCGTTCGAAGGTGACGAAGCGCGGGTTCCGCAGTCCGTTCAGGATCGGGACCACCGCCAGCACGCGCAGGACGTCCGCCATGCGGGCGTCGCCCACCCACGGCGAGACACCCCACATCGCGAGGGCCGCGAGCAGGCCGCGCAACACGGACAACGTCCAGGCCGTGTCGAAGAGGGCCCGGTCGTCGTCACGGCTCCGGATCAGCGCCTTGTCCACGTCGAACGCGCTGAGTCCCTCGACGATGGTGGCGAACGAGGCGGCGATGGCCACGAGGCCGAAGTCGTCGGGCGCCAGCAGGCGCGCCAGCACCACGAGGGCGACGAAGTCGAGCAGGCGCTCCAGCCAGCGGTGGGCGTACACCCACCCGGCGCCCAGGACGAACCGCCGTGTCGACCCGCTCACCGGCGCCGCCCGCCGCGGCCAGACACGCCGGCCGGGTCGACGCCGCCATCCGTGATCGGGGCCTGGAGCAACGCA
>LNFM01003419.1_pt1 | contig 34525 bp, 37 predicted proteins | sample 596031 | NCBI WGS metagenome assembly LNFM01 (sample SAMN04254537, study PRJNA301005) | activated carbon metagenome | isolation source: dual media filters at the Ann Arbor, Michigan drinking water treatment plant | place: USA: Ann Arbor
CTGCTGGCCGTGCACGGGATCGTCCGTGTCATCGATATCGAGCACGATGCGCGTCGGCGGTCGCGCGAAGCTCCTGCAGTAGAGATCGATCTGGTCGAGGCCGATGCGGGCGAGCGCACGCCAGTCAGCGAGGTTCTCCAGCCGCGACAACGTCGGCTGGCTCATCAGGTAGGTGCCGGTCTCCGGGCAACGGCCCACCGCGATCTTCAACGCGGGATCGGAGCGCAATGTGTCGACGTCGTCGCAATCTTCGTAGCCGGCCGCGATCATCAGCATCCTTGCCCGCGCCATCTCGGCGTAGCTGTGGCGGATGCGGGTCGGGTCGCGCAGGTCCCGGAGTGGGCCGGTGATGGTATTGGCCAAACTGAGCCGTCGTTCGATCTCGCGCAGCGCGATGAGCCCGCCGTCCGACGACAGGCGACCCGCATCGAACGTGGCTGTGAGCGACTTGGCCTCGACCGGTGACAGACCGGGCAGATTGGGCATAGCGTGCATGATGATGGACGGTGGTGGGCTCTGGCGACGCGCACGCTCTGCTTCGACACCAAAATGTTACGCTAAACCAACGGTTTCGTCGCCGCCCATCATCCCATTCCGCACCGCCTCGTGAATAAAAGGGGCTAGTTATGGCGGCCCTTTGTATTGCCTTGAGCGGCACTCGGCGGTGGGGAAAGAAAAGCATCGAACCGAGCTTTTACGATTGCGTAACACTCACAGGACGCTTCTTCGAGACCTGGTCGATCCTTGACCTGAATTGTTCCGCGCCGGTAACTTATAAGTCCGGCCGACTGCATTGCTTGGGCCGCCAAGGTAACCGACTTCCGATTGGCTCCAAGAATGGTGGCGAGAAATTCATGTGTGTACGCGAGATACTCGCCCTCCGCTCGATCATGCATCATGAGCAGCCATCGGCACATTCTCTCCGACGTCGAATGCAAAGCATTACAAGCGACCGACTGCTGAACTTGCGACAGCAGCGTTTCCGAATAGCTGACTAGAAGATTGCGAGCGTGCGCATTATTGTCGAATTCATGTTGAAGGACGGCGATCGGACAACGCACCAGAGATCCCTCAAGCTGCACAATACAACGATTGAAGGACACTCGGCTATACATCGCCGAAAATAGACCGTACGCCCCTTCTCGGCCAATGTTAGCCGTTTCAATCGCCGATCCGTTCTCCAATGCGGTCAACAATGAGAGCACGCAGCCCTGCGGAAAATAGGCGTGCCTGATCGTAGCGCCAGCTTCGCAGACGACCGCGTCGAGCGAGAGATCGACCCGCTCAAGATGCGGCCTGATGCGCTCGCGACTAGCCAGCTCCAGCGCGCCAAGCAGCTGATTGTTATGGATGGTCGCCACCTGAGATTTCGGCACGACAGACTCCTGTTGATAGTTACGTTCCCTGCAGCAAGATCTGTGGTGCATACCACAGACGAGCCAGCCGGCAGTGTGCATGCTTGTCGTCGTGAGCTGAGGGAAGTGAGTTCTGCCTTCGGCTCGATCGCGAGATCCCTGCGGTTGCACGAGTTGCAATTGTACGCAGCGCGGGGTGGGAAAGCTGAACTGGGGGCAAAGCAAGCGTCCGCATCTAACGCCGGAATCCTCCGCCACTCGTATTCCATCCAGCGGAGGACGGTCATTCGCGCACTACAAGCCGGTTTTGCCCCGTATACGGGGAGGGGCGAGATATGGTCTCAGTGATCAAATGCTCGCGATGACACCGACAATCTGGGAACACTGGAACACCGAGCACTTGGTCAGGCCGGTCCCTCGGTTGAGGGGCAGCACGTGATGCCTTGTCACTGTCCCGCCAAAACGGCGGATCGCGATCGACTGCGCAATAGTCTCCTTCTAGGGAACTCGAACATGAATTTCCGCATGCTGGCTCTCGCCGTCGGCGTAATCCTTGCAAGTTTGATCGGTGAGAGTTCACCGGGGTTTGCGGCATCCGCCCGAAGCATCAACGTCGATGTAAACGCGACTCTCAATCATTTCTACGAAAAGGTTCCAGGATCACGAGACTTGGTCGGTCGTGCGGCTGGTGTGCTTGTGTTTCCGTCGATCGTAAAGGCTGGAATGGGCATAGGTGGAGAATATGGCGAAGGCGCGCTGCGTGTTCGCAATCGAACACAGGGATATTTCAACACGGTGTCGGCATCGTTTGGCTTCAAGTTGGGTGTGCAGTCCCGGTCGGTCATCTTTGTCTTCACCTCAGACGATGCACTTAGCCGCTTCCGGCGCACCAAAGGATGGAAGGTGGGAGTCGATGGTTCTGTCACGGTCGTGACCGTCGGCGCTGGCGGCTCTATCGACAGCAATCAGATCAGCAATCCGGTTCTGGCTTTTGTCTTTGATGCTCAAGGATTGATGTACAATCTCACACTGGAAGGCACGAAGATAAGCCGCATACAGCGCTGACGAGGCTGCTGCGACTGGGTGATGATCTGCGAACTTAACTCCGCCGTCACCTTCATGCCGAAAACACTAGACGTGCTGATCGTGAGCGGCGACTGCGGTCGTCGACTCGGCAGCATGGCTCGACGGGTGGATTGCAACGCCGGGCGCACGGTGGATCTGGCCAGCGCGCATCAAGAAAGCAACGAATTGACTGCCTGCTGCTGAAGCCGCTTCGGGGAACAGCATGAAAACGACGCCTCTGGAGAGATCCATGAAGTTTGGTCTTGGACTGGCTGCGATCACCGCGTTCAGCTTTGCCATTGTTACGGGTAGTACCGTCGTGGCTCAGGAGCGATCCGGCTTTTTAATCCCGCATCCTGGAATGCAATTCACGACCGCCTTCACGAATGACTACGGCAAGGATGCTGAATCGCTGACAACCATAACCGCGGTGACGGGAAATGCCGTCAGCCTCGATTATTCGAGTTCCCGCGGATTGTCCGTCCGTCGAGATCTACTCGTGGTGGACCGGCAGGATGCCTCATCGTATGTGCTGGGATACGAGGCTGACATGCCTACTGTCATTCCAGGAACGACATCACTCGGCATTTCTGCGCGGGTTCTGTCAGAACTGAGATCTCAAGGCAGTACACGTCTAGTGCTTGTTTACTCGCACAAGCTTGAGAGCATCGAGTGCGAGCTGACCCTCGCATCTAGCGAAAAGATGATGCCTATGATTGTCGAGGACCGGGTCGTCGATATTCCCGCTCTGCATGCGCGAGTGCGCTGCGGTGGCGGAGAGCGGACGGCGTCAGGGGAATTCTATATCGTGAACGACCCCAGCCAACCGCTGATGCTCGAATCCGCGCTTGATTTGAGCTGGGAGAAACAGCCGCGCACCGAGAGAATTACACGAGTGATCGCCGGGGGAGGACTCCACCCGGACATGGAGCAGGCACTTCGGACGAAGAGACAGTATGACACCTATGGGTTGCGTTTCAGCTTTGACAGCGCTGAACTGCTGCCTGAATCGGTCCAGCTGGTGCGAGAAATCGCGCAGATGCTGCAGACCGCCGAGTGGAAAATGCAGATCATCGGCCATACAGACTCAACTGGCGGACCAGACTACAATAGTGCTCTGTCAGAACGGCGCGCGGAAGCCGTGCGGCTGGCACTTGTGGAGAACGGAGTCCAGTCTTGGCGGCTTCAGTCGCAAGGCCGCGGTGAGACCAGACCCAAGGCTGACAATGACACGCTGGCTGGGCGGGCCATTAACCGACGCGTTGAGTTTCGTCGGCTCGATCGCGGGGATGGCGGTTGATAATCTCAGAGCCGAGCACCGGGGCAATCGCGCGTCCTCGTGATCACTTCGATAAATTTGCTCAGCGGCTTGGCGCTCTGCGATCTCGAACAAAACTCCGTCGATGCCTTCGGTCCCGGCGGCCTTAGCACACCGGCAGCGTGTGCGTGACGCGATGCCGAGTTCCGCTCGCCACGGTCACAAGTGGGTGGGAATCGATCTGTCCTGGGAAACGATCTGAATGTTCGAACGATTGGGCTGGGCCACAGACGTCAAGCTGCCATCGCAGACGGTAATCTTTCGGAAATCTGCCGACACCCAATGACGCGCATGTAGAATCATCGCGTGGATCTGTAATCGCGTCGATCTACCTTGCATCGACCTCAATGCAAAGTCATCGACGGAAAGATGGAGAAAGCACATGGCAATCTCAAATGAGGGTCTGGCCGTAATTTTAATCGTTGGCCTCGTGGCGGGATGGCTTGCTGGGCAGATCGTCAGGGGTAATGGATACGGCATCGTCGGCGATATAGTTATTGGCATCATTGGAGCGTTTATCGGAGCGTGGCTACTACCGCAGCTGGGCATCCGCATCGGCAGCGGGCTTGTTAACGCAATCGCCTCGGCGACGGTGGGCGCTGTTCTCCTCCTCATCCTATTGCGCGCGGTTCGACGGGGCGGACGAAGGTGATGCGTCTAATCGCGAGATTCGCCGATCCATCCGCTCGCCAGCAAGCTTTTGGGTAATTGTTGAAGCGATGTCTTAATCGTTGCTGATCGGACTGATGGCGAGAGCCGTAACACCAATTTCGAATGGGCCATGTTTGTTCGAGCACGATCGGTGAGAAGGGACGGCGATGCAGGAGCACGTATCGAACGGCAGTCCGACTTTGGAGCAAACCGGACTAGGCGCGGGCCTTGGGCTGCGCGCTGCTGGCCAATGGACCGTTCATCATGCGCAGGATCTCGAAAGGGTCGTCAAAATCGCGGAAAAGATCGACCATAGCAGGGTGGCATTGGTGATCGACTTCTCGCAAATTGACAAACTGGACACGTTTGGCGCCTGGCTGATTGAGAGGCTGCGCCGCAGCCTCACGCAGGGTGGTATTGAACCAAAATTCGTCGGCCTTTCTGCGAATTATTCGAGCTTGGTCGAAGAGGTGCGGCGGGTCGAACCCCTCGCTGATGCAGTCAAACAGCCCTGGCTAAGCGGTTTGCTAGAGGGCGTCGGCCGTAGCGTGGTCAGCGCGGGCGCAACGCTTGTCGGGCTGTTGAGCATGTCGGGAGCTATTCTCGCAGCAGTCGAGCGGGTGATCCGGCATCCGTCGAGTTTCCGCTTAACGTCTATGGTCCACCATCTCGAGCAGGTCTGCTGGCGCGCTATACCAATTGTCATCCTGATCTCATTTTTGATCGGTTGCATCATCGCGCAGCAAGGCCTCTTCCAATTCCGCAAGTTTGGGGCGGACTTGTTCGTCGTCGATATGCTCGGTGTGTTGGTCCTTCGCGAGATCGGCGTGCTGCTCGTTGCAATCATGGTCGCCGGTCGCTCCGGGAGCGCCTACACCGCCGAACTTGGTTCGATGCGGATGCGTGAGGAGATCGATGCTTTGCGAACAATGGGGTTCGACCCGATCGACGTGCTCATCCTCCCGCGCGTTGTTGCGCTCGTTATCGGCCTGCCTATTCTCGCCTTTCTAGGCGCGATGGCCGCGCTCTACGGCGGTGGTCTGGTAGCGTGGGCGTACGGCGGCGTCGATCCCGACGCATTTCTGTCGCGATTGCGCGAGGCGATCTCGATCAACCACCTCATCGTCGGCATCATCAAGGCGCCGTTCATGGCATTCGTCATCGGCATCATCGCCTGCACTGAGGGCGCGGCGGTAAAGGGCAGCGCCGAGTCGCTCGGTCAGCACACGACCGCCTCGGTAGTGAAATCGATCTTCTTCGTGATCGTCGTGGACGGCCTCTTTGCAATTTATTTCGCGTCTATTGGAATCTAAAACATGGCCGCGTGTTCAGATAGTTCCATTATCGAGGTGCGTGACCTAACTGTCGGCTTCCATGGGCGACTTATTCTCCAGAACCTGAATCTCAATGTGCAGCGCGGTGAGATACTTGGCTTCGTCGGGTCCTCCGGTTCAGGAAAGTCGGTTCTCACCCGTACCATCATCGGCCTCTTGCCGAAGATCGGCGGAAGCATCTCGGTCTTCGGCGTCGATATGGACGCTGCAGATGAAGCGAAGCGCCGCACTGTGGAGCGCCGCTGGGGAGTGCTGTTTCAGCACGGGGCACTGTTTTCGTCGCTGAGCGTGCGGCAGAACATACAGTTTCCGATGCGCGAATTTATGAAAGTGTCGGATCGTCTGCTCGACGAGATCGCCGTCGCCAAGCTCGCGATGGTCGGATTGAAGCCCGAAGTCGCAGACCTCTTTCCATCGGAACTGTCGGGCGGGATGATCAAGCGCGTGGCACTGGCGCGGGCTCTGTCGCTCGATCCGGAAATCGTGTTTCTGGACGAACCGACTTCCGGCTTGGACCCCATCAGCGCCGGCGATTTCGATGAACTAGTCCTGACCCTGCAGCGCACCTTGGGGCTCACCGTTTTCATGGTCACCCATGACCTCGACAGCTTGAACACCGTCTGCAACCGCATCGCTGTGTTAGGAGATCGCAAAGTACTCCTGGTCGGTACGATGGACGACATGCTGGCCTCGGAGCACCCTTGGCTCCAAATCTATTTTCACGGCAAACGAGCCCGCGCCCAGGTGGCGAAAAAACTGGAGACGACACATGGAGACGCGGGCGGATTTCGTCCTGATCGGTAGTTTAGCACTTGCTGTGTTGGCAGGGGCTTTCGGCTTCGTGTTCTGGTTCCAGAGCATAGGCACCGCTGCGCAACGCACACCGTTGCGGATTGTATTCGAAGGCTCGGCGTCGGGTCTGCGCACCGGAGGCAATGTCAATTTCAATGGCGTCAAAATCGGAGAAGTGACCTCCGTGAAGCTTGACGATCCGAAGAAGGTTGTCGTCATCACGATGGTCGACAAGGGAGCACCCATTCGCGCAGATACGATTGTGGGCCTCGATTTCGCCGGTCTCACGGGCGTCTCATCCGTATCCTTGAAAGGCGGTTCCTTGGAGGCGCTTAGCGTGCCGGCCTCGGAGGACGGAATCCCGACCCTCACAGCCGATCCCACTGCGATCCAGGACATTGGCGATGCTGTTCGCGCCACGCTTCAAAACTGGAATCGGCTGGTAAGCGACAACCAGGAATTGCTTCACCTCAGCATAGCGAACCTTGAAGTATTCACTAAGAGCCTTTCCAACAGCTCGGCGCGTATCGACAGCATTATGGTAGGTGTCGAAAGCTTGATGGGAGCCAAGGAAGGCCAAGAGAGCGAATTGCAGCAGGCGGCCAGATCCATCCGCGAATTGACTGACAACCTCGACAAGCGCACAGGCGACCTGATTAACAGTGGGCGCCGCACGCTGGCCGACATCAGTCGTGCCGTTAACAACTTCGACCGGAACCCTTCGAGAGTGCTTTTTGGTGCCAGTAACAACGATCCTCCCTCAGTCGCCCCATCCCCGCCTCCTAACAACGCTAAGGCCCGCAAATAATGCGTCAAGCCGATAAGGCCGAGCATCAAACGCACCGCCCGCGAGCTGGGCTATAGCTATGACACAGCTGTGTGCCGTCGTGATCCTGGGGGCGCCAAGGACAAGGGACTCACCTCTGTTTTCTGTCGGGACCAAGCGTCACCCCTCCACTATGAGACGGATGTCGCGAAGGTAGGCTGTGATAATGGTGCCGGCGCCGCTCCTCACGTCGATCAACGTCCAGACGGCATGGGCCCTCTGTGGAGAAGTTGGACATGGACCCTAACGCGCTCGTCCTGTTGCCAATGGTGTGCATCGCAGCCGGCTTATGGGCTCCCCGCTGGATCATCGCGGTGCTTATGGGAGGTATCGCCTCCGCCCTGATGATGGGCTACCTGAGCCCAGGATCGACGCTCTACGAGGCTATCGGGGCTGGCGTAGCGGGCGCCCTCGTGGCGTTGCTCAGTTATGGCATTCGCCGTGGCGCAATTTGGATTTGGAGGTCTGCCACAGGGCGCAGAAAGACCGATGCTCTCTAAATTATCGGTTCGCTCTTGGCCTACTCCCCAAAGTCGCGATCGATACGTTCGGAACTGGGCCATGCCCTCATGGCATTTTCACATGTCAGTTCGTGCCGGAATACCGCATCCACAATCTTATGAGCTAACGCACTGTCTAGTTCGTCGTCTTCGTGTCGAAGACGACGGGAGTCGCGAAGCCCAGCCACACCGCTGTCTAGCCGTGAGTCAATATCTGCAACGACCCCATCAGCAGGCGGTTTTGTTTCCGAAATGAGTTCCGGTCTGTCGCGCTCGGGAGAAGGAGCCATAACCGTCCTTGTGACGTACGGAATTCCCGCTCCCGCGTCATTTTCCCGAACCATCAGAATTCGCATAACCGCCCTCTGAAGAGTTACGAGGAGCCAGCAGCGCTCCTGTCTTCATAGGGCAAAAAGTGTCAACCAGATGCACGGGCGTCACCCGTGCCGTGCAGAGGTCGCCGATGCCGCGCTCCAAGTTGGTAATGTTGGCTGCAGGCGTCTCGGCGCTGCTTGGCCCTGAACTCGATCTAGCCCGTGCTCAGAATGCGGACGGGCACGGTGCGAATATGCAGATGGCTCAGGAAGGGTCGCAACGTCGATCGCGGCGGAGCGGAGCTGATCGCCCCACTGAACGGGATGCGCCGGAGGCACCGGCAGTGAAAGCAACGCCGCCGGCCTCGTCGATTGCGCCCGCCGATCTCCTGCGACGTGACGCCGGGCCCTCCCACGAGGCAGCTATGACCTCAACCGGGGCGGCGCAGGAGGTGTCTGCCATGCAGACTGTCTGCCTCAAGGCGCTGGCCCCGATCCGCGCGTCGATCGATGTAGGCGAGCCGATGCGAAACGGTAACTGTGGGACGCTGGGGTCGGTAATCGTCCGAAGCGTCGGCGGCGTCGACCCTGTAGCAGTCTCGCCGGCTTCTCCGCTAACTTGCCCGATGGTCGTATCCTTACATGATTGGGTCGAGACGGGGCTCCAGCCGATCGCGAGGGCCCTCTTGGGTGTGCCTATCGCGAGCCTTACAGGTGTTGTGACCTATCAATGTCGCGACCGTGTGGGCGGTACTGCAGGGCTACGCAGCGAACACGCACTGGCCAACGCCGTCGATATAACGGCGTTCGTCACGACGGATGGCAGGACAGTTGCCGTGAAAGACCACTGGGGCACGACCGCCCGCGACGGTTCACCGCCAGCGACACCCAAGCTAGAGGTGCCTCCAGAGCCAAAGGCCAAGGGGGGCGGCAAGAGCCGCAATACGCCGAAACCAGAGATCCCCGCCGAAGACGCGCAGTCATTTCTCAAGGCGGTTCATCGCGTCGCATGTCGCCACTTCACAACTGTACTCGGGCCGGAGGCGAACGAGGCGCACCGGGACCACTTCCACTTCGATTTGGCGCAGCGCCGGTCGGGTCACAAGCTGTGTGAGTGACGTCGAGCATGTCGGGTCCATGGAGCTTTAGACGTATCGGCAGTCGCAGGAGAAAGGGCTCAATCAACGATGATCTGCTTTCCTCTCATCCCGATCGTCAGCTTAGTTATTGCCGCTCAAGCGGCAACCACAACGCATGGGCAAGTGCGCCTGGCCCAGGGTTCCCCTCAGAGCGAGGAGCGTCCCCGCTCCGCGCAGCGTGAGAGGCGGCGGGCCGAAGAAGAACAACCCGGGCGCGTCGAGCGACTGGACGGCGGGGAACAACGTAGGCGCACCGACGGGGAGAAGCCGACCCCGACGGTCCAACAGGAATGGCCGCCTCCTCGCGAGCGGGCGGTATCGGCTGCTGAGGAGCAAATCGAGCGGGACCGCGGCCGATTGAGCCGGCAACGGAGGCGCTTGGAAGAGGATCGAATACGGCTTGAGAGTGAGGTGGGGCGGCAGCCGGCATTCAATGAGCAGTTGCGCGAGCAGGAGCAGCACTTGGAGTTGCTGGAAAGCCGCCTGAAGGCTCGCGAAAGAATACTCCATGATCGCCGGGAACGTGGAGATTTCGTCGGCAGCGATGTGCGGAGATTAGAGGATGTGCAGCGGCGACGGCATGAGCGTGTCGAGCGTGGCGGAGTGCAGGTTATCGAAGAGCCCGACAAGCGCGTGATCGTGCGAAAAAGCGGCCGCTCATTAATCCGCCATGACGAGGTTGAGCGGTTCCGGCGTCTAGGTCATGACCTGCGGACGGAACACCGTCCCGACGGAACGATCTTGACCATCGACTCGCGATCGAACGACATCCAGATCGTGACGGAGCAGGCACCCGAAGGGCAGCTTCTTCGGCGGTACCGGCGTAACCAAGGGCGTGAAACCGTGCTGATCAACAATCGAACATTCTACGCGGCTCCGGGCGGGCTTTGGCGACCCTTCGATCCGTCGGAATTGGTCGTGGACGTGCCCGAGCCGAAAATCAATTTCGCGCGCAGCGACTACATCGTGAAGTATAGCAGCGCTTCGCAGGATGACATCTATGAGGCATTAACGGCCCCTCCCGTAGGGTCTCTCATGCGCAGCTACTCGTCGGACGAGGTGAGGTACTCACGGTCTCTCCGGCAATACATGAGGCGGATCGATCTTGACGATATCAGTTTCGAGTTTGGCGCCTGGGACCCCGATCAAGCGGCCTACCGGAGATTGGAGCGCGTCGCCCACGCACTGGAACGCGTGATAAGTCGCGCACCTAACGATATCTTTCTCATTGAGGGGCACACGGACGCGGTCGGCTCCGAGTTGGACAACCTCACCCTTTCAGACCGGCGCGCGGAAGCGGTCGCGATTGCCTTGACTGAAACGTTCGGAATTCCTTCCGAGAATCTGACCACGCAGGGCTACGGCGAGCAAGATCTGAAAATAGAAACGGAAAGCTCCGAAGGTGCAAACCGCCGCGTCTCGGTCCGACGCATTACTCCTTTGATCTCGCAAATGAACTGACTCCACCACTACGGACCGTGCGATCCCATTAGGGGTGCTGGCCGCGACCGGATCGTCGTCGCTCCCGGAGATCTACACGAAGCCAGCTTGACTGCCACCAAGTTGGCCGTGCTCCCGGTCGACGTTCAAGCTCTCTGCCAGTTGTTGTGCATGATGCAGGTAATCTCTCGGATATACGCCGTTCCGCTGAAACTGGCTGCCCCCTTCCTGCACGATAATCGCTGAGCGTATCATTACCCGGCCTGTACCGACTTCATCTCAAACCGCCCCAGGAGCCTATCATGATTGGCAAGTGCCCGAAGTGTGAAGCCACTCCTAATATTATCGTGGAGCCGCTGAGAGCTCGCGATGAATCTTCGCATCGAACACTGCCTGTTCTGCAGTTCTTGTGCGATCAGTGCAGAACGATCCTTAGCATCGCTCTCGACCCCGAGTGGCAGGCTCAGGTCGTTGCAGGACAGCTTCGCACGGTGGGTGAGGGATCTCCGACGAACCATTGAGTCGATCGCGATCAAATCTGAGTTTGGCAAATCTGGCTAACGGGTGCCCAGACACGGCCCTTCTCGCGAGCCCCTCGTAAGTGAAGCGACCGGGCAAAACTACGGGGATAATGAGCAGAGCCGTTCGCATTGGTCCATGTGTGGACATCCGGTAATCGCGGCTAGGCCGGGTGGCCGATAGTTTCGCGATCCGGGCGATTGGTGCCCGGTTTCAGACCTATCGGAGCCCCTCGATGACCCTCTATGTTGGACTGGATGTCTCCCAGAAGACCGCCGCAATCTGCATTGTTGATCATGGTGGCCAGCGCGTCTGGCGCGGTGAGTGCCGCACCCTGCCGGATGAGATTGCCGCTGTCATTCGCCGGCATGCCGGAGACAACGCCCAAATCGGCATCGAGACGGGCTCGATGACGCCGTGGCTGGTACATGAGCTGCGCGGACGGAAGCTGTCGGTTGTCTGCCTCGATGCTCGGCATGCACGTGCGGCGCTGAAGATGCAGATCAACAAGACCGACAGGAACGATGCCGAGGGGCTCGCGCAGATCATGCGCACGGGCTGGTATCGGGCTGTGCACGTTAAGTCGTTCGAAGCGCACCGGGCTCGCGCGTTGCTCGCCGCGCGGCTCCAGCTCATCGAGACGACGACTCGGTTCTCGAACCATATCCGTGGCGTGCTTAAGACGTTCGGCTTGCTGCCCGGAACCGCTCGCGGTCTGCGTTTCGATGCCCGTGTCGAGCTGCTGCTTGAGGGCCGCGAGGAGTTGGCGTTGATCGTGAGGCCACTGCTCGTCGCATGGCGCCAGCTGCGCGAGCAGATCGCCGTCTTCGACAAGTCGATCCTTGCAATCGTGCGGACGAGCCCCGTCTGCCGCCTGCTCATGAGCGTACCGGGCATAGGTGTATTGTCTGTGCTGGCCTACGTCAGCACAATCGAGGATCCGGCGCGCTTTTCGAGTTCACGCAGTGTCGGTGCTCATCTGGGACTCACCCCACGGCAATACCAATCGGGCGAGGTCGACCGCAGCGGTCGCATCTCGCGATGCGGCGACAGCCTGGCGCGGACGCTAATGTACGAAGCCGCGGTCGTCATCCTGACGCGGATCAAGCGCGAGTTCCCCCTGAAGAGCTGGGCATTGGCGATCGCGCGTAAGTGCGGCAGCGGCAAGGCGCGTGTCGCCCTTGCCCGCAAGCTGTCGGTCATTCTCCATGCCGTCTGGCGTTCAGGCGAGCCCTTCCGTGCGGCAAGCACTCAAGCCGCGGCATGAGCTGAGCTCGCATCACCCGTCGATCCATTGGTTGCCCTCCGGGGCGAAGGTGCAGATGACTGCGGCGGTGGCTGTTGAGCCGCACTAGCGTGCGAGCTCGCTGTGGACCTTGCAGCGCCTGTGCTTCGAACCAGATGTTGCAGCGGCGCGCAGCCGACTGCGGAGAGAACCGTGACCCTGCGACGTGGCGCAGGCCTCAATGCCGATGAGGCAGGGCTTGAGCTTCTTGAAGAACGCCAGCACACGGCCGCGCTTCAGCTGCTGGCGGAAAAGCACCTTCCCGTCGCTATCGATGCCATGAACCTGGAAAACGTTCTTCGCGATGTCGAGACCGATCGTGGCTGGCGTCAGCATGCAGGCTCCTCCGAATCAGTGCTCCTCAGCTTCAAATAATGACGCGATAAAGGCCGCTGCGAAGAGCGTTTTCAGGGCTCGGGGGCAGCATGCTCTGGCGGCTGCCTTTATCCGATCCTCCAGCGTTCTGCGTCAGCGCTTCACAGTGGCGATCTTCTGGCCGCGCGTGAGCTGGAACTCGGCGACGAGCTCGTCCGGATGGCTGAAGACTGCCTCGGGCTCAAAGCGGCTCGCGTGATCGATCTTCGTGACACTAGGGCATTGCAAAACACTCTGCGGACCTGTCTCGTCGAGCATTGGGGGCGTGTAAACATAGCGGCTCGCCGAAGTCAGTGACGCTCGGGGCACGCTATGTCGGGCGTTCATGCAACCATTTCGAGGATGTTGCAGTTGTTTGTAAGATACGCAGAAACTGAAGTAGGTGAACGATGCGAATTTCTGCAGTAAACTTCGTAAGGCAGTTCGGGCGTCGGTGCGATGACGCGCTGGCGGAGCCCGTGATCATCACCCGTAATGGCTGCGATCGCCTGGTCATCATGTCGATCGCGATGTACCGCGAGCTATGCGGCGTGAGCAATGGCGACGATCAGGTCGCCCCGCAAGAGTTGACGTTGCGAGGTAAGAAGTGTGACCGCGTCCGATAGCCCACCCCCGCACCTCGTTGTCGGCATTGGCGCTTCAGCCGGCGGCCTCGCTGCCTTCAAGAGCTTCTTGGCTCACACGCCGGCCGACACTGGCATGGCGTTCATACTGGTTCAGCACCTTGCCCCAGATTACAAAAGCCTTCTGGTCGAGTTGCTAAGGGCGCAGAGCCCCATCCCAGTCGTGGCGGCCAGGAATGGCCTAGCGATCACTGCGAACTGTGTCTTCGTCATTCCGCAGGATGCGACGCTCACGATTCAGGACGAAGTTCTCCATCTCACCACGCCCGCGCCGGCGCGAGAAAACCGCCGGCCGATCGATACCTTCTTCACCTCTTTGGCCATAGACTGCGGCGAGCGCGCCGTGGGCATTGTTCTTTCAGGTGTCGGTAGCGATGGCACACTTGGCATCAGAAGCATCAAGGAGCATGGCGGCCTGACAATGGCCCAGGCCGATGGTGATGCCATTGCTTTGCAGGGGATGCCGAGCAGCGCGGTGGCTACCGGCGTGGTCGACCACGTTTTACCGGTCGAGGCCATGGTGAAAAGGCTCATTGACTATCAGCAGCATCTTACTGCGGTGGCAAACAAAAAGAATGGCGACGGCAGCCGCGGGGACCTGCAAGAGCATTTGGAGCAGATCACATCGCTCCTCCACGCACGTAGCGCCCACGACTTCAGCGGTTACAAACAAGGAACTCTGCTCCGCCGGATGCAGCGCCGCATGCAAGTGCTGCACATGGACAACGCCGTCGATTACCTCGAGCACCTGCGAACGAACGGGGCTGAAATCGACGCGCTCTTCCACGATTTACTGATCGGCGTGACCCAGTTCTTCCGCGACCCCGAAGCCTTCGGCGCGCTAATGGACACAGCAATCCTCCCATGCCTCAAGGGCAAGCAAAAGGGTGATTCAGTCCGCGTCTGGGTGCCGGGCTGCTCGACAGGTGAGGAAGTCTACTCGATCGCTATTTTGCTCCGAGAGGCCATGGAGGCCGGCAGCCGCATTCCGGACGTAAAAATCTTCGGGACCGATATCGACGCCCGGGCCGTGGCCGTTGCCCGCGCCGGGCGCTACCGCAAAGGCGTTCCCGGCCTGTCGGCGGAGCGGGGCGAGCGGTGGTTCGATACGGTAGGCGGCAACTATGTCCCGGTGCCCGAAATCCGCGATATGTGCGTCTTCTCCACCCACAGCCTGATCAAGGATCCGCCGTTCTCCAAACTCGATCTCATCTCCTGTCGCAACGTCATGATTTACCTCGATGAGGAGCTGCAGAGCCGGTTGATGCGCACGTTCCATTACGCACTGTCGCCCGGCGGCTACCTGTTCCTTGGAAACGCCGAAAGCGTTACGCGCAGTTCTAAGCTGTTCACCGCCCTCGACAAGAAGCACCGCATCCTGCAGCGCCGCGATACTGGCGCTGCTCCGCCCGCTTTGCCGCTCAAGGACATACCGGCTGCGGAGGCGCCGCTGTTACGGCCGGTCCGCCGTAATATGGCCGACGACAGGATCGAAAAAGCCGTGGCCCGCGTCATGCAAAGCTATGCACCGGCCTACTTTGTCATCGACCGCAACCATGAGGTTATCCGTTTCTCCGGCGCCGAGACCGGCCATTACCTTGAGCCTTCGCAGGGCTCGGCCAGCCTCGACCTGTTCAGCATCATGCACAAAGCGCTGCGACCCGCAGTCCGGGCGGCGGTGAAGCAGGCGCTCGACGTCGGAAATACAGTCACCATTGAGAGCCTGAGCATCCGCATCGACGGCAAACCCAGAGCGCTGACGCTTATCGTGGAACCGATTGCTGGCCAGAACGGGGCCGAGACCGACGGGAGCTGCGTGGTCGCCTTCCGCGACACCACCCCCCTGCCCTTAGGAGAAGCTTACGCGCCGGCGGCAGGCAGGGATGCCAACTTGGAGGCAGTGGAACTCGAGTTGCTCGGCACTAAGAAGCAGCTGCGGGCCGCTATCGATGAGCTTGAGACCCGCATCGAAGATATGAAGTCGGCGACCGAAGAATTTCAGGCCGTCAACGAAGAGCTGCAAGCCGCAAACGAGGAGCTTGAGACCTCAAAGGAGGAGATGCAGTCCGTCAACGAGGAGCTGCAGACGGTCAATAATGAACTCACCGACAAACAATCGCTTTTGACGCGCGCCAATGCCGACTTGCAGAACCTGCTGGACAGCACACAAATTGCGACCGTTTTCCTCGACGAGGAACTGCGCATCAGATACTTCACGCCGGCGCTGACCCAACTGTTTCCGGTGCGTGAGGGCGATCAAGGCCGCCCCCTGACCGATATCGTCAACCAGCTGGGCTACACGGAACTTCGAGCCGATGTGGAAAAGGTGCAGCGAGACTGCACACTCGTCGAGCGTGACCTTGTCCTCAAGGATGGTGCTAGCGCTTTCATGATGATCATCCGACCATACCGCACGGCCAGGAACGTCATCGAGGGCGTCGTCGTCACCTTCGTCGATATCAGCGAACGCAAACGCGCCGAGCAGCGGCAATTGCTGCTGACCGGGGAGCTGCAACACCGCACCAAAAACCTGCTTTCAGTGATGCAATCCGTGGTCCGTCAGAGCCTTGCGGGTTCCCCCTTGCTCGATGGAGCGCGCGAAACGTTGACGGCCCGATTGCACACGCTCGCCAACGCCAACGCATTGTTGACCGAGACGAGCCGATACGGCGCGACCCTGGGCGACGTGATCAATCTCGAATTGGCCGGCTTCACGGACCGGGCCGCGATCGAGGGGCCGTCAATACTGCTATGCCCCAGCGCAACACAGGGCTTTGCCCTTATCATCCACGAACTTTTCACCAATGCGGTCAAGTACGGCGCCCTATCTACCCCTTCAGGTAAGATAGAGATTTGTTGGTCGGTCGAGGAGAGCGGCAACAAGCCGGGCCTGACGTTCCGTTGGCTAGAGCGAGGCGGTCCAAAGGTAGTTCCACCCCGGCACAGGAGTTTCGGCACGACCCTGCTCAATGTAGCAATCAGCGGAGGCGACACGCGCCTCGAGTACGCAGCTGAGGGTGTGCGCTACACGCTCAAAGTCTCGCTATCCTCCATAACGCAGGCGATGCACGAAGACGAACCCGTTCCGTTGAGCGGCATCGGATCGTTCGCGCAGGCACAGGTCCGATCGTCATGAACCGGGACATCATCGTAATCGGCGCTTCGTGGGGTGGCATCACGGCCCTGAAGCGGCTTGTGGAGGCCCTGCCGGCTACCTTGGATGCAACGGTCTGTATCGTGCAGCACGTCGCTCCTCATTCCCCCGGCTTACTGGCGGAGATCCTCACTCGGGCAGGCCCCCTGCCGGCCAGCCACCCGGCGAATGATGAGCCGTTAAGCCGTGGTCATATCTATATAGCCCCTCCCGATCACCATCTGATCTTAGAGGCCCCAGATCGCATGCGGATTACGCGCGGTCCGAAAGAAAATCGCTCGCGGCCCGCTATCGACCCGTTGTTCAGATCTGCCGCGCTCGCCTTCGGTCCACGGGTGATCGGAGTTATCCTCACAGGTCTGCTCGATGACGGTACGTCGGGACTGCGGGCGGTCGAGGAATATGGCGGTATCGCCATCGTGCAGAGCCCAAGCGACGCTGAAGCGCCGTCGATGCCGCTCAGTGCATTGAGTAATGTCGATGTCGATTACTGCCTGCCGTTGAGTGAGATCGCCCCGCTGCTGGCGCAATTAACTGAAGAGACGATCGCGATCACAGATGGGGAGCCCCCCCAAATGCCGAAAGAAATCGAGATCGAAGTGAACATCGCCCGCGCTGATAAAAAGGCGCGCGACGTGGGCGTCACTGACCTCGGCGAGCCCTCCATGTTCACCTGCCCCGAATGTCACGGCACGCTCCTGCAGCTGCGCGATGAGCACCCGCTGCGCTATCGCTGTCATACTGGTCACGGGTACACGGCCGATAGCCTCCTGGCGGAATTGTCCGAGGGTATCGAGAGCACAGTGTGGACTTCTATCCGCTCGATCGAAGAAAGCGTCATGTTGATGCGGCACATAGCCAACCATTTAACGGCGGCCGAGCAGAACGGTCTCGCTGAGCAATTTCGTGGGCGCGCTGACGATGCGCAGCGACGTGCAGACCTCGTCAGGCAAGCGGTTGCTGCCCATGAGCAGTTGAGCGAAGCGAAGGTGGAGTGCGCTGATCGGTGATGTGGTGGGATCGCTACTGCAAGACGCGCCTACCTTACTCTGACCTCTTCCCTGTACCTTCCTTGTACCTTGCCGCCGCGATGGGCGCCGACCGGCGAGGCCCGCGGGTCTCCCTGCCCCCGAGTCCGCTTTAACTGATCGCGACGGTCAACTTGACCTAGCTTCGCTGGGGCAGTTGCCCTTGGTGTTACGTTTGACAATTCCCAACGTCCTCTCTGGTGCGGGAGACGCGGGCAGCTCTCGCTACTCGGTTCCGCGCCGAAGGCATCATGCGTCGGCGCGTATTTCCAGCTCCGTCGCAAGTGCCTCGGCGACGGCCTGAAGTCGGCCAACGAGATCGCGAGCAGCGTCAGCGGCGCGCCGCAGCCGATGTCGAACCGATCCTGCGCGAAGTCCGCTGGATCACAAGCACGTTGTCAATTGCCGAGAATCCGCGAGCAACGTCGAGCCAACGCGCTAGCTTTTCGGGAGCGGCATGAATGGGATCGAGGGCCTGCATGTCCTTACTCTCGGTCTCAACGAAAAATGCCCTCGTCCAGCACCAGGCCCGATGATCGGTCCGGGCTCGCGTGAAGATAGACGCTCGTCGTCGACACGTTCGAGTGCCCGAGGGTGTCTTTGACCTCGGCGATCGTGGCGCCACGGTTCAGGGCATGGCTCGCGTGAGCATGCCGCAGCCAGTGCGCCGAGATCTCGGGGTTGACGCCGGCGCCCTCGGCCGCCCGCTTGATCATGCGATTGACGGCGCGAGGCAGAAGCGGTGCACCACCCTTCCGGCTGGGGAACACGGGAGCGCTCGCGGGGGCGTCGCCACGGCTGGCAAGCAGCGGCTGGCTGACGCCGGCCGGCAGCAAGACCGGGCGCAGCCGTTCGCCTTTCCCCATGACGCTCAGTTGCACGCGGCCATCGGGGCGCGTCAGCACGTCGGCCCAGGTGAGCCCGACGAGCTCTGAGACGCGAAGCCCGCCAGCATAACCGACCCCAAGCATGAGCCGGTCGCGCTTCGTGGGAGCGGCGCGGATCAAAAGGGCGATCTCGGTCTCGCTGGCGATGCGCTTGGCCCGGTCGACAGCCCCCCCCTTGGTTCGCACGGCGACGCCCGCATTGAAGCCGACATAGCCAAGGCGGTGCGCATAGGAGAGGAGCGACTTCACTCGCTGGGCATATTGGACAGCCGAGGACGCGGCCTTGCCTGTGGCGATCTCGGCTATCGCCTCCCGGACGTCCTCGACGGTCGCCGTGCGAAGGGTCACCCCATGGCGAGCCAGGAGCGTAAGGAAGCGCTCGGCCGTTGTCGCGAAGTTGGCGCGGCTCCGATCCGATCCGAGGCCCGAGAGCCATGAGGCCACCAGCTCGTCATCTGAGCGCGCGCGAGTAAAAGAATGGCCTGCAGCCGAAAGTGATAAAGGTGCATCAGCAACTATTGCCGGCTGGTGTTCGTCCCGTGCCATGATGTGCCCCTGGATGCCAAGAAATTGTGTCTTATTAGTATGCCTAATAGGGCTTTCAATTCAACTCAGAATAATTCGCGATACGGCCGGCCGACTGCCACTAGTAAGCCGCCTGACAAAGTCAGACGCTTTCCATCCGACGCTCTTCCGCGCGGTCAAGCACGGCCTGCTCTGCCGCCAACCGACCCGAACATCCTGGACCTGAGGACCGACGGTAATCGGACCGACGCCAGCAACGCGATCACGCTCGCCAGAAAAATTGCCGCCGACAACGCAGTCGCCCACATGGGCCACGACGTTGAAGAAGCCCGGATGATCGATAAGCTGCCCGAGCAATCGGACCGCGATCTCGGAAGGGGGGGTGACATTTGGCTCTCCTCAGCCCTCTGTGAGGCCGCCACCGGAGCAGCCGCCGGCGAGCCAAGTCGCACATGCTGGTCGCAGCTTCTCGATTGCGATGCGCTCATACTTCGCGCTCTCCTGTTCGGTCAGTACGTCTCGCCAGCGGCCATTGACACCTTTGTGGATGAAGGTCTCAGCACCTCCGTCCCAAAAGACGCCACCAAGCGGCGCTGCCTTGGCTGCGTTGCGTTTCATGTACTCGAAGCTGCAATGCTCGGCGAGCGAGGGCCACCGGTGCTCGTCTACTTGGATGTCCAGAAACGCAGCGATGCGCCTCATCTGGCCGACAAGGTCAGCCTTGAGGTCGGCGAAATGCACGAGGAGAACATTGGGAAGTTGCCTGGCCGCCCACCAACTCGCGATATTTTCCCAGAACGGCCAGAACGGGTGACCGTCGCGATCAAGCCAGTCATGATAGTACTGGCGGATCGAGGCGGGTGGGGGGCAAATCGGGTCGCCAACGAGCCCCGGCGTGTTGTTTAGTGCCGCGTACCACGCTTCATTAGCCCGAGCATGGTGATTATACATGCTCCAGACGACGTCTCGCCCGTCGCGGGCGACGTAGATGTATTTGGCCTTTGGCGAGAAGACGAGCGCATCCACGGGCAGATGGGTCTTCAGGAACCGACGTTGCGTCTGCGCTTCGACCGCCGCCAGCTTGATCTCCTTTGACGGCACTCGCAAATCGAGCCAAGGCGATATCTCCGCTACGTTCACGTTTTCCGCACCGTCGAACACAAGTTGCCCGACTATCTGCTGTGTCCAGGTTGTGCCGGACTTGGCATATGTGGCGATCACGATGTCGTCGTCGCGGAAGCGAAAGTCGTTCCAGACGGTCGAGTCGAAGTGGTGGTTGTGAAGCTCGCGCGTTTTCCGCGGCCAGACAAGATCAGGGGCGTTCATTGTGTCGAACTCCAGAATGGTCAACCGGAGCGTCCGTAGGGAAGAAAGTCCCTATCCGGTTTGAACTAGCGGCAACGGGACTCAGCTTCACCGGCTTGGGCGCACCTGTGCGCTGTCGAGAGTGATTCACGCTGAGGTTCCTCCCCGACTTGGCGGTAGTATGCCAGAATCATGGCAACCTCAGAAGGAGCGAACCCCACGCCACCCTCGGTCGATTAGGCTGCTGCATCCCGTGACACGCCGCGCGGCTAAGAACGCGAATCCGCAATGTTACTCCTACGCCTCCTTCACCGTCGCCCTCACCAGCGCCAGCCATCCGGCCAACTCCCGCCGGTCCTCGATCGCGTCCTTCGTGAACATGCCGCCTTTGTATCGGCCATTCCGCTTGCCCTCAGGCGCTCCGGAGCCCTGCGCACCGCCATGCATGCGGCACCGCCTCCTACCCTTCACCGCTGGCGACCGGCACGTGCTCCCGCTCCGTGTCGTCGCTCCACAACGGCGGCAGCACTGGAGGCCCGCCGGCTGCCGCGATTGCCTTTGCATGGGGTTGATTTCGGTTTTCATCGCTACCCCCTCCCCCCGCGCCCGTGGCGCTTGTGGTTGTCGTGGTGCCGGTCGTCACATTCCCTACGATCGCCTGACCGCCGGGATGGACGTGAACGACTTTCACCACCTGTTCTCCACCGCGCTTGAGCTTGGCAAGCGCCTCGGCCTGCAAGGTGAACGTCCGGGCGAACTTGACGGCGAGGTTCCCAGCCGAATCGAACTGTGGAATCTGATCCACACGCATCGCGCGGTTCACGAGCGTGAGCGTCGCGAAGTGCGTCACGGCCATCTGCACCGCCAAAGCGGCCTGAAGCTCGTTGTCCGGGCGCGCCGCTTCGACCATCGCCAGTATTGCGTTGACGCGACCGGAGTCGATCTTCCCATCGCCGTCTCGCGAAGCAACCATGATCTGGTTGAGCTGCGATATTGCAAACTGTGTTCCTCGCGACCCGAAAGCATTCGCCAGCCGAGCAAGCCAGCCGGTGTGGTCATTGTGCTCAGCCCCCTGGAGCTTGACCGTCCCCTTCTCGTCCTGGCCGAACTTGACCGTCACCGACGGCTCTCGAGCCCGGACGCGCTTCAATGCTGCTTCGATAGCCGCCATCTCGCTGGCATCGGGCGGCGGGAGAGCTTCGCCCCGCTTTTTCCCATCCGTGTCAGGCATTCGCGTTACCCCTCGCCAGCTCGGAAAACACGACTGCGATACGCCGGACCCATAGGGACCATAGGGGCGATCGCACGCCAACACCGAAACTATGCATCTTCGCCACCCTCTGGTTCGGACCTATGACCCCCATGGTCCCTATGCCCCTCTCGCTTGTCGGTCGAGATCACGGCATAGGTCGCTGGGCTCCAGTGGCCGCCTTTCTGGCGGGTCATGACCATGCCTGCGATCCTGACGCCTTCGAGTCGCGCGACCTCGGGCGCCAGGAATTGCCGCCCGCGCTCTTGCGGGTCGAGCGCCGCCTTGATTTCGTCATGGAGCCTGTCAACCGTCACTGGCTGGCTTCCGTGATGCCTCACCCACAGCATGAAGATGCGAGCCCGCTCCTGCCGCCGCGCATCGCGCTCCTTGCTCTCGCTCGTTCGAAGCACGGGATCACAGCAGCCCAGCGCCAGCAGCGGATCACGGACCCATCGTGACCAAATGCCGAAGCTCCCAAATGCTCGACCGGCTTCGAGCCGATCGCCAAGCAGTCGCCCCCAGCGCCAGATCGTGAGATTGTCTGCCAAGAGCTGCCTACGACGTTGGATGACTTCGGCCTGCAGGTCGGCGCTGAAGACGCGGGTCTCAGGGTCCTCTGTTCTGGGATCGAGTTCGATCACGATGAACCGCCGAGCGAGGTCTTCCGCCACCGTCAACCCATTGCCCGTCAGCATCACCAGCATCGAAGCATTGAGCGACACCATCTCTGATGTCCCGAGGACGCGGACCCTCGCGGGGCGCTCTGTGATCGCGCTGGCCAGCAAGTCGGATTTCAGCGCGCGATCGTTGATATTGTCGAGGAAGAGCGTCGGCCCACCTGCAATCAGCTCCGCGGCGATGCGCTTCTCCAGCTCCTGTCCAGAACCACCCGAAGTTACCGCGTAAGGCTCGCGCCCAAAGGCAATGAGGCTCAGGCAACGGGCCAGCAACCCCTTGCCCGAACCCGCGCCGCTCATGCTCGGCGCTCGTATCAGGACCGCGGGCGCCAGTGGGAGACTCGGGCGGCAGATCGCGGTGAGCAGTGCAACAAGAAACGAAGATTCGTCTTTGCCGGGCGGCAGGGCTCGGTCGACAACGGGCTCGGCCAAGCCGTCTTCCGAGATCAAAGACGCATCCGCGAAGCACATGGTCCGGAACTGATCCCGTGTTCTGCGCAGGGCCTGCTCAGCATCGGATCGCGTCGGTCGGATCGGCACCAGCGGAGCGACATCGGGCACATGCTCCAGCCAGAAGCCGGTGTCGGCATCATAGCCGGCTGCACTTCGTATCGACCCCGAGTCGCTGAGGATTGGTGCCGAAGCTATCCCGTTCAATGCCGGCAATTGCCACTCGCCGAGCCAATCGAGGTACATGTTGGCGATGCGCGGCGGCAACGCCGCGTCGACTTCCGCGGTCGTGTCATTTGCAACTCGCTTCACATACGGGCGGCAGATTTGATGCGCGAGCAGCACGACGGCATCGGCTGTTACGGGACGCGCCTGCATCGCTCCGTGCATCCTGTCGCGCACCAGCCTCACGGGAACGCCTCGGTCATAGAGACTTCCATGCTCGGCTATCACGTCACGAAGCGCGGCCACGGTACGGTGCGGATTGCGCTTGTCGACCAACACGCGGGGTACGGTTGGAGTTCGGTCATAGTCATTGCTGGCGCCATAAAGCTCAGCCCCCTTGATGATCTCTTCAATACGAGCCTCGGCTTCGTCCGTCATGCCTCGCCCTCCTGCGATGGCCAGATGCCTCTCAGGAGGTCGTTGAAGTCGGTTCCGGCAGGCGATCGCGCGATCCGGACGCGTCGTCGTTCGCGACTCCACCGTTTCGCGGCGTCCTCAGCTGCCACCTCACCGGGCTCGTCCCCATCGGCGAGGATCGTCACGTCGCGGACATTGGGCGGCAGGTCGAGCGTACGAAGCCCGGACGTCGACAAAGCAGCCCACGCGCCGAAGCGTGCGGCTTGCATCGCTGCGAGGCACGTCTCAATGCCCTCGCCGATCATGAGCCATTCGGCCAGCGGTGCTAGACGCACGGCGCCGCCCCGATACGGTCCCAACAGCATCTTACTCGACGTCACGGGCGCCTTCCCGCTGCCGTCCCTGGCCAGGAAGGTTCGATGAATGCCAACCGGCCGGTTCTCCGGCCCCCGCGTCACAAGCCCAACCATCGCCGGCCAGGTCTCACCATCTGGATGCTTGAGACCTGGATGGAAGCGCAGCGTTCTCGGCACGGGCAGCCTCATTGCTCGGAGCCGCAGGTACGTCTCCGCCAAGGTCCGCTCTGCAGGCTGCGTCTCACACCAGCGCTTGAGAGCATAGGCCGTCCGCTTCTTGTCGTCGGCCGGAGGCGACTGCGCGCGCTTCACTGGTCGCCCGGCCCCGACCTTCGCCGAGCCCCCTTTCCACAAGTCAAGATCTCGCAAGGCCGCGATGACGTCGCGCTGCTCACAGCCGGCATGGCAGTGGACGAGGACCTTGCCCTCCGGCGACTCGGAGATTGAGAGGCTCGGGGTTCCGTCCTCGTGTGCCGGGCAGCGTGCGAGCCAACCGTTGCCGGCGCGGCGCCCGCCGAGCGCGATCGCAATCTCACGGGCGGTCATGGCGCGACCCCCGTGGTGTCCGACGTCGAGCGCCGCCGATGGGTCGCTAGCCAGGCGTCCAGATCTTCGACGCGGTAAACCACCCGGCGGCCGAGCTTCGAGTAAACGGGACCGCCGCCGGTTAGCCTGAGCTTCTCGAATGTCGACGCGCTCGAGCCGCAGTAGTCCGCGGCTTCTGCCGTCCGCAATGATCGCCGGTTGGCTGGTGAATGGTCGCGCATGATGTTGCCGCTTCCGAATGTGCCGGGGTACGCCCGGACCGTCGCGGCAACATCAGGTCGAGTTTCACCCCAGTCGATGGGTGAAAGGGTTCCGCCCCTGCGGTCTTCCGGGTGTCACCCTTTGGGCCGTCGTCGAGCACGCCCTTCTTGAGCTTCTGGCGAACGCATCAAGGTCGCCATGGCCTTGAGCAACCGCGAAGATAGTGAGGGCTCTCGTGCGCCCCATTCGGCCCCAAGGATAGCCACAAGCTCAGAGTGCTTCGGCTCCGATTGTGGACTTAGCTTGAGACGAATTGACTGCTCAATCATGAAGCGGAGATATTCTGAAGCATGTTCGCCAACTTGGGTGCCGAGATCAGTTCTGACGGGCGCCGCCAAGGCTGGCATCAGCAGCGCAAGGTACTTCTCTAGGGGCGCTCGCTCGACAAACAGTGGCAGTCCATCTTGTCCAGCAGGTGTCCAATCGAAAGGGCGTGCGGGATGTATTCGGCATGTAACAAAGCGGGTAACGACACTCTCGCCGTTCCAATAGCTTCGATGCAGAGAAGATACTTCGCCCCCATCCGGCTCACGAACTCCGGTAGGCAGCCGGCCCGCTTCGAAGAGTTGAGTCAGCTCATAGGTTACCATTGCAAAGCGCGCGTAGGCTGGCCAATTCGCATCGTGCTGCCCATCAGTGATTCGCTTGGCCTCGGCCCATTCGTTGGCTGTCGGCACAGGCATCAGCGCTGGATTCGTCGCCCGGTTTCGATAGCCCTCGTGATTCAGGAGCAAGATCCACTGAGCCCGCTGTATGTGCTCCATGGTCATTGACGGATCGTCATATGATGGGAGCGGCCAGTCCCAGGGGATCGCCGGCTCCTGCCCTGTCCATTGATTGGAGTAGATGGCACGTCCTACGCGATGCACTGCGCGGGCGAGGAAGACGTGATCGGTAGAGTTCACTGGCCAAGACGCCGGATTCGACCAGAACAAGTCACGGAGGCGCCCCCACGCCCCCCATGATTCACTCATAGGGCAGTCCTTTCTCACGCTCTACATCGGGCTCTGACTGGTGCGCCCCAAAACACCAGCAGAACCTCGAAGCCAAACTTCCGAATCGCCGGAAGCTCCTGGCAACGTGTCGCGTGAATCCGACCGCGTTCTGGCTCCATCGCGACGCACCGATGGCAGATCGCTGAACCCCACATGAACACTTCCCAAGCCGCCTAGGCTTGCCCTAACCTGCATTCACGGCGGGGACATACAAACGGCTGGGGCGGCTGGGTCGATTGTGTGAGCGGGGGGCCAACATTGACACCACAAGAGTTCGTCACGAAGTGGCGCGAGTCGAGCCTCAAAGAGAGTGCGGGCTCGCAAGAGCACTTCATCGATCTGTGCCGCATGCTTGGCGAGAAGACGCCAGCCGATGCAGATTCGTCAGGCAACTGGTACGCCTTCGAGAAGGGTGCCACGAAGACCGGCGGCGGCGACGGTTGGGCCGACGTCTGGAAGCGCGGATGCTTCGCGTGGGAGTACAAGGGGAAGGGCAAAGACCTCGGTCAGGCGCTGCGACAGTTGAAGCTATACGCAGGCGCGTTGGAGAATCCGCCGCTGCTGATCGTCTCCGATATGGAGAAGATCGAGATACATACGAACTGGACTAACATGGTCCAGGAGACGCACGTCTTCGGCTTCGATGACCTGTTGGACGCGCGCAAGCGGGCTCCGCTCAAGCAGGCGTTCTCAGAGACAGCCGTTGAAGAGTTGAAACCCGGCCGGAAGCGGGCCGACCTCACGGCAGAAGTTGCGTCGGAGTTCGTCAAGCTGGCGCAGAGCCTACGAGCGCGCGGACACGACGCCGAGAAGGTCGCTCACTTCGTCAATCGGATGGTCTTCTGCATGTTCGCGGAAGACGTGGAGTTACTGCCGAACAAGTTGTTCAAGAAGCTGTTGGAAGTGAGTCGCGAAGATCCGGGACGGTTCGTTCAGCACGCGAGCCGCCTGTTCGCGACGATGAAGGACGGCGGCAGCTTCGATCTATCCAAAATCGAGTGGTTTAACGGCGGCTTGTTCGACGACGACACGGCGTTGCCCCTCACGCGCGACGACATCAACACGGCGTTGAGCGCGGCCAATCAGGATTGGTCGAACATCGATCCCTCCATCATGGGCACGCTGTTTGAACGTGGCTTGGACCCGGACAAGCGCAGCCAGCTTGGCGCGCACTACACGGACCCGGACAAGATCATGATGATTGTCAATCCGGTCGTCGTCGAGCCGTTGAGCCGCGAATGGGAGAGCGTGAAGGCGGAAATCGCGACGGAGTTGGAGAAGCGAGAGAAGGCCAGAACACCAGGAGCGAAGACGCAGGCATTCAACCGGGCGAAGTCGCTCAAGGTCGAGTTCCTTGAGCGTCTGAAACGGTTTCGCATCCTTGATCCAGCGTGCGGGTCGGGCAACTTCCTCTATCTCGGCCTCAAGGCGCTCAAGGACATTGAGCACCGTGTCAACATGGAAAGCGAGGCGCTGGGCATTCCTCGTGACTTCCCGGCAGTAGGACCGGAAAACATGCTCGGCATTGAGATCAACCCGTTCGCCGCTGAGTTGGCTCGCGTGTCGGTGTGGATCGGTGAAATCCAGTGGATGCGTGAGCACGGCTTTGATGCGTCGCGCAATCCGATCTTGAAGTCGCTCGACAACATTGCCTGCCACGACGCGCTGTTGAACGAAGATGGGACGGAGTACGGCTGGAAACCGGCAGATGCGATCATCGGCAACCCTCCGTTTCTTGGTGGTAAGTTGTTACGAAGCAACCTTGGCGATGAACAGGTTGATCGGCTGTTCCGAACATTTGACGGCCGTGTCCCCGCCGAGGCTGATCTTGTATGCTACTGGTTCGAGAAGGCGCGCGCCTTAGTCGAGACAGACAAGACGCAGCGTGTCGGTCTGGTATCGACGAACTCGATCCGAGGCGGCGCCAATCGCGAAGTCCTAGAAGACATCGCAGAGGCGGGACGCATATTCGAGGCTTGGAGTGATGAGCCTTGGGTCGTTGACGGAGCCGCAGTACGTGTTTCGATTGTCTGCTTCGATGACGACGACGAAGCCGCAAGCATGCGCCTAGACGGCGCCCTTGTTGAACAGATCAATCCCGACCTCACGGCTAGCAGTCACGATCTCACGAAGGTTGGGCGTCTAGCCGAGAACATCGGTGTGGCCTTTATGGGCGACACGAAGGGCGGTGCGTTCGACGTACCGGGAGAACTCGCGCGACAGTGGCTTGCCCTACCATTGAATCCGAATGGACGTCCCAACGCCGACGTACTGCGTCCGTGGGTCAATGGGATGGACATCACGCGGCGCCCATCTGGTAAGTGGATCATCGATTTCGGATGGACGATGGATGAGGCTCAATCGTCATTGTTTGAGGCCCCGTTCCAGCACGTTGTTCGACACGTCAAACCCGTGCGTGCCAGTAACAAGCGAGAAGCTTACGCGAGAAACTGGTGGCGGCATGTCGAGCCTCGTCAAGGTATGTGGGCAGGGATTGGCCAGCGGTCACGATTCATTGTGACGCCGACCGTCGCGAAGCATCGAATATTCGCGTGGTGCTTCGCGCCGACTTGTCCCGATCATCAGTTGATCGTCACCGTACGCGACGACGATACGACGTTCGGTATACTACATTCGCGACTACACGAACTGTGGTCCCTTGGGCTCTGCACTTGGCTTGGCGTCGGAAACGATCCGCGCTACACGCCCTCGACCACGTTCGAGACGTTCCCGTTCCCCGATGGCTTGACCCCGAACATCCCCGCCGATCAATACGCCTCCGACCCTCGCGCGGTTGCCATCGCTACGGCGGCGAAGCGCCTGAGCGAATTACGCGAGAACTGGCTCAATCCGCCGGACCTAGTGAGGCGCGTTCCCGAAGTCGTGCCCGGCTATCCAGAGCGCATCTTGCCGAAGGATGACGCCGCCGCTGCCGTCCTCAAGAAGCGGACGCTCACAAACCTCTATAACGAGCGTCCGACGTGGCTCGACAACGCGCACCGCGACTTGGACAAGGCCGTCGCCGCTGCTTATGGCTGGACCGATTGGGGCGATGGATTGCCTGACGACGTGATCCTTGAGCGGCTATTCAAGCTCAACCAGGAGCGCGCAGCTAATCAAAAAGGTTGAGATCCATGAGTGATGCAGCATTACTACTAATAGCGGATAAATGGCTTCCCTATATTTTGGCTGTTCTGGGGGGATTGGCCTTGGCAATGGTTGTGTTTGTCATACAGCTCATGCGATATGGACCCGAAATAAAGAAACTCAATCAAATTGAAACGATTGCTAAATTGGCCTATTTTGCTGACTCTCAGCAACAAGCGGTACTCACTTTTGGCAAAGCCGCAGCAGCATCTGATCTCGTGCGGAAAACAGCCAATGATTTCCGAACGGATCTTGAGAGTCTTCGCTCGTTTGTGATCGAGTTGCAGGCGAGAAATTCTGAAACGAACGCTGATGCTATTGCTGCGTCGCGACTTGGTGGAGTTGATGAGGTTGAGATCTCAGCACGTCAAACTTCGGAACGAGTAGAGCGCGCTCCGGAAGGTGCAGTGTTGAGGCGCGCAGGGGATTTCGATACCGATGCCATGTATCGAGAAATGATGGCCGAATGGGATAGGTTTCTGGCTGTCCTCCAAGAAAGGGCTGAAGCCGCTGGAGTAACTCCGGATCTCAGAAAGATTGGGAGGCTCACTTATGATCTAGCGGACAGGCGCCGCAAAGCTCCCCTGCCTGTAGAGACTGCAGAGCTGATTACAGCTCTGCACAGCCAGTACAAGCGTTACATCCGGCTCCAAGGGACGCGACATGAATGGTTGACGCCCGAGCTTTACGGGAATTTTCTCCAGCTCCTGGGGACCGCGATCGAAGAACTGAGACGGCCTCCGCAGCAAGGCGAGCTAACGCTCTGAGTTCCCCAACCTCGTGATGGGAAAAGCCACAATGGGGGCTGCCGATCTCGCCCCCAATGCCGTCGCGATTGGTCCCACGACGCGATCCGCCGCTCGTCGCGCCGGGTCTTGCTGCATGTGCGCGTAGATCGATGTCGAACGCGCATTCGCATGCCCGAGCAAGGCTCCCGTCATCGCCAGCGTCTCGCCCGATGAGACGGCAGCGGACCCGATCGTGTGGCGCAGCGTATGTGGCGTCACACCCTGTAGTCCAGCCCGTGCCACGACCTTTGGCCAGAAGCGCTTGGTGCCTTGATAGAACGTAGTGCGATCCTCGGACGGGAACACAAATTCGGCGCTGGGCTCCCTCGCCAGAGATTGAAGCAGCGCGAGCGCAGCTCCCGCCAGAGGGCGAACCGATCGGCCCGTTTTTGTCGCGGATAGCCTCAAGCACGCGTGGTCAAAATCGACCTCGCCCCAACGAAGGCCCGCAATCTCGTCACGACGGCACCCGGTTAGCGCCCAAAGCCGCATGATGGCGATTGCCTTCGGGCTCGCGCCTTCGCCTTCGAGCGCATCGAGGGCTTCGCCGAGCCGCTTGACCTCCTCCAGTGTCAAGTACCTGTCCCGCTTGCCATCGGCCGACTTCTTGACGGGGGCACAGGGATTGGATGGCACAAGATCGTGTCGCACCGCGAAGGTGAACACCGCAGATAGGTCGCGCACGCCTTTGTTCGCCGCGCCCTCGCCTCCCCTTACGATCACACGCGTTCTCGGACCCGTTTTCTCGTCCTTCGCCGTCTTGCCTGCCTTCACGTCCCGCATGAACTGCTCGACGTCGGCGACGCGCACTTCCGTGATCTTCTTGCGCCCAAGCAGTGGCACGACGTGATGCCTTAGCCGGGCGAGCATCCAACGGCGGTTGCGATCCTTGAGATGATCGGTGCCCTTCTCGCCGTAAAACTCCACCAGATCGGCAATGGTCATCTCGCGCCGCTTGGCTTGGCGCGCCTGGGATGGGTCGTTCCCGTGCGCCACCAAGGCGAGCACCTTCTTTGCCTCGGCGCGGGCTTCGTCGACCGTGAGGACGCCGTAGCGGCCAAGCGTAAGGCGACGGCTCGTGCCCGATCGCCCGCCACCAGCCCGGTATTGGGCGATGAACGTCTTCGAGCCTCCCGATCGCACACGGAGGCCGAAGCCCGGTAACTCGCTATCCCACACGATCTGATCGCCCGCCCCGGCGACGACTTCATCGACTACGCGCTTGGTCAGCTTCCTCGTCGCCATCTCGTATTTCCCCCGCAATCCGACTGCCCACGCGCTGGGAAGCACCTGGGAAGCACCACAATAGCAAGTCGGGGAGTCTCACGGCAACACAGGTCACCATCGTGCGTCATAATTTCAATGTGTTACGTGTCTTCCGGCAACTCGCGGAACCGCCAGGAAACACGAGTACCAACCTTCACACGGGTGGGGTCACAGGTTCAATCCCTGTCGCGCCCACCAAAATAATAAACAAAATCAGTGTTATGCCAAGGTTGTGCGGCGACGACTTCATCATGGCGCACTCGCAGGAACCACATAGGAACCTCCAACCGTCGCGGGTGCACCGTCAGTGATGCATCCATTTCTTCCGTCTCTAAGACAGCGCCGAGTTTGGCATGGGATATCGACGACGGCGCGCTCGACAGCCGGTTCGAGAGACATGCGAGCCCGATTTCGTTCTCGCGTGGGCACATGTAGGCTCGCGCCCCAAACTAAGAGGAGGCATCGATGGCCCACCAGAGAATCCGCAAGTACATATCCGGGCCAAGCGCTGGACAACGATCTCTGCATGGCCGTCCGCGTCGGCAACCGCATCTGGCTTCGGGGCCAGACCGGCCTCGACCTCGAAGGCCTGTTCGTCGGCGAGGGGGACGCTGCGGCGCAGGCCGAGAACGCCATGGCCTGTGTGAAGATCCTGTTGGAGGAGGCGGGCTCGGACCTCTCCCACATCGTCAAGACGACGATCTACCTGACCGACCGCAAGTATCGCGAGCCGGTCTATCAGGTGGTCGGACGGTGGCTCAAAGGCGTCTACCCTTGCCAGACCGGGCTGATAGTCGCCGGCCTCGCCAAGCCCGAGATGTTCATGGAAATCGACGTCGAGGCGGTGATCCCGTGACGCGGGCCGCGGATGCGGCGCCGGCGGAACAACTACGCAACTCTTGACGCTTCGGTTAGAGCGTCAAGAGTGGCAGGAAGCGACGGCGACGGTCGGTTCCGGCGGTGAAGTGGTCGCAACGGCAGGGCGGCAGCATGCGGGCTGTTGTCCCTCAAGAGATACGTCGGTCGCATGGCGCCTTGACGAGGATGTGTCCGGTCCCGAAATTAGCTGACGTAACCGGGGCCGCCATGATGGGCCAGACGAGTGAGTAGCCGGCGTTTCATATGCCACCTACTCGGTCGCCCATCCTTGGGCGACGAACACTGACGCGACTGACGCCATCAACTTAACTCCACCAACGCCACTCACGCGGTGCCGGGTCTGGTGGCGGACGGATGAGGCGCAATGCCATCGTCTTCAGGTTCTGCACGATGGCTGCGAGGTGGAACTCGTCGCGGGCGCCAGTCAGGCCTCTGAGCCGCATGCGCTCGAAGCCGTGGTGGGTCTTCAGATGACCAAAACGCATCTCGACGCGTTGCCTTGGTCGACCTCGACGCATGGGAGATGCGCCCGTTCGGGAGTTGCCTGACGCCTTCACGTCGCCGCATTGTGTGTTATGTTATACTATAACATCATCGCGGCATGGCCATGACACCAATCCCCGTCACGATCCTCACGGGCTTCCTCGGAGCTGGCAAGACGACGCTGCTGAACGCGTTGTTGCGCGACCCGGCGTTCGTGGAAACAGCTGTGCTCATCAACGAGTTCGGCGATGTCCAGATCGACCATGACCTGGTAGCCGAATTCAGCGACGAGTACGTCACAACGACGACCGGGTGCCTGTGCTGCCAAGCGTCCAGCGATCTCAAACAGTCCCTGTTCGACCTTTGGACGCGGCGGAAGGATCGCAAGATCGGCCCGTTCAAGCGGGTCATCGTCGAAACGACGGGGCTGCTCGATCCGGTGCCGATCATCAACTCTCTGCTCGGACCGCCCGCGTTCGGCGTTATCGATCGCATCGTGACCGGGCAATTCGCTCTGTCCCGCGTCGTCACGCTGTTCGATATCGTCAACGGGGCAGCAACCCTGGACAGTCATTTCGAGGCGCTGAAGCAGATCGCTCTCGCCGACGTCATCCTGCTGACCAAGGCGGACCTCGCGCACGATCCCGCCACCCGACGCGATATCGAGGACGAGAAGAAGCGGATCTCGGCCATCAACCCGAGCGCCTGGATCATGGACCGGCATCTCGACTGGCCGGAGGTACGCGCGCTGTTCCTGGCAGCGGGCACCTACGATCTGAGGACCAAGGGCGAGGATGCCCTCGGCTGGCTCAAGGCTGAGCAAGTGCTCGGCAGCGATGGGCACGACCACGCCCACACCGATCGCAACCGGCACGGCGACGACATCCGCAGTCACGTGATCATTATCGACGAACCAATAAGTTCGCTGATTTTTCACTTCTTCCTCGACGCGCTGAAGATGAGCGCGGGGCCGGATCTTCTGAGAGCCAAGGGCCTCTTCGCATTGTCGGACGATCCCGACCGGCCTGTCGTCATGCACGGAGTGCAACATCTCATCCACCCCATCGATAGACTCGATCATTGGCCGAGCGAGGACAGGCGCAGTCGGCTGGTCGTCATAGGTCGCAATCTCAATATCGAGGCCATGCGCGCCATTCTGACGTCATCTCGACCAAAGCAGCGCGCCGTTACATCGAGGCTTGTCAAAGCAACCACCGCTGTTGGCCTGTTGGCCCTCGGCGTAACGGTCGGCGCGACATGGCTTGCCGCTCAATCGACGGGGGCGAGCACAGTCCATCTTCCACAATCCAAACTCGATCGGAGCATCCCATGAGCACGCCTCAGGTTCCCGTTACCGTTCTCACCGGCTATCTCGGTGCCGGCAAGACCACCCTTCTCAATCGAATCCTCACCGAGCAGCACGGCAAGCGCTACGCCGTGATCGTCAACGAGTTCGGCGAGGTCGGGATCGACAACGACCTCATCGTCAACGCCGACGAGGAAGTATTCGAAATGAACAACGGGTGCATCTGCTGCACCGTTCGCGGCGATCTCGTCCGCATTCTCGACGGGCTTATGAAGCGCAAGGACAAGTTCGATGCGATCCTGGTCGAGACCACGGGCCTTGCCGATCCGGGTCCCGTCGCCCAGACCTTCTTCGTTGACGAGGACGTGCGCTCGCGCACCAAGCTCGACGCCATTGTCACGGTCGTCGACGCCAAGAATCTGACGGCCCGCCTCGAGGACAGTCATGAGGCCGAGGCAGACGTCATACTGCTCAACAAGACGGACCTCGTGTCTGCGGCCGAGCTGGCCGAGGTCGAGAAGCGCATTCGTGCCATCAACCCGTACGCGAAATTGCACAAGACCGAGCGCAGCAAGATCGACCTGGAGCACGTGCTGGGACGCAGTGCCTTCGATCTCGATCGGATTCTCTCCCTCGAGCCGGATTTCCTCGACACGGGCCACCACCACCATCACAACGAGGATGTGACGTCGATCTCGCTGGTCAGCGACAAGCCCCTCGACGCCGACAAGTTCTTCAAATGGTTACAGTACGTTACGCAATCTCAGGGCGTCGACATCCTACGTTTGAAAGGCATCCTCGATATGAAGGGCGAGGATCAGCGCTTTGTCGTCCAGGGCGTCCACATGCTTCTGGAGGGCGATCGCCAGCGGCCGTGGAAGCCTGGTGAAAAACGGCAGAGCTGTCTGGTCTTCATCGGTCGCAATCTCGATCGTGACTTGTTGGAATCGAGCTTCAAGGCGTGCGAGGCCTGATGCCGCGTATGCCCCAATCACTGTCCGGTGCACTGCCCGCTGACGAGGCCGTCGGCGAATTGCTTGGTATCGAGGGCGAGCTTGGTGCGCCGGCGACCGCTGTGCTCGTCGTCGGCGAGCGGTTCGTG
>LNFM01004112.1_pt1 | contig 34523 bp, 29 predicted proteins | sample 596031 | NCBI WGS metagenome assembly LNFM01 (sample SAMN04254537, study PRJNA301005) | activated carbon metagenome | isolation source: dual media filters at the Ann Arbor, Michigan drinking water treatment plant | place: USA: Ann Arbor
GAGCCATACCGAGAGCGCCAGCTCCGACATTCCAGGTGAATTGGCGATAACCGTGAAGCTCGCCACGTCGATCCGGGGCGAGGCGAGGTCTCCGGGCTTGATCGCATGGCATTCCGCGCAGAGCCGCTCGGAAGACACGCGCCCGCGCTTGGCATCCCCCGCGGGCTCATTGGCGCGAGCACTGCCGGCCACGCCGACGAGCGCAAGGGCGAGACAAATGACGATTGTGCGCATGGCTCAACTCGTGACAACGACGTCGGGGGCTAGGCGATTGACCTTCATGGCGAAGAGCGTGAAGCAGACGAGATCGAGGAGCACGGCGAGGCTTGCCACCCAGAGCACGCCGAGCTGGTAGAAGTCGAGCTGCAGGTAGCCCGAGAGCCAGCGCTCCATTGCAAAGGCGATCACGAGGGCCGGCGCCAACGAGGTCAACACATCGAGCAAGGGACGAACATCGCTGCCGACCGGCTGCAGCACGACGGCGAAGGCCTGCACGGCGAGGTAAGCGAGCGCAACGGTCACGCAGACCATGACGTGGCGAAAGACGTCGTCGGCTTGACTAAGCTCTGGCCGGTTGCCGCCCCAGACCGCCAGCACAATGAAGGCAGCGAAAATGAACGGCGATACCAATTGGGCCACGAGCCAGAGACGGCTATGGCCCGGGCGCCGCGCTCGAGGCGCCTCGAGCCCCCGTGTCCCAGTGTCGACCTGTGCCATAACGTCCCCCCTTCCAACTCGCTGCCCTGGCGGCTCTCCGGATCTGGCTCAACGATTGCATCGATGGAACGTGCGCAAATCTCGTCCAGATTTGGCTGCCGAGCTTCCAGCCTGCCCTCACGGAACTGCACAGGCGACGGCGCGATGACCAGAGCGAGTGCCCGGAAAATACCATTGGCCGAGCATCAAATCGAACTCAGCAAGTAGACTTGGAATTGTTAGTCTGTTCATGAATGACCCTGCATTGCGTCTGGTCAATGTGTAAACGCCATGCCCGTGGCTCTTGATGAGCATGAGCAGGATCTCGCGAATTTTCTCGGTGGCTGTGTTGCTCGTGTTGGCTGTGTCTGCTGCGCTGGCGCAGGAGCCGGCCTTCACTCAGGGCACGCGAGCCTCCCCAGGCGCTGCAGTTGAGGTCCATCTATTCTGGACGGCGACCTGCCCGCATTGTGCCAATGCGCGCCGGTTCCTCGAGCGGGTTGTGCCGGTCATTCCGGGCGCGCGACTGCAATCCCTCGAGCTCGATGGCGATGGCCGCAGAGAGGCCGCCTTCATCGCCCTGTCGAAGCGTTTCAACAACGAGCCGCCTGGCGTGCCGCTGATCATCGTCGGCGACGAGGCGTTCGTCGGTTACCGCGACGACGCGACGACGGGAGCTGAGATCGAGCGCCGGATCAAGGCGTGCCTCGCCTCGCCCTGCACCGATGTTGCCGGGCCAATCTTCGCGCAATCCGGTGTGATCGCGCCGACCGCACAAGGCGTTAGCGGTGAGGGAAGCCCCCGCATCATGCGGCCCGAGCTGCCCTCGACGATATCGGTTCCGGGGTTTGGCAGCATCGAAACCCGAGCACTGTCGCTGCCGATGCTGACCATCGTGCTCGGCGCCGTCGACGGCTTTAATCCATGTGCTATGTGGGTACTGGTGCTTCTGATCGGCCTGCTGGTCGGGATGAATGATCGCGTCCGGATGTGGAGCTATGGCCCTGCGTTCCTGCTGACATCGGGTGCCGTCTACTTCCTGTTCATGGCCGCGTGGCTCAATCTGTTCCTGTTCCTCGGCTCGCTCGCCTGGATACGGGCGGCCGTTGGCGTATTCGCGCTGGGAGCTGGCGCCTACTACCTACGTGAGTTCGTCCGGAGCCCAAATGCCGCCTGTGCAATAACGACGCCGGGCGAAAGGCAGCGCGTGATGGACCGCCTAAGGAGTGCGGTATCGGAGCGGTCGTTCGCCATGGCCATCCTGGGCATCATGGTGCTCGCCGTCGCCGTCAACATGATCGAGTTGTTGTGCTCGGCAGGCATTCCGGCGGTCTATACGCAGGTTCTGGCGCTCAGCGGTCTCACACCGCTCGGCTACTATGCCTACTTGGCGCTCTACATCTCCGTATTCATGATCGACGACGCGGTAATCTTCGTTGCTGCCATGCTGACGCTGCAGGCGACGGGGCTCGCGGCGTCTTACTCGCGGTGGTCGCATCTCATCGGCGGCGCTGTGCTGCTTGGCGTCGGGCTGCTGCTCATATTCAGGCCAGCGTGGCTCGCCATGGCATAAGTGCCGACCGATAACGCTACGGAGCAGCTCGACGTCCTCTTCACATGGGACCGCTGTTCAGAGATTTCGAAGAGGTCCGCTTCATCCAGCTAGCTTCGAGGATCAACGTGATGGCCCCCACGCTGAGCAGGGGCGTGTGCATCACTTTAGGCACTTGCGCAGACCTGCCTCCGATCTCGCGGGGGCTCCCAAGAAGTTCTCCGACCAAGAAACCGTTGGCTGATCACGCTACATCGTTCGAGTCTTGCGGCGGATCGTCCTTGGGTGCATATCGCGCCTCCCATTCCTCGCGCGTCAGGGCTTCTGGAATGATGATGTAGCCGATCTTCTGGCCGGCGGTGTCCTGTGTGCCGTAGCGCTTGACGAAGCGCATGTAGAGCTTGGATGCGCGTACGGGGCCTGCGGCCGCCAGCTGCTTGAGTGTCATGACGATGACCTCGAGCGTCGTGTACCGGACGCGAGCGCCCTTAGGCCTGCCCGAGAGACGCTGCACCTCTTCAAGCACCAGCGCCGCGATCGGCTTGAGCCCACGCTCTCTCCGAGGCCGTCCATCGGCATTTCCGGACCGCCCCTTCTTGAACCGCGTCGCTGTTGGCGGGCAGCGATAGCCGACCGCCTTATTGCCCTGATCGTCAGTTCCGCTGGCCACTGAAGCACCTCCTCAGGCGTTCTACGTCGATGACGGTGCGCAGCAAGGCCAGCATCCGCGAGAACGAACTCGGCTTGCCTTCCGCATAGTCAGGGTCGTCGAAGATCTGTCGCTCGATCGCTTCGGGCAGATTCTTCGGAACGATGAAAATGCCGCCCGTGGGTCCAGGTGGCGGCTCCTTGATGAGCTTGTGCGTCTCGGCTTCGCCGAGCACGACCTCGATCGAGTCGATACGCTTCTCGACGAGTGACCGCCTGACGTGCTGCCGCAGCATGGCCTCATACGGATGCATCGAGGTGAGTTCGCCATCGCGCTTGACGCGAATGGGGGCTTCGAGCGCCTCGCGGAGATCGATCTGGGCGCCGGGACGCCGGGCCGACTTTGCTCGGCGCCGCGGAGCAGGGGAGGCGACCGCGCTGTCGTTCGGGTCCTTGCTGTCATCCGTCTTGCTCATTCTGCGGCCTCCCCGAGGCGGGCTGTACAACTGGCGGCTTGCCTCTGAAGGGCCACTTCGGCGAAGGGCTGACCGGTGTCCAAGAGGACAGGCTCTATCTTCGCGATCCGGGTCAGGCGCTTCAGGATGACGTCGCAGTAGAGCGGATCGAGCTCGATGCCGTAGCCGCGCCGGCCGGTCTTGTGGGCGGCGACGAGCGTCGTGCCGGAGCCGGCGAAAGCGTCGAGAACGATCCCCTTGCGTGCCGAGCAGTCGAGGATGGCGTCGGCGACCATCGCGACCGGCTTGACGGTCGGATGCATGGCGAGGTCGTCGGCGCGCGTGGCGCTGAAGACATTGGCGCCCGTGTAGGACCAGACGTTCGTGCGATAGCGGCCGTGCTTGCCGAGCTCGACATTGTTGATATGCGTCGCCGTCCCGACCTTGAACACGAAGAGCAGCTCGTGCTGGGAGCGATAGAGGCTCCCCATGCCGCCGTTCGTCTTCGCCCAGACACAGAGGTTCTTGAGCCCGGAATAGCGATCACGGGCCGCGGCCAGGACCTCGCCCATGTGCCGCCAGTCCATGCAGATGAAGTGGATCGCGCCGTCGGTGGAGGCTGCGACGAGGTTGTCGAAGACCCGGCCTAGAAAGGTCGTGAACTCGGCTTCGGTCATTTCGCCGGAGGCCATTGCGAATTCGCGGTGCCTGAAGGCACCAAGCCCCGAGACGTGGCCGTCGATCTTGACGTTGTAAGGCGGGTCGGTGAAGACGAGCTGCGCCGTCTCGCCTGCGAGCAGCCGCGTATAGGTCTCGATCTCGGTCGCGTCGCCGCAGATCAGCCGGTGCGGACCGATCTGCCAGATGTCGCCCAGGCGCGTGACCGCCGGTCCCTCGACCACAGGCACCTCGTCGGCCGGATCGGCTTTCGCCGGCTTCCCCTCGAGACCTTCGATCAAGACGTCAATCTCGGGCATCTCGAAGCCGGTGGCCGAGATGTCGAAGTCGAGTTCGATCTCCATGAGATTTTGGAGCTCGATAGCGAGGATCTCGCGATCCCAGCCGGCCTTCTCGGCGAGCTTGTTGTCGGCGAGGATGTACGCGCGCTTCTGCGCGTCGCTCAGATGCTCGAGCCGGATGGTCGGCACCGTGGCAAGTCCGAGCAGCTTCGCGGCCTCGACCCGGCCATGGCCGGCGACGATGCCGTTGTCCTTGTCGATGAGGACGGGGTTGTTGAAGCCGAAGGCCTTGATGCTGGCGGCGATCTCGGCGATCTGCTTCGGCGAATGCGTCCGTGCATTACGGGCGTGCGGCCGCAACTCTGCCGGAGACTTGGGAATGATCTGAAGGTATGCCATGGACAGGCTCCTCGGAAAGAGGAGCCCGCTTAAAGAACAAGGCGCGGCTCCTCGATGAACCTTCGAAGCCCGCGCCCATGCGCCAACCTCGAACCCATCGGGCGTCACGCCCTCACTTTGGAACTACTTCGCTGACTGCCGCCCATGCGGCTGGGCCTTCGACCACGTCCACATGGATGCTCTCCGGTCCCGCCAGCGCCTCGTTCCAGGCAGCTGGAACATAGGCGAAACGTGTCTGAAAAGCAAGAGAGAGAATCGAAAAACGGACGTGTTATCAATGAGTTGCCTTTTGCGCCGCTAACCGCTTCTGGTGGCTGGCATGGAGCGGGGACAGGGGCTCGCTGACATATGAGGCCGCCCCACTCCCTGTTATTGGCGCCGCCCTCGCTGTTCGGCCCGCGTCGCTCCCTGATCGGCCCGCAAAATTCCCTGTTATTTTCGCGACGTAAATTCGATGTAACCATATGTATTTACGTATAAAAACGCCATTCTGAGCCGATTTTCAAGGCCAGAAAGCGCGAAATTACCCTGTTCCTGAGACCCGTTCGCCGCAGACTGCCAGCACAGCCAGCCGTCTTGCTCAAATCGATAGTGTTTTGGAACCTTCTGCGCGACGCGGATTTGTGCCGATTCATCCGCGGATTATGGCCCTCGGCATCGCTGCTGAGGCGCCTGGAGACGCGACATGTGGCGGTTCTGGTCGGCGCGGGTGCGAACGTCTGGGGTGGCGACGATCAGGGCGGGCGGAATTCCTCTGAACGCGCTGCGCCTTCCACTGCAGTGGAGGGCAGTCCGAGGTCCTGAGGTGGCGCGTGGCGCGCAGCTCCGATGGCGGGCGTTCATCGAGGATGGCGGCGAAGACGTGCGGCGGCAGACAGGGAAGGCGCCTCGGCGCTGTCGGCTTCCCCGTCGCTCGTCTTCCTGCGCGCCGCAATGTCGTTCATCGCTTCTGTGCTGCCGGACGATACGATGGTCCGGAGGGCGACAGCCTCCTGCAGTGTTCGGACGTTGACCGGATCGATGGTGGAGACGTTCGCTGCCCCGGTAGATCATGCGGACCGTCCGAGCCTCAGGTCGATCGATGACGATTTGCGGGTCCTCCACATCGCAACCAGGCGGCACGGTGCCGCCCATCCCCATGCCACTGGCTGTCGACGCCGCGCCCGACAGCGCTGTCATTGACCCGTCTCATCGGCTTGATCGAGGACGCGCGGGGCGATCTCGATGAATGGCCTGATGAAGGAGATGGACGGCAATCGATGAACATGGGTGTGACGGACCACTTCGGACGAGATCATCGTCGGCTGGATGAAAACCGCGTCGAACCCGCTTCCGATGAAACTCGCGAAGGTGCTGAACATATCTTCGCCTTGAGTTTTCTTCGTGACAACCAGTTCGAGCTTCGTCGGGCCAGCCGCCCGCTCTATGCTTGAAGCATGGTCGCAGTGAAGGGATCGCTGACGTTGGCCAGAACGCCGCGACGATCCGTTGATGGCAGGCACTCGCGCACGATCTCGACGCATTTGCCCGCCAGCTCGGCGCCTTGTCCCGAAATGCCCGTCACATTCCCACCCGGCCTCGCGAGCCATTCGACAAGACCATTTTCGACCGGATTTCCCGCGCCGCCTATCACGATGGGAATTCGGTCTGTCGCCCGTTTCGCTGCGACCACCATCGGCGTAAGCCACGCAACGATGACGTCGGGCTGCGTGCGAACGAGTTCGGCTGCCGCGTCGGTGGCCGCTTCAAGTCCGCCATCGGCAAGGCGCACGACGAACCGTACCTTCCGTCCAAGGCGGGCGAAATGGGCCTCGAGCCCGGCGATCAGCTTATCGGGGGGGGATTGCTTGGGCCGAGAAATCCTACGACTGGCTCGGGCAAGTCTGACGATCATTCGTGCGCCCGACCGCCGGGATGTTTCATCGCCAGGGGCGTCCGGCAACTCTGCGAATATGTGACCGACCGTCTGTTGCTTCAGTCGCATAAGTCGATTACCTTCTCCGGCACTGCGCGAGGAACCAGAACGGAGCCGAGCGCGGCGGCGACGTCGTCGGCACGTAACGACATGAATGAACCGATCAACCCGTTGGAGCTTCTCTCTGCAACGCCCCTATTCGAGGGAATGCCCGCAGAAGTCTTGAGGTCTATCCAGTCGGCGACCCACCAGGCTGTCTACCCGAAGGGCAAGGTGATCTTCTGCAAGGGTGATCGCGGGGACGCTATATATCTCGTCCTCGAAGGGCGCGTTCGTCTGTCGGTTGTCACGGCTGCAGGGCGAGAGCTGACCTTCTCGCACGCAGCCGTCGGCGACCTTTTCGGAGAGATCGCCGTCCTCGATGGCTCGCCCCGCAGTGCGGACGCAACCGCTCTCGGTGACGTCCGGGTTCAGGTACTCCCGGCCGTAGCTTTCGAGCGTTTCCTCGACCGCTACTCGGAGCTGTCGCGAGGCGTCATCCGATTGTTGTGCGCGCGATTGCGGACCGTGAGCGATCACCTCGAGGACATCGCCTTGCTTCCGATCGAGGCACGGCTCGCCCGTTTTCTCCTGAGCCAGCTACAACCGGGCGCAAATGGCTCCTCGCCGGCCAGTCGGCGCGCCACGCTCGGCATCTCCCAAGGTGAGATTGCGCTGCTGCTCGGCGCCAGCCGTCCCAAGATCAACGCGGCCCTCATGCTTCTGGAGCAGGAAGGCGCCATTGTGCGCTCGGGCCAGACGATCGATTGCGCACCGGCGGTTCTGGCGCGGATCGCCAGATTGGCGTGAGCGGCACGGGATGCGAACGTGGTCGAAGCGGGGGATGTGCAAGGACCGTGGGCTCCAGCGAAGCCGATCCGAATGCGGAGCGACTCACGGCAACGATAGACGATGCAAGCAGAGTACTGCGGGTTGACCGACGGCTGCATATTACCTGTCCCGGCGCGCCTGATGATCGGTTTTCGTCGCCGCCTCGAGGTTCGCCTTCGCACCATGATGGTTCGGATCCACCGCAAGCGCCTGACGGAAGTCCCTGATAGCGGCTTCCCGGTCCCCCGCCACCAGATGCAGCTCTCCGCGACCGTTCAGGGCGCCGACATAATCCGGCACCAGCTCGATGGCCCTCGTGAAATCCGCTGCCGCGCGCTGGTTGTCTCCCTTGCGTCGCCGAGCGACGCCCCGGTTGTTGTAGGCATAGGCTGAACTCGCGTCGTATTGGATAGCCCAGGTGAAGTCGCTGATCGCCGCATCGAAGTGGCCGAGTGCGAGGAAGGCCAATCCGCGATTGTTGAGGGCGTCGGGCCGCAGAGGAGCCAGCTTCAGGACCGCGCTCAGATCCGTAATGGCCTCGCTGTAGTCCTTCAGCGCCAGATAGGTCGTGCCCCGATTGAAGCGGGCGTTCACGAAATGAGGGTCGAAGGCGAGAGCGCGACTGTAGTCTTCGATCGCTGCGCGAGGCTTGCCAAGGTAATCGAGAGCGTTCGCCCGATTGTTGTACGCGACGAGAAGCTGTTTTTCGGTCGCCCAGTTCGAGGAGATGATGTCGGAGCACGCGACGACGGCGTCGGCTGGGTCGAAGGCCTCGGAACATTCCCCAAGGACATCTGCAGCGACTGGCGCCGCATCCACGAGGCTCACCGCTGCGGTAGCAAGCGCCACGAGGGTTGCAACGAATGAACGCCGAATCATGGCGGAAGGCTCCTCGTGCAAACACGCTTCTCGTCATTCGAAGGCCGGCTGAGGCCGTTACGACCACCTCCACGTTGCGTCGTGCCAGCGGCCGCGGCACCAGGATCAGCGAAACTCCGGGCGGACGCTGTTCCGTAAGGAACAAGTCCGAAAGAAAGTCGCGATGATCAGGAGACGAGCAGCGTGGCTGAACACGCTCCGGTGGGCGGAATGCATTTGCCCGAGCTGGCGCCCCTCGATCGACAGGTGAATGCCCTCCTGCGGCTCAGGCTGGCAGTCTGTTTCGATGACACCATCCCGCCGGAACGACGGGTGCCATCATCGAGGTCGTTCTTGTCCGCAGCCCGCGCTGCCGCCCCGCTCGGCGCATCGACGAGGTTCATGGAATGAGGCAGAGGCCGGATTCCTGGGGTAGGCGAATGACCGGTTGGCTGGCTTCTGCCGAGCGCCTGGTCCCGTTCGCCGCGAGCCGCCTCTTCCGGAAGTACGCCTGACTGCTGCATCACGGAGCCTGTCGCCAGCGAAATCGAGGGGGAGGCAATGATCGAACCGCTGGGCGAGCTTGCCTGCAAGGGCTTGTCGAAACCGATCAGAGTGTTCTCTGTGCTCGGCTTCTCGAACTGACGCGTCGTCGGCAACACGCCCTGAAGCTGTAAACGCCACATCGCAAGATGGCCGGGATCTGCCCCGCTGCGAATAGTCCCGCACAGCGCGGCGATCCGTGTGTCTGTTGTTCGTACATCGGGTACGAAGTCCATCAATCCATGATAGTGAGAATTGGCCGGGCCGTTTCTCGACCGCTCCGCCAGGTATGTTCTCATCCTCCGGACATTCGATCGGAATGCCTGCCCGCTGTCCGCAGATCGAGCTTGCAGGCCGGACTTTCGCGCTCGACATCAACGTGGTCTCGGCCTCGCTGTCGGCAGTCGTGAAGTACGCATTGGTCGCCGACGATACCACGATCACGCGCCCCGCCTGCGCGATCCTCACACCCGGATCTATGACCTGGCAACCCGCCTCACCAAACACCTTGACCGGGTGTCCTTGAGGCTGGCGGCTGGCCCGGGGCGCCACACGCCGCTGACGTCGTTTGATGCTTTGATCCAGCTCACTTCGCGATCAGGCTTGCGACGCGCGACAGCACCCTGCTGCTCTCTGTGCTTCGACCGGCGAGTCATTGTAGAAATGCTCGTGTCCATCACGTGCCATAGGCAGATGCGCCCCGAGAGCGAATCGTCCCCCCGTTGCGGCCGGCACAATCGCTGCTCCATACGGGGCTTGATCCGGTGCAGTGGCCGCCATTCGTGCGTGGTCGATATGCGTCATTGCCGTCGCATCTCGAGTGAGCGGCCTTCCGCGAAGGAGCCGTCTCGTCATCTCACGACGACCGGCCGGATGAAGTTCCCGGCCGGTCGCGAGATCCTCAGCCGATGCTCCTGAGCTTGGCGAGCGTCTCTGTCGCCTCGGGCCGAACCGTGTAGTCGGGATCGGCATCGGCGGCTCGCACGATGCCTTGCCGATCGATCACGAACCGCGATGGGATGGGCAATTCCCACAGGGAGTGGTCCGTGTTCTTCGGCAGATCGATGCCGAAACCCTGATAGACGGCCCGAAGGTCGTCGGGGAGCGTGAAGACGAGCCCGAATGAACGTGCGATGGCCAGCCCCCGATCGGACACGATCGGAAAGCCGAGCTTTTGTTTGTCCACGAGGCTCTTCGAGATGTCCGGCTTCTCGGGCGAAAGGACCGCAATCTCGCCACCGGCAGCACTGACGTCCGAATAGATGTCCTGCAGAGCATCCAGCTCTGTGCGGCAGTATGGTCACCAATGTCCGCGGAAGAACGACAGCACGAGCGGCCCCCGCGCGAGTAGATCCGTCGAGCCGATGGTGCGGCCATCGTGGGATAGTCCCGAGAACGCCGGCATCGGTTGTCCGACCTTCACGATGCCATCGAGAATCCCGGAGGCTCTCAGATCAGCCGTTGCTCGTTGCATGATGGCCTGTCGGTCGGGCGGTATTCGCTTCGACGACGCCTCGCGTATGGCGTCGAGTTTCTCTTTCAATGGCATTTCATGTGCTCCTGTCATGCTCGGCTGCCGTCTCTCGTCATCGTTGCGCACCGGCAGCCACGTCGAGCGCAATTCTGCGGGCTGAATCGCACTAGCCAGCAGAAACCCTGTGCGACGTGACCATCGCAATCGGACCCCATGTCGGACAATACCGGGATTGCCGCGACGAGCGGCGAAGCGACTCGATGATCCGGCCGGCCAGTCCGAGGGCCGCAAAGATGCCGACGGTCACGAGGCGCACTCCTGCAATCTCTATGGTGTCCGGCCAATCGATTTCCGTGGATGAAGCGGTCGGGCCGCACTGCGAATTCTGGTGACACTCCCGCGCGATCGGCTGCTGGAGCGACCTCGTCTCTTGACGCCGGCCGCGGACGTCGATCAAGGCTGCGTGGCTTGAGCCAGCTTGGCTTCCAGCTCGACGATGCGGGCCCTCAGAACGGTCGTCGCTTCCTCGACATCGGCAAGCGTGTAGCGTTCCGTGATGTTCTGGGAGCAATTCCAATCGAAGGCTTCGATGCCGATCAGAATGCCACGCTCGACGCGCGTGTGGGCCCCGTCCTGCGTGAGCTTCCGCATCGTCACGGCATCGTCAGGCGGAACCACGCGCGCATGCCCCAATATTTTCAGGCGCGCCCTGTTGGCGTAGTCCATCAGGAACAGCGACACCCGATCGTTGCCGGCCAGATTGCCGATGGTGATGTACTGCCGGTTGCCACTGAAATCGGCGAAGCCGATGGTCTTGTCGTCGAGCACCCGCAGAAGCCCTGCTGGCCCACCGCGATGTTGGATGTAGGGCCAGCCGGTCTCGCTCACCGTTGCCATGTAGAAGCTGTCGCGGGCCGCAATGAACTGTGCTTCGCGATCACCCAGCCGATGCCGCAGCGGCTCGCCACCTTCGAAGCGGGTGTTGCTTCTGCGGCTGCCGTTCTGCTCCTGTGCCGCCTTCACATTCGGGGTGAAGGCGATCTCGGCAAATCTGTGACCCATGTCGATGTCTCCAAGACGGGCCCGCTGGATGATCACGTCGCGCGGGCGAACGAGTTGGCGTCCTGGACGGACGTCGCGGTGGTCGAGAGCGTGCCGAGGCCTATTGCGCCTGCGGGTCCGGCAGCTTCGATCTCGACGCAGCCAGTGATGGCGAGGATGATATCCACATCATGACCGCGCGTCAGCCAGAGCGTCCCGCCCGACGCGGAGACCAACCCCGGTGCTGCCTCAGCGAACGTGAAGATCTGCGTCGGCTCGCGGTGTCGGTCGTGCTCGGGCGTCGACAAATCGCGCCGCGGCTGGGGCGTTTCCTCGAACGCTACCCTGAGGTCACGATCGATCTTGCCATGCAAGACGTCTTCGTCGATTTTGTCGGGCAAGGCATCGATCTGGCGATCCGCGTCGGCGAGATCACCGACCAGAGCCTCGTGGCCCGCAAGAAGGGCATGGTGAGGCCCAGGACGGTCGCGTCACCGGCCTATCTGAAGGCCAATGGTGCGCCTCGCACACCCAACGACCTCAAGCGCTAACACGGCATCGTCTGCACGCGGCTCTCGACCGGCAACAGGTGGCACTTCGAGAGGCGCGACGGGCCGCTGTCGGTCGATGTCTCGGGCCGCTCCCGCGTTGATAATTCCGAGCCCGTGCGCGAAGGCCTGCCTTCCGGGCTCGATATCTCGGTCATACCGGCCTTCGCCTTTTCAGACGGGATCACTGGGGCGCTACCAAGGTGCTGCTCAAGGCCGACGAGCCGAGACTTATGCCGTTGCATGCCGTGTATGCCCGCGCCGCCATGTGCCGCCGCGCGTGCGCGCCATGATCGACTTCCTGGCCCATGAACTCGAGATCATTCCGGTGCCGAAGCGGAGCGTGCGCGTCGCCACGGTTCCAACTGCCGATCGCCCTGCGCGCTCGCCTTTCCAGCGAGCGACCCGCAGTCTGCGATGCTCGCCGTGATGGTCGGCTCGATCACGGCGGCCCGTGACCCGGGCGGCAGTTGCCGCTGGCGGTCCTTCGTACCAACCCCGAACGCGTTCCCGAGGTATGCCTCGAACATCCCGGTTGAGGCCGGCGGATGCCTGTGTCGTCGCCTACGCCGCAACGTCATCGCGATTAGAAGGGGCTGATCACCATCTGAACTCTGATGAGCGCCAACTGGAGATCTGACGTCTGGTCATCGAAAACTCTATTGCAATGCAACAAGCGGCGGATGGCGAAGATTTCGAAACGAGACCGTAGCCGTTGCCGCGTCGGAGCACCTCAGCTACGCTTGTCCGGACAAGTAAAACTCACAGGCCGCTTCCGGAGGATGAGACCGTGGCAAAGCGCGACATCACGTTCGGCTGGTTCCTGCCCACAAACGGCGACAGCACCTGCCTCTCCGACCCCGCCCAACGCATTGCTCCGTCCCGCCCCATGATGGATGAGATCGTCGAAGCGGTCGACAATGGCGGCTACACATACATGCTGATGCCCGTGAACGCGATCTGCTGGGAAGCGACGGTCTTGGCGTCCTGGTACGCGGCCAGGACGCGAAACGTGGCTCCGCTGATTGCGCTGCGCTCGGGTTATGTGAACCCCGTGCTCGCCGCCAAGATGTTTGCCACCCTCGATCAAATGTCGGGCGGACGCCTCTGCATCAATCTCATCGCGGGCATCAATGACGACGACTCGATCGCGGACGGAATCGCCGACAGCAAGGAGGTCCGCTACGAGAAGATGGACGAGGAAGTGACCATCATGAAGAAGCTGTGGGCCTCGAACGAGCCCATCGGCTTCAAGGGGAAGCACTATTCCTGCAATCAGGTGATCGAGCCGAAACCGCTGCAGCAGCCGCATCCACCGTTCTTCCTCGGCGGCGGCTCGCCCCAGGCTGCCGAAATATCGGCCAAGCATTCATCGGTGCATCTCTTTTGGGGCGACAAGCCGAAGGTGATCGAACAACGCATCGGCGACATGAGAAAGCTTGCCGCCAGATACGGTCGTGAGACGGCGCTTCAGTTCGGCATGCGGCTCCAGATCGTGTGCGCCGATACCGAGCCGGAGGCATGGGAGCTGGCCAACGCTCTGGTCAAGGGGACGAGTGGTGTCAATCCATTCAACATGCGCGGCGGCGCCACGGCCGTGGAAGGCATACGCCGAACGTCAGAGGCCAATCGGCGCGTCTGGCAACTCCTCGAGGAGTCCGGCGATGACCTGAAGATCCATCCCCATCTCTGGACTGGCATCTCCAAGGTCCGCGCGGGCGCCGGCATCGCGGTCGTCGGCAACCCGGAGCAGGTCGCAAACACTCTGAAGGAGTTCGTCGACGCAGGATGTACCTCGTTCTGTTTGTCCGGCTACACACACGCTGCAACGGCGCGGACGTTCTCGCAGAAGGTCATGCCGTACTTCGCAGATCGTATTTCCGACAAGCTGCCGCAAGCGGCATGAGCAGACACAAGCTGCTGTCTATGCGCAATGCCGAAGCCCGCCTTGCGATCAACACGAGAAAGATCAACCCGTCCTCGTCACCAATCACGTGACCGGTGGTAGGCACCCAGATGAGTTTCGTAGCCATCACGAGAGGCGCGCTGCTGGTCCTCGGACTGGCCATGGTCGCTTACCATATGATCGGCTCGCAGATCGTGCTGGCGGGCTACGTCGAGAATCAGGCGATTCACCTGGCTTTCGTGCTGCTGCTGGTGTTCCTCCACAGCGCAAGCGTCGCTCAATCGTTTTTCCTTCGGTTCTGGAATCTCCTCCTCGCCGGCATTGGCCTTGCGACGTCCGCCTTCGTCTATTTCAATGTCGGCCATCTAGAGGAGATCGTCGGGTTTCCCGGCACCATCGAGGTCGTTGTCGGAGTGACGATCATCGCATTGGTCATCGAAGCCACGCGGCGCGGGTGGGGCATGGTTCTGCCACTGGTGGCGTGCATCTTCATCGCCTACTTCCTGTGGGGGCATCTGATCCCCGGCCCGCTCAACCACAAGCCTTTCACCTTCAGCTATGTGGTTTCCTATCTTTCCATCGGGCTGACAGGAGTCTTCGGCGAGTTCCTCAGCATCTCCGCAGATCAGGTGTTCTTGTTCGTCGTCTTCGGCGCACTCTTGTCGGTAATCAAGATCAACGATCTCTTTTTCGAGATCGGTAAGGCGGCTGGGCGCGTTTTCAGCGGCGGTCCCGGCCAGACGGCCGTCATCTCGAGTTCTCTCGTGGGCACAGTGACCGGCGCCGCCGTCGCGAACGTGGCCATCACAGGTGCCTTCACGATTCCCTTCATGAAGAAGGTCGGCTATCGCCCCGAGGAGGCGGGAGCCATCGAGGCAACCGCGTCTACAGGCGGACAGATCATGCCGCCGGTCATGGGTGCATCGGCTTTCCTCATGGCGTCGTTTCTCGGGCAGCCCTACGCGGCTGTGATGGCCGCCGCCGTCATTCCGGCACTTCTTTACTACTGGACTGTAATCCTCGGCGTGCAGTTTCTCTCGGTGAAGCGAGGCATCGTAGCCCCCGTCGAGCCTGTTGACCGCAATCTCGTAATGAGACGCCTGCCTCTGTTCCTCGTTCCGTTGGGGATCATGATCGGCATGCTGGCCATGAACTACAGTCCCAACAAGGCGGCATTCTGGGCCATCTCCGTCGCCATCGCGATGAGCTATCTCACTGTGGACACGCGTCCAACTGTAGGTGAGGTGCTCAAGTGCCTGGCCGATGGCGCCGTCACCGGAGCGCAGATCGGAATCTCCCTGGCCATTGTCGGCATCATGGCCCAGACCCTCCTGACGACCGGTCTGGGCAACAAGGTGGCGGGCCTCGTCGAGTTGCTCAGTGGCGGCAACCTGTTGATGGCGCTCCTTTTGACGATGTTGGTTTCGCTGGTCCTCGGCTGCGGGGTTCCGACTGCGGCAGCCTACAGCCTCGTAGCCATTGTCGTCGTGCCCACTATCGTCAAGATGGGCGTATCGCCGATGGCGGCTCACTTCTTCGCATTCTACTTTGCTGTGATCTCCGCTGTGACGCCACCGGTGGCACTCGCGTCTCTTGCGGGGGCCGGCATCGCGCGCGCCAGCTACCTCAGGACGTCGTGGGAAGCCTTCAAACTGGCGATATCCGGCTTCATTATCCCGTTTCTCGTCATCTACAATTCAGCAATCATCCTCGAGCCGACGTCCTGGCAATGGGCATTGGGCACGGCGGTTGCTGTACCGATCGGCATGACGGCGTTGACGGCGGCAATCTACAACTGCGGTCTGGTTCCGTTTCGCCCCATCGAAAGGCTGATGGCGATCCTTTGCGGTGCCATGATGACTGGCTACGCCGTCTTCCGGCACGTCGACGAATTACCTCTCGAGTATCCCATGCTCGCGCTCGGGGTCGTTCTTGCGGCAACGCTCCTGCGCATGCAGAGGCTGCGCTACTTGGAGCAACAGCGTCGTCCGTCGATGCATGAAGCAGACGGGACACCTGCTTCGAGCGCCGCATCAACAAGACAGGGGTGAGGCGCCCATGAACGGCCGCGGGATGGAACCGCAGAAGAAACAAGAAGGGAGAACCGCCATGTTGAACAGACGGATGACAATCGCTCTTGCAGCCTCGGCTGCGTTGGTGCCGCTCATCTCCGTGGGCAACGCATTTGCACAAGCTCGCCCGGAGACGAGTGTAAGCCTGCTCGGTGCCCCATTCGGCACCGGCACGTACGTGTTGAGCAGCGCGCTCGAGCAGATATCGAGGAAGAGCCATCCCTGGCTGCGCATCTCCGCCGCAGAAAGCCCGGGCTACGTGTTCAACATGCGCAAGCTCGACGCAGAGCGAGACCTGCGCAAGAACACGATCATCGGCTCGGGACCGGCGCTCATGCGTCTCGGAGAGGACGGCGGTAAACCGTTCGACAAGAAAGTCGAACGGCCGAAGGTCTTGGCGAATTTCGTCATAACGGCGGTGTGGCTGACATCACTTGATCCGAAAATCTCCAAGGCGGAGGACGTGTCTGGCAAACGCATCGGCTTTGGTACGGCTGCCCAGATCAATTGGAGCGTCCTGCCTCGCGCGGTGCTCGAGCACGGCTGGGGAATACCGCTGTCCAAAGTCAGCCTGCAGTATCTCGGCAACAAGGCCGCGGTTTCTGCGCTCCTCGATGGCAAAGTCGACCTCGCGATCTCCGGAGGCTATGTCGATCCCGGCACCGGCGCGATCTCACTCGCTCCGCCGACGACCGAACTCATCGCAACGGGGCGCGCACTGTTTCATATCCCATGGGGCAAGGCAGCCGTCGAGAAGACCGCTCCAAAAGGGTTTGAGGTTGTTCCCTACACGGTTCCCGCCAAGGCAATTGACGGCAAGAATGGGGATTTGGAGACGTTCATCGATTCAGGCGCCTGGACGGTGTATCCGGAATTTCCGGAGGAACTCGCCTACGAGATCACGAAGCTGATCATTGCGAACATCTCCGTGTTTGGCGAAACGCACGCCATCGGCAAGCTCATGTCCAGGAAGGGCATCGTTTACGGATGGAATCCAGAGCATTTCCATCCCGGCGCACTCAGGGCCTACAAGGAAGCCGGCATTCTCTGACGTGGTGCCCGTCGATCCCCGCCAGCCGATGCTGCACAGGCGTGTAGCGTCGGCCGGTTTGATTGTCGCCCCGCGAAGTTGCGACGAGCGCGCAGAGATCGGTCGGCCTCACGACGGTCATTTGTAAGGGGTGTACGGCTTCAACGGCGGCGCCGTCCCAACTCGGCCCAAGTAAAATGCGCCCGGCAGACTGGGAGCGATCGTCGCTTGCGCCAACGCAGGGATCGAGTCTGGAAGTCCTGAGCCGATCAATTTGGGTGCTTTTTCACAGATCTCTTGCGTGTGGTTTGAGACGACGTCTGTTTGCTGCTCAGAGCGTTGGTCGACGATCGCGCCAAGACGTCATCCGCTCATACGTGTGCCCGACACGCAGGACGTGCGCATCTTCGAAGGGTCGCCCGACAATCTGCATCGAGAGCGGCAGGCCTTGGGCATCGAAGCCGTTGCAGATTGACAGCGCGGGCGTGCCCGACACATTGAATGGCATCGTGAAGGTGGAAGCTTCGAAACTCCCGTACTTGGTCATCGCGTCCATTCTTGGCGCTGATGTCGCCGTTGTCGGCAGCGCCAACACGTCGACCGACGTCATGACCTTTGCCAAGGCTGCCCGCAACTCCCGCCGCAGACGCATGGCGGCCATGTAGTCGGCTGATGTGATGAATGCACCGAGCGCGCACCGGTCGCGAAAGTATTCGCCGTAGTCGGTGTACCGCTCCTTCAACCATGGCTCGTGAACCGAATATGCCTCGCTGATCATGAGAATCATGCCGCAGGAAAACCAGTCATCGAGAGGCGGCAGCCTGACATCAGTTATTGCGGCACCTGCCTGCCGAAGCACGCCGATCGACGTCTCGAAAGCCGCGCCGACATCGTTCGAGATGCTGGTGTCCGTCTCGAAGAAATGCCTCACGACACCGATACGAAGGCCGGCTATGCCGCCGCCAATCGAGGCCCGGAAGCTCGGCAGGTCGATCTTTGCGCTCGCTGGATCCGCCGGGTCGTGCCCGGCCATGGCATCGAGAAGGATGGCGCAATCCTCGGCAGTCCAGGCCAGCGGTCCCGCATGATCGAGCGAGAACGCCAGCGGTTGGATTCCGGAGCGGCTGAGCAAGCCATAGGTGGGCTTGATGCCGGCCAGCCCGCAGAAGGAGGACGGCGTTCTGATGGAGCCGCCTGTGTCGGAGCCTGTGCCCCCGAGGATGAAGCCGGCCGCGACGGCAGCGCCCGTACCGCTCGAGGAACCTCCGGTGAAGTGCTCGGTGTTCCATGGGTTGCGCGCTGGCGGCCACGGCAGGTCGAAGCTCGGTCCACCCCAGGCGAACTCGTGTGTAGCGAGCTTGCCGAACGGCACGACGCCAGCTTCGGAAAGTTTGGCCACGGTGTGCGCATCCCGTCTTGGGATGTAGTCTTCCAGCAATCTGGAATGGGCGGTCGTCGCCAAACCGCCCGTTTCATAGATATCCTTGTGAGCGAACGGAATACCGTGCAGGGGCCCCCTTGGGTGCCCTTCCCTGATCTCGGCCTCGGCCTTCCTCGCCTCGGAAAGCGCACGCGCCTTGTCGAGATGGATGAAGCTGTTGATCCGCGCTTCGCTGGCCTCGATCCGCGCGAGGCACGCTTCTGCGAGCGCGACGGGCGAAAGCTTGCCGGTTTCGATGTCGGCAGCCGCCTCGGCGATCGATGGAACGGGATGCATTGCAATCACCTCAATCGGCTGCCTTGAAGATGCTCGCGGGCTCAGCCTCGCGTGGTCTCGCGCCATCACCACGAACGCGCGCCGCCATCCGCACGATGTGACCGTAACCAACGAACAGCTCGGATCTCTGCCGCTCGTCGAGTTTCAATCCGCTACGTCGGAGCAGGGCTTCGAAGGCGTCTCTGTCTTTGTCGATGTGTGTCACGCTGCAGCTCGTCCCTGTTGTCGATCAGCTCATGGTCACGTCGATGATGTCCGTCACGCCCGGCAGTATCCGGCGTAGCTGGAAAGGGATTGTCCGTGCGCTCCCGGTCGCGTCGCATCCACGAGCGAGGCGCTTCGGTTACAAGGGAACCTTGAACACGCTCGCCGGCTCGTTGCCCTTGGAGGGCATTCGTTTGACGCTGCCGGCCACACTTGCAACCCTTGTCCCAAGCGCAGCCATGCGTTCGATCTCGGCATCCGTCTCCAGCTTCACCCCGTGGAGCGAAGCAAATGCAACGATCTCTTCACGGCTCCACGTCCTCGTCGTCATGCGGGTCCCTCCCCAAGCGATGATGCAGGATGTCAAAGCGACGGACGTCGTCCCCGCTCGCCAATGGCACATTCGATCACGTGAGCCACGCGATAGATGGTGGCCTCGTCGAAGTAGCGGCCCGCGACCTGCATGCTCGTCGGAAGCCCATCCGCATCGAAACCAGTCGGGAGCGACAGGGCGGGGTGTCCGGTGACATTGAAGATCGACGTCGCGGCATGCATCGTGAACTCGACCAGCTTCTTCTGGTCGTCGAACGTCGGCGCCGTCGCAAACGTGCAGGGTGTCAGGATCGCATCACACGTCCGCACCACGGCATCCGTGCTGACGCAGAGTTGCCGCCGCAGGCGCTGAGCTGCCAGGAAATCGGCTGCGCGGAGCGTGAAGCCGGCCGTCATCTTGTCGCGAAGCGCCCGCCCCATGAGATGGCGGCGCTGCAGGAAATCCTGCTCGTGGATCGAGAATGATTCACCCCAGTTGATCACCGACGTGACGTTCCGGTACTCCTCCAGCGTCGCAGGGAGTCCGACGTCCACGATCTCGGCGCCCGCATCGCGAAGGGCTGCCTCCGCCTTGAGGAGGTTCGCGGCAACGTCAGGGGAAAGCACTGGTGCGCCCGCTCCGAAATCGCGGACGATCCCGATCGTCATTCCCCGGACCCCTTCACCCAGCCCGCGACTGAAGTTGGGCACCGGCGCATCGGCCGATTGAGGATCCCGAGGATCAAAGCCTGAAATCGCCTCGAGCACGATCGCGCTGTCCCGTACCGTCCAGGTCAGCGGCCCCGTCACATCCAGCGACCAGCAGTTGGGCAAGCAGCCGGCGCGACTGACACGGCCGTAAGTGGCTTTCATTCCAACGACGCCAGTCGCAGCGGCTGGCAGGCGGATCGATCCCCCCGTGTCGGACCCTAATCCGAAGAGTGCCGTTCCCGCCGCCACTCCCGTTCCGACGCCCGTTGATGATCCGCCTGTGAAATGCGCGAGGTTCCAGGCATTGCGGGCCAATGGAAACGGCAACTCGTCGTAGATCTCGCCCGTGCCGGTGCCAAACTCCCAGGTATTCATTTTACCCAGCAGGATCGCGCCCTGTGCCTCCAGCTTCTCGATGATCGTTGCCGTCTCGTCGGCGACATGGTCGAGCATCAGGCGTGAGCCGCCCGTCGTTCGCACGCCTGCGACGTGATAATTGTCCTTCACCCCAAACGGAATCCCGTGCAGCGGTCCCTTCCAGTGGCCATCGGCAATCTCGCGTTCGGCCTGCCGGGCCCGCGTGCGGGCACGATCTGCGAGCACGGAAATGTAGCTGTGAAGTTTGGAGTCAACGGCGGCAATGCGCGCGAGATAGTGCTCGACCAGGTCCACGGGAGACAACTTGCGTCCCGCCAGGAGAGCGCCTGCAGTCCGAATATCGAGCAACTCGCCGCAAGCCGCGGGTGGATCGGCAGCCGGGACGGCCATCGGGGATACTCCTGCTCTTCAACTCGATCGCAACGGGTTGATCACGACAATACGGGCAATAGCGACCCCCGAGTGCACGAATTCACGGCATGATGCGGCGGAAATTTCATAGGCAGTGCCGAGCCCGGAGCTCTTGCAGATCTTCGGTATCTCATCGGACATGGCGCTGCTGTTCATCGCTCAGTCGAAGTCGACCAAGCCTCGCGCGACAGCGCTTCTGGAATGATGATGGAGCCGACCATCCGGCCAGCGGCTTCCTGTGTGCCGTGGCGCTGGAGGAAGCGCATGCAGTGATTGGATGCGCAGGCGCTGAAGACCTTGATGCTCGATGATATCTGGCGGCGGCTCGGCCAACGTCGCGCCTGTCGCCAGCCGCCCTATGCGCCGCGCATGCGCAGACCTTCGGGGTCGTAGAGCGGGCGCAGGCTGGCCTCGGCCGGCACCCGAACCCCGGCCACTTCGATCTCGAACCTCGGCGCAAGCACACTTGCGGCGGCCTCGTTCGGACGGCACGGCAGATAACCGAGCCCGATGGCCGCCCCCAGTGTATGCCCATAAGCGCCCGACGTGAGGAAGCCGGCCACTTTCCCGTCGCGCACGATCGGCTCGGTCCCGTAGAGCAGCGGCTCCGGATCGGTAAGCTTGAACTGGACGAGCCGCCGCTCGAGGCCGGCGGTCCGCTTGGCAAGGACCGCGTCGCGCCCGATGAAATCGCCGAACCGGCCCTGCGCCTTTCCCGTCTTGACCGCGAAGCCGAGCCCGGCCTCGAGCACGTGGTCCTCGTCGCCGATGTCGTGGCCGAAATGCCGAAAGGCCTTTTCCAGCCGTAGCGCGTCCATGGCGTGCATTCCGGCAAGCCGCAATCCATGCCGCTCTCCCGCGTCCAGGATGGTCTCGAACACATGCCGCGCGAACTCGGTCGGCATGTAGAGCTCGAACCCCGATTCGCCGACGTAGGAGATGCGGTGTGCCCGCACCATCGCCATCCCGATCTCGATCTCCCGCGCCGTGCCGAAGGGGAAGGCACTGAACGACAGGTCGGACGTCGAGCGCGCCTCCAGCACGGCGGCAGCCAGCGGTCCCATGACGGCGAAGCACGCCTCCCCGCTCGTCGCGTCGAACACCGCGCACCGCGCCTCGTCCGGAACGTGGCGTCGGAGCCACGCGAGATCCCGCACCGTCGTCGCCGCCGACGTGACGACGAGGAACGACGTCTCGCCGAGCCGCGTCACAGTCAGGTCGGCCTCGATGCCGCCGCGCGCATTGAGCCACTGCGTGTAGACGATACGCCCCGGCTCGACCGCGACATCGTTGGCCGAGATGCGCTGCAGCACGGCCTCGGCGTCCGGTCCCTCGACCCGGAACTTGCCGAACGCGCTCATGTCGAACAGCCCTGCTGCTGTCCGGACGGCGTGATGCTCCGCCGCCGCATGCGCGAACCAGTTCTGACGGCCCCACGAGTACTGATAGGCGGCCGTCTCGCCCTTCGCCACGTCCTCTGGCGGCAGGAACCAGTTGGCGCGTTCCCAACCCGCCGCCTCGCCGAAGCACGCGCCGCGCGCCGCCAGCTGCTCGTGAACCGGCGAATGCCGGACGCCTCGCCCCGTCTCGTACTGGCGATACGGGAAATGATCGGCATAGAGGAGGCCGAGCGTTTCGCTGACGCGTGAGGTAATGAAGCTCCGCGTCGCCTGATAGGGGACGACGCGGCGCACGTCCACGTCCCACAGGTCGAACGGCGGCGCCCCATCGACGATCCACTGCGCGAGCGCCATGCCGGCTCCGCCAGCCGACTGGATGCCCACCGAATTGAAGCCGCAGGCGACATAGAAGTTCCGGAGCTGCGGCGCCTCGCCGAGCAGGTAGCGATTGTCGTGGGTGAAGCTCTCGGGTCCGTTGAAGAACGTCCGGATGCCGAGCTTGCCGAGCAGCGGCACGCGTCGCGTGGCCGTCTCGAGGATCGGCGCGAAGTGCTCGACGTCTTCCGGCAGTTGATCGAAGCAGAAATCTTCCGGGATACCGTCGACGCCCCACGGCTTGGCTTTCGGCTCGAACGCACCGAGCATGATCTTGCCCGCGTCCTCCTTGTAGTAGGCGCACTCGTCGGGCACGCGGAGCACCGGCAGATTGCGCGGCACGTCGGGCGAGGCCTCGGTGACGATGTAGAAGTGCTCGCACGCCTGCAGTGGCAGCGGCACGCCTGCCATGGCGCCGATGGTCCGCCCCCACATGCCCGCGCAGTTGACCACCACTTCTGCCGCGATCGGACCCTGATCCGTGACGACGCCGGTGACGATGCCGTTGTGCTGCGAGACGGCCGTCACCTTGACGCCCTCGATCACCTTCACGCCGAGATTGCTGGCGCCGCGCGCCATCGAGAGTGCGATGTTGCCCGGATCGCCCTGCCCGTCCCGCGCCAGGTAGACCGCGCCCACGGCGCCGCTGACATCGAGCAGGGGATGCCGGCGCGCGGCCTCTGCAACCGAGATGGTCTCCACCTCGACGCCGTAGGAGCGGGCCATGGACGCGCCACGCTTCAGCTCCTCGTAGCGTTCGGCAGTCAGCGCGAGACTGATCGAGCCGACACGCTTGAACCCCGTCGCGACACCGGTCTCGGCTTCGAGCGAGCCGTAGAGTTCCTGGCTGTACTTGGCGAGCCGGGTCATGTTGGCCGTCGCCCGCAATTGCCCGATCAGACCCGCCGCGTGCCACGTTGTGCCGCTGGTCAATTGCTTCCGCTCGAGCAGCACGACGTCGGTCCAGCCGAGCTTCGCCAGATGATATGCGACCGAGCAGCCTGCGACCCCGCCGCCGATGATCACGACACGCGCTCTATTCGGGACCATGGGGCATCCTGCTGACTGGAGTGGGGATCATCGCGGTCTGCGGCTGGGACTGGGAGCGCACTCGCCAGAGCTTCGCCATCGTGTAACATCGAGAGTAGAGCGGCACCCGCTTGCGGGCAACACGAGGGCAGGATGAGGGTCGGGATAGAGGTCGGCGGCACGTTCACGGATCTGGTCGCGATCGGCCGCGACGGCATCATTGTCACCAAGGTGCCGAGTGTGCCGAGCGCCCCCGACGAGGGCGCCTTCGATGCCCTTATCGCGAGCGGCATTCCTCTGGCCGCCATCGAGGAACTGGCCCACGGCTCGACCGTCGCGACCAACGCGGTTCTGGAGCGCAAGGGCGCCCGCATCGCGTTCGTCACGACGAAGGGTTTTCGCGACATCCTCGCCCTGCAGCGGCATGGACGCGACCGGATCTACGATCTCGAATACAGGAAGCCCGTCCCCGTCGTCGAGCGATCGGCGAGCTTCGAGGTGACCGAGCGCGTCGTCGCCGACGGCTCGGTCGTAACGCCGCTCGACGAGGCCGCGATCGAGCGTGAGTTGCTGCCTGGCCTTGCGGCCGGCGGCTTCGAGGCCGTGGCGGTCTGCCTGCTGAATGGCTACGTCAATCCCGCCCACGAACGCCGTGTGCGCGAACTGATCGCCAGCCGCCTGCCGGACCTGCACGTGACGCTGTCGTCCGATGTGACGCGCGAGTTCCGTGAGTACGAGCGCGCCTCGACGACGACGCTGTCGGCTTATGTCCAGCCCGTCATCGACCGCTACCTTGCTCGGTTCTCGGAGCGCCTCGGCGCCAGCGGCTTCACCGGCCACTTCAGCGTCATGCAGTCGAACGGCGGACGTCTCCCCGCCGACGGCATGCGCGGGAGCGCCATCAATGCGCTGCTGTCGGGCCCGGCGGCCGGCGTGATGGGCGCCGTGCGTCAGGCAGGTCGGTCGGGCTTCCGGAACATCGTCACGCTCGATATCGGCGGCACCTCGACGGACGTCTGCGTCGTCACGGACGGCCGCCCGCAGCTGACCCAGGATTTCTCCCTCGACGGCCTGCCGATCCGCGTGCCGCTGCTCGACATCAATACGGTCGGCGCGGGCGGCGGCTCGATCGTGTGGATCGACGAGGGCGGCATGCTGCGCGTCGGCCCCAAGTCCGCCGGTGCCAATCCCGGTCCGGCCTGCTACGGACGTGGCGGCACCGAGCCGACCCTCACCGACGCCCACGTCATCCGGCAGACGGTCCGGCCCGAGGCGTTCCTCGGCGGCCGCATGACCATCGACGCGGCCGCCTCCCGTCGCGTGTTCGAGCCGATCGCGCGGGCACTCTCCATGAGCCTCGAGGAGGCGGCGGACAGCGCCGTACAACTCGCCAACGCCAACATCGTGCGGGCGATCCAGCTCATCTCGACGGAGCGCGGCCACGATCCGCGCGACTACGTGCTGGTCCCGTACGGTGGCGCCGGTCCGCTCCATGCAGCCGACGTCGCGGCCGAGCTCGGCATCTCGACGATCGTCGTGCCGCCGAGCGCCGGCATCATCTCGGCCTATGGCCTGATCGCCTCCGACTTCATGCTGTTCGAGAGCATGACGCGCCGGGCCCCCGCCGACGACGACGCGGCGACGCATCTGACGACCGTGTTTGACGAGATGCAGGCGCGGGCCAGCGAACGGGCGGCGCATCTGGGTCTCACGGGCACCCTGCAGATGGAATTGACGGCTGGCATGCGGTTCGTCGGACAGGCCTTCGAGGTGCCGGTCACGTTTGCTGCCGACGAGATCGCACGCCTGTCCTCGGCCCACATCCGCGAGCGTTTCGCGGAGGCCCACCACCGCGTCTATTTCTTCGGCGGCGAGGCGGAAAAGCCCATTGAGTTCGTCTCGTTCCGGCTCGGCGTGACGCTGCCCCTCGCGGAGCTGCCGTTGCTCGCCATCGACGCCACGCAGAAGTCGAAGCCGAAGCCGATCGAGGTGTTCGACAAGCGGAGCTGGCGGAGCGGTGTGCTCGTTGCGCGCGGCGGACTGGGCGCCAAGCGCCTTCCGGGTCCGGCCCTGATCGAGGACCCGACCTCGACGCTGCTCGTGCCGGGCGGTTGGACCGCGCGCCGCGACGGCAATCACAACACCATCCTCGAGCGGCAGAAGTGACAGGGGACCCGCATGCGGACTCGTGACGTGAAGAGCGACGCGGTGAAGGCACGCGCGCAGGACGGGAAGCCGGCGCGCCGGTCGACCAAAGCGCCGAAAGGTGCCGCGCGCCGCCTTGATCCCGTGGATTACGCGGTCATAAGTCAGGCCTTGATCGCCATTGCCCGCGAAATGGGGACGAAGCTCGTCCGCTCGTCCTACTCGAACATCGTGCGCGAGGCGCAGGATGCCTCGGCCGCGCTCTTCGACGCGACGGGCAAGGTCGTGGCGCAGGCCGAGCTGATCCCGATGCATCTGGGCTCCATGTCGGAGATCTTCCGCGCCTGCCTCGCGGCCCACCCGCCCGAGACGCTGCAGCCCGGCGATTTCTACATCAACAGCGATCCCTACGGCGGCGGCCAGCACCTCCAGGACGTCTTCATCTTCCAGCCGATCTTCCATGCCGGTCGCATCGTCGCGTTCGCCGGCACGGTGGCCCACCATCTCGATCTCGGCGGCGGCAATCCGGGCCTCTCGCCCGACGCGGTCGACGTGCACGCCGAGGGCATCATCTTCCCGCCCTCCGTCTACAGCTACGCGCGCGACTGGAACGGCGGCCCGCTGGAGCGGCTCGTCGCCGCGAACGTCCGCGTCCCCGCTCAAACGATCGGCGACTTCTACGCTCAGTTCGCCGCCAACGCGATCGGCATCGCGCGCGTCGCTCAGCTTTGCGACAAGTACGGAGTCGACACCGTGACGGCTGCGATGACCGAGCTGATGGCTTACTCCGAGCGTCGCTTCCGTGCAGCCCTGGCCGAGATCCCCGACGGCACCTACTACGGCGAGGACGCGGTCGACGACGACGGCCTCTCGGACACGCCGTTGGTGGTCAAGGCCGCCGTCACCAAGTCGGGCGACACCATCTCCGTCGATTTCGCCGGCACGTGTGCGCAGGTCCGCCGCAATCTGAACTGTCCGTTCGCTTCCACCGTGTCGGCCGCGCTGTCGGCGATCAAGTCCGCGCTGACGAGCCCGGACATCCCGTTCAATGAAGGGTTCAAGCTGCCGATCAGCGTCACCGCGCCGCGCGGCAGCCTGTTGAACCCCAACTATCCGGCCCCCGTACGCGCACGTCTGCTGCCGGCATACCGGTGCTTCAACGCCGTACTGAAAGCCCTGTCGGAGGTGGTTCCCGACAAGGTCATCGCCGGCGGCAACGACGCCACGCACTCGCTCGCGCTCTCGCATCTCGGCGACAACGGGCGCTACCGCGTCTACCTCGAGATCTACGGTGGCGGCTTCGGCGGCGGTCCGCGCTACGACGGCTGCGACGCCGTCGACAGCCCGCTGTCGAACTGCACCAACACACCGGTCGAAGCCTGCGACATGGACTTCGATCACTTCCGCATCGTCGAGTACGGCCTCGTCCCCGACAGTTGTGGACACGGCCGGCGCCGCGGCGGCCTCGGCCTGGTGCGCCGTTTCGAGATCCTGAAGGACGGCACCAATTTCGCGACCTATCAGGATCGCGTGCGCCTGCATCCTTACGGCCTCTTCGGCGGTACGGACGGCGAGCGGACCCGCACCGAGGTGATCCGCGACGGCCGCGTGATCCGCGTCAAGGGCAAGGATCGGCTCGATCTCCTGAAGGGCGACGTGCTCGTGCTGACGACAGCCGGCGGCGGCGGTTACGGCCCGCCCGGTCGAGCGCGACATCGCGGAGGGATACCTCAGCGAGGCCGTCGCCCGCCGCTTCTACGGCAAGCGCAAGCGCGCCGCGCGTTAGGCGGGCTCCACCGGCGTCGGGAGTGGCCCGGTCACGCCGTACTGCGATCGCGCCGCTTCTGGAGTGACGTATCCGTCACGCAGGTCCGCGGCGATCGCGGCCGAATCGCGTTCGGCGACCGGACCGTACCCGCCGGACCCGGGCGTCACCATGTCGATGACCGAACCGGCCGGTGCCTGGAACGCGCCCTTGCTCGGCAGATGCCGCGTCTTGCCGTCGGGCGTGGTGATCGTCACGACCGCTGCGGCCCCGGCACCACCGCCGAGAAGGCCGAATGGCGCCGATCGCATCCGCTCCATGCAGAGAGTGCCGACGGCGTCCGCGGTCTCAAGCATCCGCCACGTCCGCCGCGCTCCGCATCCGCCGCGGAATTTCCCGACACCGCCCGAATCCGGGTTGATCTCGTAGCGCTCGACGCGGAACGGAAACGCCATCTCGAGCACCTCGACCGGCGTGTTCATGGTGTTCGAGATCGTTGAGGCGATCACGTTGATCCCATCCTTGTTCGGCCGTGCGCCGAACCCGCCCTTGATCGTCTCGTAGGAAACGTAGCGCCGGCCCGAGCGCGGATCGACGCCGCCGAGCGTGAGCACGGCCGATGTGCCTTGGCTGCAGGCCATCACCTGCTTCGGCCAGAGCTGCACCAGCGCGCCCATGATCATGTCGGCGACGCGGTGCGACATCTCGTGGTTCGAGTAGACGACCGGCGCCGGGAACTCGGCGTTCACCACCGATCCCTTCGGCGCGACGACGTCGATCATCCGCCAGCAGCCCGAGTTGGGCGGAATGAGGCTGTTGGGATCGACGACCATCTTGAGGCCGCAGTAGACCCCCGAGCAGGTGACGGAGAGCACGGCATTCATCGGCCCCGCGACCCGGGGGTCGCTGCCTGCGAAGTCGACGTGCAGCCGGTCACCCGTCTTCTTGACCCGCATGCGCACCCAGAACGGCGCGTCGTTACCGTCGGCGTCGTCGGGGATGCCGTCACCGTCACAGAAGTCCTCGAAGTAGCCTTCTCCATCCGGGAGATCGGCGAGCGACGCCCGCATCAACCGCTCCGAGTAGTCGGTCACGGCTGTCATGTAGGCGATGAGCTGGTCGGTGCCATAGCGCTTCGCGAGCGTCTTCATGCGCTCGGTCGCCCGCAGCGTCGCCGCGAGCTGCGCGCCGAGATCGCCGCGCCGCTCGTCTGGCGTCCTGACGTTCCAGAGGATCACCTTCTCGAGCTCTGTGTTGAGCACGCCCTTGCTGACGAGCCGGAGCGGCGGGAGTCGCAAGCCTTCGCCGAAGATCTCGGTGACGGCCCCGTAGCTGCCGGGCGTCGCCGAGCCGATGTCGGGCCAGTGCGCCCTGAGACACGCATAGCCGAGCAGCCGCCCGTCGTTGAACGCTGGCCGCACCACGTTGACGTCGGGAAGGTGGCTGCCGCCGAAGTAGGGATCGTTGTGAATGTAGACGTCGCCCTCGTGCACGTCGTCTCCGAAGGCTTTCACCACGGCCCTGACGGCATCGGGCATCGAGCCGAGGTGAATCGGCAGGTCCGGCCCCTGCGCGACCATGTCGCCGGTGGCGTCGAACACGCCGCACGAAAAGTCGCCGGCGGATTTCAGGATCGGCGAATACGCCGTCTTGCAGAGGACGATGCGCATCTCCTCGGCGATCTTGAAGAGCGAACTCTTGACGATCTCGAACGCGGCAGGGTCGCGAACTGCGGGAGCATTGCTCATGGTCACGATCTCCTGGCTTGGCGCGAGAGGACGATGTAGCCGTCGTTATCCATTTCCGCCGTCCAGCCCGGACGGACGAGAATGGTGGACTCAAGCGATTCGATCACGGCCGGCCCCTCGGCGTGCCAGCCCGCCGGGATCCGTGCCCGGTCATAGATGGCCGTCTCGATCTCGCCCGTGCTGCGGAACCACAGGTTTCGCTTCCCCTTGGTCGGGTTGCTGTCGATACCGGCCGTCTCCTGCCGGATTCGCAACGGCGGAATGAGCCCCACGGCCGCCACGCGGATGTTGACCATCTGTACGGGCTCGGTGCGGTTGTCATGGCCGTACGTCTGCCGATGGCGTTCGTGGAAGGCTTCCGCGATCGCTGCCAGCGCCTCCGGACCGAGCGGGCCATCCGGCACCGGGACGGACAACTCGTAGGACTGCCGCGCATAGCGCGCATCGACCGTGCGAACGAACCGGCGCCGCTCGGCGGGCATTCCCGCCCGATCGAGCATGGCCGCACCTTCGGCTTCGAGTGCCGCGAACCGCTCCCCGAGAAGCACCGGATCGGCATTGGCCGTCGTCGCATAGAACGTCCGGACGTAGTCGCGTTTGAGATCCGTGCCGACGAGCCCGAGCGCCGAGAACGCACCCGGGATCGGCGGGCAGACGACCTCCTTGATCTCGAGTTCTTCCGCCAGCGCGCCGGCATGCATCGGCCCCGCGCCACCGAACGCGACGAGCGCGAGATCGCGCGGATCATGGCCCCGCTCGACCGAGACGATCTTCAACGCTTCGGACATGGCGTGGTTCACGATGTCGATGACGCCCGTGGCAGCGGTTCGGACATCGACACCGAGTGGCTTGGCGAGCTTCTCAGCGACCGCGCGCTCGGCCGCGGCGAAGTCGATGGGCAGGTCGCCCGACAGGAGCGAGCCCTTGTCGAGATAGCCGAGCAGTAGGTTGCAATCGGTCACCGTCGGCTCGGTGCCGCCACGCCCGTAGCACACCGGACCCGGCTCGGCTCCGGCGCTGCGCGGGCCGACCCGCAGGCCGCCGGCACGATCCACCCACGCGATGGAGCCGCCGCCGGCCGAGACTTCCGCCAGATCGATCACCGGAACGCGGATCGGATGGCCGGTGCCGTTCATGAAGCGGTTGGCGCTGGCTCCGCCGCCGACCTCGTACTCGGGCGTCGTCTCGTACTCGCCGCCCCGGATCAGGCTGGCCTTGGCGGTCGTCCCGCCCATGTCGAACGAAAGAAGATCGAGCCGTCCTGTTTGCCGTGCGATCAGCGCGGCCCCGACGACGCCCGCGGCAGGACCCGATTCAACCGCCATGGCTGGCATCGCCACGCCTTCGGCCGCCTCGAACACGCCGCCGTTGGAGCCCATCACATAGAGTGGCGGCAGCCCCATGCGCTGCGTCGCCTCTTCGAGCCGCTTCAGGTACGACGCGAGGATCGGCCCGACATAGGCGCACACCGCCGTCGTGCTGGCGCGCTCGAACTCGCGGATCTCGGGCAGCACTTCGGATGAAAGATAGACCGGAAGCCCCGGCAATGCAGCGCGCAGGCGCTCGCCGATGCGCCGCTCGTGATCGGGATTGAGGAAGCTGAAGAGGAGCGACACGGCGACGGCCTCGGGACGCGCCGCGATCACATCCGCAACGAGGCGATCGATCGCAGCCTCGTCGAGCGGCACGACCACGCCCCCGTCGGAGCCGACGCGCTCGACGATCTCGAAGCGACGGTGGCGCGGGATCAGCGTCGCGGGCGCGTCCTGAAACAGGTCGTAGAGGTCCGGCCGCGAGGACCGGCGAAGCTCGAGCACGTCGCGAAACCCGGCCGTCGTCACCATCACGGCGCGCGCGCCCTTTTCCTCGAGCAGCGCGTTGGTCACGACCGTCGTCGCATGCGCCAGAAGCGTGACGTCGCCGGCCGCCATGCCGTAGCGATGCATCGCCATGTCGAGGGCTGCAACCACGCCACTCGCGAAATCGCGCGGCGTCGTCAGTGCTTTTGCGACGCCGATCCGGCCACTCGCGTCGTCTACGATGGCGACATCGGTGAACGTCCCACCGATATCCACGCCGATTCGCCACGCCATTCCTCTGGTCCCCCTGCCTGCAGCGTCCGTGTGATTGAATGTTCGTGATGCCCAAGCACACGCAAAATGCGCGCGCGGGTCAAGCCACGTAACCGTTCATTGGAAGAACCGGTCTGCTCAAAAAAAGAGCGCCGGTGCGTTCTCGGCGCTCTCTGGTATGTGGAGAAGGTGATCGGCCTGGCCTTACCAGCGGATATCGCCACTGAAGTAGGGCACGCGGATCCGGACCTTGCCGCGATCCGTGTCCACGTCGACCGCCGCATCCTGTGTCCTGACGCGGACGCGGGTCGCGCCGGTCTCTTCGTCGACCCGAACCTTGGTCGTCGGGACGTCGACCCTCGTGACGCCGTCCTCGCGCGTGACCGCTTCGCGGGCGGCCGCCCCAGTGACGGCCGCAGCGAGCAGCACGACGGCGGTGCCGACAGTGAGACGCTTCAACATGGTGAGACAACCCTTTGATATTGAAGACCAGCGCACAGTGGCCCGGATGGAGTGGCCGTGCAACCCTGGGATCATGACAACTTCGTAAGGCCGTCACACCGGTCGGGATGCGTCAGCCTGGGAACACGTGTGCCCACAGGTCCGGCTTGAAGCCGACGTGGACCTTGCCGCCAGTCTCGACGATCGGCCGCTTGATGATGGACGGCAGCTCCTGCATGAGCGCGATCGCACGGGAGCGATCGAGGTCCGCCTTGCGCTCGTCCGGCAGCTTCTTGAATGTCGTGCCGGCTCGATTGAGCACCGCCTCCCAGCCAGCCGCGTCGCACCACGCCGCGAGCTTGTCGGCGCTGATCCCGGCTTTCTTGTAGTCATGGAATACGTAGCCGCATCCTCGGGCATCGAGCCACGCACGCGCCTTCTTCACGGTGTCGCAGTTGGGAATGCCATAGACTGTGATCGCCATGCGCCTCACACCTTTCGCTCGGCGAGCTTTTCCAGTGCCGCCGTGAAGTCCTCGATCAGCCCGCCGGATGCCTTGATGACGTGCTCCGGACCGGGGAAGCGGCCAGTGCGCACGTCGTCGACGAACTCCCGGAAGCCGGCCACCCGCTCGCGCTGCATCTCTTCCTTCATGCGATGGAGATTGCGGTATTGCTTGGAGTGGCGCGGATAGGGCGGTGCCGTGTTGCCGAGAATGTCGTCCGCGAACAGGAACTGGATGTCGCCTCCGGCCCCGCCCCCGATCGACGACGTGAGCAGGCTCGTGCGCTTGCTGATCTCGCGGAGCAACTCTTCCGGGATCACCTCCACCTCGACGGCGTAGGCGCCGGCGTTCTCGAGCGCCTTGATGTCCGAATAGATCTTCACCGCTTCGTCGAGCGTCTTGCCGACCGCCCGCAGCCCGCCCGTCCACGTGCTCCGCCGCGGCACCAGCCCGGCGTGGCCCTGCACGGGGATGCCCGCTTCTGCTGCTGCCTCGACGAAGCGTGGCGCCCATTGGCACATGATGGCGTCCGCGCCGAGCGCCATGGCGTCGTAGCCGATCCGCACCGCCTCGGCCGGCGTCGCCGCTGCGACGAGCGGCACCGAGAACGCCATGAAGACGTGCGGTGCGGCGCGGCGGATCTCGGCCGAGGACTGCGGCGCCTTCGGATCGAAACGCACCTTCATCGTATCGATGCCGGCTTCCTGCGCCGCGGCCGCCTCTTCGGCCGAGAAGCAGAGCGTCTCGACGAGAACCCGTTTTCCCTTCTGGTCGCGCAGATCCTTCACGGTGTAATTGCGAAGCCCGTAGTGCCCGCCGAGCGTCATGACGCGCTTGAGGCCCTTCGCTGCCGCATCCCGCGGCGGTATCCCGCCGTCGCCCGTCGTATGGCTCGCCATGCCAGTGCTCCCTTGGTGGTCCACGTTGCCGGCAAGCTTAGCGCATCGGAGGCAGCCGGAAAGGTGGGGTCGCAAAACCCACCACCGCGACCTCAGCCACTCGCCCCGCCGAAAAAAAGACGGGCGGTCTGGCGGGTGTCCCGCCAGCGGGGCGCGGGACTGGCCCCGCTTCGAGCAGAGCTCGAACCGCCTCCTGCCCCGGCAGCCGTCACGTCTTCGCGCGCATCTCATCAGAGAGGCGGCGCCATGGCTCGATCGACCAGAACGGGCTCGCCGCCCCGGACGTCGACGGCAGCACCCAGACCTGCGGCCCGTCGGAAGGCGGTTGCCGTCCGTAGGGGATATCCCGCGTCGGCCGCCCGAGCACGACGGCGGCGGCGCGCTTGCTCGTGAACGCGATCCGCGCTGGCGCGAACGCGGCCATCTTTTGCTGAAGACCGGAAACCGAGAATGCCGAAGGCGCGATCTCGTGGTCCATGCCGTGGGCGCGCTTGGCCACGTCCGTGAAGCCGATCCCCAGATCGAGCAGCGTCCGGAATTCGTGCGGCTCGAAGAGCCGTGGTGTCAGTCCCGTGCGAAACAGCGTGGACCAGAACCGGTTGCCCGGGTGCGCGTAGTAGGCGCCGGCGGCGGCTGAGTGATCCCCAGCCGCCGTTCCGACGAAAACCAACTTCAACCCTGCCCGGAGCGAGTCGGGCAGCACGTCGCCCTCGGCGGTGGTGTCGCTCACCCCAGCGCCTTGTTGCTGGCCTTGACCGCTTCGACCGAGCTCCCGGCCTCGCCGGGCATGTGCCCCGGCGTCTTGACGGCGCCCGCCTGGTCGGCGTCGACGTAGACCTTGCCGCCCATCTCGAGGAACTTCTTCGACATCTCGGCCATGCCCTGCTCGGCCTCCACCATCGCCGACTTGCCGGCATTGGTCTTGGCCGCGTAGTCGCGCACGTCCTGCGTGATCTTCATCGAGCAGAACTTCGGCCCGCACATGGAGCAGAAGTGCGCGACCTTGTGCGCGTCCTTCGGCAGCGTCGCATCGTGCATCTCGCGAGCCGTATCCGGATCGAGGCCGAGATTGAACTGATCCTCCCAGCGGAAATCGAAGCGGGCCCGCGACAGCGCGTCGTCGCGCAACTGCGCGGCCGGGTGACCCTTTGCGAGATCGGCGGCGTGCGCCGCGATCTTGTAGGTGATCACGCCCGTCTTCACGTCGTTCCGGTCGGGGAGCCCGAGGTGCTCCTTCGGCGTCACGTAGCAGAGCATGGCGCAGCCGAACCATCCGATCATGGCCGCACCGATGCCGGACGTGATGTGGTCGTAGCCCGGCGCGATGTCGGTCGTGAGCGGCCCGAGCGTGTAGAACGGCGCTTCGCCGCACTCCTTGAGCTGCTTGTCCATGTTGATCTTGATCTTGTGCATCGGCACGTGGCCGGGGCCTTCGATCATCACCT
>LNFM01002963.1_pt1 | contig 34519 bp, 32 predicted proteins | sample 596031 | NCBI WGS metagenome assembly LNFM01 (sample SAMN04254537, study PRJNA301005) | activated carbon metagenome | isolation source: dual media filters at the Ann Arbor, Michigan drinking water treatment plant | place: USA: Ann Arbor
CCCCGCAACACCCATCGAGACCGGCTGAGGGGTAGGCCCGAAGACGCCGGGGCAACCCATGCACGAGCAATCGCGCATGAAGGTGCCAATTCCTGCGGGGACCGCGCGTCCGCCGAGAGATGGGTCATGTGCTTCCCCGCGACCGGCGGGGCACGTGACGCCGCTTTCCCGCAAGAGCCTCCCTGGGTGCCCGTCCAACCCAGGAGTCCTGCGATGAGCTTCCATACCCTCGCCCACCCCGACCTCCACGACCCTGTGGGAGGGACTTCCGTCCCGACGCTTTCCGGCGAGCAGCCATCGGGGTTGAAGTCCCTCCCGCCCCGGGGTGGCGGGTTCACGCTGCCGCTGGAACTGGCCCTTCGCCACGCCGGCCCGCGTCGCGTGGTGGTGCGCGGTGAACTGGTCGGCCCGGCGAACGCGCCGCTGGTCATCGTCGCCGGCGGCATTTCCGCGGGGCGCCACGTCGTGGGCGGCCGCGACGGCGCCACGCCGGGCTGGTGGGACGCGCAGGTCGGCCCCGGCCGCGCCATCGATACCCGTCGCCTGCGCGTGCTCGCCATCGACTGGCTGGGCGCCGATGGGGCGCTGGACGTGCCGCTCGACAGCGCCGACCAGGCCGATGCCTTCGCTGCCGTGCTCGACGCGCTCGCCGTGCGCCGCGCCCGCGCCTTCGTCGGCGCCTCCTACGGCGCCATGGTCGGCCTGCAGTTCGCGGCGCGCCACGGCGATCGTCTGGACCGGCTGGTGGCCATCTCCGGAGCGCACCGCGCCCACCCCTACGCCAGCGCCTGGCGCGCGCTGCAGCGCCAGTGCGTGGCGCTGGGTCGCAGCGAGGGCGCCGTGTCGCGCGGCCTGGCGTTGGCCAGGCAGTTCGCCATGCTGAGCTACCGCACGCCGGAGGAATTCGGCGCGCGCTTCGATGCGCCGCCCACGTTCGAAGGCAATGCCGCCCGCTGCGCCGCCGAGGATTACCTGGCGCACTGCGGCCAGCGCTATGCCGCACGCTGGACCAGTACCGCCTTCCTGCGCCTGTCCGAATCGATCGACCTGCACCGCATCGACCCGGCCGACGTGCGCGTGCCCACCACCGTGGTCGCCATCGAGGAAGACCGGCTGGTGCCGCTGGCCGACCTGCAGCAGCTGGTCGAATCGCTCGGCGCGCCGGCCACGCTGCGGCCGCTGCGCTCGCTCTTCGGCCACGACGCCTTCCTGAAGGAGGACGCCGCCATCGCGCGCCTGCTGCGCGAAGCCCTGGCCGCGGCCGAAGGCGGTGCGAAGTGAGCGCCCGCTGTCCCGCCACCGCCGCCGTGCGCGCCGGCATCGATGCCGACACCGCCTTCGGCGCGGTCACGCCACCGCTGGTGCTGTCGAGCAACTTCAGCTTCGCTGGCTTCGACCGCAAGCGCCGCTACGACTACACGCGCAGCGGCAACCCCACGCGCGACCAACTGGCGGAAGCGCTGGCCGAACTCGAAAACGGCGCCGGTGCCGTGGTCACCGCCACCGGCATGGCCGCGATCACGCTGGTGCTCGAAGCGCTGCTGCAGCCGGGCGACCGCCTGGTGGTGACGCACGATTGCTACGGCGGCAGCTGGCGCCTGTTCGACGCTCTGGCGCGCAAGGGTCGCTTCGAACTGGCGCTGGTGGACCTGGCCGATGCGCGCGCGCTGGCCGCCGCGCTGGCCGAGCCCACGGCCCTGGTCTGGATCGAAACGCCGTCGAACCCGCTGCTGCGCATCACCGACCTGCGGGCGGTGATCGCCGCCGCGCACGCGGCCGGCGCGCTGGCGCTGGTGGACAACACCTTCCTCTCGCCCGCGTTGCAGCGGCCGGTCGAATTCGGCGCCGACTTCGTGCTGCACTCCACCACCAAGTACATCAACGGCCACAGCGACGTGGTCGGTGGCGCGGTGGTGGTGCGCGACGCCGCACGCCACGAACACCTGGCCTGGTGGGCGAACGCCCTCGGCCTCACCGGCTCGCCCTTCGACAGCTTCCTGACCCTGCGCGGACTGCGCACGCTCGACGCCCGCCTGCGCGTGCACCAGGAGAACGCCGCGGCGCTGGCCGAGCGCCTCCAGCGCCATGCGGCCTGCGCGGCGGTGCACTATCCCGGCCTGGCCTCGCACCCGGGCCACGCGCTGGCGGCGCGCCAGCAACACGGCTTCGGCGCGATGGTGTCGCTCGAGCTCGCGGGCGGCGTGCCGGCCGTGCGCGCCTTCCTCGACGGGCTGCAGCACTTCACGCTGGCCGAATCGCTGGGCGGGGTCGAGAGCTTGGTCGCGCATCCGGCCACGATGACGCACGCGGCGATGTCGGCCGAAGCCCGGCGCGTCGCCGGCATCGGCGAGGGATTGCTGCGGCTCTCGGTGGGCATCGAGGCGCTGGAAGACCTTGAAGCTGACCTCGGCGCCGCACTCGATCGCGCCGCGCGCGTGGTCACGGCGGAGGTGCTGCCGTGAGCCTGCCCGTGGAAGTTCTTCCGGACGCGGTCTCGGTGCCGCGGCGTGTCGCCCTGCTCGGCGTGGGTACCGTCGGCCGCGCGCTGGTCGAGCGGCTGGCCGCGCTCGCCGACCCGCGCCTGTCGCTGCAGTGGGTGGCGACTTCGCGCCGGCACGTGTACGCCCCGCAGGGCCTGTCGCCGCTGGCCTGCGCCGCGGCGCTGGCGCAGGGCGAGCCGCACGACGGTGGCGGCGCGCTGCCCGCGGACTTCGCGCCTGGCGACATCGTGATTGATGCCACCGCCTCGGCCGAGCTCGCGGCCTGGCATCCGCGCTGGCTGCGCCAGGGCCTGAACGTGGTCAGCGCCAACAAGCTGGGTCTGGGCGGTCCGCTGCTGCGCCAGCACGAGATCGCCCAGCTGGCGAACGCCCAGCGCCGCTACGGCGACGCGGCCACCGTCGGCGCCGGGTTGCCGCTGCTGGCGACGCTGCGCGGCCTGCGTGCGGGCGGCGACCGCATCGGCGCGATCGTGGGCGTGCTGTCGGGCACGCTGGCTTGGCTGTTCGACGGCTACGACGGCCGCGAGCCCTTCTCCGACCGCGTGCGCGCGGCCGTGGCCCAGGGATACGCCGAGCCCGACCCGCGTGTCGACCTCTCGGGCGAGGACGTGCGCCGCAAGCTGCTGATCCTCGCGCGCGCCGCCGGCTATCCGCTGGAGTCGGAGGAGGTGCGGGTGGACTCGCTGCTGACGACGGCGGTGCAGGCGGCCGCGCCCGAGGCGGTGGACGCCGCCCTGCGCGGACTCGATGCGCCGATCGGCGAGCGCGCCGCCCGCGCCGCAAGCGACGGCCGCGTGCTGCGCTACGTCGCCCGCTTCGACGCCGCCGGCGCCCGCGTCGGCCTGGAGGCGCTGGCGCCGGACGACCCGCTGGCGGTCGGCCGCGGCTGCGACAACCGCGTCGCGATCTGGAGCACCCGCTACCGCGACCGCCCGCTGCAGATACAGGGTCCCGGCGCCGGCGCCGACGTCACCGCCGCCGCCTTGCTCGACGACGTCCTGAAAGCTCTCACCTGACACCTCCCACAGGGAGCGCGTCAGGGCGTGGCGCAGGTCTCGCGCAGGCCCAGGGCCTTGGCGATGTCGCGCCAGTCGAAGGCGCCCACGCCCATGTCGTCGTGCACGGCGTAGAACACGCCGGCCGGGAAGCGCTTCGTGCCCGCCTGGTGCAGCCACACGCCGTCGGTGTTGGCGACGGCCTGGCCGGCGAAGGCGCCGCGCGGCTCCAGCGTCACGCGGTCGAAGACGTGGAACAGGCTGCGGTCCTTGAACTGGTCGGTGGCGACCCAGTAGCCGCTGCCGTCGGCGCAGGCCCAGAGCGACAGGCCCTCGGCCTGGGCCTTGAACTGGCCGACGCCGATCGAGCGGCCCTTGAACACGCCGTCCAGCGAATACTCGCGGTAGCCGGTGCCGGTGGCCACGTCTTCCTCAGCCACCAGCACGCGGTCGTGGGCGACGTCACCCCACAGCGACTCGGGGATGCGGATGGCGCCGTCGGCGCCCGTGTCGCCGAAGGTGCCGGTGGCTTCGGCCACCAGCGCCGCGCCGTTGGCACGGACGCGGTAGCGATGGATGCGTTCGTCCAGCTGGTCCAGCGGCGGCAGGATGTCCTCGCCTTGCGCGTCCTCGCCCGCCATGTAGGCATCGCTCACCATCACCTCGAAGTCGCCCTGGCCGTGCTCGCGGATCCACAGGCCGTAGGGTTTCACCAGCGCGCCCTCGCCGAAGGTGAGGCGCGGCTCGAGGTCCGGCAGCGACAGCACCTGCACGCGCCCGTTGTCGCGCTCGACCACGAAGGCGAGGTCGCCGGCCACCGCGATGCCGTTCGGGCGCCTGAACTGGCCGGGGCCGGGCCCGACGGTGCCGATGTCGCGCAGCGTCGCGCCGGTGTCGCCGTCGTATAGCACCAGGCCTTTGCTGCCTTCCTTCGCGGTCGCCAGCAGCCAGGTGACGCCGTCCGGTGCGGTCCAGGACGCCAGCGAGTCGGTGTTGTTCTCCGGCACCATTTCGGTGAGGAAGGCTTCCGTGACCACCGCATGCGCGATGCCGGCGTCGGCCAGCAGCGGATCGACCTCGACGTTCTCGTCCGGTTCGCGGTCGCGCACGGGCGCCGGAACGGTAGTGGGTGCTGCGGCCGGCTCGGGCGTGGCCGGCGTGCAGGCGGCGGCGATCAACAGTGGCAGCAGGGCGAGCGGAAGCAGGGTGGGGCGCATGGTTACATCCGGAGATTGAAGGAAGTCGGTGACGCTTGTATCGCAGCCGAAAGTCATTCCCATGACACCGTCACCGGTCACATTTGCGCCATGTGCGCCGCGTAGAAATCCCAGCATCCATTCCAGGGGAACTTGTGGCAATGACGAAGCATCCGATCGCGTCCCGACTCTCGCTGGCCATCGCCGGCGCCCTGCTGGCCGGTGCCGGACTCGCCGCTGCGCAGGACACGGTGCCCACGCCCGACGGCGCGGTGCGCGAGCTCGACGCCATCGAGGTCACCGGCGAGATCGTCTACCGCGACCGCACCGAAGAGCCCGCCACCCTGGTCTACGACCTGGCCTACTTCCAGTCGTTCGAGCCGCTCACCGTGGGCGACATGCTCAAGCGCGTGCCCAGCGTCGCCTTCCTGTCGGACGTGCTCGAGTACGACGGCGTCCGGCTGCGTGGCCTCGACCCGGGCTATACCCAGATCCTGATCAACGGCAGCCGCGTACCCGGCGCCGGCTTCGACCGCTCCTTCTTCGTCGACCGCATTCCGGCCGAGCTCGTCGACCGCATCGAGATCGTGCGCTCCTCGTCCGCCGACCGCAGCGGCGACGCCATCGCCGGCGCGCTCAACATCGTGCTGCGCGACGGCTATTCGCTCGAGGGTGGCTACCTGCGCATCGGCGCGGCGCAGTACCCGGACGATGAGATCGAGCCCACCTTCGGCGCGGTCTGGGGCGGTGAGGCCCTGGGCGGCCAGCTGCTGCTCGGCGCCAGCACCCAGGGCCGGCGCAACCCCAAGCTGAAGTTCAGCCAGCGCTTCGACGCGCCGGGCGGTACCCTCGACAACACCGAGGTGCAGACCGACACCCGAAGCGGCGACGACTATTCGTTCAACCTCGACTACTCGGCCGAGGTCGGCCCCGGCCGGCTGGCGCTGAATGCCTTCTACGTGCGAACCGACCGGATCCAGGTCGAGGACTCGATCGAATACGACGCCGGCGTGCAGGCCGACGCCAGCATCCTCTCGATCAATGCGAACGACCTCGATATCCGGACCGACAACTACCAGTTTGGCGCCGAGTACGCCTGGCAGGGCGCCGGCGGCGAGAACCGGATCCGGCTTGGCTACGCCGGCATCGACGACGAGCAGTTCGAGTTCGAGGACGAGTTCGAATACCTGCGTGATTCCAATCCGTTCCCTGAGGACGATCGATTCACGGGCGATCGCGCCTATGTCGACATCCAGGACCGTGAGTACTCGGCTGAGCTCCGCCACACGCGCGACCTCGGCGGCACCGAGCTGCGATTCGGCATCGAGGCCACGCGCAAGGACCGCGACACCTCGATCACCGCGGATCGAAATCGCATCACCATCCCGAACGCGCCGTCACCGCGGCCCGTCATTCCGGGTGACTTCGGTCCCTTCCTGCCGGTGGATGGCGGCCTGAACACCATCGAGGAGACCCGGCTTGAGCCGTTCGTGAAGCTCAGCGGCGAAGCGGGCTCCGTGGAATGGGAGACCGGCCTGCGCTACCAGCAGACGGACGTCAAGATCAACGACTTGACGGTTGACCCGGCCGACGCCCGTGTTGAGAACGACTACGGCGTACTGCTGCCGTCCGCCCACCTGCGCTGGAACCTCGACGATTCCAACCGGCTGACGGCCTCGGTGGCCCGCACCATGCGCCGCCCGGGGTTCGACCAGATCTCGCCGGCCCTGCGGCTGGCCGAGCTCGGCGACAATGACCTGCTCGGCAACCCGGCCCTCAGGCCGGAGCTGGCCTGGGGCCTTGACCTTGGCTGGGAGCGCCGGCTCGGACGCCGTGGCGTCGTCGGCGTCAATGCCTTCTATCGCGACATCAGCGACCTGATCGAGGTCGCCAACACCGGCGTCGAGGGCGATGAAGGTCCCGGTACCTTCGTGCTGCAGCCGCGCAACACCGGGGATGGCGAGGTCTGGGGCATCGAGCTCGATCTGTCCACGCCCCTGACGGCCATCGGCCTGGAGGACACCGGCGTGTTCTTCAACTACTCGTGGCTGGACTCCGAGATCACGGACGGCTTCGGCGTGCGCCGATTCAACGACCAGTCGCGCAATGTGTTCAACGTGGGCTTCATCCAGCAGCTGCCGACCCTGGCGGCGTCCTTCGGCGCCAGCTACCGCAAGCAGGGTGACGCGTTCGGGCGCATCGTCGGCGAGGAGATCGTCACCTCCTACGGTGCCGACCTCGAAGTGTTCGTGGAGAAGCACTTTGGCGAGCAGTGGACGCTGCGACTGACCGGCTCGAACCTGCTTGACGCCTCCAAGGACGAGGTGTTCGACAAGTTCAATACCATCGGCGACCAGGTGGCACGGGATTACGATGAGTACGAGATCGAGACCGAGTCCGCGGGCCGGGTCTACCAGCTCATCGTCCGCTACTCCTTCTGACCCGTCAGCGCAGGGGCAGGAAGCCGTCCGGCCCGACCATGCGGAAGGGGATCGAGGCCAGCGCCAGCCCGGCGTTCACCTGCACCGCGAAGTGCAGGTGCGGGCCGCTGGAGTAGCCGGTGTTGCCGGTGCGGCCGATCACCTGGCCCAGCGACACCGTGTCGCCGGGGCGAACGTAGACGCCGTCCGGCTGCAGGTGCGCGTAAAGCGCCATGCTGCCGTCATCGTGCAGCACCCGGATGAGGTTGGCGCGGTTGGCCAGCGCCGGGTCCAGGCCGCCCTCGCGGAAGCCGCCCTCGGCCTGCATCACCACGCCGGCGCGGGCCGCCAGCACCGGCGTGCCCTCGGCCACGATCAGGTCCACGGCGTAGCGGTTGGCGCGGTCGTCGTGGCTGAAGCCGCCGTGGAAGCCCTGGCCCAGCTCGAACCGGCGCTCGTCCACCGGCAGCGAGTAGGCGACGTCGCGCGCGACCTTGCCGGGCGGGCCGGGCGTGGCGTCCAGCCGCAGCGACTGCCTCGCCGCCGGCGACAGCGCCGTCAGCCGCACCAGTTCGACCCGCGCCCGCGCCGGCAGCACCCGGCGCAAGGGCAGGGCGGTGTCGTTGGCCATGTCCACCAGCTCCAGCGCATTGAGCTCGATCTCGACCGGCCCCGAGAGCCGGTTCACCGCATACGCCACGACGTCGGCGCCGCGGCGCTCGATCACCAGCTCGGCCGGGCTGTCGTCGGCCGCGGCGGCGCCGGTGGCGCACAGCAGCGCAAGCACCATCCACCGCAGGCCAATCACTGCCAGAAGCCCCGGGGCGGTGCCGCGAAATAGGTCGCGATCGGCAGCGGCCTGTCCACCGCGTGGCCCTGCGCATAGTCCACGCCAAGCGCGGCCAGGGCGCGCCGCTGCGCGTCGGACTCGGTGTGCTCGGCGATGCTGTGCTTGCCCAGCACGTGCGCGATCTCGTTGATCGAGCGCACCACGGCCAGCGACAGCGGCGAGGTGTCCATGTCGCGCACGAAACTGCCGTCGATCTTGAAGTAGTCCACGTCCAGCGCCTGCACGTAATTGAACGAACAGAAGCCCGTGCCGAAGTCGTCCAGTGCGAACCGGCAGCCCAGCCCGCGCATCTCGGTGATGAAGCGCTGGGCCCGGGCCAGGTCCCGCACCGCGCTGGTCTCGGTGATTTCGAAGCACAGCCGGTCGCCCGGGAAGCCGCCGCGGCGCAGGCGCTCGGCCACGAAGCCGATGAAGCCATCGTCGATCAGCGCATCGCCCGACAGGTTGATCGCGCAGGTGCGCGCGGTGGCGGCGGCCTCGGGGTTGGCGTCCAGCCAGTCGAGGGTCTGGCTGATCACCTCGCGGTCGATGCGGGTGCCGAGGTGGAAGCGTTCCGCGGCGGGCATGAAGCGCCCGGGCATCATCAGCTCGCCCGTGCGCGGGTCGCGCAGGCGAAGCAGCACCTCGAAGTGGCGGCCCGACTCCAGGCCCGCCCGCAGCGGGACGATGCTCTGGCAGTGCAGCTCCAGGGCATGGTGTTCCAGCGACTCGCGGATGCGCACCACCCACTTCATCGCCGCGGTGCGGTCGAGCAGCTCGCCACCGTCCAGGCTGGCCAGGCAGACGCGGTTGCCGCCTTTTTCCTTGGCGGTGAAGCAGGCGGCGTCGGCCTGCGACAGCAGCTGCGCGTAGTCGCCCTGGCCCGGCTGGCAGGCCACCAGGCCAACGCTGGCGGTGGTGGCCAGCATGCGGCCGTCCCAGCCGCAGCGGTAGCCTTCGATCGCACGCAGCAGGGCGCGGGCGCGGTCCTCGGCCACCATCGGCGTGCAGTTGCGCAGCAGCAGCGCGAACTCATCGCCGCCGGTGCGGGCCACCAGGTCGTCGCGGTGGCGGTGGGCCTCGATGACGCCGGCGATGCCGCGGATCATGCTGTCGCCGGCGACGTGGCTGGCGGTGTCATTGATCAGCTTGAAGTGGTCCAGGTCGAGGTAGGCCAGCGCCATCTGCGGCGCGCCGGGTTCGGCCATGGCCGCGCGCACCTGTTCCTCGAACGCATTGCGGTTGGCCAGGCCAGTGAGCGGGTCGGTGTTGGCGCGCTGGGTCAGGCTGGCGGCGCTGCTGCGCTGCTGGTGCATGGCGAAGGAGAGGATCATCGGCAGCGCCGCCACCGCGATCAGGAAGGACAGCAGGCTGACGCTGTCGCGCGTGTGCGCCGGCGCCGGGTAGCCGGCCAGCGCCATGCCGGCCATCCCCGCGACCAGCAGCATCGTTACTGCGACCGCCATCGCCGTGTGCAGCGGCGGGAAGCGCAGCGCGCTCCAGACCAGGATGCCGAGCGGCAGCGCCACCAGGCCCAGCGCGTAGTTGCCGCCCAGGCTGGCGCCCCAGGCCATCAGCAGGTAGCTGGACGCCATCGCCACGTTCCAGAGCAGCTGTTCGGGCTCGGCGGCGTAGCTGGTGCCGTCGGCAACCCGGCGCCGCTCGCGGCGCGCCAGCGCCAGCAGGGTCGCCGGTGCGATGCTGGCCACGCCGAGCAGGTCGCCCAGGAACCACAGCGAGATCGCCGACGGCAGCGCGTCCAGCGCGATCATCCCCGATTGCACCATGCCCACGGTGCCGATCAGGGCGCTGGTGACCGCCATCGCCATGCCGCCGAGCAGCGCGCGCAGGCCGAAGTCGACCGTGAGCGGGTCGTTGCCCGGTGCGCGCTTGAGCAGGGACACGCCGACCAGCACGCCAATGAAGTTGCTGGCCAGCGACCAGGGCAGGAAGGCCAGCGGCACCGGCGCGAACAGCAGGTGCACCAGCAGCCCGCCGATCGGCACGAACACCGCCCAGCGCGCACCAAAGCGCATCACGCCGGCCAATGCGATGCCCGAAGCGGGCCAGAACAGCGCGACCTGGGCCGGCCCGCCCACCAGCTCGGTGGCGTAGGCACCCCCAGCGACGTACAGCGCCACCAGGAGGACGAACAGGCCAATCCGTCGTTGGGTCTGCTGCATGCCCCGAGGATAGGCCCGGGGAGCCGCCGCCGACTAGGGGGCGACCACGCCCTCCGAGCCCACCAGCTCGAACTTGCCCGAGGCCAGCAGGTCGGTCTCGCCGCTCTTCAGGGCCGCCAGCAGGCCGGGCAGGTCGGCGTGGGGCAGGGGGCGATAGGCCGCCCAGCCGTTCCGGCCGTGGGCCTTCACGTGGTAAAGGGCGCGGTCGGCCAGCTCGACCATCTGCTCCCAGCCCAGGCTGCCGCGGGCATCGCGGAACAGCGGGCATTCGATGAAACCGATCGAGCAGGTGAGCGCGATGGGCTCGCCGGTGCCGACGTCGAAGCGGTGGTTGGCAATGGCCTGCCGGATGCGCTCGCCCAGGATCGGCAGGTGCCGGTTCGGCATCGGCCGGAACACCACGAGGAACTCCTCGCCGCCCCAGCGGGCGATGTAGTCACCGGTGCGCACCAGGTGGCCCAGCACCTGCGCGAACTGCTGCAGCACGCGGTCGCCGGCGGCGTGGCCATGGCGGTCGTTGACGGCCTTGAAGTGGTCCACGTCCACCAGCGCGAACACCATCACCTCGCCTGGCGTGGCGCGGCGCACCGCCTCGCGGTCGTAGTAGGCGATGTCGGCGGGAATCTGGTTGGCGAGGTAGCGGCGGTTGCGCAGGCCGGTCAGCGGGTCGGTCTGGCTGGCTTCCTCGAGCCGGAAGTTCGCCACCTCCAGCGCTTCCGTGCGCTGGCTGACCAAGGCCTCCAGGGCTTCGCGCTGGCGCAGGTGCTTGCCCTGCTGGCGGCGGTAGCCCGCGAACACAAGGCTGCCGAACAGGCCCGCCAGCAGCAGCTGGAACAGCCCGGTCTCGTGGAAGCGCGGCTGGATGTGGAAGCCCAACTGCGCCGGCGCCGGGCTCCAGATGCCGGCGCTGTTGGCGCCGATGGCCTCGAACACGTAGGAGCCGGGCGGCAGGTTGGTGTAGTTCACGGTGCGGCGGGTGACGTCCTCGAGCTCGCGCCAGTCGCTGTCGTAGCCGACCAGCCGGTAGCGCAGCTCGACGCTCTTGGGGTCCTGGAAGCTGAGCACGGTGAAATCGAAGCTCAGGTCGCGGTCGTCCTGCCCGAGCCGCCAGTTGGCGGTCGGGTCGGCCTCGCGCCACTCGTCTCCCACCCGCACGCGCTCGATCAGGCTGCGCGGCGCCACCTCGCTCTTGACGATGCCTTCGGTGGACATCACCACCAGCCCGCTGCGCGTGGGCAGGTACAGGTCGCCGCCGAACAGGAAGCCCTTGGCATTGCCGGCGCCGTTGCAGCAGTCGCCCTTCTGGCCGCCGCGCCGGTCGCCGCGTTCGTTGAGCAGCATCTCGCCCTGCACGCGCTCGATGTCACCATCGGCCAGCGCCTGCATGTCGCGCAGGCGGATGCGCTGGATGCCGCGGATGCCGGCCACCCACACGTAGCCCTGGCGGTCGTGGGTGATGAAGAAGGCCGAGTTCACCGGCATGCCCTGTTCGGCGCCGAACCGGGTCCAGCGGCCGTTGCGCAGCAGGAAGACCTCTTCGGTCAGGGTGCCGATCACCAGCTCGCCGCCGGGCAGCTCGTGGATGGCCGTGACGTCGACGGTGTTGGGCAGGCCGCTGTCCGCGCCAACCGCCTCGACCCGGTCGCCGATCACTTCGTACAGGCCCGACTGGGTGCCCAGCAGCAGCCGGCCCTCACTGGTCTCGAGCATCAGGCGGGTGCGCGTCTCGCGCAGGCCGTCCTCCGGGCCGAAACCGCGCAGCTCCCCGCGGGCGTGGCGATACAGGCCCTGCGTGGTGGCGAACCACAGCGCGCCGCGGTAGTCGCGCAGGATGCCGTTGACCTGCGCGCCGCGGAAGGCGTTGAACTCGGCGGGCCGCTCCAGCCGGTCGCCCCGCAGCACGGCCAGGCCGCGCCGGGTGCCGATCCAGACCGTGTCGTCCTCGGGCAGCAGGGTGTACGCATTGGGGTGCGGCAGGTCGCTGCCCTTGACCGTCTGCCGGAAGCCGCCGCCCTCCATCACGCTGAGCCCGGAGTTGCTGCCGGCCCAGAGCCTGCCGTCGGTGCCGCGCGCCACTGACCACAGCACCGGGTCGACCAGGCCCTCGCGCTTGCCGTAGCGCCGCGTCCAGCCGTTCCAGACCCGGGTCAGGCCCTCCCACTGGCCGCCGAACCAGACGTTGCCTTCGCGATCCTCGAACACCGAACGCACCGCCGACGCCGACGGCTCGTCGGTCACGATCTCGCGCAAGCGGCCGTTGCGCAGGCGCGCCAGGTTCTCGACCATGCCGACCCACAGGTTACCGTCGCTGTCCTCGAACAGGGTCTCGATGGGTGCCCGCGACAGCGGCTCGCCGCCTTCGTGCCGCTTCCACTCGCCGCCCTCGCGATGGAACAGTCCGCCGCTGGTGCCGGCCCACAGCCGACCCTGGGCCTCGATCAGCTCGGTGACCACGGTGTCCTCGTCGCCTTCGGGTAGCGGCATGAACTCGGTCACGCCGTCGGCCAGCCGCAGCACCTGCCCGCGCTGGCCCACCAACAAGGCCTCGGCCGTCGCCAGCAGGGCGGTGGCGGGGCGGGACATCGGATGCGCCAACTCCAGTGCGTCGTCGCGCACCCGGAATACCCCCTGCGGCGCGGCGACCAGCAGCACGCCGTCGGCGGTCCGCACCAGGTCGCGGGTGTCGGTGACGGTGTTGGCACCGGCGGCGGCCCCCGCCAGCCGGATCTCGCGGAACCCCTGGGGGTCGCGCACGGCGAGACCGCGGTAGGTAGACACCCAGAGCCGGTTCTCGGGATCCACCAGCAGGTCCTGGATCCAGACGCCGGGCAGCCCGGGGGAATTCTCGGGGGTGTACACGGTGAAACGCGCGCCGTCGAAGCGGGCGAGCCCGGCCTGGGTGCCGACCCAGAGGTAGCCCTGGCGGTCCTGGGCGATGGCCAGGGCGCTGATCTGCGGCAGCCCTTCCTCGATGCTCCAGGTATTGCGGACGTAGTGATGGTAGGCCTTGTCCGGGTCCAGCGCCGCCAAGGGTCCGGTCGCCAGCAGCCCGGCAAGCAAGACGAACCGGGGCAGGGCGCGGCGCATGTTCGTCACGTGGACGTCCCTTGGCAGGCTTGCCCCGACTATCGCGCCTGCGCCCCCGTCCCGGCAAGCGCCCCCATCACACTTCCCCACCCTCCGGCGTGCGCCGGGCGCACGTCAGAGGCGGGGCGTCAGCATTCGATGACGTTGACGGCGAGGCCGCCGCGCGAGGTTTCCTTGTACTTGTCCTGCATGTCGCGGCCCGTGTCGCGCATCGTCTTGATGACCTTGTCGAGCGAGACCTTGTGCTTGCCGTCGCCGCGCAGCGCCATGCGCGACGCGTTGATCGCCTTGACCGCCCCCATCGCGTTGCGCTCGATGCACGGGATCTGCACCAGGCCACCGATCGGATCGCAGGTCAGGCCGAGGTTGTGCTCCATGCCGATCTCGGCCGCGTTCTCGACCTGGCCCGGGGTGCCGCCCAGCGCCGCGGTGAGGCCGGCGGCGGCCATCGAGCAGGCCACGCCCACCTCGCCCTGGCAGCCGACCTCGGCGCCGGAAATGGACGCGTTCTCCTTGTAGAGGATGCCGACCGCGGCGGCGGTGAGCAGGAAGGTGAACACGCCCTGCTCGCTCGCGCCGGGGCAGAAGCGGTCGTAGTAGTGCAGCACCGCCGGGATGATGCCGGCCGCGCCATTGGTGGGCGCGGTGACGACGCGGCCGCCGGCGGCGTTCTCCTCGTTGACGGCGAGGGCGTAGAGGTTGACCCAGTCGAGTACGGTCAGCGGGTCGCGCATGCCGGCCTCGGGCTTGGACGAGAGCTCCGCGTGCAGCGAGGGCGCCCGGCGCGCGACGTGCAGGCCGCCGGGCAGCGTGCCCTTCTCGCGGATGCCGCGGGCGGTGCAGTCCTGCATGGCGCGCCAGATCTCGCGCAGGCCGGCGTAGACCTCCTCTTCGCTGCGCCAGGCCTTCTCGTTGGCGAGCATGATGCCGGCCATGCCCAGGCCGGACTCGGCGCAGCGCTGCAGCAGCTCGTCGCCGGAGTGGAAGGGATACGGCAGTTCGGTGGTGTCGGCGACGATGCGGTCTTCCGCCGCCTCGTCCTGGTTCACCACGAAGCCGCCGCCGACCGAGTAGTAGTCGCGCGTCGCCAGCTGCGCGCCATCGGCGTCGAAGGCGGTGAAGCGCATGCCGTTGGTGTGGAAGGGCAGCTTCTGGCGCTTGTTCATCACCAGGTCGTTCTTCTCGTCGAAGCCGATCTCGTGGCGGCCCAGCAGCCGCAGCTTCTTCTGCTTGCGGATGCGCTCGAGCGCGGCCGGGATCAGGTCGGGGTCGATCTGGTTGGGCCAATGGCCCTCCAGGCCCATCAGCACGGCCTTGTCGGTACCGTGGCCGCGGCCGGTCAGGGCCAGCGAGCCGTAGACCTCGACCCGCACCCGCGCGGTGCGCGCCAGCAGGCCGCCGTCCTCCAGCCAGTGGCTGGTGAAGCGCGCGGCCGCGCGCATCGGCCCGACCGTGTGCGAGGACGAGGGGCCGATGCCGATCTTGAAGAGGTCGAAGACGCTGACGGCCATGGGATGCGCGGGTTCCTGGGGAAGGCCGTTATTCTATGCGCCATCCCGCCGAAGCGACTGTACGCCGGCGAACTGCCGGCCACGCCATGCCACCGACCCTGATCCAGCGCGACGACTGCCACCTGTGCGACCTGGCCTGGGAACAGCTGGCCGCCGCCGGCGTGGCGGATTTCGAATCGCTGTGGATCGATGGCGATGCGGCGCTGGAGGCGCGCTATGGCGCGCGCATTCCCGTGCTGCGGCGCGAGCCGGACGGGGCGGAGCTGGATTGGCCGTTTTCGGGCGAGGCCGTGCGGCGGTTCCTGGCGGGCTGAAAAGCTTCGGGACTGAAGTCCCTCCTACACGCGGCCCTGCAGGAGGGCCTTCAGGCCCGACGCTTTACGCCAAGCCTTACTTCGAAGGCGCCAGCACCAGCCGCGTCACCACCTTCACTTCGTCGGCGATCACTTCGGGATCGCTCCAGTCGCCGGTGCCCACGTCGAACTGCAGGCGCCTGAGCACTGCCTCGCCCGCCAGCACCGGCTTCTCGCCCGCGGTCCAGGTGAAGGTGAGCGGCGCGGGCTGCGTGATGCCGCGCAGCGTCAGCTGGCCCTCGGCCACGAAGCGGTTGCCGCCCAGCGCGCGGAACCTAGTGGCGACGTAGCGCGCTTCCGGCTGTGCGACGCTGTTCAGGAAGGCCGCGCCCAGCATCTCGCCGTCGTAGTCGGGATTGCCGGTGCTGGCGCTGGCGACGTTGATGCGCACGTCGAAGCGCGCCGTGGCCAGGTCGGCGGGATCGAAGCGGATCGCCGGCGTGAACTTCGCGAAGCGGCCCGAGAAGGACTCGCCCTGGTAGTTGCCCGCGAAGCCAAGGGTCGAGCCGGGCTGGGCGGTGTAGTCGGCCGCGCTGGCGCTGGCGGCGGCCAGCAGCAGGGTGAGCAGGAAAGGCAGTCGCATGGTCAGGCTCCGGGGGTGTCTTCGGGTTTGGGCGCGGGTTTGGCCAGCGGCAGCATGCGCGCCAGCGTGCGGTCGCGGTCGACGTAGTGGTGCTTGAGCGCGGCCAGCACATGCACCGTGACGATCACCGCCAGCGCGATGAACAGCCACTCGTGCGCGGCCAGCGCGAAATCGCGCAGGGCCGGGTCGCGGTCGCTCAGGCTGGGCAGCTTGAACAGGCCGAACCAGCTCAGGTTGCGCGGCGGGAAGCCGGACGCCGAGTGGAACAGCCAGCCGCTGAGCGGCATCGCGAGCAGGATCAGGTACAGCACGCCGTGGGTGGCGCTGGCGATCGCCGACTGCCAGCGCGGTGTGCCCGCCACCGGCGCGGGCGCGCCGGCGAACAGCCGCCACAGCAGCCGCAGCACGGTCAGGCCCAGCACCGTGAGGCCGAAGGTCTTGTGCAGCGAGTACAGCTCGGATTTGGTCGACGAGTTCGGCAGCTCCTGCATGATGAAGCCCACGAGCACCAGGCCCAGCACCATCGCCACCGTGAGCCAGTGGATGCCGAGGCTGACGAAGCCCCAGCGGTCGGCGTCATTCTTGATCGGCATCGTCGTTCTCCCGGTCGGGGGTGGGTTCCGATTCGTCGTCGCCGCCGGCGCGGCCGCGGATGGCTTCGGCTTCGATCTGCAGCGTGACTTCGGCGCCGACCAGGCGTTCCCAGGCGGTCATGCCGAAGTCCTGGCGCACCAGCCGCCCGGTGGCCGAGAAGCCGGCGGTGCGCTTGAAGGTGAGCGGGTGGCGCTTGAGGGCGTTGAGCCGCACGTCCAGCATCACCTCGCGGGTGGTGCCGCGCAGGCTCAGGTCGCCGAAGACGTGGGCCGTGTCGTCGCCGGTCGGCTCGACGCGGGTGGAGGTGAAGCGCGCCGTCGGCTGCGCCCCGGCGTCGAGGAAGGTGCGGTCGAGCACGCGTTCGCGCCAGGTCGGGTCGCCGAGGTCGAGGCTGGCCAGCGGGATTTCGACCTCGAGCGTCGCGGTGGTCCAGTCGCGCGGGTCGAACCGCAGCGTGCCGGTGGCGCCCGAGAAGGTGCCGATGGCGCGCGAGAACCCGGCGTGGTCGACCTGGAAGGCGATGCGGGTGTGTACCGGGTCGAGCTGGTATTCGCGCGCCGCCGCCCGGGCCGGGTCGGCGAAGGCGAGCAGCAGCAAGACGAGCAGCCCTCCGGCCAGCACACGCATCGGCGTTCTCCTACAGCCCGGGAGCGGGCCTGGCCGTAGTCTAGGCCGACCGGGTGAATGGAGGGTGCATGGGGCCGAAACCCAATGTTGCGCACGGCGCGCGTCGCGGGTGGCTGCTCGGGCTGTGCCTGGTGCTGTCCGCCGCGCCCGTGGCGGCCGCGGCGCCCGAAGTGACGGCCCTCCAGCGCATTCGCGATGGCCAGGTGTCCGCCTTGCCGGCGGATGCAAGGCTACTGCGGCTGCAGCCGGGCGACGACGCGCTGCGCGTGCGCGTCGCGCCGGCGGCGGGGGCGCCGTCGCCGCGCATCCGCTTCCAGCTGCAGGGGCACGACCCGGGCTGGATGGAACCCGAACCGCTGGGCGAGCGCCTGTTCCGCGGGCTTGAGCCCGGCAGCTACCAGCTGCGCATCGCCTGGTCGGCGGTCGGCGGTGAGTGGCGCGAACTGCCGCGCATCGCGGTGTGGGTCGAGCCGCCGTGGTGGCAGGGGCAATATGCGCTCGCGCTGTTTGGCCTGTTGGGCCTGGTGCTGGCCGCCCTGCTGAGCCGCGAGCTGCGCGCTCGCCATCGCCGGCGCGAGGCCTGGCGCATGACGCGGGCACGGCAGCAGCTGGCCGAGCAGCACTCCGAAGCCAAGAGCCGCTTCCTGGCCACGCTGGGCCACGAGATCCGCACGCCGATGACGGGCGTGCTGGGCATGGCCGAGCTGCTGCAGGGCGGTGCGCTCGATGCGCGCCAGCGCGGGCAGGTCGAGGCCATCCAGCGCGCCGGCCAGCACCTGCTGCGGCTGGTGAACGACGCGCTCGACCTCGCGCGCATCGAGGCCGGACGGCTGGAGCTGGTGGTGGCGCCGTTCCGGCTGCGGCCGCTGCTCGATGAAGTGGCCGACCTGCTGCGCCCGCTGGCCGAGGCCAAGGGCCTGCGCTTCCGGCTGGCCTGCGCGCCCGGGCTGCCGGACGCGCTGTCGGGCGACGCGACGCGGCTGCGGCAGATCCTGTTCAACCTGGGCCACAACGCCATCAAGTTCTGCGATGCGGGCGAAGTCAGCCTGCAGGTGGCGTCGGGCGAGCCCGAAGGTCTCGTGCTGTCGGTGCGCGACAGCGGACCGGGGCTGTCCGCCGAGCAGCAGGCGCGCTTGTTCCGTCGCTTCGAGCAGGGCGCAGCCGGCAGCAGTGGCAGCGGTGGCGCCGGGCTGGGGCTGGCGATCTGCCGCGAGCTGGCCGTGGCGATGGGCGGCGGCATTTCGGTGCAGAGTTCACCGGGGCAGGGCGCCCGCTTCCAGGTCAGCCTGCCCCTGCCGGCCGTGGCGGTGGCGGCGCCGGCGCCCGAGGTCCGCCCGGGCACACGCGGCACGTCGGCGCGGCGACTCTTGCTGGTCGAAGACGATGCGGTCGTCGCCGAAGTGGTGGCGGCGCTACTGCAGCAGCAGGGGCATCGCGTGCGGCACGTGCCGCACGGCCTGGCCGCACTGGCCGAGCTGGCCACCGCCGACTACGACCTGGCGGTGCTTGATCTCGACCTGCCGGGCATCGATGGCCTGCAGCTGGCGCGGCTGCTGCGCGCCCGCGGTGAAACCCTGCCGCTGCTCGCGCTCACCGCCCGCGCCGATCCGCAGGCCGAGCCCGAGGCGCGCGCCGCGGGCATGGACGGTTTCCTGCGCAAGCCGGTGACGGGCGAGCTGCTGGCGGTGGCCATACTTGGGCTCCGGCAGGAGGGCCCCCGGCCGGCTTCACGTTAGCGGCCCCGTTTTTGTGATAACTCTCCGGCCGCAAACACAGTCTCAGGGGGAGACATGCAGATGCGAAATCTTGCTGGCAACGTGGGCGCCGCACTGGTTCTGGGCCTGGCATGTTGGGTACCGCCCGCAGAGGCGGCGCTCGAGGAGTCGGTGGTGAAACTGTGCGCCACCGCCTGGCAGGCGATTGATCCCGATGGCGATACCTTCACCGACAATGCGCTGGTCGAGCTCGGACTGGCGGCGGCCCGAAAGTGCGAGGCGGACGGCCACCCGCTGGGCGCCGCCAGCGTGGCCAACATGCTCTACCGCGCCGGCAAGGTCGACGAGGCCAACCGGGCCATTGATCGCGCAATCGCCTCGGGCCGGGAGTTGGGCGCGGCCTACCAGCAGCGCTGCGTCATCGGTTCGACCCAGGGCGCAGCCCAAGAGGCCGCTGCCCTGGCGGCCTGCAACGAGGCGATGTGGCTTGAACCCGACTGGTACGCGCCCTACCTGACGCGGGGCTTCATCCACTACAACGCCAAACGCTACGCAGAAGCCGAGCGCGACTGGCGCGCAGGCATCGCGCGCGAACCGCGCTCGGCGCCCTTGTGGCAGAACCTGGGCCTGGCGCTGGCCTCGCAAGACCGGCACGCCGAGGCGCTGGACCAGCACCTCGAGGCCCGCCGCATCGCGCCCCGGCACGCCGGTCCACTGGTCAACGTGCCGCTGACCCTTGAAAGGCTGGGTCGTCACCAGGAAGCCTTGTCGGCGTTCAACGATGCAGCGCGCATCCTGCCGGAGGCTTCGGTGTTGATCCCGCTGGCGGCCTACCACGAGCGGCGGCGCCAGCCCGACCTGGCAATCGAGGCCGATGGGCGGGTGATCGCCAGCGAGCCGCGCAACGTGGGCGCGTTGCGGGCGCGCGGGCGCCTGCACGAGGCGGCAACGCGCTATGAAGCCGCTCGCGACGATTACGCCCGCGTTGCCGCGCTGGAGCCGCAGTCCCTGGAGGCGGCGCTGGACCTGACGCGCGTAATCGTACTGGGGCCGGCAAGCGAGGAGGAAGCGAGGGCCGCACTGACAAAGGCTGCCGAAATCTCGGACGCCGAGGGTTCCGCCGATTCCTTTCGAAAATTCTTCCAAGGCATGTCGCGCATCTTGAGGGAGGGTCAGAACTGGACGGGGCTTGCCGAAATTTCCACCATTTACCTTACGGAGGTCCCCGAGGAGATTGGCGGCTGGACCCAGCGCGGCCTGGCACGGCGCAACCTCGGCGACTACGCCGGGGCCATCGAGGACGAGACCCAGGCCCTGGCCATCGAGCCCACGCGCACCCACAGCCTGTTCTGGCGCGCGCAGTCCCATACTGCGCTTGGTAACTGGGAAGCCGCCGAGGCCGACTACTCGCGCCTGCTTTCGCTGGATCCGAAGTATGTGTGGGCGTGGAACAACCGGGGCACCGTGCGCGCGAAGCTGGATCGTGCGCAGGATTCGTACCGCGACTTCGAGCAGTTCCTGGCGCTCTACCCAGGGCGCGTGTCGATGAACTGGGAATACTGGGCCGCGGCGGGGCGCGCTGCCGGGGTGCCGGCCGAAAAGATGCTGGCTACGCTCAATGCGCGGGCGCCAACCACGGCCGATGACGCCGTGCAGGCGGCCCGTGACATTCTCGCCGGCAAGCCGGTGTCGAAAGCCCAGTACGGTGAGGAGTACGAGGACTACGACGATTGGTGCGAGTACATGGACTGCTAGGGGCTTGGGCCCGGGATTCGATTGCCTTGCGCTGCGCGAGGCCTGCTACGGACCCTGCGCCCGGCTGAATTCGTGCACCGCTTCGACCAGAACGGCGACGCGGTCCGGGTCCATGTCGGGGGACATTCCGTGGCCGAGGTTGAAGACGTGGCCATTGCGCGAGCCGCCGTTGGCCGCGGCGTAGTCGTCCAGCGCACGCTTCACTTCGGCGCGGATGCCCTCGGGCGACGCGTACAGCGTCGCCGGGTCAAGGTTGCCCTGCAGCGCGACGCGGCCGCCGGTGCGGCGGCGGGCCTCGCCCAGCGACACGGTCCAGTCGACGCCCACGCCCTCGCTGCCGGTGGCGGCGAGGTCTTCGAGGTAGGGCGCATTGCCCTTGCCGAACAGGATCAGCGGCGTGCGGTCTGCGCCGTCGCCGCGCGGCAGTTCGGCGGCGATGCGCTGCAGGTAGCGCAGCGAGAACTCACGGTACACGTGCGGCGCCAGCACGCCGCCCCAGGTGTCGAACACCTGCAGCGCCTGCGCACCCGCCGCGCGCTGCGCGGCCAGGTAGGCGATGACGGCGTCGGTGGTCACTTCCAGCAGGCGGTGCAGCGCAGCCGGCTCGTTCAGCGCCATGGATTTGATGCGCGCGAAGTCCTTGCTGCCGCCGCCTTCCACCATGTAGCAGGCCAGCGTCCACGGGCTGCCGGAGAAACCGATCAGCGGCACCGCGCCGTCGAGCTCGCGGCGGATCAGGCTGACCGCGTCCATCACGTAGCGCAGTGAGCTGCCCATGTCGGGCACGGCCAGCTTCGCGATGTCGGCCGGGGTGCGCACGGGGCGCTCGAACTTCGGGCCCTCGCCGTCGGCGAAGTACAGGCCCAGGCCCATCGCGTCGGGCACGGTGAGGATGTCGGAGAACAGGATGGCGGCGTCGAGTTCGTAGCGGCGCAGCGGCTGCAGCGTTACTTCGCAGGCCAGCTCCGGGTTGGTGGCCAGGCCCATGAAGCTGCCGGCCTGGGCGCGGGTGGCGCGGTACTCCGGCAGGTAGCGGCCGGCCTGGCGCATCAGCCACACCGGGGTGCAGTCCACGGGCTCGCGCCGCAGGGCGCGCAGGAAGCGGTCGTTCTTCAGGGTCACGGCAGGTCCAGTCAACGGGGCGCGTCGGCGCCTTGGGCGAACATCACCAGGAAGCCTTTTCGGACCTGGGCATCGCGGGCTTTCTCGAAGGCGGCCAGGGCGGCGCCGCGCTCGAGGTACTGTTCGCGCTTCAGCGAGGCCTTGCCGCCGATCTGGCCGGTTTCGCGCAGCAGCGTCCAGCCGCCGAGCAGGTCCTGCTGGAGCATCAGCTGGACGTACTTCGGCGCTTCGCCGGCAGAGGGCTTTTGCTGCATCAATAGGCGCATAGGGCCGCCATTCTACCCGCAGACCCCTGTGGGAGGGACTTCAGTCCCGATGCTTTTCGGCGAGAGGCATCGGGACTGAAGTCCCTCCCACAGGAGGGCGCGGGTCAGGCTTCGAGGACGGGGAGGATTTCGGACTCGGGGACGTCGGGGACGACCTCGGCCTGGCCCAGGCCGGCCCACAGGATCAGGCGGATGCGGCCGGAGACCGCCTTCTTGTCGAGCTTCATCCGGCCCAGCAGCGCCTCGCCCGACAGCCCGGCGGGCAGGGCCACGGGCAGGTCGAAGCGCTCGAGCAGCGCGGCCAGGCGCGCGGTGTCGGACCAGGGCGCGCGGCCGCGGTCGGCCGAGAGCCGTGCCGCCAGCACCATGCCCACCGCGATCGCCTCGCCGTGCAGCAGGCCGCCGTAGCCCTGTTCGGTCTCGATGGCATGGCCGAAGGTGTGGCCGAAGTTGAGCAGCATGCGCTCGCCCTGCTCGGTCTCGTCGCGGGCGACGATGCCGGCCTTGTGCCGGCAGCTGGTGGCGATGGCGTGCGCGAGGGCGTCCGGGTTGCGTGCCATCAGCGCCTCGGCGTTGTCCTCGAGCCAGGCGAAGAACTCCGCGTCGGCGATGGCGCCGTACTTCACCACCTCGGCCAGGCCGGCGCTGAACTCGCGCTCGGGCAGGGTGTCGAGGGTGGCGGTGTCGGCAAGCACGGCCGCCGGCTGGTGGAAGGCGCCGACCAGGTTCTTGCCCTGCGGCAGGTCGACCGCGGTCTTGCCGCCCACCGACGAATCCACCATGGCCAGCAGGGTGGTGGGCAGCTGCACGAAGCGCACGCCGCGCATCCAGCAGGCCGCCGCGAAGCCGGCGAGGTCGCCGACCACGCCGCCGCCCAGGGCCACCACCGTGGCATCGCGGCTGGCGCCCATCGCCGCCAGCGTGGCCATCACTTCGGTGAAGCGATCCAGGGTCTTTTCCTGTTCGCCCGGCGGCAGCACCAGCGCCTGCACGGCCTTGCCCGCCAGGGCGGACTGCACGCGCGCCAGATAGTGCGGGGCGACGTTGCCGTCGGTGACCACCAGCGCGTGGCGGCCGGTGACCAGCGCGGCCAGGGCCTCGGGCTGGTCGAGCAGGCCGCGGCCGATGCGGATCGGGTAGCGGCGCGCGCCGAGTTCGACCTGGAGTTCGTGCAGGGCCATCAGGCGGCTTCCGTGCGCTGCCAGCGCTGTTCGAGCAGGGCGCCGAGGCGTTCGGCGGCGATGGCGACGCTCAGGCCGTCGGCGTCGAAGGCCAGGTCGGCCAGGTCGCGGTAGATCGGACCGCGCTCGAGCGCCAGCGATTCGAGCTTCGCGCGCTTGTCGCCCACCGCCAGCAGCGGGCGGCTGCGGTCGCGGCCCAGGCGCTCGATTTGCTGCGCCACGCTGACCTGCAGGTGCACCACGTAGCCGCGCTCGGACAGGCGCTTGCGGTTGGCTTCGGCCAGCACCGCGCCGCCGCCGGTGGCGATCAGCTGGCCGCGGCCGCGCATCAGGTCGGCGATCAGCGCCGATTCGCGGGCGCGGAAACCGGCCTCGCCCTCGCATTCGAAGATCAGCGGCACCGCGGCGCCGGTGACTTCCTCGAGGCGATGGTCGCAATCGACGAAGGCCAGCCCGAGCCGCGCCGCCAGGCGCTTGCCGATCGAGGTCTTGCCGGCGCCCATCGGGCCGATAAGGACGAGGTTGGGGGCGGGATTCATGGGACGCGATGCTAGCATCCCGGCATGAAGGCATCGTCTGGCAACACGCGCGCGATTCGCGCCGCGAGCGGGGGAACCGCGTGAGCGCGGGGCCCGTGGTGGTCGCCGGCGCGGGCGATGTCGGCCTGCGCTTCGCGCGGCTGCGTTTGGCGCGCGGCGAGGAGGTCATCGGCCTTCGCCGCCGGGAGGGCGAGCCGATCGCCGGGCTGCGCTGGCTGCGCGCCGACCTGTCCCGGGGCGAGGGCCTGGCGGCGCTGCCACGGCGCGCGGCGGCGCTGGTGTTCTGCGCCGCACCGGATGTCCGCGACGAAGCCGCCTACCGCGCGCTCTACGTCGATGGCCTGCGCCGCGCCATCGACGCCTGCGATCCGGCCCGCGTCGTGTTCGTTTCGTCCACCGCCGTCTACGCCCAGGACGCCGGTGAATGGGTGGACGAAGCCACGCCCGCACGACCACCGGCCTTCAACGGCCGGGCCTTGCTGGCCGCCGAGCAGGGCCTGGCCGCCCGGCCGTTGGCGACCGCGTTGCGCTGCTCCGGCATTTACGGCCCCGGCCGCGGCGCGCTGCTGCGCAAGGCCCGCGGCGACCAGCCCGGCGCGCGGCGCTGGACCAACCGCATCCACGCCGAGGACGTGGCCTCGGCGATCTCGCACCTGCTTGACCTGGCCGCGCCGCCGCCGCTGCTGCTCGGCAACGACGACCTGCCCGCGCTGGAGCAGGACGTGCTGGCCTGGCTGCGCGCCCGCGAGGGCCTGCCGCCGCTGCCCCCGGTCGCCCCGGGACTGGCCACGGGCCGGCGGGTCGCCAATGCCCGGCTGCGCGCCACCGGCTGGGCGCCGGCCTTCCCGGACTACCGCGCCGGCTACGCCAGCCTGCTTTCCGGGCCGGGCGTATAGTCGTCCGACCCGCTACCGGGTAGGAAAGGAGAAAGTCATGGCTACCGTCACCAAGGTGATCGAAGTGTCCTCCTCGTCCAAGAAAGGCATCGAGGATGCCGTGCAGGGCGGCCTGAAGAAGGTCGGCAAGAGCGTGAAGAACATCCAGGGCGCCTGGGTCAACGACATCAAGGTCGTCTGCAACCCCGAGGGCGGCGTCAGCGAGTGGCGCGTGAACATGCGGGTTAGCTTCATCGTCAGCTGACCAGACGGGTGCATGCGGGGCGCCTTCGGAGCGACAATGGCGCAAACGAGGAATCCCGCATGACCGATCTTTACGCCGAAGCCTTGGACACCTTCGCCGCCCTGCTGGCGGAGGCCACCGCCGCGGGCGACCCCGAACCGACCGCCATGACCGTGGCCACCTGCGACGCGCAGGGCCGGCCGTCGGCGCGCACGGTGCTGCTCAAGGCCTTCGACGCCCGCGGCTTCGTGTTCTACACCAACTACGACAGCCGCAAGGGCCAGCAGCTGGCGGCCAACCCGCAGGCGGCGCTGCTGTTCCTGTGGAAGCAGCTGCGCGAGCAGGTGCAGGTGAAGATCGAAGGCACGGTGGAGCCGGTGGACCTGGCCGAGGCCGACGCCTACTTCGCCTCGCGGCCGCGGCCGAGCCAGATCGGCGCCTGGGCCTCGCTGCAGTCGCAGACGCTGGGCTCGCGCGAGCTGTTCGAGGCGCGCATCGAGGCCTTCGAGAAGAAGTTCGAGGGCGCGGACGTGCCGCGCCCGCCGCATTGGTCCGGCTTCCGCGTGGTGCCCGAGCGCATCGAGTTCTGGTACGGCGCCAAGTACCGCCTGCACGAGCGCCACCACTACGAGCGCGTGGACGGCCAGTGGCGCAAGCGGATGCTGTTCCCGTGAGCCACGGCCCGCGCCGCATCGTCTGCCTCACCGAGGAACCCACCGAAGTCCTGTACGCCCTGGGCGAGCAGGACCGCATCGTCGGGATTTCCGGCTTCACGGTGCGGCCGGCGCGGGCGCGGAAGGAGAAACCCAAGGTCAGCGCGTTCACGTCGGCGAAAATCGACGAGATATTGAAGCTGCGGCCGGACTTCGTGGTCGGCTTCTCCGACATCCAGGCCGACATCGCCGCCGAGCTGGTGCGCCGCGGCGTCGAGGTCTGGATCAGCAACCACCGCAGCGTCGAAGGCATCGTCGACTACGTGCGGCGGCTGGGTGCGCTGGTCGGCGTTGCCGACAAGGCCAACGCGTATGCGGATGAACTGCAGCGCGGCCTGGCGGGCATCGCCGCGGAAGCCGCGACGTTGCCGCGGCGGCCCAAGGTCTATTTCGAGGAATGGGACGAGCCGCGCATCAGCGGCATCCAGTGGGTGGCCGAACTGGTGCGCATTGCCGGCGGCGACGACATCTTCCCGGAACTCGCGGCGCAGTCGCTGGCAAAGCACCGCATCCTCGCCAACGACGACGAGATCATCGCCCGCGCGCCCGACATCGTATTGGGTTCCTGGTGCGGCAAGAAGTTCCAGCCCGCGAAGGTCGCCGCGCGCCAGGGCTGGGAGAGCGTGCCGGCCGTCCGCACCGGCGACCTGCACGAAATCAAATCCCCCCTCATCCTCCAACCCGGCCCCGCCGCGTTGACTGACGGTGTCCGTGCAATCGCTGCAGTCATTCGGCAGTGGGGGTTCAAGTGTCCGAATGCGGATCAGAGCGGAAAATTCGGATAAGGGCGGATTCAATACCAAGAAGCACTGCACGATCGGTTTTGGTCCGGCTCCTTCCGCTCTGATCAGCGTTCAAGTTCGAGCGCGCATGGTTGTCGCCGGTTATCGCAGCGACGCGACACCTAGCTCCGCGAGCATCGCGGTCATGCGGCCGGCCTGGACGGCCTGGTCGCTGGAGGCATTGCCCTGTTGGGCGCGCTTGGCCACGCCCTGGGCGATGGCGGCGAGGCGGAAGAAGCTGAAGGCGAGGACGAAGGGCCAGTCGTCGGGGATGGGGCGGCCGGTGAGCGCGGAATAGCGCGCCAGCAGCGCCGCCTCGTCGGGGATGCCCAGGGCCGGGCGGTCCAGCCCGGCCAGGCCGGGCAGGGCGGGATTGCGCGGCAGCCGCAGCGCCATGCAGAAGTAGCCGAGGTCGGCCAGCGGATGGCCCAGGGTCGACAGCTCCCAGTCGACGATTGCGATCACCTTCGGCTGCGCCGGATCGAACATCAGGTTGTCGATGCGGAAGTCGCCGTGCACCAGCGCCACGCTGCCGTCGTCGGCGGGGCAGCGGGCGGGCAGGGCGGCGATCAGCGCGTCCATGGCCGGGATCGGCTGGGTCTCGCTGGCGCGGTACTGCTCGGTCCAGCGGCGCAGCTGGCGCTCGAAGTAGTTGCCGGGCTTGCCGAAGTCGGCCAGGCCGACCGCCGCCGGGTCGATCGTGTGCAGCGCGGCCATCGCGTCGATGACGCCGCCGTAGATCGCGCTGCGTTCGGCGGGCGTGGCGTCCGGCAGCGACGGATCCCAGAAGATGCGGCCGTCGACGAAGTCCATCAGGTAGAACATCGACCCGACCACGGTTTCGTCGGTGCTCAGGTGCAGCGGCCGCGCCACCGGCGCCGGGCCGCCGTGCAGCGCCTGCAGCACGCGGAACTCGCGGTCCACCGCGTGCGCCGAGGGCAGCAGCACGCCGGGCGGCTTGCGGCGCAGCACGTAGGTGCCACTGGCGGCGTCGATGCGGTAGGTCGGGTTCGACTGGCCGCCCTTGAACTTGGTGGCGGTGAGCGGGCCGCGGAAGCCGGGCACCTGTGCCTGCAGGTAGTCGGCCAGCGCCGCTTCCGGCAGCGCCATCGCGTCGGTGGCGGGCTTGGGCGGGGTGTCGGTCATGCGGTGGGTTCGCTTCTTGAACGGGCGAGGAGGGCGCGCATGCTCAGAAATAAGTCCAGAGGTCGCGCGCACCGTGCAGGTGCGGCAGCGCGTTCCAGCTGCCCAGGCGCAGGCGACCGGCGTGCGGGTGGAATTCGCTGAGCGCGCTGTTGCGCAGCGCCAGGTTCAGCTCGACCGCGCGATGGTTGGGCACGTCCAGCGCGATCTGCGCCAGCCGCGAGATGACGCCGCCGGAGCTGAGCACCAGCACCTCGCCGCCGCCGCCCAGCGCCTCAAGCCGCTCGCCGGCGGCGTGCACGCGCGCGCCGAACGCGGCCCAGCTCTCGGGCAGGTCCGGCAGTTCGTCGTTGGCCCAGGCCAGCAGCGCCGCCTGCAGCATCGCGCCGACGTCGCGCGGCAGGCCGCTGCGGCTGGCGATGGCGACCGGGTGTTCGGCGTTCTGGCGCAGCCAGGTGCTGAACACGGCCTCGTGGTCGAACTCGGCGAAACCGGGGTCGGCGATGGGCGCGGGCAGGGGCAGGCCCTGCGCGGCGAACGCTTCGATCACGCCGTCGGCGGTTTCGCGGTGGCGACGCATCCCGCCCACCACCACGGCCTCGAAGCGATGGCCGCCGCGCGCCAGCCACTCGCCCAGGCGCCGGGCCTGCAGGTGGCCGCGCTCGGAAAGTTTGTCGTAATCGGCGGCGCCATAGCTGGCCTGGCCGTGTCGTACCAGCAGCAGGCTCACTGGCCGAAGAACTCCTGGCGGAACACGGTGCGGATCGGGCGCTCGGCGCCTTCCGGCGTCACCGACAGGTCGAAGCTCAGCGTTTCGCGGCCCGAGGTGCGCGCTTCGCCCAGGTAATAGATGGCATCGCCCTCGCGCACCTCGCGCATGCGCAGCTCGACGCGCTGGCCGGCGAGGTTGGTGGCGGCCACCGTCACCTTGGCGGCGACGGCGCGGTCGGCGCCGGGTTCGCCCTGGCGCACGGCGATGTTCACCAGCGCGCGGTTCGCCGAGCGGGTGATGCCGTTGGCGCGCGCCACTTCCGGGGTGAGCGTGGTGGTGGGCAGGGCGTTGAAGTGCACGGTGATGTCGCCGGCACGCAGGGAGTTCTCGGCGAGTGCGGGCGCGGCGGCAAGCAGCGCCAGCAGGGCGATCGCGGCAGTCATCGGGCGCATGGCCAGTCTCCTTCCGGGTGGGCGCCCATCATCGCACCGCGCCCGACCCTGTGGGAGGGTCAGCCGGCGGCGAGCTGGCGGCCGCGTTCGGTGGCGGCGGCGATGGCCTGTGCGACGAGGTCGCGGAAGCCGTTGGCTTCGAAGGATTCGACCGCGGCCTGGGTGGTGCCGCCCGGGGAGGTCACGCGCTGGCGCAGCACCGCGGCCGGATCGCCGGATTCAGCGAGCATGCGTGCCGCGCCGAGCAGGGTCTGCAGCACCAGCGTGCGGGCGGTGTCGGGGGACAGCCCCTGCGCTTCGCCCGCGGCCTGCATCGCCTCGGCCAGCAGGAAGACGTAGGCGGGGCCGCTGCCGGACACGGCGGTCACGGCATCCATCAGCGCCTCGTCGGGGATCCACGCGGTGAGGCCGGCGGCCTGCATCAGGGCTTCGGCCTCTTCACGCTGCCCGCTGCCTACGGCGGCATTCGCGAACAGGCCGGTGGCGCCGGCGCCGAGCAGGGCGGGCGTGTTCGGCATCGCCCGCACCACGGCCTGGCCGCCGCCGAGCCACTGGTCGATCCGTTCGGTGGGGATGCCGGCCGCGATCGACACCACCAGCGGCCGATGGATCTGCGCCAGCGTGGCCAGGCCCTCGCACACCTCGCGCATCACCTGTGGCTTCACCGCCAGCACCCAGGTGGCGGCGCCGTCCGCGGCCTCCGGCCCCGAGGCGCGCACGCGCACGCCGAAGTCGGCCGCCAATGCATCGCGAAGCCCGGCCACGGGCTCGGCCACGCGCAGGGATTCGGGCGCGCGGCCGGTCTTGATCAATCCGCCGATCAGGCTGCGGGCCATGTTGCCGCCGCCGATGAATGCGATCGTGTGGGTGTTCATTCGTTCGAGTCCTGGGAAAGGTTTACCGGCCGCGCAGGCCGAACAGGGCGGTGCCGAGGCGCACCAGGGTCGCGCCTTCGGCGATGGCCAGCGGGAAATCATCGCTCATGCCCATCGACAGGGTGTCGATGCCGGGGAAGCGGGCGGCCAGTGCATCGCGCAGTTCGCGCAGGCGGCGGAAGGCGGCGCGGCGATGGGCCGGGTCGGGGTGCGGCTCGGGGATGGCCATCAGTCCGCGCAGGCGCAACCGGGGCGCGGCAGCCACCGCGTCGGCCAGCGCCATCACCTCGTCGGGGCGGCAGCCGGACTTGCCGGCCTCGCCGTCCACGTTCACCTGGATCAGCACGTTCAGGGGCGGGCGATCGGCGGGCCGGGCCTGGTCCAGCGCCGCGACCAGTTTCATGCGGTCCAGCGACTGCACCCAGTCGAAGGCCTCGGCGGCCTCGCGGCATTTGTTCGACTGCAGGTGGCCGATCAGGTGCCACTCGAGCCCCAGGCCGGCCAGTTCGCGGGCCTTCGCGGCGCCCTCCTGGACATAGTTCTCGCCGAAGGCATGCTGCCCGGCGGCAGCCAGTTCGCGCACCGCCGAGGCGGGCCGGGTCTTGGACACGGCCAGCAGTCCGACCTGGCGTGGCCGCCCTGCCAGCACGGCCGCGTTTTCAATGGTTTGCAGGACGTCGTGAAGCGTCGGGTGCACCGATTCCATGGGGGGTATTCACCTTCGTGGATAGGGCTATACTGCCCCGGGGACGCGCGGTCGCCTATCCGTTTGATGCGCCAAGGGGACGTTAAGTAATGGACATCGCTGAACTGCTGGCATTCTCGGTCAAGAACAAGGCCTCCGACCTCCACCTCTCGGCCGGCCTGCCGCCCATGATCCGCGTCGACGGCGACGTCCGCCGCATCAACATCCCCGCGCTCGACCACAAGCAGGTCCACGCGCTGGTGTACGACATCATGTCGGACAAGCAGCGCCGCGACTACGAGGAATTCCTCGAGGTCGACTTCTCCTTCGAAATCCCCGGCCTGGCGCGCTTCCGCGTCAACGCCTTCAACCAGAACCGCGGCGCCGGCGCCGTGTTCCGCACCATTCCCAGCCAGATCCTCACCCTCGAGGAGCTGGCCGCGCCCAAGATCTTCGCCGAGCTGGTGCAGCAGCCCCAGGGCCTGGTGCTGGTCACCGGTCCCACCGGCTCGGGCAAGTCCACCACCCTGGCGGCCATGGTCGACAGCGTGAACAAGAACGAGTTCGGCCACATCCTCACGGTCGAGGACCCGATCGAGTTCGTGCACACCTCGCAGAAGTGCCTGGTCAACCAGCGCGAGGTCCACCGTGACACCCACGGCTTCAACGAGGCCCTGCGCTCGGCGCTGCGCGAAGACCCCGACTACATCCTGGTCGGCGAGATGCGCGACCTCGAGACCATCCGCCTGGCGCTGACCGCCGCGGAAACCGGCCACCTGGTGTTCGCCACCCTGCACACCTCGTCGGCGGCCAAGACCATCGACCGCATCATCGACGTGTTCCCCGCCGGCGAAAAGCCGATGGTGCGCTCGATGCTGTCCGAGTCGCTGCGCGCGGTCATCTCGCAGTCGCTGCTCAAGAAGGTCGGCGGCGGCCGCGTCGCCGCGCACGAGATCATGATCGCCACCCCGGCCATCCGCAACCTGATCCGCGAGGACAAGGTGGCCCAGATGTACTCGGCCATCCAGACCGGCCAGCAGTACGGCATGCAGACCCTCGACCAGTGCCTGCAGGACATGGTCAAGCGCGGCCTGGTGACCAAGCTGCAGGCCAAGGAATACGCCAAGGAAAAGAAGATCTTCGACTGACGCCGCTGCCGGTCGGGGGGCTGGCAGGACGCCACATGAGCACCGCCACCGGGCCAAGGCCACGGTGGCAGAACAGGAGCACGCATGAGCAGCATCGACTTCACCTCCTTCCTGAAGCTGATGGCGCACAAGAAGGCCTCGGACCTGTTCATCACGGCCGGCGTGCCGCCGTCGATGAAGGTCAACGGCAAGCTGTCGCCGATCACCCAGAACCCGCTGACCCCGCAGCAGTCGCGCGACCTGGTGCTCAACGTCATGAACCCCTCGCAGCGCGAGGAGTTCGAGAAGACCCACGAGTGCAACTTCGCGATCGGCGTCTCCGGCGTCGGCCGCTTCCGCGTGTCCTGCTTCTACCAGCGCAACCAGGTCGGCATGGTGCTGCGCCGCATCGAGACCCGCATCCCGACCGTCGAGGAGCTCAGCCTGCCGGCCGTCATCAAGACGCTGGCGATGACCAAGCGCGGCATCATCCTGTTCGTCGGCGCCACCGGCACGGGTAAGTCCACCTCGCTGGCGGCCATGATCGGCTACCGCAACATGAACTCGTCGGGCCACATCATCACCATCGAGGACCCGATCGAGTTCGTGCACAAGCACGAGGGCTGCATCATCACCCAGCGCGAGGTCGGCATCGACACCGACAGCTGGGAGGCGGCGCTGAAGAACACGCTGCGCCAGGCGCCCGACGTGATCATGATCGGCGAGGTCCGCACCCGCGAGGGCATGGACCACGCGATCGCGTTCGCGGAAACCGGCCACCTGGTGCTGTGCACGCTGCACGCCAACAACGCGAACCAGGCGATGGACCGCATCATCAACTTCTTCCCCGAGGACCGCCGCAGCCAGCTGCTGATGGACCTGTCGATGAACCTCAAGGGCGTGGTGGCGCAGCAGCTCATCCCCACGCCGGACGGCAAGTCGCGCCGGGTGGCGATGGAGATCCTGCTGGGCACGCCGCTGGTGCAGGACTACATCCGCGACGGCGAGATCCACAAGATCAAGGACGTCATGAAGGAGTCGACCAACCTGGGCATGAAGACCTTCGACCAGGCGCTGTTCGAGCTCTACCAGGCGGGCGAGATCAGCTACGAGGACGCGCTGCGCTTCGCCGACTCGGCCAACGAGGTGCGCCTGAAGATCAAGCTGGCGCAGGGCGGCGACGCCCGCACGCTGTCGCAGGGCCTGGACGGGGTCGAGCTTTCCGAGGTCAAGTAACCCTGGCATGGGGTTGCGCCGAAGACGCCGGGCTTGCCCGGCGTTTTCTTTTACAGCTGCGGGGCGCCGTCGTCACCGGGAAAGCGACCTTCGCTTCCGTGGTGGCCCCGGCACCGGGACCGGGCGCTAGAATATGCGCATGATGCAGACCCCGTCCCTGGCCGATCACTTCCTGGTAGCCATGCCGGCGCTGGAGGACCCCAATTTCCAGCGGTCGGTGACATTGGTGTGCCAGCACGACGAAGGCGGCGCCATGGGGATCGTCATCAATCGCCTGGCCGACTACACGCTGGGCGAACTGCTCGACCACCTCAAGCTCGGCACCCAGAACCCCGCCCTGGCCGCGCGCGCCATCGTCGCCGGCGGGCCCGTGCACCCGGACCGCGGCTTCGTGCTGCACGGCGACGACAGCGAGTGGAGCTCGACCCTGCACGTCGCGCCCGGCCTCTCGGTCACCACCTCGCGCGACATCCTCGAGGCTCTCTCGCGCGGCGACGGGCCCGCGCGCGTGTTGGTGGCGCTGGGCTACGCCGGCTGGGAGGCCGGCCAGCTCGAGGACGAACTGGCCCAGAACAGCTGGCTCACCGTGCCGGTGGACCGCGGCATCGTGTTCGACACCCCGCTGGGCGAACGCTGGCGGGCGGCTGCGCGCCAGCTGGGCGTCGACCTGTCCACGCTCACCGACTACTCCGGGCACGCATGAGCGGGCCCGTCACGCTGCTGGGCTTCGACGTCGGCGCCAAGCGCATCGGCGTCGCCGTCGGCAACACCGTTTCCGGCAGCGCCCGCGAAGTGGGCGTGCTCGACGTGCACGCCAGCGGCCCCGACTGGCCGCGCCTGGACCGCTGGATGCGCGACTGGCGCCCCGATGCCCTGGTGGTCGGCGACCCGGTGCCCGCCGACGGCGGCGACCAGCCCGCCCGCCAGCGCGCCCGCGGTTTCGCCCGCGAGCTGGCGCGGCGCTATGCGCTGCCGGTGCAGCAGGTGGACGAGGGCCGCAGCTCGATCGAAGCGGCCCAGCGCTTCGCCGCCGGCCGCGCCGCCGGTGCCCGCAAGCGTTCGCAGGCCGACCAGCTCGACGCGGTCGCCGCGGTGGTGATCCTGGAGCGCTGGCTGGCCGATCCCGAAATCCGCATTCCCCTCGACCCCGGACCTTCTCGCCCATGAGCCACGCCCTGCAGTTCGCCGACGACGGCCGCCTTCGCCACCTGCTGACCCTCGACGGCCTGGACGCCGGCCGGGTCAACGGCCTGCTCGAGCGCGCCGAGCAGATGCTGCCGCACGCGCACGCCGGCACCGCGCTGCGCCGCCGCCACGCCGGGCGCACCTTGTGCACGCTGTTCTTCGAGGCCAGCACCCGCACCCGCAGCAGCTTCCAGCTGGCCGCGACGCGCCTGGGCATGGACGTGCTGAACTTCGACGTCGCCACCTCGTCCACCAAGAAGGGCGAAAGTGCGCTCGACACGCTCAAGACCATCGAGGCGATGGGCGTGGACGTGTTCGTGATCCGGCATGCCGACGATGGCGCCGTGGCGGCGCTGGCCGCCGGCGCGAACCCGGGTACGCGCGTGATCAACGCCGGCGACGGCCGCGCCGCGCATCCGACCCAGGGCCTGCTCGATATGCTGACCCTGCGCCAGCACAAGGGCGCCGACTTCGCCGCGCTGAAGGTGCTGGTGGCCGGCGACCTGCTGCACTCGCGCGTGGCCCGTTCCGACCTGCATGCCCTGCGCGCGCTGGGCTGCGGCGAGATCCGCGTTTGTGGCCCGGGCAACCTGCTGCCCGATGCGGACACCCTGCGCGGCTGCCGCGTGGTCGAACGCTTCGACGACGCCATCGCCGGCGTGGACGTGGCGATCATGCTGCGCCTGCAGCGCGAGCGGATGGAGCAGGGCCTGGTGGCCTCGCTGGAGGACTACTTCCGCGACTACGGCCTGGACCCGCGCCGGCTGGCGCTGGCCGCGCCCGACGCCATCGTGATGCATCCCGGCCCGATGAACCGCGGCATCGAGATCGACGGCGCGGTCGCCGATGGCCCGCAGTCGCGGGTGCTGGCGCAGGTGGCCAATGGCCTGCCGGTGCGGATGGCGGTGATCGACGCGCTGTTGAGCTGACTATTCGCTTTCGACGCTGCCGTTGCGGAACTGCCAGGTGCGGGTGATGTGCAGCACGTCGATGTTCTCGTCGGTGCGCGGCAGCGGCGGGAAGGGTTCGGACA
>LNFM01002964.1_pt1 | contig 34503 bp, 28 predicted proteins | sample 596031 | NCBI WGS metagenome assembly LNFM01 (sample SAMN04254537, study PRJNA301005) | activated carbon metagenome | isolation source: dual media filters at the Ann Arbor, Michigan drinking water treatment plant | place: USA: Ann Arbor
ACTATGAGTACGCCGACCCGTCCGAGTTGAAAGGTCTCAAAACTTATTGGGTAGATACCAGTGGCGATGTGAAGGCCCGAAATAAAATTGTAGAGATCGTCAAAAAAGAACTTCCGTCTCTTTCGATTGTCGATGAGATAACGTCGGCTCAAATTCGCATCGCATATCTAGGACAAACAGAGGAAGGTCCGACGAATATCATCGGCGGGAGCAACCGTGCCAGTATCGAGACCGAGCGTTTACCTGTCGGGGCGGGAATGGTCTGGATAGACCCGCGTGGAACAGATAAGAGTAAGCTCAGACTAGTTATTAGCTTTTGTAGCCGCAAGGATTTCTTACTCGAAAAGCAGCCTTATGAGAAGCTGACAAAGGAATTCGTAAAGGTCTACAAAAAGGCGAATGGCTTAAAATGAGGGGTTAGACCAGAACGGCCAGTGGGCTTTTTCTTTTTGTATGGCATATGAAAACTAAGAAAGAATGGTTGCGATTTCTTGCGGGGTTAAGTCTTTTCATTGCCTTCTACGCTTTTATGCTTTGGAATTGGCCGCGCTGCCCCCTTGAAGAGCCATGTCCCGATGACCCGCCAGAAAGTGAGATCGAGCAAAAACATGCTGAATTTGAACAAGGAGATTGACGACATCGTAACCGAGCCGATTCAGAAGCCCCCGACGAACTGGCTGCTAGTCTCGACGGTTGCCCTTAGCACAATTCTCGCAGTCGCTATAGCAGCTTGGGCCTTTGGAGTGCTTTCCGTCGGCCCAGCATCGAACATTGACGCCGCATCCGACGACGTTCCCACCGCCGAAACCCCGGCAAAGCGGATCAAAGGAAACCGCCGAACAAAGATCTATCACTTGCCCCAATGCTCCAGCTACAACCGTCTCGCAGAGCATAATATCCGCTGGTTCAACACCCGAGAAAACGCCGTCAATGCGGGTTACAAATTGGCCGGTAATTGTTAAACGGATAGCGTTTAGGTCGTAAAAGCCAAAGCCTCCTCGTGAGACGAGTTTGCCCTGAAAGCTAGATTCAGAGGGCGGAACTCTGCTCTCGCCAAGCCCCCTACGCCCGAAGCGACTCCCTCCAGATGAGAAGTTAACCCCTCTCGCCAGCTAGGTCAAGAGGAAGGCGAACCAAACTAGGCTGGATCCTCAACAATGACCGATGTTACCGTAGCTCGTCTTGCCCTGCAATTTGTTCAGGGCTTTGTGGAACCGCTTGAACACAGGGTCAGCCTTCAGTTTTTTCGCGTTCGCGTACCGTCCGCTGAGTTCGAGAAAAGCCGGGCCTTTTTCTTTGCTGTAATAGCGAGCCTTCCCTTTATCCGTCCAAGTCGTCAGAAATCTGTTTCCGTCTTTGTCGGTTACGGTCGGAACTAAATTGGCAATTTCATGTCCGATCACCGCGTCGTAACGTAGCACCACCGCGACCAGCAGCCCTGTACGTCAACATTGCCCCCCAGTGTCCAGGTACCAACGGCCTCACCGTTCTCATCGACAACAGCGGAAACGTCATTTTCGTTGACTTTCGGCTTGTATGGCTTTAGTCTTGTCTTGAGTGCTGCTCCCAGATTGGAATAAGTAAATGGAGTTCCTTTCTGCGTAGCACGGCCTGGGTTTACATCCCCAACCGTAGCATCAGCACCCTCTTTTTTATAAAATCCCGATACCAGCCAAACTTCATCATTTCCGAATCTCTTCAACGAAAGAGCGGCGACTAATCCGTTTTTTTCGATAGATTTACGGGCATCTCCCGGTGTTCCGTACTCGCTACCGATCTCGCTGTTACGATAGCGCTTCGTCGCGTCGTCGTATGCAGCGAGGACCTTATCGACTTCCGCATTGATGCGGTCGAACTTCTGTTTTGGGGTTTCGGCTACCGGTTCTGGAGCGTCCTCAAATTCGGACGGGTCAAACGATATAGGCTCGGCGTCTGCCTCGCCCTGCATGGCTAATCGCTCTTCTTCAAATTCTCGGAGTTCTTCGGCGGTGTAGATGCTATCTTCGTCACCATCTCTAGCCCTCTCAGGCTCAGTTCCGGGTACAACCTCTTCATCTCTTGAAAGCTCTTCTCGCCTAAAGCGATCTGCTTCGGCGATAATTTGCTCGATGGATTCTTTGGTAAGGTCATATTGTCGGCCTCGGGTTTTCAGTTTAGCACGGTCAGCATCGTTTGCGATACCGTTTTCGATGCGGTTAGATTATCGGATTCTTGCGAAACTCTTCCGCCATCCACTCTCCGTCTTCTTGGAACTCCTTTAGCATTGAGGCTGCTTCTGAATCGCTCAAGCGTCCGTTGTCCGGCGATGACTGAAATTTCGTGGTGGGTGAGTTCGTCGAGTGCGGGAATGCCATATTCGTCGAGGAGTTTGTTAAGCTCTCCGACATCGAATCCTTCTTCGATCTGATTGAGAAGTTCGGCATCGGCGAGTATCTTAGCACCAATTCCTTTGATTGTTAGAGCGAAAATTCATCATTCGTGCTGCTTAGTTCACGAGCCAAGTGCCGTTGATCTTGGGATCGTTCATCCGAAATCATCCCACGTTGTTCACCTGCTGCCCTCCATCGGCCGCGATGTTCACCTGGCTCGGGTTGTTTATCTGAACAAGGTTGAATCGTCGCAAGTCTCTCAGTTGTCGGAGCGTTCGCAAGTAGATCCGATTCCAACGGTCAGCCATCTGGACGGCATTCTCGACCGCCTTCACTTCATCGACGGTTGGTCGAAACCAATAGCCATCGTTCCAACCAGATGCCTTGGCCTCTTCTTGCCGATTGAGCCTAAATTTCGTGTAGTCTGGATGCTCCTCTCTTTCTCGGGTTTGCGAACGCTTGACGGTCTGCTCTAACCAGTATTGCCATTGGAAATAGCTCTGAGTCATCATGTCGATCAAGCTCAGTTCGATCCCGCCCTTTGGCTGCCACTCGGCGATTAAGGACTCTCGAACACCTAGGTACCGGGCGATATTCCAAACTTCCTTCATGTACCCAACGGGAAATGTTATGTTGGCAGCCAGATGCCCCGATTCAAATTCCCTTCGACCTTCCACCTTAGCCAGTTCCCAAAATGTCTCCGCAAGGTTTGGTGCTAGTGATTGAAGGCCGAGCAGGTCGATAAAGTTCAGACTGTCCACCGGCAGTCTCAGCATCTCATCAACCATTTCCTTCGCTGTCTTCTGATCAACCGGTTCATGGAAAGCTCTCTTCCGAGCCTCCTCGACAGAGAGCGAACCACCAATCGACGAACGATAATATGCAACTCGTCTGACGTAGGCTTTGTGCATTTGTCGCATCAGCGACGAATACCCTATCGACGCTTCAAAGGAATCGATAGGCACCTGAACGTTGTCACTCCCTCCCGTAGCCTTTTCAAACTCTAGCTGTTCAATTAGCCGCTGTCGTTCGTTTTCAGCCTCGAGCTGTTCTTCCAGCAAGTTGCTTCGATGGGTGGCGTGGTCATCGGTTCTGGCTCCCTGATATTTCCTGGATTCAGTAGTTGTCAAAGGCATATCCTCGACCTTCTCAAACGGGATCGATGGTATTGTCTTCGGCCTTTCCGGCATTTCCGTTGGCCGTATTGTTGGTTTAGTCTTGTCCATAGGTTTGATAGAAATGCATCCCATGCCCGATGACGACACTAAGCGGATTCAACAGATGCCGAAATAATCAGAGTGCTCGTAGCCTGGCCCTGACTTCTCTGAGCTCGGCAAGACTGGTCCGCGTCCGCTCTTCCGCAGAATCTCGTCTAGACCTAATCCTGTCCATTGCGGCGCGAAGCTCGGCAACAAATCTTAAAGGCACGTACCGCTTCCTCTGCTTCCCCGCTTCCCGCCACATCAGGTAAAAGTAGCCTTTGTGAAGTTCGCCGCTCGAACACCGACAGTTTAACTTCCCACACCGCACGGCCTGCCGGTACAGCCCCACATTTGGCTTCTTGCCCCGTATCTTAGGTAACGTTTTCTGCATTTTTGCTTTCTGCCAGATCACCGATTATTACCCGGCTACCTCGTTTAGACTCTCTGAGCGGTTCTCGCTTCCGTGGGGACATTTCCTTATCTCGCCGTCATCGTTGTAGATGAGACCTCCATTGTGCCGGCATTCATTGCACCTTTCGGGTAACTCTTTGGACGCGGTGGCGGCTTGGTCTGAGCTGTTCCAGATACTTATGAAATAGTCGACTTTTGTCTCGTCCCTGCAAATTAGCTCCAAGTCATCATAAACAACTTCGCCAGGGTTCTGACCTTGATGGTACGGAGATTCTTTGCATCCGCGCACCGCGTCCTTCAACTGATCAACAGTGTAACCATCGTCCAGGCGCTTCAAAACTGCTTTTTCCCGTTTCGGTCCGAAAATCGTGGCCGAGCCTTTCTCGAAAGTTGTGATCCAAAAGAGAAACACTTCTCGGGCTTGATTCTTTCTTATTCCATTCTCTTTATTATTCTTGTCATTTTTTTGTGACGGTTCGCGTAATGATCTTGTGACGGTTGCGTCATTTATTTGTGACGCTTCCGTCATATTTTCATTACGGTTACCTGTCACAATTTCATTACGGTCGCCAGCGGCACTGTTTCGATTTCGGGCATTGAAAATCGCAACCCGCAACCCTCTAGAATGTCCGTTTGACCAGAGGTCCTCTAAGTACCCTCGCGATCGCAAGTCCGAAAGCATATTCCGCACGGTGCCTTCCTTGAGATTTAGTATTTCGGCAAAATGAGAGGCCGAGGCGTAGCACCCTTTCCCAACGTCATTATCAAGTGCGGATATCTGAGAAAGCAGCACCTTCTCTGTCCACGAGAGATTCATATCGTCGAAGATCTCTCGTGGAAGCCACAAGCCCGTCATGCTTTCCTTCAGAGCCACTCGCGATTCCTCCCTCGTAGATCTTCAAACCGAGCAGACGTTGCGAGAAAGTGTGCCTGGGCAACCCCAGTTGGGCCATTCCGGTGCTTGGCCACAATAAGCTCTAAAGCGTTCCCGTCGGCTTGATCTGGCCGATAAATTAGTATGACCACGTCGGCATCTTGTTCGATCGAACCCGATTCGCGGAGGTCTGAAAGAATCGGTTTCGGGGGTCGCCGGTTCTCTGGAGCCCTCGAAAGCTGCGAAAGGCACACTACCGGAACGTCAAATTCCATCGCCAGTAGCTTTAGGCCCCTCGTGAACATTTCGATCTCAAGACGCCGATTATCTTGGTGCGACGCTCTCCCGTCTGACCGCATCAATTGCAAGTAATCGACAACTACAAGATCTAGCCGCCTCCGCTTCGCTCGAATGCGACGGCATCGCGACTTAAGGGTAGCAAGCGTAAGTTCTGGACCATCATCGATAACTATCGGCAAACGCCCGATTGTAGCGGCGGCCTCCTGCGCTTTTCCCTTGTGTACTGGAGACAGATTACCAGAGCGGAAGTCTTGAAGATTGACACGAGCTTCGCTAGCGATTAACCGATCCATACACTGACGTCCAGACATTTCTAGCGAGTTTAGCAGCACTACGTTGCCAATTTTCGCTGCATCGAGACTGACCTGGGTCGCTAGCGCTGTTTTCCCGGCCGACGGGCGCGCTCCGATTATCGTTACGGTTCCGCCTTCTAACCCACCAAGCAAGCGATCCAAGTCCTTTAGACCGATTCTAATGAGTTTTCTTTTATCGAAACTCTCCGCTGCTTCCAGTGATTCGGCGGCAAGCCGTGAAATATCGAATGCCGCATCTGTGGGTCTTCCCACCGCTCGCTCAGTTAGGTCCTGCAATTCCGTTGCTGCTCGTTCTAGGATCTCCACTGCAGTTCCGTCTTCGGCGAATGCGGCATTCTGAATCACACCGCCTGCTCGAATGATCTGTCGTAAGACCGATTTCTCGCGCACAATTCTTGCGTACTCACCGATAGAATCAAAGAATGGCAACCCAAACGGTAGGTTTGAAATTGCTGTGGTTCCACCGATTCCAGAGAGAGTTCCCTCGCTCCTCAGAGTTTCGCTAACAGTTATCGGATCGATCGGTCGATTTGCAGAAAACAATGCGGCGACCGCCTTGAAAACCGTTTGATGAATGTGCGAATAGAAGTCGTCAGCGTTTAGTAGCTCAACAGCTTCAGCCGCAATTCTCCGATCGACGAGCATCCCGCCAACCACTGCCCTTTCAGCATCAATCGCGGATGGAAGCATGTTCACCGCACCGGTCTCAATATCGAACCGACCATACGGGTATTGCGTCGCTCTGGGAATTCTGTTTCTCGCACGAGATCCGACCATTTGATTTTTCTTGATCACATGTGGAGCCTTATGCATCGCGGTCGTGCTCCTTGCGCTTTGCGTCCTCAGCTTTCCACGATCGCGGTCGGCAAAAGTGGGCCTCGAGATCCTGGGGCCGGTAGCATACATAAGCCCCCAATCTCACAAACGGCAAACCTTTCTTTCTAGCCCTTATAAGCGTGGCTTTGCTTAATGGCCATTCGGAGAGAACGTCTATCTCGCGAATATATTCAGTCAACTTCATTAACGATCAACCTTCCTTTTTCGGTGATGGTGACGTTCCCGCAAAAGTGAGAACGGCGTTGACAATTTCTGCCAACACCGTCCATTAGAAACCCTTTTCTAGAGTCTACCTGTATTTATACCTAGGTAGTTTTTTTCTTTCGCCCTCTTACCCTGCGAAGAAATTTATCTCGCCAATATTCAATGAGTTCGTCGTGCTCAGATATTCGCAGATAACTGTATTCCTGGGCAATTTTCTTTTCACCGTCGTAGGGCGTTAGCTTCGTAAGAAACGCCGCTTTAACTACGTTATCAGCGGAGTGAAATTCATTATTTAAAAACGCGTCAAGTAGCGCCATTGCCTGCTTACGCGTGAATTTGTTAGAGACCAGTTTCTCCTGTGAAGCCTCAGCATCCTGCATCGCCCCCTTTATTGTTGTGCGCCTGCGTTGCCGTTCAATTTTCTTCTCACACTCATTCTTCACTCGTTCAAGAGCCTCACGATATAATGGCGATATGAGTTCGGCTTCAACGTCTAGAAGTAGCCTTTCGATCTCGACTAGAATATCGCCAACGTGCTGGTCCTTGGTGTCGTGTACGATTCGTTTTATGAAGTAACTGATTGCCTCGGAGCGAAGAATATCTCCGGCATTCTTTATTGGAAAGTCAGCCCATACCCTGGAATCCGGGATTTCAAAACGCGGTTGAAGCAATCCAAGAACGCGGCGAAACGTGTGGTCGGCCTCCTCATAGCTAAGGCCATGCTTGTCAATGTCACGCATTAGTTCAAAAATTACTACGAGGGTTTCTGAAGGCGTGGACAAGTCGGACTCTGTTGCAAAAATACGATCTGCCGATGTCGCAGCGAGCCGACTTGCAATGTCAGCATTCTTCAAGAATACGGACGGGCGAAACTTGACCGCCGGTAAGAATCTTTTTTCGCTTTGAACGCCGGGATCGATCTCTGCCATTCAGAACCTCTCTGTGATTCCAACTCTGAGGTGTGATTCAACCGTCAGCGCCGTCAGAGAATCGGCGGTGTCCGCTTGTTAATTAGGCAAGCGTAAGACGGTTGAAATTTGATTATTCAATTGTATCAGGCCACTGGTTCACCCTCGCATCATTCGCCGCGTTGATTCGTGATGCCGCGTCTTGGATCACCGCTGCGTTATCAGTTGATGTGTAGTGCTTTTGCGTCGTTTCGAGACGCGAGTGTCCCGCCAGTTCCGCCGCGATACCGATCGACACGCCTCCAGACTGCAATCGTGTAACAAACGTTCGCCTCAGATCATGAAAGTGAAGTCCGTTTATATTGGCGACCTTTATGGCCGTTGCCCAAGATCGCTTGAAGTCGTTGAACGGAAACACTCTGCCAGTTTTATCAAAGTTAGCGAGTGACGCCAGCTCAGCTTTGGTCCGGTTTGTCATCGGAACGGATCGCGTTCGCTGCGTCTTGGTATGAGTACCAAGAATCTTGATAATTCCTGCTTCAAAATCAATATCTTTCCAATCGAGCGTTAGAATTTCCCCGCGTCGCAATCCAGAATCCAGGCCAAGCAATATAACTGCCTTCAGATGCGGATTGTCGGCTTCTATTTCTGCTTTAACCGTGTTTCCCTTGCGTTCGTATTCTATCATCCGCTTGCCCACACACGACGCAAGTAACCGCATTTCTTCTTCATCCGTGAGCGTCCGCGTCCGGGCGGTTTCAGCATCCGCGTCGATAGCCTTTGATCCCTTAGTGACGTTTTTCGCAATAAGGCCGGCGTCGTGAGCCTCAATCAACAAGTGCTTTAGGATCGCAAGGCCGCGATTGACCGTCGAAATCTTAATGGTATTCCGTTCCTTCGATTCGAGCTTGCCCTTTTCACCGCGTCGATCGCCTTGCTCCAAACGCCAAATTTTGTACCGGTCAAGATCATACTTTGAGAACTTTGAAAGCGGCTTTTCACCGAAACATTCAACCAGTTGATCTATCAAAATGTGCGTCTGCCTATGAGACTTGATTCCGGCAACCTTGCGGCCCTCCTTAATTATCGCCGGCCGATAGAAATCCCGTTTTGCGTACTCCGCCCACTGTTTGAAGGTCTTTATATCACCAAGGTCAAGTCCCTTACGTTCGATATGCTGGATCAATTCGGCTTTTCTGTTTTCAACGTCATCTTTTGCATCCTGCTTCGTCGCATACTGCCACGTCTTACTCGTCTTGTTTTCGCGTTCATCTATGTGCGTGAGCCGTAGCGTCCAGGTCTTTTCTATCCGGCCAGTATCGCCGCCTTTCTTTCCACGATTGAATATCGACTGACTGATTTTCATAAACTCCCCTCTGTAGAAATTTGTTGGACTAAATGTTGGACTTGTTGGACTACATCTTCGTGATAAATTGTGACAAACTGAGAAACAAGATGCAAACAGGGATACGATAATATCCCCAATAATATTGGGCTTTATAGACCTAGCGGCCCGCATTTTCCTTATGTATCTTTAGTCAGTGTAGTTCATTTGTAATCATCAGGTCGTAAGTTCGAGTCTTATCACCGGCTCCATTTATCTTCAATAAATACAATGGTTTACAAAAGTATAGGACAGTCCCACAGATCGTCTTTTCGCTTGTTGGACTAAATGTTGGACTATTCAGGCTCAATTCTGGCTTATTCTTTGTTTCGCGACCTCCCGTTCGGGTTCACTGATTTTACGCCCCGTACTTCGACATCCACCGATAATCCGTTCCATCGCGGATCTCTTGTTTGGGCATGTCCCCCTAAGCATTCAACGCTTCCTAGCGCCACCTCGATGACCGCGATCACCTATTCCCGCCGAATCTCTACTCATCCCTTATCGTCAGACCATGACCTCGAAGAGTTCCAGTTTTCAATTGTGCATAGCTAAGGGACGATAACGCTCCAAACCTCATCTGTGTTGTATTTTGTGATTTTCCATCTATAATTGGGACGTTCCTATCCAAATATGAAGTTTGCAGGCAGATTTCTCCTTTCAGTAGCTTTTGGCCTCAGTTGTTCTTCTTTTCTGGTTGGTCAGCAACCGAAGCGAGTTCTTTGGACGGAAGAGAATTCATGCAGATCGATGGGGTTCACCACTGAAGAGCAGTCCGAACTGAACGCCTCCTGCGATCACTGGGTCGCGAATGACGGGACAATACAGATTATCCAGATCGGCGAATTGGCGGTAACTGTCATAATTGGCGATGATGGCGATTACATTCTTGCGGATACATACATCACGAACAAATCGGATCAGAGAATATTGGCCGATCCTTATCAGTCGATACTTTTCGCATGGAAAACCGCTGATTTTTCTGGAACTGCCGAGCGACTCGTACCGATCTCGGGTCAAGAGATTACCAGCAAACTCAAACGCCGGGCTAGATGGATCAACGTCCTCGATGCCGTGCTATCGAGTTTTGCTAGAAATACGACAACGATTCAGTCAAATACTTCTGGCAGTATAGACCTGAACGGATTGGGATCTGGGGGATTTTTCACCGCGTCCGGTTCATATTCTGGCACCACCACTACGACCATTAGCACCCCGGATCTGCTAGCTCGAATTCAGTCCGATGCGAGGATTAGAGCCCGCGATGAAAACGCGGCTAACAAGAGTAATTACTACGTTTCTAATGCAATGAAAGCCAATACGGTCTTCGCAAAGGAATCCGTAAGCGGGCTGATATACTTCAAGAGAAAAAAGGCTCCAGCCGCCGTCTTCACGATCCGCATCGGTGACATTCTTTTTGATTTTCCATCACCTCGTCCGACCGCGTCCGGTGTGGCCGCTCGGCGACCGACCGTTCCAATTCCAGTTCCTGAGGTGGGTTTTCTGTCGGGCACCCAGAAAAGCCGTCCACCTGGTGCCCAGCCCCTTGGCCCTCCCCCCATCGCTGGAAGTTCTGCGTCAACGGCCTCGCCGGGCGAGACACGAACGTCACCCAGCGGTATCGAGATGGTCTGGGTCCCCAGCGGCAAGTTTACAATGGGTTCAAGCGACGGGGATAGATCCGAACGCCCAACACGCGAAGTGACGATTACAGAAGGCTTCTGGATGGGCAAGTACGAAGTCACTCAGATACAGTGGTTTACCGCGATAGGACTCAATCCTAGCGGCTTCAGTAAATGCGGTGGAAACTGCCCGGTTGAGAACGTGTCCTGGGAAGACGCTCAGCGATTCATCTCGAAGCTGAACGCCAACAACGACGGGTTTATTTACCGACTTCCGACCGAAGCTGAGTGGGAATACGCCGCTAATGCGGGTGCTGCCAACACGTCGTTTGGGAATCTTAAGGACTCGGCATGGTACAACCAAAACTCCGATGGTCGAACACGCCCTGTTGGAACAAAGTTGCCAAACGCTTTCGGTCTATTTGATATGAGCGGCAACGTCTGGGAATGGTGTGAAGACTGGTATAACGAAAAGCCACCAACTCCCCTAACCGATCCGAAAGGCCCAACTCAAGGAAAGGAACGTGCACTTCGCGGTGGTGCGTACAACTACGAATCCCGGTTCTTACGCTCATCCTATCGCGGACGCCTCTCTCCAACGACTAAACACAAGCACGTAGGTCTTCGTTTGGTCGCGAAGACTAGATAGCTCCGTGATCCTTCGATTTGAGTAACGTTTACCGTGGTCGGGTCTTTTCGTCTAGAGATTTGAAATTATCAATCGCGGTAACTTTTACGACCCGAGCAAAGTCGACCACCTGGTTTCAGGTTGCCCGACTAGTTGCACGATAATTTGCTCGCCGCGACGAAAAACGTTTTTCCGCCGACGACGACTTCGGTCCAACGCATTCGACCTAATCCAGCTACGCCGCCGGTCTTGTAAACTGTAGATCCGACCGGTAAGGAACTCGCCATTGTTTCAGGATTCTCGTCGCAGTTAATTTCATCACAATAGCGTCGAAGGTTTACAGTGCCGTTTCGCCCGTTTACAACACGACATTCTGCCCGACGTGCGACGTTCATGGCATTCGCTAATGCGCTGTTATACGGACTGGGCGGTGGCTCAATGCTCTTCGGCTTTGGCGTTTCTGGTGGTGGCGGAGGCGGCGTAAATTCTTTGGTCGTTACTTCTTTCTTCGCAGGCGTTGGCGTGACTGTGATGTATACGTATTCTTTTACTGGCTCTGGTGTTTTCTGCGGTTGCGGCGGATCAAATAGCCCAAGCATCACGGCTCCCGCAATGCCTAACATGGCAAAAAGTGCGACTGCGATCAAACTACCGAACGAAGCAGCGGCAACCGTTCCTCCGATCCACTTTGCGAATGTAGAAAAGCGTGAAGGTGGTAAGGCAGTTGCGAAGCTAACCGTGTGAGACGTTTCTGCGACAGGCTTTCGGACGACGGTTTCGAACTCTTGATCGTTCGGCTTTTGCCCGATGTTAGGTATGACGAAGTCGTCTCCATAAACGACCAGCCGTTCGCCGCAATTTGTGCAAAAGACCATGTCGTCAGGGACGTTATTGTCACACTTGTAGCAGTGAATCATCTTCTCAAGCAACTCCAATGATTTCGCCGGAAATTACTCCTCGCTGGTACCTGAATCCGTCTTGCCCTATTCCGATTCGAACCCGTGGTTTGAAAATTTAAGGGTTCGACTATTTTCAGTTACAGTCCTGACAAGGCTCTCTGGAGCCCCGGACGGGATTTCAGCTTCTATTTCCAGCGTAACCTTGACGGTCGCATTTACGATCCCCGACAGATGCGCGACGACTTCGTCCGCGATCTGGCTGGCGTCGCGTCCGACTCGCGTCGGATCAAGGGAAACGGTTCCAAAAAACCGTTTTGGCAAAGTTGCCCCCGGAGCGGAAGATGTTCCGGCCCCCGCAGGATCGGGCGGAAGCGGCGGGGCGTCGTTTCCATTATCTTGCTGACCAGCCGAATTATGAATTCCAATCAGGGATTTTTCTGATTCGATCTGAGCAATAGCTGCATCTGGATGAACCAAGTGTCCTGGACCATCAGCATCGACGAGATGGATGTTGGCTCCATGCTGCATTCCTCGAAACCGGCTATTCTGCTCATCGTGGCCCTCAGCAAAAGCGAACGTTTCGACTCCCCAACTCAACAAACTTACCCCGTGTTTTACCGCCCCTAGCAGTACTGCTGGCTCGCTCAGACGTGGCAAATACAGGTATCGAGCAAAGTCCTCAACAAGCTGCCGGATCTCCACGCTCTGCCCTCTCCACAGCGGTATCCTGTCTAGTTCCATTCGCAGGCGGGTTCCTCCGAAGCTCGTCAAAAGCATCTCCTCGCTTTTCAGCTTCTTGCTCGCTCGAACGGCGAGGGCGTCGGTACCAGTCAGTCGAAGAGCCTTCCATTCGACCGCATCGGTCGGTTTTATTTGTGAAGGAGCTAACAGCCACTGGTAAGTTTCAGGTATGCGGGCATTCACAGTTGCGTCAGCCGACCGCATCTGATTCTCCGCTTGGGTGACCTGATGCGGATCAAGGTTAAGATCAGTCTTTTCCCGCAGGATCGACTCCCAGGCTAAATATGAGCGAATCGCCTCGTCGAGGTCCTGTAGACGTGTACGATCAGGAGCTAAAAACACCAGTGTGTTTCGATAAAGCCTGGGCGAATTGCCCCGCGATTCTAGTATCAGCCGAGCTGCTGACTCGGCCGGACTGTTCGAATCCTTCGAATAGTAGTGCTCAAGCCCAAGAACAACCAACCGAGCATCGAGATCATCTGGAACGTCATTGCTAGAGGCGGGCAGAGCATGGATACGCCGAAACTCGCCGCGTTCAGCCATGTTTGCCCGAATGCGCTTGTCGATCTCCATCGACGTCTTATCGGGATTATGTTTGAGCTGTTCGCGACGGTCTTCGGCCAACTTGGTCACCGTTGGTTGGGTCGAATACCAATATCGGTTACCGTCCTGATAGAGATAAGTCGCGGCACCTGCCAGCCTGCGCAGAGCGTCACCAAACAGATTTGGCGATTCACCTGGCAACACGCACCCGAGTTTTATTCGTCGATCTTCAATTCCGCGGTGCGCCGCCGAAGACGTTGGCGCCGAACCGAGGTAAACCGTGCGGGCGACTCTACGACACGCCTGTATCTTCCCTAGATTCGTGATTTCTCCATCGATTTTCATTGGCAGCGAGTTTGGTCCGTCAACATCTTTATCTATGATCGGAACCCACTCATCGGAAAGATATCGGGTAAGTTCAAACTGAACCCGTCGGTCGTCGATGGGGATCAGCGATGGCAAAATAATTGGGTTCTTGTCGCCCTTTTCCCAAAGCGTATGTATGACTGCGGCCATCAGACGTAGCACGCCACGAGTTCGCTGGAATTTAACCAGCGTTGACCAGTCGGTGTACAGTCGGTCAAATATCTCCGGGTGGATCGGATATGCGGCCTTTATTCGCTTTTCATAATCCGACTCGCGGCACTCTGGCGGAAATTCCTGATGCTGCTGCCGATAGAGTTCCGCCAGCGCTCGAGCAGTCACGTCACGATGCTTATATTGATCGGCAGACATCGGCTCGAATAATCGGCGCCTAACTATCTCGAAGCCTTCCTCAGCACTGGCTGGCCGCCATGATGATTCTACGCGGCCTACAACGTTACGCAGCCGATCAAGGGCTTCGCGTCCGCGTACTCCGCCAACCTCCACATCGTCCGCCCGAGTATGCGGCGAACCAGAAGTGTCCGACGCAGGAAGTGAGATGACGATCAAGCAATTCCCGGCCAATTTCGCAGATTCGGTGAGCGCTTGAGCGAAGGTAAATTGTGTCTCAAAACCACCCGCCGGCAGATCGCTCTGATCGTGAAGCTGTCGCGCATACGCAACCCATTCATCGATGAGGATCAGGCAAGGGCCATATTCAACGAAAAGCTCGCGGAGTTTATCTCCCGGGTTGGTCGAATTTCGGTCATCTTCCGCTACCTTAGCGAACGCTTCTTTACCGCCGAGCTGGTACGCAAGTTCACCCCAGAGAGTCCGAACCTCCGTTCCGTCTGCCTTTACAGCGACACTTCCCGGCGGGATCTTGTTTCCCACGAGGACGACCCGATTAGCCTTCGGCACCTTATCCACCGACGCTTTTTTGATGATCTCGTCCACGCCCGCGAGTTCGCTTGCAGTCGCCCCAGAGAACAAATGAAAGAGTGCGAGCATCGAGTGCGTCTTGCCGCCGCCAAAGTTCGTCTGAAGCTGTACAACGGGATCGCCGCCTTTTCCTGAAAGCCGCTCGACCGCTCCTTCGAGGAGTCGTCCGAGGCTTTCAGTCAGAAAGGTCCGCTTAAAAAATTCAACTGGATTGCGATACTCGTCAGAGCCTTCTCCGAGGTGAACCTGCCAGAGGTCGGCCGCAAATTCCGCCTGCTGATAGTTTCCGCTCGCCACATCTCTGTGGGGCGTTGCGATCTCAGTCCAGGGCTTTAGTGTGCTCGCGGCGGCTGCCTCGATAAGCGAACCGCCAGCCTTGCGTTTCTCACCCCGAACCTGCTCCTCCATGATCAGGCGCCGGAGTTCCATTTTGATCTTACGAACCTCGTCGGCCTCGGGTGCTGAGACGGCCGCGAGTAACCGCTCCGTAGAGTCGAGAGCACGATCCGCGTCGTCGCCCGAAAAAGCCTCTTGATGTGCCCATTTGTTCCGGTGGTTACGCAGCTCTGAGACTAGTCCCCGTTCCGCGTAGCCGAGAGTTGCGGCGAAGATATGGTTCCACGTATCCCACATCATCTTCAGCAAGGCCGCAACATCCCATTCGGACGGAGGTTTGTTCCCGATCTTCGGATCTGCCATAAACGGAGCGAGGATATCCGCCGTCACGCGGCCTCGCTCGATCGCAGACTGGACCTCACGGTCTACAAACGGCCCAAGTCCTGACTTGAGCAGCTCCATCGCCTTTCCAACACGTTCGTAATTTGAAATTGCCATACTGAAGTTAGAAGGTCTTAGCCTCGTTGTGGGTAGATGTGATAGCGAAATTCACCCATCTTTTCGATAACGACTTTATCGCCCGCTTTCAGGTCGTGGCGCTTGAAGAATTTTCCAACCCACGCTCGCTTGCGAAACATCTTCTTGTCCCCCGCAATATCGGTTTCTACGGGTTCGTCAAATCCGATATGAAGTTCCAGAACACTGGGAGCGGCCGCCGTTTTTGAAGTACCGCCGATCGCGGATGAAGGAAAGATCTCCATCACTGAAGCAAGATTGAGGGAATCATTCCGAATGTTCCCGTCTGTGACCTCGATAATTCCGACGTTCATAAACTTAGCTCACTTATTTCTTATGCAGCACTAATGCGGTCCCCTGCGTCACCGCCCTAATAATTCGTCTATTTCAGCATAACGAGCCGCTGAGATCGACATAAGATATTCCTGCTCGTCGGTCTCATCTTCGATCTCGAGAATTTCAGCCATTCCACCGAGCTTTGATATTTTGTCGAGTAATCCGATATGAAGGATCTCGGTAGCCGGAACATACTCAAGAAACTCCTCGGAAGTGATTCGGGTCTTGTACTTTGCATCCTCATCGCCCTCTATCTCCTCAGCATCGACCGATAACGAGAGAAAATAGCGTCCATCCACGGATTCCAACACCCAAAGCCGGACTATGTCCTTATCGACATCATTAAGCGAGTGCTCAAAACACACCTCTATCCTATTGTCTAGATTTGTGATCTCGCTGTTGTCTGGCCGCCTTAGGAGGATCAGGTCAATCATAGGCAATTCGGATTCAGTAGATTTATATATCGGCTCCTCCTGAGAATTATACTCAGCAAATTCAACTGCTTCGGCTTCACTAAGCTCGTAGCCAAAATATGCGATCCGCGGCACGGTCGTTTCTATTATTTGTCCCATTTCCCTTTCGAGGTTCCAGGAGTGCTGCCTCCATACGCCATCCTCAGACAGAGCGAAGCCCGTCATTATGATATAGCCGTGCATCTTAAAATTCGCCGCCGAGTTCGCGTGGCACTGGCCGTGATGCCGAGCATCGACGAGCCGCGAATCCTCGCCGCTCAAATATATCCCGCGTATCAAGATCTTCTCCCGATCCAGAACGGATCCCAGTACCACGACGGCCTCGCCTCCATGACGCAGGATATGTTGCTTCAGCTCCTCAGTTTCTGTGTCCATATGTGTCGAGTCGGCAGTAAATCCACGCTTAGCGAGAGAAGCCCTCCGAATTGGGTCCATTGGTTCTTGTGTAGTCATATGTTATTTAATCGAACATTTCTCCCTGCGTGGCTGTTGGTGCCGACGCTTGTTCTTGCGACAACCGCATGATCTCGGGCCAGGATTGGACAAGGCCGTTGTAGCTGAGCGCTTCGGCGGCGCGTTTTTTGCGTTCGCAGAGGGTGTAGAGGCGGTAGCAGAGTTCGCGGGCGGTTTCTGCTCTGGCTCCTAGTTGGGCAGCGATACGGGCGGCGGCCGATTCGCCGTCTTTTTCGAGGACGCGAACGAGTTGATGCACCATATCCCAGACGGTTAGGCGGCCGTCGCTTTCCGGCGTCCAGTTTTCCTGAAGCTCGTCGGGCCGGAACAGACGGACCTTGCCGGCCTTTGCTTCAAGGATCGGGCTTGTACGCGGATCGGCCATCTCGGCGATCGATGTGTTCTTGGCTTTTGAGAGCGTTTCGGCACGGCCGTATTCGCCCGCCTCGAAGCCAAATTCCTCGAACCACGCAAGTGCCCAGCGGGTGTCGGCGTCGAAATCGCCTTCCTGCTCGGCCAGCACCTCGTCGAGCGTCTGGTTAATCAGCGCCAGAGCATCACGGACCGAGAGCGGCTTGCCCTCGGCATCCAGAATCTTTTCATACCTTGTGTAAACCGCCATTCCCGGCCCGATCGCCGCCTGTGCAAGATCGACCGGTGCGATGTTGCCGCGCTGGAGATGTCGAAGAGCGTCGGGAAGTTCGGATTTGAGCGCGTTGACGAATTCACGACGTGTCACTGTGGTAGCGTCCACAATTCGTTTTCGGCACACCAACACAATACTTGAGGCAAGCACATTTACGCCCGTCTTTACGCCAGTCGGTCTTTCGGTTCGTACCGGCCAAGTTCCCGATACTGCGAATTCAGCACGAATTACCGCATCCAAAAAAGTCTCCCATCCAGTACTTGCGGTACCGCCGCCAGTCTCCGTTTCGGCCTGCTTAAACGCATAATAAATTGTCACAGGAAAAGCAGGATGGGCCGCCGAGGACAGACGGTTCATTGCCATAGTCATTCCTTCGAGAAAGAACTGTTCCGCTTTCGCCTTGCTGGCATGTCGAAAAGGGGTCGCAATGAGTTCCTCGACTTTGGGAACCGTCAGCGTCGAAAAGAGGTCCGCAAATACGGGCTTCAGCGACCGACGCAACCAGATATAAAAGAAGTCCGAAAGGTCAGCGTAACCAATATTGTCATAATAAGGCGGATCGGTGGAAACAACCTTCCCGTCCGATAGGTTTTGAGATTGAGCATCTAATCGATGTGTATGGCCGGTAGCTTTCCCAAAGTGATCTCCAAAGTTCTGTATCGTCTTAACGATGAAATCCAAACACTTGTGCCAACTGGCCGCCTCGCAGAAGGGATTAACCTCGCCAAAATCCCACGTCATTGAAAGTGTTTGACGCGAAAACATGTTTACAACAAGTTCATGTGCTGGATTGCTGCTCCAGACCGATAGCGTTGAAAACTGCATCATCAATCGATCTAGATTGAATGCTAGATAAACAGCAATTGCATTCGCATAGGTCAAACTGGGTCTCGCTGCGTCATGTTCGGCATGCTCCCGCTCCCCTCGGTCAACCACTTTCTTTCGATCATTAGCGATTCTTTCACGCACCTCGGAGATTAAATCAGAGAAGGTCGAGAGAGCCAGTAACTGACGAGGCGTAAATAAATCGCGCCATCGCTTCATCCCATATTCCTGAACCCGGAAACCGAGGGCCTTTTCAGGAAGGTCTGTGTCAGGCACATTTTGAGGAACCGCTACCCGCGCAAGTGCTTCAATGTCAGACGTTGGGGAGATGTAAACACGCCCACTTTCTCCTTCAAGAGCAACCGCCATTAGGCGAGCCCCCATTTGACCTTGCTTTCCTTGAGATCTTAGATACTCGAATGGCATAGGCGTGCGGGAAACAAGGCAGAAGAAACTTGTGCCACTACTACCGTTCTTTGTCCCATATTTAGCCAACTCAGATTTCTCGGCTCCTCCGACTTTGACCTCGAAGCGGTAATCTTTTCCATCAACGACCGGTTGCACGAAAGTCTCTTTCCCTACCTTCTTGGAAAGCATGAACGATGACGCCAATGGCACATCTATATCGCGAAACGCTGGGTTCGGACTCTTCACCGTCCGTGCCCAGATCCACGCAATGACGGTTAGCTTTTTTCCGATGTATTTTTTGAGGTCCGGGCGATCCTTTGCTACTTCCTCGGTGATCTCGACCTTTGGGTAAAGATGGCCGATACGTTTTTCGGCTTCGTCGCGCATCCATCTGCCGTAGTAGCGGACGTCTTCGGCAAGACCCTCGGCTCCTTTCCAAACCTTCAGAGCCTTTTCCGTGTCGCTCCTCGATTGCCATTCAGGGTTGACCGGCGGCATCCCGGCAAATTTCGGCGGTATCTCGATCATCGCCTTGTTGATCAGCACCGCTACCGGGTTGAGGTCCGAAGCATAAGCCTCAAGCCCCAGCCGCTGCGCCTCAAGCGGCAAAGCGCCGCCGCCCGCAAACGGATCGTGAAACGCTGGCAGCTTGTTCCGGTCAAAAAGCTCCTTCGCCCGCGGATGATCGGCATTATCCGCACAAGTTCGTCGCCAACTCTGCCAGATCTCCGCCCGGGCCTTATCAAGCACCGTCTCGTTCGTCGTGTTTTCCCAAAGAACAAGCTCCTCGATGATCTTGAACAGCCGGTCGCGTTCCTGCTCCGCGATAATGTCGTCCAGAGTCGGCTCCGGCCCCGGATCGGGCGAATCAATACCGGCCTCATCTGCCTTTCTCTTTACTTCGGTTGCGGTAACCCAAACCGGATGCCGATCCTTGAGCACTTTCTCCGCTTTTTTGCGCAGCTTGTCGTCCATCTTCAGCGTATCGACATACTCCGAAGGATCATCCACCATTTGCGAAAAAATAACCGCCCTCGCTGCCGCCAAAGGCCGCCTAGCCCACCACAAATGCAGTGTGCTCGGATGCCCGTGTCGTATAGACTTCTCCCTTGCCGACGCCTTATTTATCGCCTCAAGCGGCAAAGCTACTTCGATCAGTTTCTTTCTTAACTTCATAGAACCATTAGGAGTAAAATTAAGCCGATTATCCGTTGACCCGAGAGTCAGATCCGGGGCGTGGTCTCCCCCTCCGTTTTTGGGAGATGAACCATCGAAGAGCAGAGACTAGCGTCGACGTCCGATAAGTGAGGTCGTCCATTTCGCAAACCCATTCACCTGATCTTTGAAAGATGCCCCACTTCCGACCATCCGAGAAGACGCCGTGAAGTTCCATGCAGTCACCAAGAAAATTCCCCAGTGACTTAAAAGTTGTTCCGAGGCCCAAATACGACAAGTATTTTTTCATGCCATTGTCGTCAGATTCGGGCTTCCAGTCGGCTGGGGTATGCTGCCAGGCGACGACTCCGTGAATCTCGATTACTCCGCCGCTAACAAACCAGACCCATTTGTCTTCCTCCGTCCTGTAGTACGCAAGTCGTGTTTTCGCGGCATCGTCTTCGTTTTTAGTTGCAATCAGGTACAGACCGTCGACGCTTGGTTTCTCCGGAAGTGCTATCCATCGATGTGCCGTTTCGAAGCCCTGCATAAACGCGCGTGACCATGTCTTACGGAGTGTCGGGCTATCACGGTGTCCTTTCTCCTCAACGAAGAAAGTGTAGAATCGGGGAAGATCCGTCGCCAACCGTTTTGCAATATCTTTATTCATACTTTTACCAATCGTGCACGAATCGCTGCGTCACCCTTCAGCACGGCTGTTTTGCGGAGCTGATCAATTCAACTAAACTACATTTCACGCTGGTTACTCCAAAATCTTCCTTCTGCCCGCCCTAGCCGCCGCCAACGGCCGCCTAGCCCACCACAAATGCAGCGTACTGGGATGCCCATGCCGAATCGACTTCTCCCTCGCCGACACCTTGTTTATCGCCTTGAGCGGTAACGCTACTTCGATAAGTCTTTTTCTGAGTTCCATTATTCCACGATCAAATCGGGACGCCCTTTACCGTGAGAGTCTCGCAATCAATGCCAGCTACCGAGAAGACGATCTAACTAACCCACCCTAGCTCTTCGAGCGCTACCGCAACCTCCGGGCGCATGAACATCGCCATCGGGGCATACCAGATGCAAATGCCGATCAGCCATAGCTCGCCATCGTAGTTGCGAGGCTTGCCGTATCCCATCTCCGTCAGCAGGAGCTTCGCCACTTCGCCATACTGCCGGTTAACTGTTCGCCAGCTCTCTATCCCGCATAGACGAGCAAGTTCCTGCACCGTGGCAACATGGCCCGGCGACCCGTAGTGGGCCCGCAGAAGCGAAAGCTGCATATCCGACAGGCGTGGCCTGATAGCTTCGAATCCTTTCTTATACTCCTGCGGGGATGGCGAGACCGGAAATGCCCGCATGGATCTGGATGGCTCATTTATTTTTTTCATATTTTGTATTTGGTCTGTCCAATCGATTCTTTACCGCCTCCAACGGCAGCCCTACATCGATAAATTTCTTTCTTAGTTACATCGCGCCTTACTATTGAGCCTTCTTCTTCGGTCTCAGCGGCAGATAATCCTTCCCCATCTTCTCGATAAGAGTTACGGCACGCAGGATCGTATCAACACTTATCTCAGGCACTTCGCCTTTGGCAGCCTGCAGATACCCCGATAAATACTCGTCGGATGTCGTCTCGATGCCGAGACGACCGCAAACCAAATAGGAAACAGATTCTGCCTCGAACTCTTCAGCTACTCGTGATCGACCGGACCGGTTCGGCCACCATTTGGGGTCGGGCGTACCCAAGTGACCGCAATACAAATGACCGAGTTCGTGGACAAGCGTTGCGTATCGAGCTTCTTTAGATAAATGCGTGCTCAGGAGCATTTCATAACGCTTTGGCACCGTCTCGTAGGTCAGATCCGGCCTTTTGGATTTAACGGCGTTGAGAGTACCCGGATTTGGTGCCCGCCTAATCGACCCGGCGAGCTGTGACCCAGCCTGATGATCCGAAATGCTGATACCATCTCGCTTCGCGTTCGCGATCGTAAGATCGAGTTCGTTCCCGATTGTTCCTCTTCGTATATCGAACGGATTGACGACTTCGGGCGGCAGCGGTCGAGCCCAGGGCCCCGGCTCCACATCGGTAACGTCGAACACAAACATAACCGGCCCCATCGGCCGCAGTATCGTTATGGGCGTTGCCGAAACCTTTACATTATAACCATACCGCTCAGACCATCGTTTAGGGGTTGCAACATACTTCGCACCCGGTCTCTGAGTATGAATAAGCATGGCGTTGAACGGTGAATAGAATCTGAACCCCTTGACGAAGTTCAATAATTTCATGTATTCATTACCCGAGCGGTACTTACCGGCGATTGCAAAGAGTTCGTCGAGGCCATCCTTGATGTCTGCACGAGTTGGGTCTATGCCGTCCTTCTGCACGCCCTCCTCGCTGTCGAGAGGCTCATCAGGTTCGTCGAATAAAGTAAGCTGCCGATGGCACGGGCGATCTAACATTCTTATCCTCAATACGCGATATTCGGGGATTCGAGGTCGGTCGCCCCAGTAATACCCGTTACCCGCTTTATTTCATTCCAGAGCCGCTCCTGTCGCCAAACCAGAAAGCCCTGATAATCGTCAGTCCAAAATGGAGAAATATCGCCTGTCGGCAAGCAGTGCGATTCCAAGATCGCGTCGAACGGAAATCCAGTCGTTTCCTTGATTGTCCGAAGATAATCGGACGGAGCCCGATTACTGATCTTCTTATTCGTGGTTCCATCGATTAATGTGCGATTTACAATGCAGTCGCGTTCCCTAGAACTGTCGATATTCTTGACCTTCTGAAGGAAGTCAGCAGGAAAGATATGGTGATCGTCGATCGACTCCTCTTTCATAAGTTTTCCGGTGATCACCGCCTGCGTATGAAAATCGCGGGCAGGAGATCCAGAACTGAGGATAAGGCAGATGGTTCCTCTATAGATCGCCCTCTGGCGAGGCGTCACATCCCGCAACGAGTTTGGATCGAAGCGGAGCGTACTGACGGACTCGGGCTCAGTCTCGGCAGCAAACCATCGGAGCAATTCCGTTAAGTCTTTTGCTCCCTGACTGTTTGGGGCATTCTCATAAGACTGGCCGAAAACCGAACACCAGAACCATCGTTTAATTTTCTCCCGGTTTGCCCCCGACTTTGCGGTGTTGTCGGGGCCTGACTTCGCGAGTACAGCAGTGATCGGCACCATCATCGTTGCATAAGGCATCCATTTAGGGAGGACTACCCCGCAATCGTCTCGAAGTATGGTAAGGCCGTCGGCAGCAGCTCGAACAACTTTGGGCCACCACTCGTTGAAGTCTGCAGCAGTTAAGTTGAGTACGTCGCTCTTTTTACACGAAGGTGCGGGACGACTGAGCAAGGCGATCGCCTGCAATAGGTAATACGGATCAACATCGAACTCAGCAATGATCGGATGCTCCTCTCTCGAAATGTCCCAAATCTCGCGCAGGCGAATCCCGTCCTTCCAGAAGCGAGCGGTTAGTAACTCAAACACCGTAAGTTTAACGCCTGTTCGGTTCAAGGTTTCAAAAATCGTACAAAGAGCATCTGCCGTGGTCGAATCGGCGAGAGTTACAACCGGAAAATGGTAGTCGTCGATGGTTTTGATCCAAGCATCATTCAAATCTTTGAGATTTTTCATCAAACTGGCCCGCTCATCCGAGGGCAGCGGATGCGTCACCTCAAACAGCCATTCGAGAAAACCGCCGGCCCCACCTTTAAGGACGCTTAGCGGTAGGATCATTTCTCGGGCCTGGGTCTCGAAGTCTTCCAACTCGCGCACCCTACGGGTCGTTCTCCGAAGGTGGAAAATCGCCTCTTCAAAGTCGAAACCATCGAGTAACTTTCGGATATTCAGATAGTACCGGTGGTCACCTTCCCCATAAAACGCCTGGTAAAGTGAGGTAAGTCTCTGCTGACCATCAAGTACCAAAAATGTATGGATTCGTCCATCGGATTTTGGTGCCCCTTCAAACTCGCGGGAAGCAAACACACGTTCTTTATCGCGAACCCGCAACAGGCTTCCCGCCGGATGGTTGTTGGCAATCGATACAATAAGCTCTTGTGTAGCACTCGGATCCCAAACAAAATCTCGTTGAAAATCCGGCAAAACCATATTCCGAGAATGAACGTCTGCGAGAAGTTCCTTGAGTGCCTTGGGGTTTGTATCTTCAAAAATACTCATGATGGTTCTCCTGCCTGTGCCAGCATCTCAGCAAAGCTGTAATTAATGCTCGTTACGCCAAAGTCCGGTTCACGCTTGAATGGCTCGCGAACATAATGAACTTTATGGGTCTCGTCATCAAAAAATTCAACGATCGCGAGAATGAAGTCCTCCGGCTTGTTTAACGAGTATAGAATCTCATTCTTTGTAACTGTGATCGTCTCCGCCCCACTGACTCTTCCTTTCACCTCGACGAACCGCAGTTTGCCGGTACCAGGAACCCGGCTTTCAATGTCATAACCAAGTTTCTCGAATTCACGGTCGGTAGGTTCAAATCCAAGGTTCCTTTCGATCCCCATCACAATTTCCCGCGCCTTTGCAGCAGAGATTTGCGTGTTGATGGAATTGCCGTTTGGTCTTTCGGGATCTCCAGTCATTTTCGCGATCATTCCAGCGGGCACAACCAACATTCCGCCTAAAATCACAGGAGGCAGCGGCGAGATCTGACGTTCGAGTGCAAGGTCGGATAGTCTCTTTTGCAGGCGAGCTTGCAGGATATCGGCCCTCTTACGGGCTTCGTCAGAGTTGAGTTTCGCATTGACCTTACCTGATTGCTCTTGCAGTTTTAGCTGTTCGGCTCGGTGATCCCAGTGATTGATCTCCTTGGTCAAACGATCCTTCACGGCTGCCTCGGTCTTGTCTATCAGGACGATCTTGGGGTCGCGTACCTCGGCAAGGTGCTCTGGCACAACCGTCTCGATCGCGTGGCCTTGTGCCTTCATTTCCAGATCGCGTGAGACCCAGCCGCATTCTGGCCGGTCGAGTATCTGGTCGATCCCCGGCTCGCCGTCCGCAAGGGGTCGGTAGTCAAGATATGGCGCGTAGTGCAGATGTCTCGCCTGTCCATCAGAATCAATCTCCACGTACAGGATTTGTTTTGAAATTACCCGTCGATCACCATTTCTGGTTCTCGATGCGTCTTGTATGGCATGTTCCAGGAAGAACACTACCCGAGGCTGGACACCTGTATCACGCTCATCCACCAGCACCACTCCGCGGCGCAACAGGTCGCGGTCTCGTTCGAGAATTAGATCGATCGTTGCTTCGAGCAGAGGATGGCCCGGACACACAAACGCGGCGAGCGGTTGGCCCTGTGGAGCGATAAGAGCTTTATCAAACGCGACACGTTCATAACGAGGCTGAACCGGTTCACCGATCCCGATAAGACGATCTCGGTTGCGAATCACGGCCGGAACATTCGTGATCTCGTATCGCCTCGGTTCACGCTGCTTAATGGCTCCGCCAAGACGTTGGAAAGCCTCTATGAAAAACGATTCAATGTAGTGGGGCTGCAGTCGGCGAGCATCGGCCCGCTCCATATCCTCACGGATCCGGTTCACTCGTCGCGTATCCATTGAATCGCGAACCAGGGCTCGCTCATCAAAAAGGTCGCGGATTTCATCTGGATCAAAAGCTGACTCGACCGCCTGGGTCAAGCGAGCCCGAATCTCCGGTCGCTCACCGTATCGGATCGCTTCGATCAGAAGTTGCCGCAATGCGTGTCCCTGAAACTGAAGTTTCCCGAGCACATCAAAGACCTGACCGCCGAGTGCCTTCCGAGCCTCCTCGAGTTTTTCGAGCAGTCGTCGGTATACATCACCCTCCCTGGTCTCATCCGCGACCAAGTTCCATAGATGGCAAACTTCCGTCTGTCCTATTCGATGAATTCGGCCAAACCTTTGTTCGAGCCGGTTCGGATTCCAAGGTAGGTCATAATTGACCATCAGATGGGCTCGTTGTAGATTGATGCCTTCACCCGCAGCATCCGTCGCGAGTAGAACCTGAACCTCGGGATCGTGCCGGAAAGCCTCCTGGGCGTTTAATCTTTCTTGCCTGCCGATCCCGCCGTGGATCACAACAACAGACCTATCTCGACCGAGCAGGGTCTTGATACGAGTTTCAAGGTAGTTTAGCGTGTCGCGGTGTTCGGTAAATATAACGAGCTTCTGTTGGGACGAACGAACGAATTCTGGAGAGTTTGAATCACTCTTTTCAGCCTTCCCGGCTGAGAATATCTCATTCAGTAGCGAGGCAAGTTCTACCCATTTCTTATCTTCGCCGCTATGTCGTACAGCGAAAGCAAGCGATTCGAGTTGTTTTAGGGTTGCTATCTCTGCCTTTAGTTCATCGATCGTTCCCGCCGCGGTCGCTTGGTCAAGTATCTGCTCTTCAGCAAGCTCCGCTTCCTGATCAGGAGCATCATCGAAGTCCTCCAGATCCTCAACATCAAACAGTTCTTCAAATTTTGGTATTAGGATGCCAACGCTACCACCCCGAGCCAGGATTTCCATCTCGCGGAGTCTGCTCTCCAATCGCTCTCGACGGCGACGGAGTGACTGGTAGATTGCCTCGGGCGACGAAGCAAGCCTGCGCTGCAGGATCGTCAAAGCAAATCCTACCGTACCGGCCCGTTTATCATTCTGAAGGGCCTCAGCCCGATTGAATTCTTCACGCACATAATCGGTTACAGACTTATAGAGAGCAGCCTCCGCTCCAGATAGTCGATATGGAACCGTATAGGCTATTCGTTCAGGGAAAAGAGGTGTCGCGTCGAACTTAAGGAGACTCTCTTTTACCATCCGTCGCATCATGTCCGATACATCGGCTACGTGAACGCCATCCCGGAATTTCCCCTCAAAGCGATCACCGTCAAGCAAAGCCATGAAGAGTTGGAAATCCTCTTCTTTCCCGTTGTGCGGGGTGGCCGTCATCAGGAGAAAATTTCGTGTGATGGTCGAGAGCAACTGAGCCAATCGATACCGCTTGGTATACTTGACCTCGCCGCCAAAGAACGTTGCCGACATCTTATGGGCTTCGTCGCAGATGATAAGATCCCAACCAGCATCAGGAGCCTTGAGTTTCTCCTGAACATCCTCGTTTCTGGACAACTTATCCAGTCTCGCTATGCAGAGCTTGGTCTCCTGGAACCAGTTACCTGTCCGAGCCGCTTCAAGTTTGTCATTAGTCAATATTTCAAACGGAAGATTAAATCTTCGCGAAAGTTCGTCCTGCCACTGTTCCGCGAGCCCGCCTGGACAGACGACCAAACACCTCTCAAGATCCCCGCGTGCTATCAACTCCTTGATCAATAGTCCCGCCATGATCGTTTTCCCAGCACCCGGGTCATCTGCAAGCAGGAACCTTAACGGCTGCCTCGGTAGCATCGATTCGTATACCGCCGTAATCTGGTGAGGGAGCGGCTCAACTACTGAAGTGTGGACCGCAAGAAGTGGGTCAAAGAGGTGAGCGAGATGGATACGCTGGGCTTCAGACACCAAGCGAAATTTACCGCCGTCGCCGTCAAAACTCCACGGACGACCTTTCTCAACGATCTCAAGGCGATCTTCGTCAGCACGATAAAGAAGTTCGTTGGCGACTTTGCCGGTGGCCGATTTGTAGGTCATCTCAACGGCATCTGAACCAAACCATTGAACGCTGACAACCGTTACGATGCTGTCTGGGAGCACCCCCCGTAAAATCGCATTGGGCTGCAGATCTTCGAGTTTAATCATTTTGAAAGATACGAGACGACAAGGATACCACAGAAAAGTCAGCAATTTCACCGGGAGAGAAATGCAACATTTCAATACCCTCTCTGGGCATCCGGTTCCTGTTAGGCGACTTTCGATAGCTAGGCTATCATTAGATAGTTTGAATGCCTCGAATCCCTAACTATTTACTCGACACGGTAGCTTTCATTTGTACGAGCGAACACCTTTATACGAGTGATAATGATGTACAGGAAGGCGCTCGACCCGGGCGTACCGGTCTATGGCATCGGGCGTCCTTAGTAGCATTCCAATTCTCAACAAAATCTTGACTACACCAGCATTATCGTAAGTGAATCGACGTTAATTTGAAGACCCGTGGATTCCTTTTTCGATAGAAATTTATCGGAGTTGATATTTTTTACTATTATGTCTGAGAAGAAAAACTCCTATCAGGAAAGTGCTCCTCAAAGCGTAAGTTCGGATTTCTTTCACGGCGACATCGAAAAAGGCCTTGACCGTATGCGGAGGCGGCTTTTGGATCTGACGAAGCGTAACAGGCTGCTCAATTTCAAGGAAACGCGGTCTTCGACTCTTAGGGTTATCGATGAAGTACCCGACATCCTTTATTCAAAACTTATTGATGGTAAGGAGATGTCCTTTGGTCCGGTTCCTAAACCGAGGCGTGTCGAGCTGTTCGATCCTCAAGGCGAACAGTATGACGTGAAAAGCGTCGCCGAGCGACACGGTATTAATACTTCCTACGAGTTGTCAAATGCAAGGCCCGAGAGTTTCAAACCGAGCCATACCGATAACGAGATCCAGACGCTACTCTTCCCAGACCGGCTTGAGGCAGTCCTATCGAAAACCGCCAGCGACGCACGTCTAGCCATCGAAGAAACCGGAACGAATATGCTTTACTTGGCGTTCGGCTTCCTCGAATGGTATGACACCGACGAGTCTGGCACTCCATATCTAGCACCGCTGTTTTTGCTGCCGGCTACACTCCGCCGAGGCGAAGCGGACCCGACAACGGGGGCTTTTCGGTACTTTATTTCGTATTCGGGCGAAGACATTCTTGCTAACATCTCGCTCGAAGAAAAGATGAAGGGTGATTTCCGGCTCGAACTACCGCCGCTTAGCGAAGAAGATACGCCGGAAAGCTATTTCGCCAAGTTCGGTTCGATCCTCAAGTCAAAGGCTGGCTGGCAGGTTCACCGCTATGTGACTTTGACCTTGCTGTCCTTCGGAAAACTCCTGATGTACCGGGATCTTGCTCCCGGGAATTGGCCTGACGGAAGCGAGATCAGCTCGCATCCGCGGATTCGTGAATTTTTTGAAGGCGTTCAGATGAGCGAGTTTCAAGTTGCAACCGATTACGAACTCGACGATCCCCCCCAAGGCGTCTCCGTTCCTCCGTTGATCGACAATGCGGATAGCTCTCAGCACAGCGTCATCATAGACGCCTTGGCCGGAAAGAATTTAGTCGTTCAAGGTCCACCAGGAACGGGCAAGTCGCAAACGATTACAAATCTGATCGCATCGGCTCTCGTAGCTGGAAAATCGGTCTTGTTCGTTTCGGAGAAACTTGCCGCATTGGAGGTCGTGAGGCGACGGCTCGACAATGCCGGCTTGGGCATGTTCTGCCTCGAACTCCATTCTAATAAGACCCGAAAGGACGGGCTGTTGAACGACATTAGTCGCCGGCTCGAACTTCATAAGACCTTTCGGAACGCCCCGAGCCTCGACGACAAAATGCAGCTGCTCGAGGAACAGAAGCAAAAGCTCAAAACCTATGCAAAGGCGATCGGAGCCAACTTCGGTAAGAGTGGCTTAAGTGTCCACGAGATATTCTGGAGACGAGAGTTACTTAAGAGTCAGTGTAAGATCGGCGACGGAATTATCGAGGGGATCACTGTTCCGTCTTGCGAATCCTTCACGCGGAAAAAGATAGAACGCGGGCGACAACTAGCCGAGAATTTCGCCCGCCACTATTTAGAAGTTTCGGCCCATAGTTCCAACGTTACGAACGTTCCGCCCGGTCTTGATGCCCATCCATGGTTTGGTGTTACCAACCCTGAACTCACGCTCGCCGACCAACGGATCCTTGTTGGATTGCTAGGCGACCTCGTTTCTCTGATCGAACAATTAACGGAGACGGTCGGCAGATTTGCTTCAGAAATCTCGGACGAGAATGACGCCCCCGTCCTTTTCGGAGATACGCCGGCTGAAATCGCTCAAATTATGGCTAAACTCGATAAAGTTTTTGCCATAGATCTAAGCGGCGTAGAATCTGCGGCGTTTGTACCATTACGGCAGGCAGGTGCTCTGGATCATGTTCAGTCGTTCGCTCAAAACGTTCAGGCTTACCGTCAAACCCATTCCGACCTTGCGGCTATTTTCCAGCCGGTCGTTGAACTGACGATCGAGGAAATAAACAATGGATATATCGCATGGAAGATCCTCGCAGCCCATTTCAGTGCGAGCGAAACTCTCGCAGTAGCTGAAAGGGTGACTCAATCGATTCGCGGGTGGACTAGCGACCTCGAAGAGGCAATTGCAGTCTTTTCCGAAGCTAAGAATCTACTCGGACTTGACGAACTCGCGGATAGGGTGCCGAATGTAATCGATTTCAAATCGGTACTAAAGATGATCGATCGCTGTCCCTTCGACCTACTCGACAAGCGTCACACCGGGCTAGAAATCGGGGATGCGGTCGAGACGATTCAACGTGCTACCTCGGACAGGAGGCGCATCAAGAATATGGAGGCGGCCATCGCTGAAAGATTTAGTCTTTCGCTCTGCCCTGATTCCGACTCGCTGCAACTCCATATCGCAGCCTGTGCGAATGCAGGATGGCTGCGAATATTCGATAGAGAATATAAGAAAGCGAAAACCGCATACAAAACTTGTCTCGCCACTCCTGCGAAGGTCTCGAAAGGCTCAATGCTAGCGGACTTCCAATCGATGTACGAGTACCAGACTCTAAGATCCCAGTTCAATGAAAACCGGCGTTACGCGGAAGTATGTGGGCCATATTTCAATGGCGTCGATTCTGACTTTGAGTCGCAGATGTCCCTCGCAACCTGGCTGGACGAAGGGCGGAGATCTCTGGATTCGGTCGCCGTTGCACCAGACCTCTGGCTGAAAGTTTGGAGCCTCCCTTCCGCAAGCCTGCGCGGCTATCGGGGCGATAAGATAGCGCGGGCGCTCACGTCGATTGGTTCCATATCTGAATTGTTCAAACAGGTCTCCGGCACATTGCCGGGATTCATAGACGAAGCAGATCTGCGGTCAGCAAACCAGTCGAAACAGAAGTTTGCTCACGAAGGCAATAAGATTCAGGGATCTTTGGACTTCTTTCGGAAGAGGAATTTTCCAAAGACCCTGTCCATATCGGAATTGGACCCCGTCCTAGCGCGTTTGACCGAGTTGACGTCACTTGGCAAAAAGGTCAACGATGATCCCGTCGTAAGACAATGTTTCCCAGCAAGTTATAAAGGTGTTGCTACCGATACGGAGCGGGTGTTTAAAACAGCTTTAGCCTTTGCGCAGATAGAAGAGTCGGGCCTAGCACCGAAACTAACGACATTCTTGCTATCCGATCAGATCGAAGACAGAATCCGTTTCGTCGCGGACGTGAAAAACGAACTCGCGAGATTCCGAAAGAGGGAAACTACCCTGTTGAGTAAGATAAATGCTTTAGGCCGGTTAGATCCAATAAAGTGGTTCAGATCAGCCCAATCTTTTGATTCAACGACATTAGGGATATCTAAACGCAGAGCTGAGGAAGCGATCTCAGGCAAGGAGGCCCTTAACTCTTGGATCATCTACTTGCAGATCCGTAGCGAATTCTCCCTTGATGGTGGAGGCACTTTGGTCGTCGAGGCAGTAGAAGGAGGATCGATTCCGGCGCATCAAGCGGCAAACGTTTATGAGTTCGGCCTTTTTAATTCGCTTTTGAAAAAGGTTTTTAGCAAGTATCCGGTAGTCGAGCGGTTTAGTGGCCTAACGCACTCCGAGGTTCAGTCCGAATTTGCCAGGCTCGACCAGGAATGCCTCCAACTCTACCGAAAACGAGCGGCCCATACTATTGATAAACGAGAAATTCCGTACGGAAACAGCTACGGTCCCGTGCGAACATATTCAGAGTTGGCCTTATTGATCCATGAAATCAATAAGCAGCGACGGCATATTCCGATCCGGCAGCTCATCCATAGAGCCGGTCGAGCGCTAATGGCTCTAAAACCGTGCTTCATGATGGGGCCTTTATCGGTTGCCCAGTATCTTGCCCCGGGGAATTTTAAGTTCGATTTTGTGATAATGGATGAGGCGTCGCAACTTAAGCCGGAGGACTCGCTTGGAGCAATAGCAAGGGGAAAACAAGTCGTCATAGTTGGAGATCGGAAGCAGCTTCCACCGACGAGTTTCTTTGATCGAGTAAATGACGAAGAGTCCGAGGAAGTCGAAGACAACCTTGCCCAAAATCTGGAGGATTCCGAGAGTATTCTCGACGTCGCAAATGCCGTATATCAACCTGCAAGAATGCTCAAATGGCACTATCGTTCACGACACGCGAGTTTGATCGCATTCTCCAATAAGGAATTCTACGACAGCAAGCTAGTAGTATTTCCGTCGCCGACGCCTACTGCTTTAGGGCTTGGCGTTCGCTTGCAGCCCGTGGCGGAGCCGCTATACGCCGATCGTCGCAACGTTCCAGAGGCAGTTCAGATTGTGAATGCTGTGATGTCTCGCATTGCTCGGGAGCCAAATATGTCCCTCGGAGTCGTAGCAATGAACAGCTCACAGAGGGATGTGCTTGAGGAAGTCTTCCTTCGAGAGCTTAAAGGCCGCTCGGATGCGGAAGAGTATCTCGAATCAATGCGCCTCCGTGGCGAGCCTTTTTTCGTGAAGAACTTAGAAAATGTGCAGGGTGATGAACGTGATGTGATTCTGGTCTCTATGACCTATGGCCCCAACGAGAGTGGCCGGATTCTCCAGCGGTTCGGCCCGATCAATAGTTTGACGGGCCATAGGAGGCTTAATGTACTTTTTACGCGGGCAAGGTGCCGCGTCGAGGTATTCTCCTCAATGACCTCGGATGACATTATCGTCGGGGAAAAGAGTAGCGCTGGTGTAAGAGCATTAAAGGGGTACCTCGAGTATGCCAGAACCGGAATTCTTGAGCAGGCCCATTTTTCAGGCCGTGAGCCCGATAGCGATTTTGAAGTCGAGGTGGCATCTGCGATTAAAGAATTGGGCTTCGCTGCGGTTGCTCAGGTTGGTGTAGCAGGGTTTTTCGTGGACATCGGCGTGCTGCATCCTGATCACGAAGAGAGGTTCGTTATCGGAATTGAGTGTGACGGTGCATCTTACCATTCGGGGCGATCTGCTCGGGATCGTGACAGGCTTCGAGAAGAGGTTCTCTCCGACCTTGGCTGGCGCCTTCATCGAATCTGGTCCGTTGACTGGTATCACAACCGGAGCCGAGAGATTGAAAAGATGCGAGAGGCGATTGTGAAGAACCTAGAGCGATAGAAAGTTCTTACCGTGTTAATGTCATCGCCAGACAGGTTTGCTCCAACATTCCACCGAATCGCTTTCCTGGGAGAGTGATACTTAAACTTTATCCTAAACTTATGGAAGAAATGATCGAAAACGAAGAAGTAACCGTTGACGAATTGCCTGTCTCTGACGCAAATCTGCTCCCTGAGCGGTAGCCTCGGAAAGGTTAGCACAACTCAGTCGCGAATATCCGGGGCTTAGCTTGGGCGGGATAGATCGATTGGTTGGTCTCGTTAAGCCTGATGATGAGAGATCGGTTCGGCACAATAAGATAAAGATAACTAATTTGGCCGATCAACTAAGTCCTCCCAGTACGACCTCGTCATCTATCAAGTCGTCAACGTGAATCCCATAGGCTCTTGCGTACCGCAGAAGCACTTTGAGTGGCGGAAGCCTCTTCCCAAGTTCAAAGGCGGATATTTCCGCTTGAGTCAGCCGCCCGGCGAAATCAAGTTTAGCGATGATCTGATTCTGAGACAGACCCATTGATTTGCGAATAAAGGCCAACTTACCCGCGAGATGCTTCGGACGCTCGATCGACGCTCTGCCCATTTAGGAAATCCTCCCTAAATGGCCATCTCTGACAATTTTCTGCTTGCCACTAAGACTATATAGTCTTAGTATGTCTGTGTTGTTTTCGTTCGCCGCAAGCCTTATGAATTGGCCGCGAGCGATTCTCATTTATCCGTTCGGCTGGATTTTGAGCATTCCTGACATTCCCAAGATAGTATCGTATCAAAAGTCCGCGATGCCGAACACCTAACCTGTACGGCGTCCCCAACATATCTGGGACGACCGGCAGAGGCTTTTCTTTTTGTATGGGATATAAAATCATTTTTCTGCTACTTATTTCCGTCGGCGCGTTCGGACAGCCTGTAGATATTGCCCAACCAGCATATGCAAGGGTGGCCCCAACGCCGAGTTTTGACCCTAACGTCGATCTAAAGAAAAGTGAGTACATGTTGGTCGCAATGAGCCGTGATGATGTTGAGAGGACAGCTTGGTTCTTTCGCTTCGGAACCTTAACACTGCCAACTGCAAATCGAATTCAGTTTTGGATGCGTTTACACAAATACGCGGATTCTGCTTGGCAACGAGACTACGAAATGCACCTAATCCAAGCGGAGTGCCGAGCAAAGAAAACAAGGGTCATTCAAGTCGTTGGGTACGAGGCAGCCACCGGCAAAGTCAAGAAAAACTATTCATTCGACGATGAGGCTGAGTTTCCGTGGGATAACGTCGTGCCTGATACGGTCATGGACGGGGTGTTTACAAAGATGTGTGCGATAGGACGACCGGTGACAAAACAGCTATGAGTACACTAAAGATCAGCTACAACCCTTTCTGCCATCTCAACCCACGCGACCACTACGCCGAATGGTGGCAGCGACGAATGCTTCAGCGCGTTGCCGCCACAATGATTGGGCTGATCGCCTTACTTTTTTTCTTGGCAGGCTTCGCTAAAGGTCAGAACTATGAGTACGCCGACCCGTCCGAGTTGAAAGGTCTCAAAACTTATTGGGTAGATACCAGTG
>LNFM01003582.1_pt1 | contig 34502 bp, 34 predicted proteins | sample 596031 | NCBI WGS metagenome assembly LNFM01 (sample SAMN04254537, study PRJNA301005) | activated carbon metagenome | isolation source: dual media filters at the Ann Arbor, Michigan drinking water treatment plant | place: USA: Ann Arbor
ATGCTTCACCTGCTCGGCATGCTTGGAGTCGGCCTTTCCGGCCAGCTTCACCGTGGCCTCGCCCAGCTTGCCCATCAGTGCCTTCACCGCGTCGCCGTCGATCTTGTCGTGCTGCAGCATCGTCTTCAGGTGTTCGAGGTCGCGCGCAATGCCCTTGGCGCCGGGGGTGTCCATGTCATGCAGGGTGGCCTCCCAGCCTTCGATATTCTTGACCGCGGCGCTGATCGTGAAGCCTTTCACGCCTTCGCTGAGATGTTTGATGGTGGCTGCGAATTGCGGCATGCGTCGTCTCCTATTGGCCGACGGGATGCGTCGGTCCCGGTCAAACCGGCGGCGAGCATGCCGGTTGCATCGGCCCGGGCTATTTTCGAAGGGCAGCGGTGGGCGAGACGGCGGCGATCAGCGCCTGGCCAAGGTGGCGAATTTTCTGCGCCACGGCAGGCTCCGCCCGGGCAGCCAGGACGACCGTCTCCTGCCCCAGCTTGGCGACCAGGCGCTTCACCGCATGGGTATCGATCGGCTCGGCGGTGATCTGCTGCCGCAGCTCCACCAGGTCGCGGATGATGGTCTTGCTGGTGCCGCTCTCATGCCCGGCGAGGTGATGCTCCCAGGCCTCGATGCTCTTCGCGGCGGCCTGGATGGTGAAGCCGTTCACCCCGGCGGCGATGTTGTGGATGGTGGCGGCGAAATGCGGCATGGGGGCCTCCCGGCGGGCGGCGCTGGATGTGCCGCCAGGGGAGACAACGCGCCAGGGGGTGGCCGGGTTGCACGGCTACCCGCCGCGCGCGCCCGTCTCCCGCAGGATGGGAAGCCAGCGCGCCTGCTCGGCGGCGATGAAGCGGGCAAGATCGGCCTGCACCGGCTGCACCCCCACCTCGGCGTAGCGGCGCTGCAGGCCGGGATCGGCCAGCGCCACTTGCGCGGCGGCGCGCAGCCGGGCGAGTTCGGCCGCCGGCGTCGCGGCCGGGGCGTAGAGCGCCTGCCAGGACGAGGCGTCGTAGCCCGCCACGCCGACCTCCCCGAGTGCCGGCAGCTCCGGCAGCATGGCCGAGCGGGCCGCCGTGGTGACCGCCAGCGCCCGAATCTGGCCGGCCGCGGCCAACGGCGCCAGCAGGGTCTGGCTGTCCAGCATGAAATCGACCCGGCCGGCGACAAGGTCGGTCACCGCCTGCGGGGTGCCGCGATAGGGCACGACCTCGAAATCCACCCCCGCCAGCTTCTTCAGCAATTCTCCGGCGAGGTGCGATGCGGCGCCGATGCCAGTGGTGGCGAAGGTCGCGCGGCCGGGGCGTGCCCGCAGCCAATCCAGGAACCCCGCGGCATCGCGCGCAGGGTTGGAGGGGTGCACGGCCAGCACGAAGGGCTGCTGGCCCAGCAGCGCGATCGGTGCGAAATCCGCCACCGGATCGAACCCGGCATCGGGATACAGCACGGGGATGACCGCATGCGCGGCGCCGGAGAGCAGCAGGGTCGCGCCATCGGGTGCCGCCCGGGCCACCGTGCGCGCGCCGATCACGCTGCCCGCACCTGGCTGGTTCTCCACCACCATGGTCTGGCCCAGGGCGCGGCCCATCGGCTCGGCCAGGATGCGCGCCACCACATCGATGATGCCGCCGGCGCCGAAGGGCACAACGACCCGAATGCTGCGGGCGGGCTGCGCCATGGCGGGGCCGGGGATGAGGGCGAGGAGGTGACGGCGGCGCATTGGCTACTCCATGCGGATGTTGCTGGCGCGGATGATGGCGGCATAGCGGCTTGCATCCTCGCGCAGCAATCTGGCGGCATCGGCGCTGGTTCCGCCACCCGGGATGAAGCCGGCATCGCTCACCCGGGCACGCAATGTGCTGTCGGACAAGGCACGGTTGACGCTGGACACCAGCCTTTCGGTCACCGCGGTGGGCGTGCCGGGCGGCGCCATGAGCATGTACCAGACATTGGCATTGAAGCCGGGAAAGCCGCTCTCGGCCACGCTGGGAATATCGGGCAGCCAGGGGGTGCGCTGGGGCATGGTGGTGGCCAGCGCGCGCACCCGGCCGGCGCGGAGGTGGTTGAGGTAGGTCGGCAGCGTGTCGATGGCGATGTCGATGCGCCCGGCCAGGAGCTCCGTCACCGCCTGGCCGGTGCCGCGGAAGGGGATGTGCACCATGCGCAGGCCAGCCTCGGCCGAGAGCAGCTCGGCCGCCAGATGCTGCTGGGTGGCGACGCCGGAGGAGGAATAGTTCAGCACCCCGGGATTGGCGCGGGCATGGGCGATGAAGCCGGCAAAATCCCGCGCTGGCGACGTCGTCGGCACCACCGCGACCAGCGGCACGGTTCCCGCCAGCACCACCGGCAATTGGTCGGCAAAGATGTCGAAGGGCGGGGGGTTCATCTGCGGCGGCACCACGGCCGAGGCGCTGACGGTGGTGATGCCCAGCGTATAGCCATCCGGCCGCGCCCGCCCCACCGCGGCGGCGGCCAGCGTGCCGGAAGCACCGGGCCGGCTCTCGATCGCCAGCGGCTGGCCGAGATCCTCCTGCATCGCGGGTTGCAGCGCGCGGGCGATGATGTCGGTGCCGCCGCCGGGGGCGAAGCCGATGAGCACATTGATCGGCCGGTTGGGCCAGGCCTGGGCGTGGGCGGGCAGCGCCAGGACCGCTGGTGCGGCCAGGACGAGACGACGGTTCAGCATGGCAATCCTCCCTGTTGTTCTTGCCGCCACCTTCGCCCGCCATGACATCGCGGTAAAGAACCCGTCACCGCCCGCCGCATTGTGTAACAGCCGATGCGAAGTGCCCCGGGGCTGCCCATCTTGCGTCACAAGGCGGCCATGAATGCCCCTGAAGGTGAGAGCATGACACAGAGAACGCCTATTCTGGCCCTGGGCCTTGCCGGCGCGGCATTGGCATTGACCGCCTGCGCCATCCCGCCGCCCTCCGGGCCGGGCGTGGTGGCGCTGCCTCCCAAGGGCGGCGACTATACCCTGTTCCAGCAGCAGGATGCGGGCTGCCGGCAGAATGCCTCCGCCAGCATCGGCTACGGCAATCCGGAGATCGCTGCGAACCAGGCCGCCGCCGGCACGGTGGCGCTGGGCACGCTGGCCGGCGCGGGGCTGGGGGCGGCCGTGGGTGCGATCGCGGGCAACCCCGGCGCTGGTGCGGCCATCGGCGCGGGCACCGGGGCGCTGGTGAGCGGCGGCGCGGCCGCCAATGCCGCCGCCGCCAGCGGTTACGGCGCGCAGCGGCAATACGACATCACCTATGCGCAATGCATGACGGCGGCGGGCAATGAGGTGCAGAGCTATGAGGCCGGCGGGCCGGTCGCCGTCGCCGTCGCCGCGCCCTATCCCTACGCTTATCCCTTTGCCTATCCCTATCCGATCTATGGCGGCGGGGTTTATCTCGGCATCGGCCCGCGCTGGGGCGGTTATTACGGCGGATGGCGCGGCGGATATTATCGCGGCGGCAGGGGCGGGCGGTACCGCTGACCGGGCCGGGCGGCGATGCCCGGCCGCCCGCGTCAGAGCCCTATGCGAAGCCGGGTGATGCCCCAGACCAGGGCGGCGGAAAGCCCCAGCAGCGCCAGCCCCAGCGCCGGGCTGGCCATGCGCGGCGCCGGCACATCGGCCGGCAGCTTCTTCACGCCATGGATCATCGGGCCCAGCAGGTCATGATGCTTGGCCACGAAATAAACGCCCACCGCCACCACATGCAGCGCGATGGCGCCGAGCAGCCAGTAGAAGTTCTTCACATGGATGGAGGAGGCGAAATCCACCCACTCCTCCGACACCCGCCGCGACAGCGGGCCGCGGGTGAAGATCTGGTCATAGGTGAACAACCCGGTCGTCGCCTGCACCAGCAGCAAGGCCAGCAGCAGCAGAACCATCCAGCCGCCGGCGGCGTTGTGCGTCACCTCGCGGTCGGGCTCCTTGTTGCCGATCTTCGTCAATTGCCGCAGCGCCGCCAGGGGTGAGGCGACGAAGCGGGAAAACCGCGCGGTATCGCTGCCCACCACGCCCCAGAGCACGCGGAAGATCAGCAATGTCAGGATCGCGTAGCCCGAGAGCATGTGCCAATCCATCCGATGCGCCTTGGCCGTGCCGAAGGAAACCACCATCAGCACCAGGATGAGCCAGTGGTTCATCCGCACCCAGCCGTCCCAGACCTTGATGTAGTGAAACTGCATGCTGGCTCCTGCGAATGATGCGGCAGCGCAGCATGCCCCGGTGCCGGGATCAATATGCGATTTCCCGCAGCGGCCGACCGGGGCAGAATGGGCCATGCTCGATGACACACGCCTCACCGCCGGCCTCGCCACCGCCCTGCTTGTCCTGACCGGCGCGGGGCTCGCGCGCTTCGCCGGCCTGCCCCGGCTGGGCCAGGCCGCGCTGCCGCTGGCGTTGCTGGTCGGCTTCACGCTGGTCATCGGCGGCCTGCAGGCCAGCCCCAGGCAATTGGGCGAGAGATTGCCGATGCTGGCGCTGTTCCTGCTCGGCCCCGCATTGGTGGCGGCCTGGCGGCCGCGTCCCCTGCTGGGCTGGGCGATGCTGGGCCTGGCCGCCCTGGCCACCGGCTGGTGGATGAGCGGGGGCGCGCTGCATGGCCCCGACCTGCTGCGCGCCCTGCCCGTCCTGCTCGCGGTGGCGATGGCCGCGGGCCTGGCCGGGGTGGCGCTGCGCGGCCCCTGGCAGGGCGGCATCCTGCCCCTGGGCCTGGCCGGCATGATGGCGGTGGCGCTGCCACCCGGCCCCTGGTTCGAACTGGCCCTGGTGCTGGCGGTGATCGGCGCAGCCGGCCTGGCCTTCGGCCGCCTTCAGCCGATGGCGGGCTGGATCGCGCTGGGGCCGGCAATGGCGGCGCTGGCCGCCGGCCCAGTCATCGCACTCGGTCGACCACAGGCCTGGATCATCGCCCTGGGCCTTCTGGCCGCGGCCGTGATCGCAATCCTGCCCTTGCCGCCCAGGGCGCGGCTCGCGATTCCGGCCGGGCTGCTGGCGGCGGCCACGGCGGTGCTATGGCTGTGGTGAGTGCAACACCATCAAGCCCGAAGGCTTTCCATCGCGCCTGACGGCATCATCACCGGCGATGTCGCCCCCACCGCATCGAGTTGATCGAGGAAGGGGTCGAGCGCGAAGACGAAGCGCACCATCTCCGTCACCAGGCCGGTGGCGGCCAGTGGCGTGGCATCGGGCGGCGCAGAATCCTGCCGGCGCAGCAGCAACCGGTGGTCAGGCAGGATGTGGAAGCTCAAGCCCCGCGACGACCCGCCGCGCATCGCCGACACCGCCTGCATCACCGCCATACGGTTACCCTGACGCTCGATGGTGGAGGGGATGCGCCCGACCAGCGCGGTCAGCCGCAGGCCTTGGGGCGTGACCTCCGCCACGCAGCCGCGCCCGCGCCATGCGAAACGCAGCAGCGGGCGGATGCCGTTTGCGCGAGGACAGAGCGTGCCGTCCTTTGCCACGAGAAAGGGTCCGAGCGTCAACATGACCGGCAACTTGCCGCCTTCGGATGAAGAGAGGATAAACCGCGATCATGGCCCTCGCGCAATCCCTCAGCATCGTCCTCGCCCGCCCACACCCGGCTGGCTATCCCTTCATCGGCGGCGGCGCCGCGGCCTGCGGGCTGGGGCTCATCCTGGGCGGCTGGCTGTTCTGGCCTTCGCTCGCCTTCACGCTGTTCTGCCTGTATTTTTTCCGTGATCCCGACCGTGTGCCGCCCACCACGCCGGGCCTCGTGATCGCGCCGGCGGATGGGCATGTCGTCAGCATCGGGCAGTTTCCCCCGCCGGCCGAACTGGCGATGGGCGATGCGCCGGTGTGGCGGGTGGCGATCTTCCTGTCGGTGCTCGATGTGCATGTGAACCGCAGCCCCGTCGCCGGCCGCGTCACGAAGATCGTCTACCACCACGGCAAGTTCCTCTCGGCCAATCTCGACAAGGCCTCGGACGAGAATGAGCGCAATGCGCTGGCGATCGCGCTGCCCGATGGCCGGATGGTGGCCTGCGTGCAGATCGCGGGGCTCGTCGCCCGGCGCATCGTCTGCGACGCCAAGCATGGCGACAGCCTGCAGGCCGGCGAGCGTTTCGGCATCATTCGCTTCGGCAGCCGCACCGATGTCTATCTGCCGCCCGGCGTGCAGCCCACGGTCCTGCTGGGGCAGACCATGATCGGCGGCGAGACGGTGCTGGCGGATCTGCGTTAGTGACCAGGCCTGCCCGCGAGGCGGGAGAGAAGCTCAGCGCCCATGAACGTGCCCGCCGCGCCCTGCGCCGCCGGCTGGAACGGCGCCCGCGCTATCGTGGCCCCTCGATCAACCGTCTCATCCCCAATATCCTCACCATGCTCGGGCTCTGCGCCGGCATGATCGCGGTGCGCTTCGCCTTCGAGGGCCGTTTCGGCCTCGCGGGCGCCATGATCGTGGTGGCGGCGGTGATCGATGGGCTGGATGGGCGCATCGCCCGGCTGCTGAAGGGCACCTCGCTGTTCGGCGCCGAATTCGACAGCCTGAGCGATTTCCTCAGCTTCGGCGTGGCGCCGGCGCTGGTGCTGTATTTGTGGGCAATGCAATCCGTCGGCCCGCTCTTCTTCCTGCCCTCGCTGCTCTATGCCGTGGCGCTGGCCCTGCGGCTGGCGCGCTTCAATGCGATGCTGTTCGAGGACCCTGCCCTGCCCAAGCCGGTCAAGCCTCTGTTCGTGCACAATTTCTTCACCGGCGTCCCGGCGCCGGCCGCGGCGGGGCTGGTGATGTTCCCGCTCTTCGCCTCCCAGGCGCTGCTGGAATGGGGCTGGCTTGCGAGCGCGCAGGCCTTCCGCAACCCCATCTTCGTCGCGCTGGTGCTGGTTCTGGTGGCCGGGCTTGCCGTCTCGACCCTGCCGAGCTGGAGCTTCAAGCGGGTGAAGATCAAACCCAGCTGGGTGCTGCCGCTGATGCTGGGCGTGGTGGCCTATGCCACCCTGCTTGTGACCGAGCCCTGGGCCGCACTCGCCCTGGCCGGGCTGATCTATATGGGCATGCTGGTGTTTTCCGGCCGGCATTACCGCCGCCTGGCACGGGAATGGGCGGCGGCGCATCCCACCCCCGCCCTGTCGACCCCCGCTTCAGGCGGGTAGCACCTCGTCGAGGAAGGCGCCCACCGCCGCCCATGCCTGGGCGGCGCCGCGCGGGTTGCGGTCGGCGCGCAGCAGCGAGCTGCCATGCTGGCCGGCCGAGGGGCGGAACTGCCGCTTCACCCGGGCCTGGGTCGCGGCCAGCAGGCTGGCGGCGGCGTTGATCTCGCCGGCATCGTCGGAGGAGCTGACAAAGACCGGGCAGGTCACCCGTGCCGCCGCCGCGCGCACGCCGGAGAAATACTCACCGGGCGAGAAGGCCAGCAGCCCGGCCACCGGCGGCTGCGCGGCCGCGGCGAGGAAAAACACCAGCGCCGCCGAATAGCTGCTGCCCCAGAGCAGCACCCGCCCCGCGCCAGGTCCTTGCGCCCAGGCCAGGGCGGCCTCGAGATCGGGCAATGCCGCACGATAGCCGGGGTCACGGCCCAGCCGCGCCGCCGTTTCATTGCCGCGGCCGAAAGCCGCCCCGCCGGAGCGCTGGTCGATGGCCAGCGTCTCGAAGCCACGCCGCGACAGCTCGGGCGCGATGGTGCTGTATTCGGCGTAATTGGAACCGGCCATGTGGAAGAGCAGGATGGTGCCGCGCCTGACGCCCTGCGCCGGCTGCATGTCGGCGGATATGACCAGCCCATCGGCCGTGCGCAGCGACAGCGCCGTCGCCAGGGCTGGGGTCGCCAGGGCTGGCCCCACCAGCGACCCCACGGCCAGGGTGCGGCGGCTAAACACGGGCGGCGCCCAGAATGCGGCCATCGCTGCCTTGCAGCAGCAGCGCCGCCTGTTCACCGGCCGGCGCGCGGGCGGGTATTCGCAAGGCCGCCCCTTCCCAGGCACCCAGATTGGCGACGCCGCGCACGACATGGGCATGCGCCAGGGTGCGGCCGCGATTCTCGCCGCTGGCCACGGGGGTGAGGTGCTCGCGATCGAAGCCGACCAGCCAGAGCGTGCCGCGGCCGGTGCCGGCCGGGGCCTCTGCCAGCAACTCGGTCCCCTCGCGGCTCAGGCGTAGCGAGAGGGCCGGGTTGCGCGCGGCGCTGCGCATGGCCGCCAGCACCGCATCCCGGCGCGAGCCGACAACGTCGAATTCACCCTGCACGACGGCCTGCGGCGTATAAATCTGGCCATCGGCATAGACCCGGTTCCGAAGCGTGCCGGCATAGCGGCGCTGGCGTTCGGTGGCCTCGGCCAGGGAGAAACGGTCCCGCCAGCCCAGATTGTTCCAGTAGGTGACATGCCAGGACAGCACCAGCACATCGGGCCTGTCGCGCAGCTCGCGCAGCAGGGCATCGGCAGGCGGGCAGGAATCGCAGGATTGCGAGGTGAAGAGCTCCACAACCACCAGCCCCGCGGCCTGGGCGGGGGTCACGATGGCCGCGGCTGGAGCGGCAGCGAGAAGAGTGCGTCGGCGCATGCGGGGTCCTCCTGTGGCCAAGGTTTCGCCATCGGCCAGGGGAAGGTTACACCCTCACCGCACCAATCCGCGCGCCATATCGTCCAGCCCCGAAAGGGTGAGGGGGAACATCGCCCCCTCCATGATCTCGCGCAGCATGCCGATGCTGCCGGTGTGGCGCCAATGCGCCTCGGGCGTCGGGTTCAGCCAGGCCGAGCGGCGGAAATGGCCGCGCAGCCTTTGCATCCACACGCGGCCCGGCTCCTCGTTCCAATGCTCCACGCTGCCGCCGGGCTGGATGATCTCATAGGGGCTCATCGCGCCATCGCCGACGAAGATCAGCTTGTAGTCCGGCCCATAGGTGCGCAGCAGGTCGTTGGTCGGCAGCATATTCGCCTGGCGCCGCTGGTTGGTGGTCCAGACCCGCTCATAGACGCAATTGTGGAAGTAAAAGTGCTTGAGATGCTTGAACTCGGCGCGCGCGGCGGTGAAGAGCTCCTCGGATGCCCGGATATGGTCGTCCATGCTGCCGCCGATATCGAGCAGAAGCAGCACCTTGATGGCGTTGCGGCGTTCGGGGACCATGCGGATGTCAAGCAACCCGCCCTTCGCCGCGGTGTCGCGGATGGTGCCGTTGAGGTCGAGCTCGGTGGCCTCGCCCTGCCGGGCGAAGCGGCGCAGACGGCGCAGGGCCAGCTTCATGTTGCGGGTGCCCAGTGCCACGTCATCGGCGAGGTCGCGGAATTCGCGCTTGTCCCAGACCTTGGTGGCGCGGCGGTTGCGCGACTTGTCCTGGCCGATGCGCACGCCCTCGGGGTTGTAGCCATAGGCGCCGAAGGGCGAGGTGCCGGCGGTGCCGATCCATTTCGAGCCACCCTGGTGGCGGCCCTTCTGCTCCTCCAGGCGCTTTTTCAGGGTTTCCATCAGTTTTTCGAAGCCGCCCATCGCCTCGATCTGCGCCATTTCCTCGGGTGTCAGGTTCTTTTCGGCGATCTTGCGCAGCCATTCCTCGGGCAGCAGCGGCGTCTCCTCGCCCTCGGGCGGCTCCAGGCCCTTGAACACCTGGGCGAAGACGCGGTCGAAGCGGTCGAGATACCGCTCATCCTTCACCAGCGCGGCGCGGGCGAGGAAATAGAAATCCTCGACCGAGTAATCGGCCACGCCCGCGCGCATGGCGCCGAGCAGGGAGAGCCATTCGGTGAGGCTCGAGGGCACTCCGGCGCGGCGGAGTTCCAGGATGAAGGGGGCGAACATGGGCTTGAGGCTAACATCCTCCACGGCGGGATGGACAGCCGGCCGGCCGTCGCGTCACCAGCCCAGGCGGTTTGCCCGAAACTGCGCGCTATGCCCGCGCGCCGATCGCCCGGTTCAGCAGCAGCGACACCACCGACACCACGATCGCCCCCAACACCGCCGGCAGGACGCCATCGACCATAAAGCCGGGCAGGATCCAGCCCACCAGCCCCAGCATCATGGCGTTGAGGAAGAGCAGGAAGAGGCCCATCGTCAGCACGGTGATGGGCAGGGTCAGCCAGAACAGCACGGGACGGAGGAAGGCATTCACCCCGCCCAGCAGGAGCGAGGCCAGCAGCAAAGCGCCGGTGCCCGAGGCCTCGATGCCCGGCACCAGGGCCGAAGCCACCCAGAGCGACAGCGAGACCACGAACCAGCGCAGCAGAAACCCGGCAAGACCGCCCATCATCGCCCCCTGATGAAACCCGCGCCGATGACGCGCGCCCCCTGATACACCACACAGGCCTGGCCGGGGGCGGCGACCGCGGGATTGTGCGGGCGCACCAGCAAGGTTTCGCCCTCGAGGCGCAAGGTAGCGGGGTGCGGCGCCTCGCGCGCGCGCAGTTTGATGTCAGCCTCGAATTCGCCGGCGGGTGGCGGGGTGAGCCAGTTCAGCTCGGCCACGGTGATGTCGACGGTCGCGGGCCTGGGGCCCACGGTGATGCGCCGGCGCGTCGCGTCCACCGCCTGGACATAGAGCCGCTCCGGCGCCGCCACGCCCAGGCCGCGGCCCTGGCCCACGGTGTAGCGGGCGATGCCACGGTGTGCGCCCAGCACCCGGCCCTGGCCGTCCACGATCTCGCCGGGCTCCAGCGCCTCGGGACGGAATTTTTGCACCACATCGGCGTAGCTGCCGGATGGTACGAAGCAGATGTCCTGGCTGTCGGGCTTTTCCGCCACCGCCACGCCCAGGCGCGCGGCATGGGCGCGGACCTCGGCCTTGCTGGCCATGCCGCCCAGGGGGAAGAGCGTGCGGGCGAGCTGGTCGCGGGTGGTATGGGCCAGGAAGTAGCTCTGGTCGCGCATGGGGTCGGCGGCCATGTGCAGCTCGGGGCCGGGCAGCGCCTGGGCGTAATGGCCGGTGGCCATGGCCTCGCAGCCCATATCCCCGGCCAGTTCCAGCAGGTCCTGGAATTTCACCGTCTGGTTGCAGCGGATGCAGGGGATGGGGGTTTCGCCGCGGGCATAGGTGTCGGCGAAATCCTGGATGACGGCGCGGCGGAACCGCTCCTCGCGGTCGAGCACGTAATGCGCGATGCCGAGATGGTCGGCCACGCGGCGGGCATCGTGGATGTCCTGGCCGGCGCAGCAGGCGCCCTTCTTCTGGATCGCGGCGCCATGGTCGTAGAGCTGCAGCGTGGCGCCGATGACCTCGTGGCCCTGCTCATGCAGCAGGGCTGCGACCACCGAAGAGTCCACGCCGCCGGACATGGCGACCAGGATGCGCATCAGAGAATATCCAACCCCTGCTGCCAGAAACGCGCCTCCAGCACCGCGGCCATGCGGAAGTCGCGCGCCAGGGTGGCGAAGCGCGCCTCGCCGCCATGGCTGTCGCCCAGCGCATCGAGCCGTGCCGCGGCGGCGCGGGCCATCGCCTGGTAGTCAGCCGAGGCATAGGCCTCGATCCAGCTCCTGTAGGTGTCGGCACGGGCGGGGTCCGCCATAATGCGCAGCGCCACCTCGCCATAGCCCACCGTGCAGGGGGCAAGTGCCACCTCCAGGTCGAGGATATCACCATGCATGCCGCGATCCATCACCCAGCGGGTGTAGGAGACGGTTTCCATGGTCTCGGGCGTGGCGATCACCGCGGCCTCGTCCAGGCCCCATTCGGCGCAATACTTCAGGTGCAGCTTGGTCTCATCGAGAATCGCCAGCACGGCCGAGGCCTTGCCCCGCATGGCGTCGAGGCTCTCGCCCTTGACCACCGCCAGGGCCTTGGCCCGGGCGAAATGGATCAGGAAGAGATAGTCCTGCACGAGGTAATGCTGGAAGGCCGGCAGCGGCAGCTCACCGCTGGAAAGCCGCTGCACGAAGGGATGCCAGGTATAGGCCACCCAATCCGCCGCGCAGGCATCGCGCAGGCGGCGGTACAGCCCGCCCTCGCGCCCGTAGCTCTCATGCGACTGATCGACGCGATCTGCCTGCGACGACTCGCGATCCGGCGCCCCGTCAGCCACCCGCGTTGCGCGTGCCGGCCGGCAGCTTGACCACCAGCCCGTCCAGTGCAGCGGTCATCACGATCTGGCAGCCCAGGCGGCTGGTTTCCTGCAGGTCGAAGGCGAGGTCGAGCATGTCTTCCTCATCCTCGGTCGGCTTGGTGAGCTTGGCGAACCATCCCGCATCCACCACGACATGGCAGGTCGAGCATGCCAGCGAGCCCTCGCAGGCGCCCTCGATGTCCACGCCGTGGCGATGGGCGATTTCCAGCACCGAGAGGCCGAGCGGCGCCTCGACTTCCTTGCGGGTTCCGTCGCGTTCCACGAATACCATCTTGGGCATACAAAAATCCTACTCGGCGGCTTGAGAGCGGGCCACGACCTGACGCCACGCGGCGGACAGCAACGCGGCGGCCTGATCGGCTTCCGCGGGCGAGGTAAAACGACCGAAGCCCATGCGCAAGGTGGCGCGGGCCCGGGTTTCGGGAATTCCCAGCGCCGCCAGCACATAAGAGGGCTCGATATCGGCCGAGGAGCAGGCGCTGCCGGTGGAGACGCACAGGCCCGGGGCGGCTTCCATCAGCGCCTGGGCATCGACGGTGCCGGGGAAGGAGATGTTCAAATTGCCGGCGACGCGGGCGGTGGGGTGGCCGTTCAGGGTCAGGCCGGGGATCTCGGCCGAGAGGGCGTTGAAGAAGCGCTCGCGCTGGCCGGCGATGCGGCCGGCATCGAGCAGCCCCTCGCTGGCCGCAATCCGCGCCGCCTCGCCAAACCCGACCAGCAGCGGTGCGGGCAGCGTGCCGGAGCGAAGACCCCGCTCCTGCCCGCCGCCGGAGAAAAGGGGGGCGAGGCGCATGCGCGGCCGCCTGCGGACATACAGCGCGCCGACCCCCTTGGGGCCGTACATCTTGTGCGCGGTGATCGAGACGAGATCGGCCTGCACCGCATTCACATCGAAACCGATGCGGCCGCAGGCCTGCGCCGCGTCGATATGGAAGGCCGCACCGGCCGCCTTCACCAGGGCTGAGATCGCGGCAAGGTCCTGGGTCACGCCGATCTCGTTGTTCACCGCCATCACGCTGACCAGCAGGGTGGGGGTCTCCAGCGCCGCCTGCAGCACCGCGAGGTCGAGCAATCCGTCGGGCTGGACGGGGAGGATCACCGGCTCGAAGCCCTCGGCGGCCAGGGACTTTACGCTCTCGAGCACGCATTTGTGCTCGGTGGCCAGGGTGATGACGCGCCGGGGGCCGTCCGTGCCAGCGAAACGCGCGGCACCCTTGATGGCCAGGTTGTTCGCCTCGGTCGCGCCGGAAGTGAACACGATCTCACGCCCATCGGCGCCGATCAGGCTGGCGACATGGGCGCGGGCTTCCTCCACCGCCGCCTCGGCCTCGCGCCCCATGGCGTGTTCGGCGCTGTGGGGATTGGCGAAATTCTCCTCCCACCACGGCCGCATGGCGGCGAGCACGCGCGGGTCGAGCGGCGTGGTGGCGTGGTGGTCGAGATAGATCGGGCGGTTCGGGCGCATGGAGTTCCGAAATGGCCCCTGGCGGGCGGAACGGCAAGAACGTCACAGCCCGTTGCAATTCGAGGGTTGCCCCGTGAACGGTGCATGGGCGATGCAGGGCGCATGAGAACCCCCGCCGCCCTTCCCAGCCGCCGTCACCTCGCCGCCCTTGCCCTGCTGCCGGCGGGTTGCGCCCAGGCGCAGCCCGCCGGCGCCACGCCGCGCCAGACCACCGGCCCCTTCTACCCCACCGATTGGTCGGGCGATGCCGATGCCGATCTGGTGCGGGTGATGGGGGAAGCGGCGCAGGCCCAGGGCATTGTCACCCATCTGCGCGGCCGGCTGCTGGGGTTGGATGGCCAGCCCCTGGCCGGCGCGCGGATCGAGATCTGGCAATGCGACGCGCGCGGCGTCTATCGCCACCCCCGCGACCGCGAGGCGGCGCGCGACATGGGCTTTCAGGGTCGCGGCCGGGCCGAGGCCGATGCCCAGGGGCGCTTCGCCTTCCGCACCATCCGCCCGGTGCCCTATCCCGGCCGCACCCCGCATATCCATGTGCTGGTGGCGGCGCCGGGCCGGCGCGAGTTGGTGACACAGCTCTACCTCGATGGCGAGGCCGGGAATGCGCGGGACTTCATCTTCAGCCGGCTGGATGCGGCGGCACGGGAGGCGGTGACCTTGCGGCCGGTGCCGGCGGAGCGGATCGAGGCGGGGGCGCTGCTGGCGGAGCGGGACATCATCCTGGGCTGAGCGGCGCGTCGATCAGGAATTTTGCTGTCGCGTCATCGATCATTTCCGGCCGGCCGCGAAAAACCCGCCCCAGCATCGCCCGGTACCCCGCCAGGAAGCGCGCCGGGGCATCGCCCGTCGCATTCCACGGCAGCGAGACCCGTATCCCGCAGCCGGCATGTTCGGAAAAACCCATCGCCGCCAGCACATGGCTCTGCGCCACCTTGCCCGAGGAGCAGGCGGCCCCGGCCGAGACGCAGATGCCCAGGCTGTCCAGCACCATCACCTGGCGCTCGGCGGCGATGCCGGGCAGCACGATCTGGCTGGTATTGGGCAGGCGCGGCGCGCCACGGCCGGCCACCACCACGCCCTGGGGCAGCCCGGCCTCGATGGCGTCGCGCAGCGCCTGGAGATGGCCGGGCGGGGTGGCCTGGGCGGCGGCGGCCATGCCGGCGATGGCGGGCAGTGGCTCGGTGCCGCCACGCCGCCCGCGCTCCTGCCCGCCGCCGGCCATCATCGCCCGGGGGTGCAGCCCGGCGCCGAGCAGCAGCGCCCCCGCCCCCTGCGCCGCGCCGAGCTTGTGGCCGGACAGCGCCAGGCTGTCCCAGCCCGGCGGGATCGCCACGCGCCCGGCCGCCTGCACCGCATCGACATGCAGATGCGCGCCATGCGCGGCGCAGAGCACTGCCACCTCGGCAATGGGGTGCAGCACGCCGGTCTCGTTATTGGCGGCCATGACGGCGACCAGCGCCGGCCCCTCGCGCAGCAGAAGCTCCAGCGCCGCGAGGTCGAGCCTGCCGTCGGCCAGCACCGGGATGGGGATATGGGGGAAGGCGCGGATGGCCGCATGCTCGGTGGCGCCGGCGAGGATGCGGCGGTGTTCCGAAAACCCATGCAGCGCCAGGGCATTGGCCTCGGTGCCGCCGGCTGTCAGCACGGTCTGGCCGGGTGTGGCGCCGAAGCGGGCGGCGATGGCCTCGCGCGCATCCTCCAGCACGCGGCGCGCCGCGCGGCCATGGGCATGCACCGAGGAGGGATTGCCGCCCAGCGCCATGGCGGCGGCGGCGGCGGCCAGCGCCTCGGGCCGCGGCGCTTCGGTGGCATTGGCGTCCAGATAGAGCATGGACGCGGATATCGGTCCTCAGGCCTCGACGGTCATCCTGCGGGCCGGTGCCGCGGCGCGGCCGGTGATGTCGCCGGCCAGCACATCGGCCAGGGTCAGCCCATCCATGAACAGGCGCACATGCTCGCTGAGCTCGGCCCAGAGATCATGCGTCGCGCATTTGCCGCCGCCGACGCAATTGGGCGATTCCTCGTCGCAGCGGATGGTGCGGATATTGTCCTCAACCGCCTCGACGATCATGGCGATGGAGATATCGGCGGCGGGATAGGCCAGCCGGTAGCCGCCGCCCGGGCCGCGCGCCGAGGCCACGAGCCCGGCACGGCGCAGCGGCCCGAAGAGCTGTTCGAGATAGGCCAGCGAAAGCATTTGCGAGGCAGCGATCTCGGCGAGCGAGACCGGTGCGGCCCGCTTGCCGGGCGGCGGCGCCAGAGCCCGCCCCTCGCGCGCGGCCAGTTCCACCATCGCCATGACCGCGTAGCGTCCGCGTGTAGAAAGCCGCATGTGACCTGTCCCCTTGAACGGAATGCGGTTTGACATGCGTTCTGGGAACCCCAGCCATGCGTCCGCCGCCATGAATCCATTATGAAACGCAGATGAGAAACAGTATGCTCGCCAAGCCGTCGGGGAGGGACACCACCCGCGGCATCCTGAACCAGCATCCCACCGTTTCCGGCAGGCGCCAACCGCCCTTCACCGGAAAGCTATGGGTGAGAGCGCGCCGCGTCAATGACGCGGTTGTGGGAGGCGCCGGAAGGCGCTCCGTGCTGGCCAGGGATTTTCGCGAAAACGCCCCAAAAGAGGGCGCGCGATTGGTGGCCACCCGCACGCGGCAGCGTGAGGGGTCCGGGCACTCCCTGCCCTGGCCTAACGCTGCCCATGAAGAATGGATGCATGGGTCAATGCCTGAAGTGATGTTCGCTGGGCCCGATGGCCGTCTCGAGGGCCGTTATCACCACGCCAAGAAGCCCAATGCGCCGGTGGCACTCCTGCTGCATCCGCACCCGCTGCATGGCGGTACGATGAATAATCGTGTGGTTCACGGTCTCTACGGCCGCTTTCAGGCCATGGGTTTTTCCGTTCTGCGCTTCAATTTTCGCGGCGTGGGCAAGAGCCAGGGCCGCTATGATGGCGGCATTGGCGAGATCAGCGATGCCGCCTCGGCGCTGGATTTCGTACAGGCGATCAATCCGGCGGCGAGCATGCTCTGGGTGGCCGGCTATTCCTTCGGCTCCTATGTCGGCATGCAGTTGCTGATGCGCCGGCCGGAAATGGGCGGCTTCGTCTCGATCTCGGCGCCGGCCAGCCATTATGATTTCGGCTTCCTCGCGCCCTGCCCCTGCTCGGGCATGATCCTGCATGGCGAGGATGACGAGCTGGTGCCGGTGGCCAGCGTGGGCCGCCTGGTGGACAAGTTGAACACCCAGAAGGGCGTGAAGATCGACTACCGCACCCTGCCCGGTGCCGGCCATGTCTTCACCCCGCCGCAGGTCGAGACCGTGGTGGATATGGCGGAAGACCATGTGCTGAGCGTGCTGAACCGCAGCCGCATGGCCCTCGCGGCCGACTGAACAGGGTTGCCGGCGGGGGAAAGGCTCCTCCGCCGGGCCAAGCCCTCGCCTTCAGCCGCGCGCGTAACGCAGCGCGACGCTGCCGGGCGTTCCCGGCGAACGCTTGATCGGCACATTGCCCTCAGCGCCGGGCTGCGTCGCCAACCATGCCGCATAAAGGCCTTCCAGCACCGCACCCACCCATGCGCCGCTGGCGTCGTGATGCGTGGCGACCAGCGGGGCCGCCGAATGGTTGATCACCAGAGCCTTGGCAGTGGCATCCAGCGAGAGTTGGACATAGCCCCAATCCGCCGCGGCCAGCACATCATTCATCCGGCTTTCCAGCTCGGCCAGGGTCCCGCAGGGCGGCATGGGCGCCAGCGCGGCCATGCGTCCGCCAACCGCGCGCAACAGGCTGTCCCGACTGGCGGGGTCGAGATGGGAGTCCAATGTCTCCAGCAGCGCGCGGAGAAAACCACGCCACTGCACCGCGACGCCGCGACGCGCGAGGTAGGACAGGGTGGTCGGGTCGGCGAGTTGGGTCGCGCTCATGGCATCACCGATCAAACCGATAGCGGGCGAAGGCGAGGCCGCGCACCTCTTCCCAATTGGCTGTCCGCTCGTAGCGGATCAGGCCGCCGATGCGAAGGTTCGGGCTCACGGCATATTCGATATCGCCCCGGATGCCACCGATCACACCCGATTCCGACCGCGCCGGCTGGATCGCCCGCGCCGTCGTGTCGCTGGCCAGCTGCAATTCCAGCTGGCGCTGCAATGCCGGGTCATTGGGGAAGAAATTCGCCGCATTCTCGCGGAAGGACTGGTAACCGATCGTCCCGCCCAGACGCCAGGCCAGGTTGCCGCTGCGCGCCCGCCAATCGATCGGCAGGTTCACCGCGAAGTAGGATTGCGGCGAGAAGTAGCCGCCATTGCCCACGGTGAAGAGGCGTTGGTTGTTGTCATAGCCGAAATAGACCAGGTCGGCGCCGACGGTCAGCTCCTCATCGGGAAGACGCCAGACAGTGTATTGCGCCCCGGCTCCAGCCTCGAAACGGTTGTTGCGGGCGACACTCTCACCGGTAAAGGTGCTGTAGCCGCCCAGCATGTAAACACCGACCGGACCGGTCACGTATTCCAGCTGCACCCGCCCGCCGGTGCGGACCACGCCACCCCAGCTGCGGCCGGTATTCGGATCCCGCGCGCCGGACCAGCTGAGCAGGCTGTCGGTGACCGAACGCTGTTCGAGGATGCCGCGCACCCGGAAATTGTCCGTGATGGCGGGTGCGATCTCGATGCCGCCCAGGATGTTCTGCCGGCGGAAGCCGATCGGCGAGGTGCCGACATCGGCGGCGAAGGCCCCGCGACTATAGGCCAACCCCAAACCCACGCCCTGCACCGAGGTGTCGCGCGGCGAGAAGCGGTCGCGCACCGCCTGGGTCAGCTGGGTGTTCTGGGAGGTGTTCTGCTGCAACGCGGTGGCCAGCGCATTGGTGCCATAGGTCCGCAGCAGGGTGCTGCTGGAGGCGTCGAGGCGCCCGCTGGTGATCGCCACCGGCGAAACGCTGAAGGTCAGGCGGCCGCCGGCGCGGGGCACGCCGGTCGAGAAGTCGATCGGCGCGGAGTATTCCTCCAACCGGTCCAGGCCGCCGGTGCCGGTGCGGCTGCGGAAGCCGATGCCGCCCTGCAGCCGCGACGCCGTCTCCTCGCGCACCTGCGACAATTCGCGGGCGATTTCGCCGGAGAGGGGATCGGTCTGCACCAGCGAGGAACCACCCAGCGCACCAGCGCGCGAGACCCGCCGGAAGGGGTTGTCGAAGGCGCCGGTGGTTTCGCCGCCCACGCCGGTGCCCGGCGCATCGGCCACGATGCCCTGCGCCCGCCGCTGCTCGGCGGCGAGTTCGAGCGCGCGCAGTGCCCGACCGGAATTGCCCGAGGCGCGGGCGATGCGCGCTTCCATCAGCGACACCCGCGGGTCGCCCGGGTTCAGCGCCCGGGCCTCGACCAGCAGCGCCTCGGCGCGGCGGAAATCGCCCGCGGCGACCGCGGCCTCGACCGCGCCGACACGGGCATCGACGCTGCGCGGGTCGCGCTGGAGGATGCCCTCGGTGATTTGCCGGGCCTGGGTCGGCTGGCCGGCGCCCTGGTAGAGCCGGGCCAGGGCGAGGTTGGCCGGCACCGAGCCGGGATCGTTCTGCAAGGCCGGCGCCAGCACATCGAAGGCCGCGGCCTGCTGGCCACGCTCATTCAGCCGGTCGGAGGATTGGATGGCGAGGCCAGTGCTCAGCGCCGCGGCCTGGCGACGATCCTCAACAGAGAGGTTCGGCGCGCCCTCGACCGAGCGCGACAGGGCCGTCGCCTCGGCCGTGGCGCCCGCCGAGAGCAGCGCGCTCGCGACGGCGAGCCGTGCCTGGGCGCCCGAGGACGGGTTGCTGTTAATGTATGCGCGGCCAGCCTCCGCGGCGCCGGCGCGATCATTGGCCACGCCCAGAGTGCGGATCGCCGAGGCGGCGGTGGCACCCGAAGGGTCGGGGCGGCCGGCAAGCGAGACCAGCGCGGCACGGCCTTCGGCCCGCCGTCCGCCGCGGTAGAGTGCGAGCGCCTGACGGGCCTCGGCATCGGTGCGGGCGCCGGCCAGCAGCCGGTTCATGTCGGGCGTGCGCAGCCGGACAGGGATGCCGGAGAGGTAGCGCTGCACATCCTCGGGCCGGTTGTCTTCATTGGCGAAGAGCGCCGCGGCGAAGAGCTGATCGGGCGTGGACACGCCGCTGCCCTCGACGATTTGCCGCCCCTCGGCGCCGCGTCCCATACGGGCATACATCCGCGCGAGGTCGAGCCGCGCCCAGGGGTTGGAGGGGTCGAGGCGGATCGCCTCAGCCAGCAGGGCGGCGGATTGGTTGGGGTCGGCGCTGCGCTGCGCCTCGGCGCGCAAGGCGGCCGAGCGCTGCTGGCTGGGGTCGCCACCGCCCACGCCCAGGCGGCCACGAAGCTGCTCGGCCTCGGCGAAGCGGCCCTGCTGGTTCAGCACCTCGAACAGGCCGGAAGCGGCAGCGCCGAGATTGGGACGGCGGGCGAGCGCCGCACGGTAGCGGGATTCCGCGCCGGCGAGGTCACCGCGGCGCAGTGCGAGATCACCCAGCAACGCCTCGGCATCGGCGCGGTCGCCGGTGTTGCGGGCGATGGCGCGGCGCAGATTGGTCTCGGCGGTGTTCAGGTCACCGCGCGCCAGGGCGCTGCGGGCGGCGGCCAGCTCGGCGGCATAGGAGGCGCCGTCGAGCGCCTGCTGCCATTGCTGGCGGCTGTCGGGATTGGCGGCGATGGCGCGTTCGAGCAGCGTGCGAGCTTCGCCGAAGCGGCCCTCGCGCAGGCGCACCACGCCCAGCCCGCCCAGCGCGTCGCTGTCATCGGGGTTGGCGGCGATTGCGGCCTCGAAGTCGCGGCGGGATTCGCCGAGGCGGCCGGCATTGAGCGCCTCGAAGGCCCGGATACGGCCTTCGGCCGCGGGGTCCGGGCGCCCGGCGGGGGAGTTGCGCACCTCCTCCAGCCGCTGGACCAGCGCGGTGTCGTTGGGGAAGCGCTGGAGATAGGCCTCGATCTCGGGGATCACGGCCGGGTTGTTGCCCTGCCAGATCAGCGCCTGACGCCAGGCCGCATTCGCGGCCGTGGCCACTTCGGGGTTCTGCGCAAGCTGGCGCAGGCGGGCGATGCCGTCGCTGCGGGTGCTGTCGCGGAAGGTCTGGGTCTGCGCCAGGGCCAGCTGCAACCGCTGGTCCTGCGGGAAGCGGCCGGACAGGCGCTGAAGGCCGGCCTGCGCCTCGGCATAGCCGCCCTCGGTGCCAGCGAGGGTCTGGTAGAATTCCACCGCATAGGCGTCGGGCGGCTGATTGCCACGGAACAATTCGCGGTAGCGGGCAATGGATTCGGCGGTGCGGCCGGCCTGGGCGAGGCGCCGCGCTTCGGCAAGGGCGCCCTGATCCACCGTGGCGGCGCGGACATTGATGTCGGTCTCGGCCACCCGGGGGTCATTCGGCGCGACCTGGCGCAGGCGGGAGAGATAGGCCTCGGCGGCCGAGCGGTTGCCGCTCTGCGCCTGGGCCAGCGCGGCGCCGGCCAGGGCATCGGCGTTGCGCGGGTCGACCGCCAGCACGCGCTCCAGCGTGCGGACAACGAGTTCCGGCCGGTTCTGCAGCCGCCAGTAATTCGCCTGGTCGAGCAGGGCCTGCACGCCGCGGGTATCCTGGGCATTGGCCGCCACGGGCAGGCTCAGGGCCGCGCCGAAAACCGCGGCCAGAAGGCGGTTCCGATGGGTCATTACGACGTCCTCGCACGCAGGCGAAGCGCGGCGCGGCGCCGCAGGCCCCAATAGACCGGTGCCACCACCAGGATGATGCCGAAGGCCAGGATCAGCAGGATCAACCAAGGCTGGTTGGCGAGGTAGTGCTGTGGCCAGAGCCAGACCGGCAGGCTGCCCACATTATAGGTCGAGCCCAGGCGGAAACCCTCGATGCGACCACCGGACAGCAGGGCGACGTCACCCTGGATGCGCGACAGCTGCTCGGGGTCACGCAGCGCGGCCAGCATGCTTTCCATCCCGGCGGCCGTGGAACCGCTGAGCGCCACCACCGAGCGGCCTGCGCGCAGCGGGCTTTCGAAGCCGACCAGCAGGCCCAGCGCCTCGCCGGGCGAACTCAGTTGGGCTGCCACGCGTTCACGCTGTTCGCGCGCGGGATTGCCGCCGAAGATCGCGCGGAAATCGCCCAGCGGGTCGGACAGGTTGACCGTGAGGCGGTTGCCTTCCAGCCCGACCGGGCCGTTCTGCAACAATGTGGCGAGCGCGGGCTGCCGGCCCAGCGCGCCGATCACGATCAGGTCGCGATCGGCCGAAGCCTCAAGCCCCTGCGGCCGCGCCACCGAAATACCGATGGCGGGGTAGCCCACAATGGCCGCGATGCGGCCGACGAGGCCAAGTGCCGCGCTCAACTCCTGCGAGTTCGGCCGCTCGGGCAGCACCAGCGCCGTCTGGCTCAGATCGGCCAGCCTGGTGAAGGGGAAGCCCGCGCCGACGAAATGCGCGAGGTTGGGCAGGGTGGTCCAGCGATGCGCGTTCGACAGGTCAATTGTGCTGTCGGGATCGACCGAGGCACGGACATCGCCCGGCACCGCGACGCAGTCACCACGGTGCAGCGGCCGCATGTCGAAGCGCATCTGCAGCTCGTTCTGGCCGAAGATCATCCAGGGCGGGATGCCCAGGGTGGCCTGGGTGCGCTCGACTGCGCCGACCTGGCGGGACAGCCAGTTCCATGGCCATGTCGGCTCCGCCCCGCGCAGCGGCAGGCTGCGCAGGAAGACGTCGTTCACCGCGACGTCGAGGCGCGAGACGGCGACGTCCATGATCGGGCCGGGCGGCGAGCGGAAGCGGATATCGGCGTTCAGCGGCCGGTTGCGCCAGGTGTAGAGGTCGGGCGCGGTGCGGAAGGGCACCGAGATGGCACCAGGCACATAGCCGAAGGCCTGGAGTTCCGACGGGTCCATGATCTCGCCGAGGCGGACCGGACGGTCGGTCCGGATCCAGCGTGGCGCGTCGTAGGGATTTCGCACCGGCACGTTCTGCGCCTGCACCAGCGCGACCTCGCCCGAGAGGGATTCGCGGCCGACGGCCAGCGCCGTGGCCGCCGTGACGGCCTCGGCACCCGAACGGCCGCCGATCACCAGCAACAGGCCGAACTGGTCATTGGGATTCTGCACCAGCGCCAGCGTGGGGCCGTCGAAGCGCGGCAGGGTCACGCCGGGGACCGAATCCGGGCCGGTGGCGATGACGACAGCGTTGCCACGCTCGGGCAGCGAGGCCTGGACCGGGAAATTGGCGCCACGGTAATCCGCCTGCACCGCGAACCAGGATGAGGCGATGACGGCGGCGCGCACGGCCTCATTGGCGGCTGCCTCGCTCATGATCATCGGCAGGTTCAACGGTTCACGCAGCAGCCGCTGGTCGAAGAAGGGCTCGGGCAGGCGCGCCAGGTCGCGCGTCAGCGGCAGGCGTTCCAGGGTGAGGCTCAGCGTCGAGGTGTCGCTGATCGTGCTCCACAGCAACCCCGAAAGCGGATCGTTGCATTCGACGGCATAGCGGCCGCTGAACCGGAAATTCAGGCGGTTGTTGTCGGCGAAGAAGACAGGGTTGACCGGGAATTGCAGCGGCCCGAAGGCCGGGCGGTTCCGGTCGGGCTGGATCGCGCCGATGAACTGCTCGTTCAGCGTGATGGCGATCTGGCTCAGCTCGGGGATCAGCGCGGGTGAGGTCGCGCCTTGCAGATTCAGGGTGGCGGCGGTCACGACCTCATCGCCGCGCACGCCAAACAGCACGCCCTGCAGGTCTGACACGCCGCGCAGCTGCATCGGCGCGCGCAGGCCAAGCTGGCGCAGGGTGCGGGTTTCACGCCGTGTGCCGGAGGCGTCGTTGCCACCCTGCTGGGTGGTGAGGATCGGCGTGGTCCCGATCACCGGCTGCTGCGCGGCGGGCAACGCAGGTGCCTGGCCAAACGGAGCCAGGACAGCAGGTGACGGCGGGGCGGCGGCGGGCGCCGCAGGCCCGCGCTGCGCCGCGGCGGGCGCCGCCATCAGGCCCAGGACCAGCAGCACCGAAGCAACACGGCGGCCAGCCCGCAGGGCTGCCTCGCGCGCCGTCGCCGGCGGGAGCGGCGGGCGCTGGACGGCCTGTGGCCGGCGCCGGAAGGAGAACTGAGAACCACCCGCGAACAGGCCACCAATCGACACGGCGACCTCCTTGAGCGAGCGCATCGGCTTGTCGGGACGGATGTCGTCCCAATCAACCCAGGCATCGGCACGGCCCAGCACGGCACGCACGATCTGACCTTCGTCGCGCAGGTCCTGCGGCACGAAGCGCAGCTGGGCACGGCCATCCTGCCAGCGCAGGACCTCGGCGGGCACGGCGATGCTCTCGGAGCCGACCTGGAATTCAACGGTCACCAACTGATCTTCCTCCAGCCCCGAGGGCCTTTCCATGCTCAGGGCGGCGCCGCCGAGCGACAGGTCTTCAGACAGGCCCGGAACGCGACGACCATCGGGCAGCACGATGGCGGCGCCGATCTCGGCGCCGATGCGGGCACGCTCGCGCACCTGGCGGCGCTCACGGCCCACGGCCAGCCCGGCCAGCACGGTCAGCAGGCACAGGGTCGCCCAGACGATATTCAGCGCGTAGGCCTGGAATTCCAGGCTGGCCGGCGGGTTGGCGGCCAGGCCGTAGATACCGAACATCAGCCCCAGGATGAGGAAGACGGCCAGCACCATGTTCGGCCCCACGGCGCGCAGGTCGAAGAAGCCTTCCTGCAGCGTGCCGCCCTTGTCGGTCACGTTGAATCGCCCACGGCGGGGGTCGAGAATGGTCGCGAGCGTCACCGGCAGCAGATAGATGGTCAGCACGCTCTCATAAATCTCGGACCAGAAGCTGTGGCGGACCGAGCGCTGCACGCGCGAGGCGGTGATGATGGAGTGCACGATATGCGGCCCCGCATAGGCCACGATGGCGAGCGGCGAGGCGGCGATGATGTTCTCGCCGAACAGAAGGAAGGCGAGCGGCGCGGTGAGGAACACGAAGCGCGGCAGCGGGAACAAAAAGTGGAACATCGCAAGGAAATAGCAAAGTCTTTGCGCGATGCTGAGCTGGCTGGCGAAGAGAGGGTTTTCGATGCGCAGGATCTGGATCATGCCGCGCGCCCAGCGCATGCGCTGGCCGATATGAAGCATGAGCCGTTCGGTGGCGAGGCCGGCGGCCAGCGGCACGCGCAAATACGCCGTGCGCCAGCCCGCCTTCTGCATGCGCAGGGAGGCGTGGCAATCCTCGGTCACCGTCTCGGTCGGCACCCCGCCGATCTCATCCAGCGCGGTGCGCCGGATGACGGCGCAGGAGCCGCAGAAGAAGGTGGCACCCCAGAAATCATTGCCCTGCTGAATCAGGCCATAGAACAGCAACCCCTCGTTCGGGACGCGCTGGCCGGAGGCGAGGTTCCGCTCGAAAGGATCGGGCGAATAGAAATAGTGCGGGGTCTGCACCATGGCCAGGCCGCGGTCGCGCAGCATCCAACCCACGGTCATCTGCAGGAAGGCGCGGGTGGTGACGTGGTCGCAATCGAAGATGACCACGTATTCGCTGTCGGTCTGCGCCAGCGCGTGGTTGATGTTGCCGGCCTTGGCGCCCTTGTTGTCGGGGCGAATGATGTAGCCGGCGCCGCATTCGGCGGAGAACTGACGGAATTCCTCGCGCCTGCCGTCATCGAGCACATAGACGTTCAGCTTGTGCTTCGGCCAGTCCAGCGCGAGTGCCGCGAAGACGGTCGGCCGCACCACTTCCAGCGGCTCATTATAGGTCGGGATGAAGACGTCGATCGAGGGCCAGCTCTCCGGGTCGTCGGGCAGCGGCACGGGCTTGCGCTCCAGCGGCCAGAGCACCTGGAAATAGGACAGCACGAGCGCGATGACAGCGTACATCTCGGCCATCAGCAGGCCGGTGCCCAGGAAGGTCTGCCAAAAGCCGGAGTAATCCAGCGTCTCTGTCAAGCGCCAGTAGATGTAGCGCAGCGAAATCACGACCGAGAGCAGGCAGAGCGAGAGGGTGATTGTCCGCCCCTCCATCCGGTTCACCAGCAGGAACAGCAGGAAGCCGCCGATGGCGAGCACCACCTGCTGCTCAGGCTCCAGCGGCACGACGATGACGGCGAGTGCGGCGATTATGCCAATCGTGGCGGAGATCCAGCCGAACCAGGCCTGCCGCATGAGCGGCAACCTGGCGATGCGTTCCCGTCTTGCTGCGATGAAACTCATCGCGCGCCCCAACCCTGCTGCAGCGAATCCGGCACAGGGGGCAGCGCGGCCTCGATGCCGCGGGCGACCTCGCGCAGGTCCTCCGCGGCACGGCTGGTCGGCGCCAGGTCGAGCACGAGGCGCTGCGCGGCCAGCGCCTCGGCCACCGTCTCATCGCGGCAGACCGCACCGAGCAGGCGTGGGCCGAGGTGGCGGGCCACCGTCTCGGCGGCAGCGCGGCTCAGCCGGGCATTGGGGTCGACACCGTTCAGCACCACCCGCAGGCGGCCGGCGAACAGCGCCGCCATGGTGCCTGAACCCAGGAAGCGGCCATTGTCGATCTCGGGGATCAGCGCCGCCGAGGTGGCATCGGCCAGCAGCACCGCCACCACCATGCTGGCCATCGGCGCCAGCAGATTCAGCGCATGGCTGGCACCGGGCGAGGTATCGGCGATCACCAGCAGGCCAGGGTCAGAGAGGATGGCGCGCATTGGCGCGGCCAGCAATTCCGGATCGCGTTCGAGGGCGGATGCGAGGCCGAGGGTGCCGCGGATGTCGATCGCGCCATGCGGCAGCAGCATCACGCCGCTCGCCGTCTGGCGGACGACGTTGCGCCAGTCCGGCCGCTTCGGCAGGTCGGCCATGAAGCCGGCGGTATCGTTCAGCGGCACGCCGAAATGCAGGCGAAGCGTGTTCTGCGGGTCGAAATCCATGACCATCACGCGGCGCCCGCCCCGCCGCATCGCGTCGGCGATATTCGCCGCCATCGTGGTCTTGCCGACGCCACCCTTGGGAGACGCGAAAACGATCAAGGGCATGTGGCCTCCGGCAAACTAGCGGCCGGGCTGCGCGCCAAGCGCAGCCCGAAACGCATCAAAGGGGGACGGCGGTGGGGTGGCACCGGCCGCTATCAGCCGCATAACGTCTGAAAGGGGAACTGTCACGCTCGCGGCGGCCAGCAGGCCGGCCATCTGCCCGCTGGTGTTGCCCAAAGACAACCCCGCTGTGGCAACAAAGCCCGCCCCGCCGGAGGCGCCGCCCTGCGAACCCGCCAGAATTCCCGCCATGGTTGACTCCGCAGGGCCGGACGCAATCGCGCTTCGCAACATGCCCAGGGTGCCGCCGGCGACCGAATCCTGCCGGGCTGCGCCGGTTTCCCCGGCGCGGTGGCCGATGGACTCGAGCAGGCGGAAGCCGCCGCCCATGGGGGGCATCGGTTCGGCGGCTTCGGCGGCCTGAGGCGGCTGCGGCGCATAGGCCCGCGCGACTTCCGGCAGCAAGGCGGGTGCCGGCGGCGGCGGCATCGCGGCCGCCGGCGTTTCGGGCCAGGAGAACAGCGGCACCGGCGGCGGTTCGGGCGGCGCGGGCTCGGGCACCGGCATGGCGACATCGGCCGGCGGCGCCTGCGGCATCGGCGGTTCGGGCGGGAGGTAGCTGGGCATGACCGGCTCGGCCACGGGCTGCGCCATCATCGGCTCATCCATCGGCGCCGGCGCCATGGCGAGCGGCTCGGGCGCCATCCGGAAGCCGGCCTGCTGGCTCAGGTCGAAACTTTCGGGGAGGGACTCATAGCTGGAGAGCAGCGCCTCGGAGGTTGGCATCTCCTGCGGCTCGTAGGCCATGGGAGGCGGCGCATAAGGCTCGGGCATCGCCATGGGCTGTGACACGGGCTGCGCCCCCGGCTGGGTCAAGGTGCCGGCCTGCCCGGGCCTGATCCGCACAGGCTCGTTGCCGAAGCTGCGGTAGCGGAAACCCGGCGCGTTCATCGCAGCCGCCACGCGCGCCACATCACTGTCTTTCGCCATCTCTACCGATCCCCGTGACACGGGCGGACAATGCCCTCAACAAGCCGCGAACGGAACCTGCTGCCTATGCGATTCCAACTGGTTTCCGAAGGTTGTCACCAGATATTTGCACCGGAATCGCGCCGCGCGAGCGAAACCAGGGCTGTCAATGCGCCAGAGTAGTAGTCCGGCATGGGATCAGCCGGTGTCGATGCACCGGATTGCATGCGCGGTTGGCGTCGGGACAGGGCGCCGGCGAATCCGGCAATCGCCGCAATCCCGGGCGAGGCCCTGTAGGGTGCGACGGCATTGGTGGACAGATCGGTCCAGGCCGGAAGGTCGCGGTGCTGGTTGTCCGCCCAGAAGGCGGCGGCGGCCTGCACCGGGGGCTCCCCGCCCAGGCCACCCCAGCCGAGATAGAGCGGCACCCGCACCGCGTCATAGGAGAAGCGCGGCGCCCAGTTGCTGGGCAGGCTCAGGCGACGATCCGCCTTGCCCACCATCAGCCAGTCCGGCGGCAGGCCCCAGCGGCCAAACCGCGCCGCACGCAGCAGCAGGATACCGTCGCTCGCCACCCGCACCCAGGCCGGGTCGGGCAAGGCCGCGGCAATGCGGCGGATGGCGGGGAAGCAGTAATAGGAAGGGTTGACCACCAGGTGGTCGCGCCGGTCGAAACCGCGCGCACCGGGCAGCAGCAGCGTCATGCCGCCGGCGCCGCGCAGCAGCAGGCGCAGGATGTCGCGGCCGATCGCCTGACCGGCCTGGGTGTGCTCGGCCACGCCCCAGGCCTGCCCGGCCTCGATCAGCGCCCAGGCCAGGAACAGATCGCCGTCGGTGGCATTGTTGCCATCATCGGTGGGGTTGGCGGCGCCGGGGCGATAGCGCCAGACATGCAGCGCGTCGCGCGGCCTGGCGAGGTGCCGCCGCGTCCAGCCCCACATCCGCTCAAAACTCGCCCGGTCATCGGCCCGCACCGCCAGCAGCATGGAAAACCCCTGCCCCTCGCTGTGCGACACGTTGCGGTTGCCGGTATCGACGATGCGCCCATCGGCCATGAGGTAGCGGGAGCGGAAGGCCCACCACTCGCGACGCCCCAAATCCATGACGGCCGGATTGGGCGCGGCCACCTGCGCATGGCCGGGTGCGGCCAGCAGAAACCCAGCGGCGCCGAGGGAACGGCGGCCAAATCGCGGCAACAGGCTAGGCGCGGTCCTCATGAGGTGCGGCATCCAGGGGTCAATTGACGACGGGGTAGCACGTCGGTCTGGCCCTTAATGTCTAAAAATTCGACAAAAAGCCAGGGAATTCGTGCACGCGACTCGCCAGCTTCCACTGGCATGGCTTGCCATGGACCCTCTCCCTGTTCAACGTCCGCCCATTCACAGGGAGATTCGACCATGCCGCTGCAACTCGTCACCTTCACCGATGCCAGGGGCCCGCGGCCCGGCGCCATGGCCGGGGTTGGCCAGGTGCTTGATCTTCTGGCCGCGGGCGCTTTGCCGGCGGGGGTTGTCGACATGCAGGGCATCATCGCCAGCGGCGCGCCCGCCCTGGCCGCGATCCGCGGCGCGCTGGGCAACCCAGCCCCGGCCGCCTTGCTGCCCATCGAGCAGGTCACCCTGATGGCGCCAATCCCCCGGCCGCACCGCAATGTCTTCTGCGTCGGCCGCAACTACATGGACCATGTGGCCGAGGGCGACCGCGCCCAGGGCAAGGAGACCTCCGAGCTACCGAAGTTTCCGCAATTCTTCACCAAGGCGCCGGATACGGTGATCGCCCCCGGCGCCGCCATCCCCGACCACACCGCGACCGGCGTCACGAAGTGGCTGGATTACGAGGCGGAGCTGACGCTGATCATCGGCAAGCCCGGCGCCAATATCAGCAAGGAGGACGCGCTGAGCCACGTCTTCGGCTGGACCATCGGCAATGACGTGACGGGGCGCGACCTGCAGCGCCGGCATGGCCAATGGTTCAAGGGCAAGTCGCTGGACCGCTCCTGCCCGCTCGGCCCCTGGATCGTGCCGGCCGATGAGCTGGACGCCTCCGACCTCGCGATCCAGCTCTGGGTGAATGGCGAGCAGCGGCAGTCCAGCCGGACGTCGAAGATGATCTTCGATGTGAAGGAGATCATCCATCAGCTCAGCCAGGGTTTCACGCTGCTGCCGGGCGATGTGATCCTGACCGGCACACCGGAGGGCGTGGGTTATGCCATGCAGCCGCCGCAGGTGCTGAAGGATGGCGATGTGGTCGATATCGAGATCGAGGGCATCGGCCGGCTTTCCAACCCTGTCAGGGCGTGAAGCGGCGGGCCGCCGCCCCATATAGGCTGGATGAGCCACAGCATCCCCCGACGCGCCGCGGCCCTTCTCTGTGCCGCGGCGCCCCTCGCGCTCCCGCGCGCCGCGCGGGCGGCACGCGCGCGCTACAGCTTCGACCATGACAGCGGGCAGCTGGGGTTTTCCGCCCGGCATATGGGGATGTTCTCCTCGCAGGGCCGGTTCGACCGCTTCCGGGCGGATCTCACGATCGACCCGGACCGCCCGGCCGAGGCGGATGTCGATGTCCGGATCGAGACCGGCTTCGTCACCCTGCCCTGGCCGGGTGCCACGGAATTGCTGCGCAGCCCGCCCTTTTTCGACGTCGAACGCTTCCCGGAGGCCCGCTTCACCGGCCGGGCCGAGGGTGCGGTCGACCAGGGTGCCTTTGCCGTGCGCGGCCTGATGCTGCTGCGGGGCGTGCAGCGGCCCTTGTCGTTACGCGCCCGCCTCGCCGAGCGCCGGCGCGATGCGCGTGGTGGACCAACGGGCGGCGCCCGAGGCGAGCCGACGGAGATCCGCCGCAGCGAATTCGGCATGACCGCCGACCGCACGCTGATCTCGGACCTCATCACCATCGCCGTCGAGGTCAGCATCCTTGTCTGAGCGCTGGTCCACCGCGCAGCGGCGGCTGCATTGGTGGAGCGCTGCCCTGGTGCTGGCCACGCTGGGCCTGGCGCTGCTGATGACCGCCCTGCCCTTCACCCAACTGCTGGCGAAATTCCTGGCCTATCAGCTGCACAAGACGCTGGGGCTGCTGGTGCTGGGCATGGTGGTGGCCAGGCTGGTGCTGCGCGGGCTGCGGCCAGCGCCGCCGGCCTTGGGGCTGCGAGGTGCCAGGCTCGGCCAGGCGGTGCTCTACGCGCTTTTGCTTGTGGTGCCGGTGCTGGGGTATTTCACGGCGCAGCTGGCGCCCGGGCCGGTGCCGACGACGCTGTTCCTGGTGATCCCGGTGCCGCATCTGCTGCCGCCGGACCCCATGCTGTTCGCCTGGGTTCGGCCGGTGCACCAGGCGGCGGCCTGGCTGCTGGTCAGCCTGGCGGCGGGCCATGCCGGGCTGGCGCTGTGGCACCATCGGCATGGGGTGCCGGTTTTTTCCCGGATCTGGGGGCGGGCGCTTCCTCCGGGCCGGGGGTGAGGCCGTAGGGGGCGACCAGCTTCCAGACATGCTCGGGCAGCATGTTCTTCAGCCGCGCGGGGTGTTCGCGGCGCAGATGCACCACCGATTCGCAGGCCTTCATCTCGACCCTGGTGCGGCCGAATTCCAGGCCGCGGGGACCGATGCGCGGCATCAGCCAGCTGACGATGGGGCGCACCCAATCGGGCATTCGGCGCAGCGGCAGGCCGCCGGCGGCGCGCTCGGTATTGGCGAGGAAACCCTTGACCGCATTGGCGCGTTTTCCTGCACTGGTCGGCGCCTCGGTGTGGATCTCATCGCCGAGCAGGGCCAATAATTCTGCGCCGCGCGCGTTGCGGACGAGCAGCCATTGCTCGCCGCGGCCGGCCATATAGCCGACCGTGATGTCGGCCAGGACATTGGTGTAGTCCACGCAGGTCCGGCAGGTCAGCGGGAAGAAGTCTTTTGGCAGCTGGCTGATCGGGAGCGCCAGGAAGGGGATGGTGCGTTGCCGGCCATCGGCGAAGCGCAGCTCCACCTGATAATCGGCGCGGAATTCGAGGTAGGTGATGCTGTCGGGGTTCTCGTCCAGCAGGGCGAGGAATTGGTGGAAGCTTTCCGTCGTCGTGTTGTCGGAACAGGGCGTGCCGATCACGAAAATCCGCTCGAAACCCAGCGTCGCCTCGATGCTGCGCAGCGCATAGACCTGGCAGGGGATGCCGATGATGGCGATGCGCTTGTGGCCGGCGGCGGCGGCGGGTTCGAGCAGGGCGAGCAGGGGCGCGTAGCCCATGCGCATGCCGCGGGCGGCGGCCATGCCCTCGGGCCGGGTGATGAGCACCGGCATGGGCTTCCACTTGTCCTCCGGGTCCGGCGCCATGGTCAGCACGGCGTCGACCGCGCCGGCTTCCAGCAGTTTTTCCGCCAGCCGCGTGGTGATGCCGGTCCATTGCGCGCCCTCGGCCGGGGTTTTGAGACGGGCGCGGAGCATGGTCCGGAAGGGGCCGAAATGCAGCTCGTCCGGGTTGCGCGCGGGGTCGCGGGCGCGGCCATGCACCTGGGTTTCGAGCGCGGGGTAGTCCGGGGCGATGAACTGGCAGGCGGTGCCGCAGGCTTTTGCGTTGGACATGCGCGAGATGCCGCAATCGGTGCAGAGACCGCGAGGGGCGGCGGGGGGGAGTTGTGGGGTGGTGATGCCGTTTTGCACTGGGGCCTGCCTTTTCCGTTCGATCGTAACGCGGCGGCGCGGCGCCACGCCAGCCATCGGCCTGGCGCGACGTCGGTGAACCCGGGCCGACGCGACGGGGACGATCCTGGGCCATCCCATCTCCATGGCGGTCCAGCGAAACAATGATTGCCCAACACTACGGATTACCCGTATAAATCCCCATGCTCCACACCGTCGCCGAAACCCCAGGCTTCGCGCGCGATGCCGCCCGGGCCGGCATGACGGAGGGCGAAAAGGCCGAGCCGATCAGATTCCTCGCCGCCAATCCCGAGGCGGGCGAGCTGATGGTTGGCACCGGCGGCGCCCGCAAGCTGCGCTGGCGCCGGCCGGGCATGGGCAAGAGCGGCGGCTACCGGGTCATCACCTACTTCGCCGGCCACGCCATGCCAGTGTTCCTGCTGACGCTCTACACCAAGGGTGAGCGGGCCAATCTTTCGCCCGCCGAACGCAACACGCTGCGCGGCATCCTGTCGGAGATCGCCGCCGCCTATGACCGAAGGAGGACCCGATGGGCAGTGTTGGCGACAGGATGATCGAGGCGGCGCGGGAAGCCGCGGCCATGGCGCGCGGTGAGGTTTTGCCCGGCGCCACGCCGCACCCACCACCGGATGTGCGCGCCATCCGCGCTGGGCTGAAACTCACCCAGCCCGCCTTCGCCGCGCGGTTCGGCCTGCCGGTCGGCACGGTGCGGGACTGGGAGCAGGGCCGCGCGGTGCCTGACCAGGCGGCACGGGTGCTGCTGCGGGTGATCGAGCGGGAGCCGGCGATGGTGGAGCGGGCGTTGCGGGGTTGAGCCAGGCGCTACCCGGCTCGCCGCCAGACCCAATAGAGCGGCGTCCGGCCGGCGGCGATCGCCTTGGCCTCATAGCGCGTGGGCGGCCAGCCCGGCGGGCGCTCGCGCGCCGGTTCGGCACCCTCGAACAGCGCGCTGGGCCGCAGCACCTCCTCCACCCAGGCCTGGTAGGTCGGATCGTCCGAGGCGATGCGCCATTCATGCCCAGGCTTCAGCGCGCGGGCAATGATGGGCAGCATCTCGGGATGCACGAAGCGGCGCTTGGCGTGGCGGGCCTTGGGCCAGGGGTCGGGGAACATCAGGAAGAGGCGCGACAGCGCGCCCTCGGGCAGGGCCAGCAGCAATTCGCGGGCGTCCTCGGGCCAGAGGCGCAGGTGGGGCGGGGGCGGCGTGATGGCCTCGGCACCCTCCGGCACCAGCTCGGTCAGCAGCGAGCAGAGACCGGTCTCATAGACCTCGGAGGCGATGATGGCGGTGTCGGGGTGTGTCCGCAGCAGTTCCAGCGTGTGCTCGCCACCGCCGAAACCGACCTCCAGCCACAGCGGCAGTCCGGCCGCGAAGCCGGGGTCGGAAAAACGCCAGGCCGGCAGGGTTTCCTCCAGCAGGCGTTCCTGGCGCGGGCGCAGCTTGTGGCCACGCCTGCGTCCATAGAGGCGTTGCGGCACGCCGTCGGGCCAATCGCTCATCGCGCCCCTCAAGAAAAAAGGGCGGCACCGGAGACCGGTGCCGCCCATGTTCAGAACCCGAAGGCGTTCAGCGGTTGAAGGCGCTCTTGAGGGCCGCGGCCAGGTCGGTCCGCTCCCAGGTGAAGGTGCCCTTTTCCTCATCCGGCGTGCGGCCGAAATGGCCGTAGCTGGACGTGGGGACGTAGATCGGCCGGTTCATGTGCAGCATCTCGCGAATGCCGCGCGGGGAGAGGTTCACCATCTCCTGCACCACATGGGCGAGCTTCACCTCATCGACATCGGCACCCGTGCCGTGCAGGTCGAAATACACGCTCAGCGGCTTCGCCACGCCGATGGCGTAGGAGACCTGGATGGTGCATTTTTCCGCAAGGCCGGCGGCGACAACGTTCTTCGCCACATAGCGCGCGGCATAAGCGGCCGAACGGTCGACCTTCGTCGGGTCCTTGCCGGAGAAGGCGCCGCCGCCATGCGGGGCCGCGCCACCATAGGTGTCGACGATGATCTTGCGCCCCGTCAGGCCGCAATCGCCGTCCGGGCCGCCGATGACGAAGGTGCCGGTCGGGTTCACATAAAGCTCGGCATCGGGGCACATCCAGCCGGCGGGCAGGCTGCTTTCGATGAGCGGGCGGACCATCGCCTTGATCTGCGCGGCCTCGAGGCCTTCCTCATGCTGGGTGGACAGCACGATGGAGGTGGCGCCAACCGGCTTGCCATCGATGTAGCGCAGCGTGACCTGGCTCTTGGCGTCGGGCAGCAGGCCCTTGACCAGCACGTCATTGCTGCGGCGCAGCTCGGAGATGCGGCGCAGGATGAGGTGGGCGTAGTAGAGCGGCGCCGGCATCAGGTCCGGCGTCTCGGTGCAGGCGTAGCCGAACATGATGCCCTGGTCGCCGGCGCCCTCGTCCTTGTTGCCGGCCGCGTCCACGCCCTGGGCGA